>Ga0123342_1000368_pt1 | contig 69184 bp, 28 predicted proteins | sample Turbeawhitnodule_FD_89960 | JGI IMG/M metagenome (GOLD analysis project Ga0123342, IMG submission 89960) | Root nodule microbial communities of legume samples collected from Mexico - Turtle bean Mexico white nodule | ecosystem: Host-associated > Plants > Roots > Nodule | place: Mexico: Nepantla... | reverse complement strand
ACAACACAATTAAAATCCCACTCACAACTTTTGACCTTTTACATATCCAAACTCCCATTCTACTCTTTTCTAGTAACTTCTAACTTTAAAACCCACAAATTACATTAAAGTTTATTCAACACACACAACATACTCAGATTTTTCTAGAACACTATTCTAGTAACAATAGCAGCAAAATATAATCAGGAATTAAATTCTGATACTACTATTGGTTACTAGAGTAACAACATAAGAATTCACAGCTAAACTAAAAGAATAATCAACGGTTGAAAGGTCTATGTTAGGATATTATGATGACGATGATAATGCGACAATTATGCTTCTAGTGAGTACCATAAGACATGAGGTCCAAGAAAAACTTTACTCGTGTCCTGGTGGACGCCAAATGTTTTCACCAAAAAAGAGCGTTAATCTCTTGAGGTGGAAGAAGGTGGTTTTTCTTGCAAATCGAGTTATGACTATGAGATATATAATAGTTTGCCAAAGACGAAGTGGAATATTTTCCAACGTTCAAGTTAGTAAAAGCATAGAAAATTAGAATTATAAGTGAATATGAGAATTGAGTGAGGAATTGATATTGATATGTGTATTTATAGGTTTTTTTGGACTTGGACAAAGATATTTAAAATAAATAAGAAATATGATTAATTATTGAATATTTTTCATTCAATCAATCATTACTATATAAATATTCAAGTTATACTATTGCATTTGATTTGATTGGATTGCATATGATTTGATTGAACTGCATCCCATTTGATTGAATTTTATATTATATGCCTATGTCTGTATATCTTGGATATCGATAGCTACAATATATTTAATGTTTCAAGAATTTTATACATTTTTAAATAGGTATCACATTATCACATATCGTATCTTATTGTTAAATTAGTTTATCGCTTTATGGTATCCGTGCATCGTAGCTAATACACATTACCTCAAGTAACCCTTAATTGCTAGTAAGTAAACCTTGTTACCTAATCCTACTATGGAATTTAAGTTGTGATATGCTGCATGTTACCGACTATTTGACTTCATTGAAAATTGCTTTGTTTCATTGACAGTTGTGCCCTTTGTATCCTCACAATCCTCATGTCCTACTGAATGAGTTGAGATCCCCATCCGAGCTACTAGACTTTGGAGAATTCTCAGATTTAATGGATTCTGCAACTAGTCTTGGTTCTCTTCATGTTGTTAATCCAGCATTTGATTATGTGCCACCTAACCTTGTTAGTCTCTTCATCACTGACACGTAAGTTAAACTGGAATTAATCAAGAAAATTAACTCTACTTCATTGCTGACTTGAGAAAGTAAATGTATTAATCTTTTGCTTTTCTTGCATTTTCTGGTTTTGGAACTTCTCAGTGGAGGGCATAACCCATCATATATGTACCGGCTCATAGCTGATTATTACTCTGCTGATGATTTGGTGGTGAAACAGAGACCTACTGCAGGGAATTGAGTTCAGCTACCCCAATGTTTGTTCCTATAACAGTAAGCAATCTATTAAATTTTTAACATGTTTGCTTTTCTATTTGTGTCTATAATGTACTGCTATAGAGTACTGGTGAAGCAGCTACATTAATTTTGAAACAGAAAAGATATGTGTAGAACTTGGTGTTTTGTGCATAGAAATTCAACATGCAATTCTATACTACAAACACATTATCAATGATTGTTTACAGTAACAATAAATTATCAACTTTGCTGTTATCCAACCATCTTAAGAATTTTGTACTAATATTTGCAATGGATTTTGTTTTAAAGGAACATCTATTTAATGACATTTAGTGCTCAATTTTCAGGTTGTTTGTGATGTTCTCTGAGAATGGCTGGATAGTGATATATGTACAAGAAAATGAATCTTGTATAATACAGGGGATTGGGGTGGAGAATGGGGAAAATATATAAGAAAATTCTAACGGGTATAACCCTGAAGTTATTTGATTTTTTTGTCTGGTCATGGGCAATCACTAAGGCTTCCTAGTATTTTTCTTTTTTGGGGTTACTACAAATATTTGTTTACTAATAAAGAAATTATATATTATAATTTAATTATATATCTAGTTTAATTTATGTAAGATCTTTAATCCATTTCTTCATGTCAATGATTGAACATTTCAAATGTGGAATTAAGGAGACCTCAACACTCGGTTATACTATCTTAAAAAGTGAAATTTTAGTTTAATTTAGTTTTATAAAATCAATTTAATAAGAATATTTTTCTGTGATTCATATCTTAATTTTAATTTTTATAATAAACTAATATCTTTAAATTAGTTATTATATTGAAAATCATTTTTATTATTTATTTAACTTTTAATTTTTAACTTTTTAATTGATATTATGCCTAATAAATATTTGCAAATTATAATTAAAATAACATTTTATCTATTAAACTAATTTTGTCTTAAACCGGTGCAATAATACCATGTTCTTTTGGTAATAATTGTTACTTGAAAAAAAAATCGTGCTTTTATACAGCTAGCTGTATTGTTAGCAAATGAATAAATCAATCTTTAAAACATTTACAATCCTCATTTTCCAATAATACAAATAAATTTAACTAATATGTTTTATTATATTTAATGAAAATGTATATAAACACTAATGTTTACAAATTTTTGCACATGATTATAAAGATACAAGTATACATGTATATCCACACATACACACACATATATATATATATATATATATATATATATATGTATTTATACTAGTATACACATGATGATATTACCAAGTAGGGTGATAAAACCCTAATAACCATCATATATTACCATTGTATTTATCTTTCTCAGTTGATTAAAGAAAATAAGAGTTACAGCTTTTCAATCTCCAAGAAAATAAATAATTGATAAAATCAATTGTAAGGAATTAAAATTGACCTCAACAAGATTTTGATTGGCCTATCTTTTATTGTCTTTTCGATACTGTAATATGTTGGTGAAATAGATAATTAGTCAGTCAAAAAATTTATAAAGAAATTTCAGAAGGTTTAATACTTTAGAAAGCTAAAATTTTGTTTAGAATGAAGAATACATTGTTTATTTTTAATTAAATTAGAGTTTTTTATTACTATTTTTTCTTGTATCACATTCTAAAGATAGATATTTTAGAAAAAACTATTTTAAACAAAACTATGCAATTAAATAGTAGTAGAAATTATAGTCACTTCTCTAATATTATACTAAATAACGCTTATTTTTTCTTTCTTTATAATAAAATGATGCTTACATCCCTCTAGTTTAAAGCAAACAATCAAAATAAAGGATGATACCACCACATAAATTTCAGAAAGGGAAGACAAGTTTTTTTTTTTTATAAAAATGGACTAGAAAGTCTTCATTTCTACTATGTATTAAATGGTATCTTTAAAATAATACAACAAATCAAAACTTTTAATATCGTACAAACCCTACATAAACCCTTCCACGATGATGACACATCAATTGTGATTTGCACCTTTTATTTTCTTTAAAATCAATTGTGATTTGCACCCTTTATTTTCTTTAAAACCTCAAATTGCCCTTGTCATCTTTTCCAAACTTTTGTATCCAGAATGAAAAAAACTACCGGATTTTAACATCCAGAAAACATAAAAAACTACCCGATTTTAGCATTCAGAAAACATTTATGTATTCGGATGGTCATATTCGGAAGACACATCTCAGTTCTAAATTTTACATCTCAGTTCTAAATATTTTACATCTCAGTTTTAAATATTTTAGCATCCAGAAAACATTTTTATATTGTGATGGTCATATCCAAAAGATACGTCTCAGTTCTAAATTTGTATCTAGAATGGTTTTATTTATATTTATGTTGTAAATTTGTATCTAAAACTGTCTTTTTTTAACATCCAGAAAACATTTAGAATGGTCTTATTTATGTTTATGTTCTAAATTTGTATCTAAAACTATTTTTTTTCATCCGGAAAATATTTTTATATTGTGATGGTCATATTCAGAAATCATATCTCAGTTCTAGTTTAGAACTGTCTTATTTATGTTTATGTTCTAAATTTGTATCTAAAACTGTCTTATATGTTGTGAATATAAATATCTAGAAGATTAAATATCCACAGAAAATTAAGGATAAAATAAACATTTTCTATGCAGATTAAGGATAAAATAAACATTTTCTATGCAGATGAAAAATCTAGTACAGGGAGAATTAGCCTCGATACTCGCTTTTTAATAATTTATATGTAAATAATTAGAAAGTTACTAATTTTTATAATATAAGTTTCTAATAATTGACAATGTACTATGGTGTTTAAGGAACTAATGAAATTGATATTACTATTTCTACACAATATACCATTTTCCAATCTCTATTTTATATTTAACAATGTTTTAAAACTACACTTTGATATTTCTACTTCATATATCAACTTTAGTATTGTTTTACAAAATTACAATGGCATTTATTTTATTGTGAATTATATATATGCAGAGATACATACTCCAGATGAATCTAAACATCCAAATACGCGTAAAATTATATATAAAATCTCATGAAATGTGAGAGTAACTTGGCTCATAAAATTATTGCATTAACTGTAAAAAAGTCATTATGAAGAGCATGGTAAACTGAATGTTTGTTGCTTTTATATGATATCCTAAGATAAGAATAAATACGAACCAAAAAAGAGCAGGAGTCAAAGAATGAAAATACCATAATCACTACTAAAGTTACAGACAAGTTTATGTAACCAAACCAAAACAAATAATGATATCAGAGAGGCTTCTCATGCTCAATTTGATCACACATCTGCTCTACATCAAACCAGAAAAGAAGTGAAGTTCTAGCATAAATCACTCTCACACGTTGCAATGCCAAATCCCCACTTGTTAGAACAGCTTTGGCACCTCCTTCAATTCTGGTTTGAGAAACAAATACACCATCACTGCTACTCTTGGTTTGTGAGGGAAGCACCTCACTGCTACTGGCTGTACTCACAATGGGACATGAGAGATAATCCAGAGGATTTGATTCACATTGAAGTATGCATCCATCTATAGTTAACCTTCCCTTTCTATGTAGCAAGCAGCAACCAAGCTCAGCCCTCACAGTTAAGTTTGCTAGTTTGCATGTGGATACGAACTCTAGTGCACTGCTCAGACAAAACAAAAAACAGATACCAAGTGTTGTTGAAGATTATATTATCTCTGCTACTTTTCAAGGGATTAAATTAATGCTGACCAAGATTGTAAACGTTATAGTCCCTGATATTGTCAAATTTTCACTTTATTTTTTAAGGGTGTTTGGATACCAGTTCCAAACAGCTTTTGACTCAAGTTTAAGCCATAAATTTATATGTAAAACCACTGTTCAATTCAATGCTTCAAATACACCCTAACTTTGCAAAATGTCATTCGTTGAAATGAAACCACTTTTAATCCTTATAAACCATTCTGTTTGGCCAAGAATATTATCCATTGAAATCCAGCAGCATAGAAGTGGTTCCTAGCTACTACTAACTCACAAGAACACTATACAAAATTTAAATGTAAGGAATGCAAACCTGTCTGAGCCTCGAGAACAAACAAGTGTTGTGTCATCTGGAAGTTCACCTGCACCAATCTGAACAAACAACATTGATTTGGGAAAACCAAAAATTTGGAGAGATTTTCTATCATTAATGTTTCCTTGAGAATTAGAATAAGGAGAAGGTAGAACAACCAACCACTAACTACCAGTAATGAATTCGAGTGCATGAAATTGGCAGTGACATGAAATCAGTAGCACTTTTATCAATATTATTTTAATACAGTTCTGAAAAATCATTTTAGAAAACAATAACAAATAAAAAATCTTGTTTAGAAACCTCGTTTTAGCACCCTATTTTCTCTCCACTGGGATTAAAAGTAGGAGCATCATCTTCACGAAAAGAGAACTTCCAAACATGTCATCAACCTAAGAACCACTTTAGGGGTGGCGAATGGATGCAGAAGAAAATAGTGTTCCTTAATCTCCATTGTGACGGTAGTGGCATCCGAGTCTCAGAAAATTCTTCTTGTTGGCAATGGAGTCTGAACATTCTTGCTGTGCTTCTGTTCTGCATTATGATTCCATTTTTAATGTTCTTTTTGCCAATTTGGTCGCTCAATCACTCCAATTTGTGGGTCTTACCCATACTCTAGTGAAACCAACTCCTGATCTAGTGTTAATACCCACAACATGTAACTTTATGAAATCTACTTATTTGCAGCAGCACTAATTGACCTAAACAAATTGGAAAGGGATGCACTATCATTGTCTTTATTTTTGTGAAACAAAAAATTGAGATTGGAGGATTGGAATCCTCCTCAGTCCTCAGAAAAATTACAAAACAGTAAACAACAAAAACAAAAGTGAAAATTGATGCAAAAAACAATAAAGTTTCTCAATATCCATCCATATATCTTGTTAAGTACCCAAGCACCTGGAGAACCCAACCTTAAAAGCTAACTATAACCAAGACTTACATACTCTACCGAGCATCATATACCACTCGATGTGAGACTTAAGCATCCCAGAATACGCAAGTTCCTATCATATCTCTACCAGTGAAACCCCATTAAAAGAACATTTGGTTAACTTTGGATAGACTGTAAAAGTCCACTGCCTAATCTCAAGGATGGTTGTTAGCAGAAACTGGATGAGATTAAAAAATCTGACTAAAGGTAGAATAATCTATTAAATAGTTTCACACACACGCACACAAATTGGATAACTCACTAAGCAAAGTGGTTTCCTTATTTGAATGTTTGCGACATGATGACTTCCACCAGCTGCTATTAAAATGGTATCACCTGGTCTGTAAGAAAGAAAGTAACAGTTAGAATCCATAGCCTGAAGAAAAATCTAGAATCACACACAAATAGCATTAATTTTACATGCCTTGAAGCAGAAACAGCAGTTTCAATGTTGGGGAAAACACCAGGTTCAGATGAGTCTTTCACTGATCTATCTACCCGAAGCCACAGGCGAGGATGACATGCCAAATAATTCCATCTGTGGCAAACGAGGGCGGTATTAAAGCGATCTGCAAACTCAATAGCAACATTGTGATAGAGAATGCTCTGCAGTATGTTATTAACTTCTTCTTCTTTTTTCATTGAAGGAAAATTAATTGATGATAAGATCCAAGGGTAAGGATATAGCATCATCTAAAACAAGCAGAAATAACAGAGACAAAACAGAAGGCAAGAGAAAAGCTAACATTGCAGCAGGGCTTTCACCTGCCCAATCTCTTCACAAATAATAATGTCACATCCTTAAAACAAATATGGGCTGAACAAGAAAACCACACAGAGAGAGAAAGAGGATAAAAACACAATATCGTGCCAAAATAGATTTATCAGGAAGGAAACACTCTCCAACATGAATGCATTCAGCATCAAATCACAGATGCAGGTCAATTTACTAGCTTAAAAAAACAGCTCGATGACAGAAAACTATGGATAGATTACAAATTTACAATCAAGTCAACAAGGATGGCGATGGTAAGTTGTTAAATTCATTTCACAGGCTTCACTAAACTTGCAAAAAAGGAAAGTAAACAAGAGCATGGTTGTATATTCATTTCACAAATATCCATCTTAAGGCTCCAATTTTGACACCATCACCCAACACACAGTTGGTTCAAGTATCAAATTTTAAGCTTTTCATTCTCATAACACAACATGCAGACAATAAAAAAAATGTTAAAACCAATTAATCACAATATTTACAAACTGGGGGGAAATGAAAACAAAACCTAGTTCATGTTGCTAATTAGCAGCTTAAAAGCAGGTCAAATACCATAAATCCCACCAAGGCACATCAAAATAGCAAAAGTGAACAAAAAAAAAAAAAGGGTGTCGTTGAATTGGGCGAAAAGAACGAAATTTCATAGAAAAAATTAGAAGGGAAAGGAAAAAAAAAAAAAGAGAAAAAGGGGTTATACCTGGAATAGGGGGCAGGAAGCTGAAAATATGCATAAGACAGCCATCATCGAGATTGGTGATGTGGGAAGAAGAAGAAGAAGAAGAGGACTTTGTCCTTTGCGACCTCTTCCAGTGTTGCTTCAGTGGTGGGTCATCCATCATTGGCGTCATGTTCTTCTATGAACCAACTCCATGTCCCTCCTCTTCCTTAGGTTCTGTTTGGCTTTTATTTTGCACCCACCGAACCTGATATTTTAGTGTTTTTTTTTCTGAAAAAAATATGTTTATCTTATTACATGTTAAAATATATTTTTTAAGTTGTGTACTTTCAAATTAATAACTTATTTATTTTATTGTAGTTACCACAGGCGTAAAGAAAATATTTCATTAAGTTTTTTCCTTCATAAGTTTATTTATGTTTTAATATTTAATGTCATTAATAAAGTCGTATCAATAATACGAATAAGATATAATAGTATACATCGTTGGTAATTTCAATGTTAACTTTCAATTTTTATTTTTTAACAAATAAAAAATAATTTATTTATTTAATAAAATAAGTAACTGAATAACTTTTACCTTTTAAATAATTAAATATTTTTAAAAAATAATCATCAGGTGTTTTTTACATTATTTTAAAACATTCCATATATTTTTTAGATTGTATTATTTTAGTACTTTTGATACAAGAGAGACCAACAAAGATATTACTCAAGTGTGACGGATCAATTTTATCTGTATTTTACATTTTCTTTTTAAATGTCTTTTTTTTTTCTCTTTTTCATGGACAGTATAAAAAAATTAAAATAGCATCTTTTTACTCTTTTAAAAAGCTAGTTTATAGTTTAGTGTTTAACACATAATAATTAGTTCTACTCTACAATAATATATGACATCATAGAAAACGAGTATTTATTTTTTATCTTCAGCATAAAAATGATAATTTATTATCTCCAACAAAAAATTAATTTCAATATTATTATCGATTGAAAAATACATTGCATAAAATTAAATTCCATAGAAATACAGAAATAAAAACATATTTTCTCTTTTATTTTTCTATTTCTATTTGGTTACGTATCCACTAACCGGTCACGTGTAAAGTAGAGAGTCTAGTTCCTACTAAAGGAAAATAATTAAATAAAATATTTCTTTGGTTAATTTCTATAATGAATACTTATACCAAATATAAATATAGGATATTTAATTAAAAAATTCATTTTATTAAGCAAAAATACCTAAAACCTCCATTTAAATTATGTCTTTCTAAGGATATGCTATATTTCTTAGAAAAATAGTTTTTGACATTAAATATAATCTAGTATTTTAGTTTGTGTAGTGTATATGGTAAATGCTTATTTTTATATAACCAAAATTCATAATTAATAAATAATTTTACTATATAACATATATTTTAAACTTATAATAAATAATTAACTTATCATAAAAAGTTTTTTTAAGTATAATATTTTTTTAAATACCTAAATTTAATTTGGATATAGAAAAATTAAAAAAGATGTAAGACTAATAATAATTCGTAAAAATATTCCATTTAAGAAAAAATACGTATTTAATTATTTCTACTATTTTTAATATTTGTATTGGCATAAACTCTTACTTTACTTTGTAACCTAAAATTCAATCTTCTATATTCTCTTTTATATATAGTTCCATTCAAATTGAATAACTATTTTACTTATTTTTTTTTTCATTAACTCTCAAAATTTGACTTATTCCATATCCACCAAATTTATTAAGATGTCCAATACATTTTTCGTCTCACTACAACTTTTATTATACATTTATTTGGTGTGATTTTATTTAAAAAATGCATTGCATTTCAGAAAACAAAACCCTTAATTTCGTCAAATGAACAAATTTAATTATTTTTATCTTTTTATAATGATTTAAGTTCCATCTCATCTTATTATTATTTAACACTATGATATGAATTGATATTTAAGCAGTTATAATATTTTTCTTAATATTTAATATTTTAAAAAAAATCTGTTAATCTTGAATCTTAATAATATTATGTTTAATTTGATATAATTTTTAAATTTAAAAGTAATTATTTAATTAATATTTAAAACAATATTATATACTCTTTAGCTAATAATAACGAGGAGGATAAGACACAAATTTTACAATCCTCAAATATAGAGATGATTATTACTTCAAAAATAAAATTATAAATACTTATTATCATCCCTACAAGTGTCAACATATATGACTAATATATATATATATATATATATATATATATATATATATATATATATATAAAGATTTAATGTAAAAAAATAAAAAAGAACAAAATTAAAGAGAAAGAGAGAGAGGGTCACACTATTTGCATTGGCCTGGTTTCTGCCCTTTCGTCTTCCTTCCCACGCGCGTTATATATATATTCCTTCGCTCACTCACTCTCTAAACAGAAAAGTGAGAAACAGAAACGACACATAATTTCATTTGCATTTGCATTTGCATTTTGCGTTTTGCAGCATCTACAATGGAATGCATTGCAAGTTTGATGGACAACGGGAGCGCGGAGAGCAGTCGGTACTTCCTGAGCCGTCGAACGGTGTTGGAGATGCTCGGAGACAGAGGCTACGACGTCGTTCAGCATGTCAACCTCGCTCCCTCGCTCACCGAGTTCCGTTCCCGCTTCGGCCAACAACCAAACCCTGAAGCCCTTGGTTTCTGCGTTTCGCATCTCTCCAATCTCTCCAACACTGTACGCATCCATCCTCAACCTTGATAATCCTCTCTTTTCTCTATGTTTCTATGTTTCTTCATCGTTTTCGCCTTCAGGTTCAGGTCGTGTTCGCCGGAACCGATGCCATAAAGAAGGGAACCGTGATGGCAATATGCAGCCGGATTGTGGACAGTGGAAACTTGAAATCGCTCATAATCATTTTGCAGAGCAAAATCACTTCCTTCGCGCAAAAGCAACTGAGCAACTTGCCATACAAAGTTGAGATTATTCGGGTAACAAATAGTTTTTACTTTTTTAAAAATCAGTTTCATAGTTAATATTTCTCCCTATATGGAAATTAAGTTCAGAATCTTGACATAAATGTTACAAAACTGAATATATTAACGTATTTTTTTATTCTAAACTTATTATTACTGCTGCTATCATAATTTGACATAACTTACCACTGTTGTTACCTTGATTTGACATGAGTTCTCGCATTAATTTGCTTTTTAAAAAAAAATGAAAACACTAACAAAATTGGAAAAATCATTATGACAAAAAGAGGGGAAAACAACTAAACCTACACAAAATATTTTAAAATAAGACATGTCTCTCATTTTGTTAAAAGAATGTGTTTATATAGTTGAATGGATTTTTCTTGAAAACAATAATTAAATTCATATGATAATGTTGTCGTTGTTTAGAATATATTTTTTTATGCATGAGGTATTTGATATACCATAATATTTCCTTTGCTCTAGATTGAGGATTTGCTGGTCAATATTACAAAGCATGTGTTACAACCAAAGTTTGAGATACTCACTGTGAAGGAGAAGGAAGCACTGCTCGCCAAGTATAACTTGGAAGAGAAGCAGGTAAATATATGTTTCTAATCTGTTCTACTGTTAAGAAAGTTATGAGAAAATTTCAGGGTTATAACTCTTACATGGTGCATTTGGAAACTACCTTGATCGTAACAATATGGTACTTAGCTGAAAAATAAACTAAAGCATAATATCATTCTCATTTGTCTTAGGATTATGAATTTGATATGTTCGCATTTTCTATTTGGGTGAGTTCTTATAACTGCTAATGTACTTTAACTAATAATTTAACTATTTTGGATCAAGTACCTTTTATTCTGTTACATGATTTTAAGAGTTGAGTAAGTGTATTTTGAATTTCTATGAAAATAAATTAGTACTTTTGAATTGGTTGTGCCATAAGTATTTCTTTTTTCAGCTTCCTTGTATGTTGAAAACTGATGCTATAGCTCGCTATTATGGCCTGGAGAAAGGAGAAGTTGTTAGAATCACTCATAGTGGTCCAATGGTTGATTCTCATGTGACTTATCGTTGTGTTGTGGAGTGCATCCGTTTCATGTAATGATTCAATGCAGGTAACAAAAATGAATTCCATGTTATATCTCTTTAAAAAAATGATATATGTAGCAAAAACTTTATTGTGGTGGAGCCATTACAAGATAATTTAGTTTTAAGGTAGTTTAATATTTTTCTTATAATCTATGCTGATAAAGAAGTAAGTGTTTTAAAAGATATTTTTCTAAGCTTTTTTATATTTAGGTCAATTTTTAAGGTCGCCACACACTTGTTACTTTTAGTTATCATACTAAATTAAATTGACTAAATTGAGTTAAATAACCTAATATTAAATTCATAAAATTGTAAATGAATATCAAATGTACTCCAAGAAATCAAATGTTGCCGCATGTAATATATAGTAATAATTCAACACTAAATTGTTTAAATAATATAATATTTCTAAATTCTTATTATTTTAAATAGATATCAAGAAAACTCTAAGGTGCCAAATAAAAATATATAATAATGTTTAATATTTTAAGTGAAATATTTGTTTTTTTTTAAAATATTCATTCCTATTATATTGTTGGTCTCACTTAATTCTCTTTCTAAGTTAGAAACTTGTCCATATAATTTATGAAGAGGTTGTTGTCACTCTTAAAAACAAAATATTATTAAATTTGCTTCAATAACTTCATTGATTTATTAAAAAATTAAACTAGTCTATCCACTAATATTTTAAATATTTTATTAACATCATTAACATATACATATACAATTTCAATAAAAATATTTAACATCTTTATCATTCTCCTTTTTAAGGGATAAATGTTAAAATGTTTTATGAAAACACAAGTTTTCCATGCAATTTATTTTTAAGTCTTTGTTGCCTTTGATGAGAAACAATTGTTTTGTTCTTATAATGCATTAATATGATTTTTTTTTAATGAAAAACAAGTCACGCATATTTACTCTTTATTAACTAACTAAAGATAAAAATAAGAAATATCTGTAGGTTACTTTTTTTTTTCAATAAAAATATCATGTTATTTTATTATAACAATAAAATGACAATTTTTTCAAAAAGGCATAACTAAGATTAAGAGTGATTTTTATGCGAAAAAAAATGTCTTTTTAGAACATTATAAAAGAAATAAATTAGATTTTACCACCTATTATTTGGTATGTAAATGAGATTTGCTGCCGAAGTTTGTCCCTGTCTAACTATACGTAATTTTTCTATAGATTAGGTTAATATCAAAATATTAGGGTTTAAAAATATAGTTTTACTTCAAAGTATTTTGGAACCACTTCCGCAACATTTTTATGTTTATAAAATTCTTTCAAATAGAGAGACAAATGGGTAAAACCAACCTTAGAACTAGTGTTTATCTGCTTTTCTTTTTTCTGTTGCACCATTTATTCTTAATATGCAAACATAATAACAGACACTCTTCTCCTTTTCTTCATAAAAAAGTAAATACATGAATCCATACAAAGCATTAAGGTCCATTCTACCCAAAGCTGGGAGCAACCTCCTATATCGTTAAACAAGTTTCTATTTTCATAAAAGTACTTAATAATGTAAATTGTTCAAACATATCAAGTTAAGTTAATGCGTTTTTTCATTAAATTTAAGTAACAAGGTTAAGTTCAATCAAATTTATACTTCTCTTAACTGCAACCCAATAGCATAGTCCGTTTTCATTTTCGTGAGTAGTTTTGTTTAACAAACCTCGAAGAAAGGAGATACATACACAATATTGGACAAATTCTTCCCGCACCTTATAAATTGTGACGTGTGTCCGATTTTTTTAAAAATTTCTAAAATTACCTTTTATTTTGAAATTAAAAAATTAAAATTTCAAAAATACATTACGAAAAAATAAATTTGAATAGATTTTTGTTCTAAAAATAAACTTATATAGAATTGAATTGAAAAATCAAAATCTCATTCTAAACAAATAATAAAAAAGTACATTCTGAAAAAGAAGTTCCAAAAAATAAAATTCAGAAATATATTCCAGAAAAAAATTCTGAAAAATGTTTCAAAAATCTAAATTCAGAAATGTGTTCCAGAAAAAAAAATTCAGAATATATTTTGATTCACACTTTAATTATCTAAGAGCATTTTTGTCATTTTTAAAAAAAATGTGGGGCACTTTATTGTCAAGAGAGTCTCAATTTCAAACTTTCACTGAAAGCTTTTAAAATGACATTGACAATGAATACAGGAGTGGATATATGATAATATAAAAAGTTGATTACAGAAAAAAGACTAACAATATAAATAACTTATCATTCATAATTTTGTTTTAATTGTTTTTAGAAAACTACCACTTTTTATGTCTTAACTTATTGTTTTTAGTTACACTTTCTATTTTAATGGTTGGTATGTGTATATAGGCATGCCAAGCACTCAATATGAGTATATCATGCACTCAAGCTGCGGGCAAGGACGAAAATAGTTTACTCAAATTAGGTAATTAATCTTACAGCACGTATTGAGTGCACTATCAGAATGCCACTAACAATCTATTTTTCCTTCAAAAAGCATGGCAAAATATAAGCATCGACATCAAATACAATCAATGTGAAATGGGGAGACTAACCGAGTAAACTGTCCCAATAAGAATCCCAGTCAACCTGAAAAATCAATTAAAATGAACACAAATATAATTTTTTGACAGAAACAGTGAACAAACTTAAATTCAAATTAAAAATCGCAAGTTTATGACTCAATCCTCAAATGGTGACAGACATAACATTAATTTATCATGAAGGTTAGGTAGGTATGGCAAGTCGAACATACAGAAATACGACACAAACTTTAAAGCCTGGTCTAAGTCAGTCAGTCAAAGACTTAAATTTGACATCTGAATGCGAGACTTTTTTTGTTGCAGTTATGAGCAATACAACATAGCACTCGCGACCTTAAGTGTATGGTCAGATACTGATATACATACTCCGTCATGTTTTGAAATAGAAGAAACGTTAATAAACTGATAACCATGGAACTGGTTCCCAGGATTCTACAGCAATAATTGTGCTTACTTATGATCTGAGTGGCTAACAATAAAATAAAACATTTGAATTACCAGTAAATTCATATATAATTAAAAGAAATAAGGAAGGCTTTACCTTCAAATATATGGAGAACCCTCTTTCTTCTTCATTGAGAGGCTTCAAGTTCCTGCGTGTTGGATGCATTCTCAGAAGTGTCTATGCAGGGACTGTTTCTAATTTGATCCATAGACTGGGCATCAAACCAGGAATTCTTAAGCCCAAGGTGAGAAAGTTGTTGATTGTTTTTCGAGTCCTCATCTGGTAAGCAACTCATGGGAAAGTTCACCAGGTTAGCTGCTTTGCTTTCACATTGCACCTTGGTAGAAACGGTTGACTCAAGCTTGTCAGAAGAGTTTTGGGTTAACACCATAGGACTATGAAAAAGTAAATGGGCTACAGTTCTATCAATGGGGTTCGTCTCTGTTTCAACGTCTGGCATCCTGGCATATCTGTAATACCAACATGGTTCATACAGTAAAAATAGTTAGCAACATAGCACCTTTTACAGTTCAATCAAGGTGATGATACATAGCATCTTTAAAGTGGAATCAACATACTTGAGATCATGGTTCATCATAGAGTAAAAACAATGACGGATCTAAAATTCATTGTTGGCTTTTACAAGCTAAACATGCTTATAGTCCTACTATTCTGGAGTTTGGAGATAATACTGTAATCTCAAATAAGGTAAACTATGAAAAATGAAGTCCTATTCTTCTTGCCATGAATTGATGTTCAGTTGACCAAAAGGCACGTATCTATTCTGGGCAGGACAAACAACAGTTTACTTGGTCTAACTATTTAGCTACTATTTATGAGTAAAAGGTGCCACACTTCTTAGACACAAGTGAAACAAGTCCTGCACATGAATAAGCAATACCCCAGGTATAGTTCCCAATGGAATCCTAGAAGGAGGCTTGAAAACATGTAAGCTCTCAAAAATCAAGAAAAAGAGTAGAGTTTGATAGGCTACATCAAGAAACTTCAAGAAAAAGAGAAGAGTTTGGTAGGTTACATCAAGAAACTTCTTGTACAATGGACAGTGGAGGGTCTAAACCAGGACAAATGTGATAGAGAAGAAAAATCTGTTGAAGATGGGATCCCACCACCCAAAAGAAAAAACAATATTAAGAAGGCAGGCTCAAATAGCAGAAGTACTAAGTGTTAATCTTGGATGAAGAGGGTCGCAATGTCTAATTTCAAAGAACATGATCCTCTACGCTGGATTGCAAGAGACAAGAAGAATTACTTTGAGGAGCACAATGTTGGAGTTGAGCCAAAAACCCTGAGTTTGTCCTGTAGTAGAACTGGCCTTACCAAAGGCTTGGTGAGAATGTCAGCACCTGTTCTTGAGCTGGAACATGGGAAACAATGAGTGAGTTGTTCAGAACTTTTTCTTAGACAATGATTGTCTAATTCCATGTGTTTGGTTTTGAGAATGAAGAACTGGAGTTTATGTAAATTCAAATGTAAGGACAATGAAGAATGAGCAAGGCAAAATTTAAATTTAGTGAAGGGGATAAAGAAACTTGGTCTACTCCTTGAAATGCCACTTTGGATCCATGGCTAACAATATGAGGAATTTTGGGTAAGAAAAGGAGGAAAATGAAGAAATGTTAGATATGGTTTGAGGCACTTGAATCAAGAAAATCCATGGATTATGATCTTCCACATATTGAGAAATGCATGCAGTTGACACACTTGACATTGAAGAGGATTGACCTTGATTGATTGATTGATATCTCATACTTATACCTAAAAAATTATTGGTACTCTTCATAAAAAAGTTTAGATTCTGATTTTTCAGATTTAGACACATGAGTAACTTTGGAAAACGATGCAAGGAATAACAATTTTCTTGGGCATGACCCATTCTCTTGCAATATGAACATTATCGCCATGTCCTCCTAGTATCTGACCTTCTCCTCTTCCCCAGGAACTCCGTTGCGGAAGTTTCAATAACTTCAAGTTGATTATCATCTTTCACAAGGTTAGGCACTCGGATGAGTCTCGTAATTAAAACATCCATAGAAGGATTTGATTACCAGCTAGAATTTGATCACAAAGATGACCAAAATCTGAATTTAGGCTTCTCAGAATCAAGACCATAAATATCTATCAAGTTTCTTGTTGAGTTGCTCTAATGAGTTTGCCACTCTACTGCATCTCTAGCCTTGGCCATATGCGAAACCATATCATGGTTGGTCTATTTAAGAGAAGTTACTCTTTGAGTTGCATCAAAGGGACGTTGGATATCATTAGCAAAATTTCTTGTGCATTCTTCCATAAAGAGAAACATGTTTTGAAGGACCAGAGCATCTCTAAAACATCAGGCTCAACTGATTGCCATAAAACAACACACAGTTGGAAGTCAATCTCCTCCCACTGGGATCTGTCTTCGTCAGGAATACAACTGAGTTTAGCTTTTTAAGTGATCATGGTATCCTTAACCAAGTAGCACTAGAAAATAACCTATGGCATTTTCCTTCTATAATGCTTTTGATGTAACTGAATTCATAATAAGTGCATGTTGTAGAACCAAAAAAGTAAGTAATGGATTTTAAAGTTGTAAATGCATTATGGCAGCTTTCCTACCTATTTTTTCTATTGATTTCTTCTCTCGCCACAACTTCAATTTCGTCTTTGCTACTTTTGTTTGTACAGCTAGTATCACTAGCATGATGCCTTTGAGTTGAACTTTGTGCCAACCGGAACAAACTATCTTTGATGCAGAGTCTTATTTTGATGTCTAACTGTAGAAAAAGTTTGCCTCATCGTTGTAGTCATGTCCAAATTAGAATACAAGGAAACAATTAAATACTATATAATATTAGCTAGTATCAATTCAACATACCTTTGATATAATATCCTGAAGCTGGTACAATATGGTGTCTTCCATGAAATCATTACCAACTGCCACTAACATTGTATTAGAATCATCTTGTTCAATAGGTGGATCTGGAGCAGGAAGTGTTCTTAGATCTTCATCAGTCCCATCACTGAGATGGCTTTGGATTTCTGGAAGGCACTTTTGGGTGCTTGATTTGCTAATACTAGGGACTTGATGGCCCAATTGTTGTCGTTGTTTCTGAATAGCAATCATTGCCTGCATTTGCTGCCGCCTCCTCAATTTTTCAATTTTCTCCTGAGGAGTCATGATTTGAGGTTTTACTGAGTCCGCAGGATTCACTATACCAGGAGACATTTCGTACGTAGAAAGCACAGGTTGTTGCCTAAGATTACCTGACTGAGTCTGCAATAGCATTGGCATACCAGGATATGTGCTAGTAAGGTTCTCATACACAGAAGAAGGCACATATGGATTTACAATATTCTGAAATATGTTTTCAGCTCCGTGAATCTGCTTTTGTTGGCCAAGAACTGGAGAGGGAGAAGATTGTATGACAGATGGGGATAATTCATTCTCAAATTGTCTTGCCAGTGTTGCTGGAGGAGACCGATTACCATAAAAATCCTGCAAGTCATTCTCCTCTTGTTTTACTTGTGATTTTGTCCGAGTTTTCAAAAGATTCTTTTGCCTGAAAACCTGCATGTATATGAAATGATAGAGATCAAATACTTACTTGACGTACTTGACTTTGATAGAGTTGTAGCATATAATTCAGCCATGTATGACAGACATACAGATCTAATCAGAATACAAATACACCAAAGGACACAATATAAGTGCAATTCTAAACACTATCTAAACCATAAAGATATCGATTAGGGAAAGAACCAGTGCTTTCTAAAGAAGCTAAATTGCATATTTCAAATTTCCTCTAACCTAGAAACTAAGACAAGTATCCACTACTCAAAACTTCTAAACAATGTAAATTGTTTTTGGATATAACAAAACCTTATATTGCCAAAATGGTTCGAGCTTTAACTTTACAAAATGAGAAGGTATAGAAACCAAACAACCAAATTAGTTCACAAGTGACAAGATTAGAGATATCAACCAAGGAATGTTATTGTCCACTTATGGATGAAATCAATAATATAAACGAACACTTGAAGCTAAACAATATCAATAACACCAATTGCATTCTCATCATCTCTATTTGTAATAACCAAAACCTTTTAAAAAAGGAAAATAAAAATATGCTGAAATAAACAAATGGAGGAACCTATTGATGCAGAAGCTTTCCCTAAGTTGCATATTCATTTGTGTAAAAGAAAAACAAGATCGTCCATGGCAGATGCATCCAACATAAAGGATTCAATCCCTGCAAAGGTTTGCCTATAAACATAATCCAGATTCTATTTCTTTCATAAATTTCCCAAGGGGCCCCTTTTTGCCATTTTCCTCAAACACCAACAGATAACAATAAACAGCTATCGAACAAGTCTAAAGGAGAAAAATGAAACAATTATTTATTTGGTCCATTTACAAATAGATAAATAATAAAAAGATTGGATCATTGTGAAAATTGGCATACCTGCTGTTCCTTTCCAGTAGGCTTCCTTCTAACTTCATAATTTGCCACATTAGCTGTGATTGCGCATGAATTTTGTAAAACTTGGGATGCAGGAATCCCAATCTTCTCATAGCTGAGGTCCAATGATTTGTCATTACATTGAACATACTCTTCTTTGATTTCCAAAGGATCAGTTCTGTTCCTCAAAGCACCAGATGAACTTGGTGGATCCAACGTTAAAGGTGCTGGATTGTTGCTCACATCTTTGGAGGACCAAAGGTCATTAGAATTATCAAGACTTACATGACCAAATATAGGATCATCATTGCTGCAAAATCATCAATTGTGAGAATACTCAGTCAGATAGATGCCACTGTCAAATGATTGACTAATAACTATAAGAATTATGTATCTCTAGAAAATTCACTGCTAATCAGGACTCCAAAACTTCTTTCCGATGTTATCCATCACATGCACCATATGAAGAAAACCATGGGATGTAAAACCATCAAGTGACTAGATTTCTAAATTAAAACATCGGCAAAATGAAGTCTTCCTAGTTAAAAGTGTAAAATTGTTAAGAAATCCATATTGCAATCCTTCCCCCTTTTTTCACTTTTAATGATGTTACTTAATCGCTGAACCTTCATAATTTTCCATTCATGTTTGATAGAAGGAACTAAAACTATGATTGAGCAAAGTGAGAGCAGTTATTAAAGTGATGAATACTACCACAGTTCTAATTAATAGGATGACAGGAGAGAGAAAAGTTTAGACTTCAGTAATTCAGTAAGAAGAATGAAATGATATTAAATACATTGATGGCATAATGATATCAGACAAACATGTATTATATAATGCAACAGAGATAATTTACTTTACCTAAAAATTCGATCAAGGTCATCAAAACTTCCTATGTTGGCCCATTCATAATCAACAAAATCACCTTGCTCCTTACCTTCATGAGCACTTTGGAAAATTTCAGCACCCTTTTCTTGCTGTTTAGATTCTTCTGTCAAGCATTAGTACAATTAGAAATGGCCCCGCATAACTACATATCTTGCATGTTTATTATCTTGTGAGACGAGAAGAAAAAACATCAACAGATAGATGCCTACACAAACACAAAAATGACTTGACAGGTTATCTAGTCAGAATTCCAGTAAATAGCAATTTTACCTATTCTTGATGAACTGAATTTGCCAAGTTCTCTTAAATTTTTAGATACTTCAGTACCCAGGGATTCCTGATCAATTTTAGCTGAACTGGACAAAGACAAACCAGGCCAGGCATGTGTTCCATATCCTAAGACAGGTAGTTCTACACTATTGTCAAATTTGGAACTGCTTCCAAGCTTTCTTTCATGAAAATCAGTTTTAGCCTCCGGTCTCTTCAACTCAGTGAGCTTAGTCGTAGAAGCTTCCTGATTGAATTCTTTCTTGCTGCTAACATCTTCATTTACCTCTGGATAAGGCACAATGTGATCATCACTCTCACCTTCTTCACCCCATATGATGTTAGCTAGCTGAAAACAATCCATCATTAAACATTATTATTATTATTGATGAGTTTGAAACCAACATTAAGAGAAGTACACTCTAGATGTTGACAGTAGTAACATAAATAGACACCAGGAAGAATAGTAATGTGAAAAGCAAGTGGAAAAGACCAAAGCTTTTCTGTTTAGATTCACCTAACTGCTTGTTTTGTTCTCTTGGTGATACATGGGCTTTGGACTAGTCCTCCCATGGTTAAACATACTATATTTTTCCTTTGCTACAGATTTATAGGCATGAACCAAGTTAGGCACATTAAGCTTTCCTCTCACACATACATCTCTCGTATATGAATGAAATAATAGGTAACATAATAATATTTAAATAATTAACTTTGGTTCAGTTCGATTTGAGTTGGTTCCAAAGTGTCAAACTTCAAATCGAACCAAACCACTCAATTCTGGAAAAAATTATCCAAATCAATCTAGAAAATTCAATTTAATCCGTTATCGGTTTTGGATCAGTTTGGTGTTAAGCACCCGTACTGATTAATTGATGATCCACCCCACGGTACTATCTAATTTGAGGAAATTTGATATCCTAGATGAGCAAGAAACAAATCATTGTAGCAAAATCTAACACTAAAACAGAATATAAAGTTGTGAAACTTGCAAACTCATTTGGCTATAGTTGCTTTTAAGAGAACTTAATTTTAAAGACTCTATGCATATGATAAATCTATGGTAACCAGACAGCTTTGCACATTGCAACGAATCCAGTTTTCTATGAGGACAAAACAAATTGAGATAGATTGTCATCTACTAAGGGATCTAGAGGAATTACAACAAGCCTTGTCAACTCTAATGAATAGAGTTAGCTGATATCTTCACCAAGTCTTTTAGGGTCCTAAAATTGATTATAGTTCTTGTAACAAGCCAGGTGTGTATGATTTAAATGTTCTACTTGAGGGGAGTGTTGAGAATCAATAATAGATTGATTTGATTTATATGTTAGAGAAAACAGAATATTCTCAAGTGATGTGCATTTAATACAATAGTTTTTATATAAACCAGCTACGTAATGTCATTTAGACACAGTTTCAGCATCATGTAATGACATAGTTAGATTTTTCTGTCTTGTCAAACAACACTTTTATAAGTCAATTAAACAAATTAGGTTTGACAATGGTACATAATGTCAATCTTGAGTACAAAATATTGATAAAAAATAATCAGAGAGACAAAAGATTCCCTTCTCTTTCCTGATAATGATCCTAGTGAATGAAATTATATACCACCATTAGTCTAAATAGCCTTTAGTTTGGTATTGAATTGCATTTCAATCAACTCCTATGATATAGAATTTAAGTGGGAAAGATGAAAGAAACAGAAAAACAGGGCAAGAGGTAGAATAGGGAAGAGCAGAATAGAGAGACAAAAGGAGAGAAACAAAGAGTTCAAAGAAACTGTGTACTGCACTTGACTATCATTTCTATTTGTCTACATTCAGTTTAGATTTCTTTGCCCAAAATACAACAACCTACATAGTTCTTATTCAAATGCAGCTATGAACTAATAATAGCTACCAAAGAGCTACATGTCATTCTAATTGGCAGTCTCTTAGGTCAAGGCTCTTATATCATATTGACAAATGATATAGGGAAAGAGAGTTAAGAGAAAACTAAGAAAAACATCAATGCAGTGAATACTGTGTTCTGAAAAAGAGGCCACCATTGAAAGATGATTGTCAATAGGCTAACAGATTAACTAACGTGTAAAAGAAAACGGTTGGACTACTAACTACAACTGTCATTGACAATGACATGTCTAAGGTACAAAACACTTTAACAATATGCGATCAATGAACATTTACGAGCAAAATCCCATTTGCAAAGATCAACAAATGATCACATACTCAGGGTTTTCTGTATCTTTCTCCAGATTATTTTTTGACAATTATGTTAACCCTCCATCGTGCCACTAATGCACAACCTAATTTTAGGAATCTGGTAGTAATAGTAGTAGTGACCTTAGTCATAGGATATTGGCCATCTACTTTACCACTCCACTGGTTAAGGCCCAAAAGATTACCTTAAAACTTCATTCAGAATTCCACTGAAACTAATTCCTGTCTTGACTTTACAATTCCATTTCATACAACATGTATTTGACCATATCACGACTTTGTCATCATCAAAATTACTAGTGTAAAGAGCGCTATGACCACCAAAACAAACTAAGTATTAAGCAATCTTTGTCTCTCCCTACCTATTTCCAGTTGAAAGGCCTCCAACACATATCAAACAATGACAGAAACTGTTACGATATAAGCATTTAACCAAAAAGAAAAGTAAGTTTACAGCTCGCCTCAATCTAGTAATATTCCATATTTAAACCACCACGCACTGACACACACAACATATCATCAAATTCATTTCAACAGCAAGAACCTAAGCACGTGTACTGTAATACAAACAAAACCACACTAAAAAACTGGATCGCATACTAACCAAAAAAACTTAAACTAAAAAACTCCGAAAGAAAAAGTAAGAAGCTGAAAAAATTCACACACCTCTTCGTCGTTCCAATCAAACATTTCATATAACTGGAGTAAACAAAGCCGCAAAACCGAAGCCAGAATCAAGCACCAGACACCGAATTAGCGCAATCATGCCGGAGTCTCTTCGAGATCACAGAGAAACGCACTCCATCTAACCGAGTCGAGAGCAAAACGGCGCGGCTTCACACTTCACTGATGAACAGAGAAACAAACATGCAAGCGGAGAAAAATCGAATGAGACGAAGAAGAGCAAAGCAAAACCGTTAGGGAGTTCCGAGAGAGAGAAAACAGAGTAAGAGGCAGAGAAATGGTGTGGTATGGTATGGTATGGCATGGTATGGTTGGTGGAGTGCACGTGACGTCACGTGGGTAGGCGAATGGGTGAGAATAAGAGGGCAGGTCCCACGCGTGCGACACGTGTGAATGAGAACGTATCTGAAGTAGTGGCTAGGAATTGCTCTATCAAATACTCCAACTTCATTGGCTACGTCTTTTCGGTCTCGATTTCGGTTCGGCGGTGTCGTTTTGGGGTTTTTTCCGTCGTTGGGACTCTGTGAGCTGTGTGGGCCCCACCAAGGATCTGTTTGGTGGCTTGGGGCGCTTCACGGGTCGCTTTCGATGGGCCAAACGTGGTTGTGTCCGTATTATCCGTGAGGAAAAATCAACTTATTGATTTTACGTTCACATTTCCAACTACGATCAAACACTCAGCAAAATCAAATTCAAAACATTAAGTTTTCCTCTTAGGGACCGTTTGGTTGTTGTGCACTTCTGCTTTCAAAACATTAAGCTTTCTTCTTAAGGACAGTTTGGTTGTTGTGCACTTCTGCTTTTGCTGCTTTCTAACACCTAATATTAGGGGATTTTATTTTTAACTGATTTTAACAAAGATTAGAGGAAGAAAGTCTACCTAATGCTACTTTTTCTAAATATCCTATTTTATTATTTATTTAAATTACTTATTCCTAATTTTATTTATTTAAATAAGATTACTTATTTATTTACATATATCAAATACCCTTCATAGGTGTAAAATCTGTTACATGTAAATGGAATTCTCACTTTGCATTGTCAAAAAATTTCAGAATTCTAACAGAGAAATCGTGCACTTATTTTTTTTATTTTCATTTATTTCTTGAATTTGAATTATTTTTAAGTTTTTTTAATTTTCTAAAATGATTAAGTTAAATTAAAATTTTAGAATGAAGATATTTTAATATTTTATATTAATTTAAGTATTTGTCTTGTTTAATAATATAAATATTTTAATATTTTATTTAATTTTTATATAATAAATGTAGATATTTTAATATTCTTAATTATTTAATTGTTGTAAATAAATATTATCTTGTAAATAATATTATTTTATTTTATTTTTATAAAAATTAAATAATGATTATTTATTTCTTTTAAGTTATTTTAGTTTTAATTTAAATTTTAAATAAAATATTTATATTTTTAATTAATTGAATTATTTATTTTTTCCTTGATAAATACAAAATATTTAATATTTGTAATTCATATGATTATTTAATTTTTATTTAGTAAATAAAGATATTGCAGTATTTTAATTATTTAATTTTCAAAAAATATTTTAACTATAGACATTTTATATTTTCAATTTTGAAGTATTAAATTTTTCTTAAATAAATATTAATATTTTAAAATAATTTCTTTTTATTTGATTACATCCAAATGGTTTTTTGTGATTCTACAAACACAAATCTCATTTTTATTGAATCAAATAATTTATATGGTTGATTTTGTTCACATGAAAATATGTGACTTTCAATTTTTACATAAAAAAAATCATCGAACTCTTTAGTCATTAGTTTTATAACTTTATTTTACTCAAATAATTAAAAAATAATTTTAGAAGTATCTGATGAAATAAATTCAATAACACAAGCACAATGTGGGAAAGGAACACTTTAACAAAATAAAAGTTGATGGAAAAAAAGAACTAAATGTAACTATTTCAAGAATTTGCTTTAAGGAGAAACAATGGAACAAATCACTTGCACCACCGTATATATTTAGAAGAATGCTTTAACAAGGGAAAAATGAGGACAAACAAAGTGAAAAAAAGAGTTGATTTAAGAAAATTATAATGAAAAAAATTACAAGAGAGAATTTGTTCTAATGATTATATTGCATGAATATCCACACTCCATAGTCCCTTCCTGAAAACAAGTACTTCATTTAAAGGTCATGATGATCGTAAAAATGACTATCTTCAAATAACATTTTACTCATCACACCATGAGTCTTGGTTTGAAAACATAAAGAAAATAAAATTATTCCTAAACGTTAGAACTAAATGAGTTTGAGGTCTTCACCTTTAAGCTTGAGGAAAGAAGGTGGACTATACTTTCTTATCCCGACACACAATTAAGTGAGAGTATAGTTCAAAAGTATTATGCTAAAACATATCATGAAAGGATCATCAAAGATGATGGAGAGTTTGAGTCGCTACTATGGATGAACTTTGTTTATGGAGTCTTTGTCCCTATGATGCTATTGACCATTAATGTGTGCCTAAAGACAAGATAGTATCCACCATGTTGCACATCATTGTACAATTGATGGTTGGGTCGCTCTTGTACGATCATAGAGGAGCACACACTATGTGTGAGGGGACACAACTTTGAGTATGGAGGGTGGGAGAATACAATCCCATTGTGTATTAAGATACCACACCTGAATACACTTTCACGAATTTGGATGACCTGTGTGCTTATTAAGTCTATCTTTGTAGTACATGGCATGATGACGATAAATATTGGTGACATCATCTCTTGTGTTAGCACCATGCAAACTTTTATGATTTCTAGCCCTCATCATTAGGTTGTGTAGATCCTTTGGGATTGATGTTGATCCACCACATGTTAACATTATGCTCCTTTATATCCATCAATTACACACTCTTTTATTCAACATTTCTAACAACTCCAACCACAAGTAGCAATACCACCAACATTCCCTCCAACATCAGAGAATACGTAGTAGGTCATGGATGCAATTCAAGTCAACCAAATGGTTATTGTTGCAAATTAAAGGGACGTCAACATGGTCATTGACACATCACATGATTCTCTCCCCCACATGGGATGATCATGTCTTACGTAACACAAATATGTTTCTCATGTTGATTAACCAACAAGGTTTGCAGAATTACTTACAGTTGAATCCTCAAGCTTTGAGGAAATTGACACCTCAAATGATGATGATGATGAGGTTGCAGATGACATAGATTAGACTATTACGACTTTTTCTTTATTTTAAATTTGTATATTTTATTGTAAATTTATTTTAGAGTAAAGAATTTTTATAACTTAAACCTTATGTGTTTCCTTTTTTATGTTTGAGTAAATATATATCATAAGCAAATATCACTTCCTAAAATGAATTATTACACAAAATTTAGAGATAACTTAATTAGTTCATTATAATTAATCACTTAAGCATCATCAAAAACACACTTGAATGGTTGATGTATCATCGTATAAGCGAAAGTTTACATTCCTTTATACAACGACAACTTAACCATTCATTTTACAAGGTACCCTTGCTTCAAAGGTCTTATATCTCCCTTAAGCAGCTTTGCTTGAGCGAAAGATGTTTTTGTTTAATTGACAATAACTTAACCATTTTGTTACAATGCACTTTCTTGCAAATGCTTCTCTCTCACTTAAGCTACCCCATTAAAGTGTAACTTTACATTCTTTTGAGCAATGATAATTTGACCATTCTTTTGATAAGGTATTATCACTTGAAACTCCTTCTCTTTCACTTAGACAACTTTTCATAAGCAAGTATTGTGACTTAAAACGAAATTTGACATGCTTAAGCATCACAATAATTGCTTACGCAAAGTCGCTTAAGCACCACGAGTGAACACTAATTTCTTAGTCGCTTAAAGTGAATTTAACATGCTTAAACAACTATTTTATTTTTGCGACAACTTTTGTAATTTACTGGTGGTGAAACTTGGTTGTTTCGTAACAAAAATTGATATTAATTCTCTTCATATTGTGTGTGACTTGACACGCAAATTTAATGTTACAAAATTTTGTCACTAATATAATTTTGTGATAACTTATGTGACAAAAGATCTAGGAACAATATGTGATTATCACAAAATTTGCCATAAAATTTTATAAAATATAATTCTTCATAAAAATTAAACTTTCATCCTCATTAGGACTTATTTGTCATTACAAATATAAATATATATATATATATATATATATATAATATAATATAAAGTTGTATTAATGTTTTATTTTACCTTGAAGTTATTATAATTGTATTTAGTACCAAGAAATTAAATATTAAATGATCTCCTATTTAAATTTAAATTAACCTGTTAAAATGATATCAATTTAGTTTTCTCTAAACATGTCTACTATACTAAAAGATAAATTATCTAAAATACTAAAACTTAAAATAGTAAAATAACAACTTTGAAGTTGGAATTTAGCTGTAGTGGAATTCAAGTTTGCTTGTAGCTTTCCAATATCACGACTTTTGATTACAGAAAAGTCTTAGTTTCATGCAACGTTTTATAAGCTTTGACATTCAAAGTAATTAAAAAGCTTTGATATTTTATATACCCAGATCTACATCCTTCTCCTCCATGACAAACATTTATTTTTAATATCGCATTAATTATCATTCACAGTGAAACTTTCACACAATAATGAATAAAACGACAACATGTCAAATAAGCAATACCTCCTATAAAACAAAGGGTCCCAATTAATTAAAGAAAAGTAACTTATCAAAGGTGTCTACTTAACATAAATAACATGTAATCTATAAACATCCCTCTATCTTCAAAATAAAATTGATTGTGGTTCTATATTGGTATAGATGATATTTAAAAATTATAATTATATCTTTTTTCAACCGATTATTATTATTTCACTTACAATTATTATTTTAAAATAAACTTTAAAACAATATATTATTTTCTTTATATATTCAAATATTATATATATATATATATTTAAGTGTTGGTATGTTGACAACTACACCAAATTATAACTAAAAAAAGAAATATTTTAAAAAATATTTTTTTGTTAAAAGTGTAATCATACTTATAATTTGGACAGTTGTCAAAGTTATATATATTTCTTATTATGAAAATGAAGTATATCTAGATGAGCACATGAGTCTTTATATCCAAAACTTTTCAAATTTTAAATCAAGAAATTAAATAGAAATATATAAAAGAGAATCAATTTCATAAAAAAAATTATACAGACTTTTAACTCTCTAAGATGAATATCAAAAACAATAATTCAAATTATGCTTTCACTAAAATGATTACTATAAATATAAAATAAAATAATAATAACAAAAAATAATTTTAGTTGATAAGTAATTTTCAAAATACTCAGAGATATGGGAGGTAGATATCTTTCTAACCTTTAACCATGTCAAATCAAACCTTGTCTTATAAGTTTCTAAAATAATAATTAAGTTATTAAATTGAAATGATTATAATTTCTATATATTTCAGTCAATTAGAGACTACATTAAAATATGTGATAACTTTATTATTAAATGAAACAATAGCAACACATAATTTCTCTTTATATAAAGAACATGAAAGGGAAAGAGTTTGGTTGCTTATAATTTAGTGGACAACAATAAGATGTGAGCAATGAAAGTGACCTAGATATTGTAAGGATGTGTTTGTGTGGTGTTGAGCAAAAGCACATGCTTAAGAAAGGAGCAAGCTATGGCAAAAGCACTTATATACTCATGTTTTCAATATTTTAATTACTAGAAAGGGAGGGTTTTCACATTTTTTTTCTTGGTTAATAAATAAAACCTATATGTATTAAAAAATTAATTTAAATATCAAAACTATTTTTATTTTTTTAAAATAATAAATAATAAATTTTTTGTATACAAGTTTTAATTTTAATATAACAAAGTAAGTTTTTCATTGAAAATATAGTTTTTAAATATTAAAACTAAGAATTTGGTTAAATGGGTGTAGTGTCACAATACTTGTAGGAAGAGATAAGGAAGAAAGAGTTATATGAAATTAACTATCACGACATCATCAATCTATTTCTTTTGAGTTTCCCTTTTCAGCTTAAAGTAAATAAGTAACTTCAGAATCAAAGTTGTTCCTAGTTTCTTGTCAAAAGATTTAAAGTTTTGATTGAGAAAATGAAAGAAGTCTCACAAGATATCCTTTTATAAAGTGATAAGTTTTAAACTTTCATTGAAATATACATTTATGTTTAGTTTTAAATTATAACATGAAAAAATTATTAGTAAAGATACAGTTATATATATATATATATATGACTAAAAAACACAACTATTTAAAAAAATATTTTTAAAATTGTTAGGATAATTAAATAGAACAAGATATTAGTAAGAAGAACTAAAAGAAATTAAGATAAATAAATAAAGAAAAACAGAATTTTAGGTTGGTTTAATTCTTCTAAATCTACGTTCAATTAATACAAACAATATTTTTCACTAACAATATTTTGAATTATCCAATTACAAGTGCTCTTATATAATTATAATAAAAAATACAAATCATTCTTTAAACTATTTTTTAAGAAGATTTAGTAAGGTAATTAAAACACTTAATTACCTACAACATGCATACATAAAAAATACGGGTCCAAAATTATCAATACAAATTATAAAAGAAAAGAAAAAATATCACTTGAAATGTGACAGATTTACAATAAAAAATTTACACCATGATCACCCCTCTTCATGAGTTTTTATTCATGTAAGACTCCAAAATAAACTAGTGTTTAGAAAATCATTAAGTTCTTTTAGAAAATTTTGAAAGACGTTCTTTTGAGAAATCTTGAAACTTTTTTCTTTGTAAAACAACTTGAAAGAGCTTTGTGGTTACTAAAAACTTAAAGAATTTTCTTTGTAAAACAAATTGAAAAGTTTGATGGTTACTGACTATATAATCTATTAAATTTAAATATAATTGAATATTATGTTATTAATGTTCTAATACGCTAACATATAGAAAATTATTTTACAAAAGGAACTAAAAGAAAATAATATGCTATGCTATGTCAAAGTCCCTCATGCATCTATATTTGTTCGTGTACATAGTACAATCATTATAGTTCACACACAAACAACAAATGCAAATGTAAACTATCCAAATAAAACTTTAACATACGAATATATAAGTAAAGATAATCAATTAGATTAAGCAGTTATATACATATATATAATTCCATATAACTTTTCCATCAATCATGATCATATAACACTCAATATCAATTACCACAACTCAACTTCATAACAATATCATCATCAACAATCATATGATTCACACATGAATCCATACACCAACGATATCCAATAGACGTCTTTCGAAAGACTGATATTAAGTAGACTCTACCAGAGACTAACATCTGATTCAATACCCAAGATTTATATTTACGAGCGAATCTAAGAGAAAACACGAGGATAAGTTCAAACATCTAATGCCATGTGACTACAAGCGGTCACGATGTGTATGAACTCCCTCATTAGCTTATCACCTACTAATATCTTAGTTTATGTAACTTAGATCATCAGTGAAACTAGAGAATTTATGTTAAAACATAGGTACCAATACTTAATAGCAAACCAATCAACAACTCATACATTATCCCAAATGTATGATCTCAGTCTCATCTAATTTCATTGGCCTTATATGATGCATATATTTCACATGCAATGCATATCCATCACTCATGCATTATTTAAAATTTCTCAAATCAATTACACATATCTCAATTTCATACACATTTCACCATTCACACCAATCCATATCATTTAGAAACTTCACAATTTAATTGAATATACCAACTAATATTATTTTATATTTATAAAAAGAAAAATACTATATAATCAAATTCATTGAAGATTCAAGAAGAAAAGAAAGAGAAAGAAAGAAATTTAACTTAAAAAAAAATTCAAAATCATTTCAAGAACAATCCAACCGTACAACTTCTAAACAATTCAAAAAGATCAATTTAGACCAAAAGTTGTTCAAACATTATTCTTTAGTAATTTCAGTACAATCTCAATTATTCAAACTCATAAACTAATCAACCCATAATCAAATCCAGTTCAAGTAACTTTATACCTAACATGCATAATCTAGTTACTGGTTAACTTAATATCTAAATCAACTATTCTAAGGCTCTATGAAAAAAAATATATATCTTCCCTTACCTGTAATTTCTTGTCTCAGGGATTTTCGTGTTCAAGCCGGGGAACCACTCTAAATTCTAGGGACATAAAACAAGTTATCCAAACATTATTAAATTTTAGTATGAGCTTAATCAAGTTGAAAGGAACATTTTTCTCAACTGGCCTCACTAAAATTGATGACTAAATCACAATGAGAGAAAAATAGAGAATAAAAGATCTTTAGAGTAAAAAAGAAATTAGTTTATTTGAAAATAAGATCATGTAAAAATGTAGTCTAACTCCTTAACTACTGTATGGTATAATCAAATTTTAGAATAGATGAGTTATAGGAAAGAAAATGAAGAGATAAGGGAGGAGGGAGAAGGAAGATGGGAGAGAGAAAAGATAAGGGGTTATGCTATCTTTTTAGGTGGGTACAAATGTAACCCATAAATAATTTTGAATCAATATAATTTATTATTTTTAAACATAATAAATTATTTGAGAATGTGAGGTTTTTTGAAATTGCTTAGTGGAATTGAATATTGTCTAAAATAATTGATTATTTGTGAAACACGTAAAAAATAATTTTGATTAGAATAATCAATTATTTAATAATTGATCATATTCTTAATATAATAGATTATTATGTCTTGAAAGATAAAAAATCAGTTTTTCAAAACAAATTTTCTCAAAATTATCTTAAATATTGACTTATGTTTTACATTTTGATTATATTAAGATAATGAACTCTAAAGACATAAATCATTAACAAAGAGTTGCATACATAATTAAAATTAAAATTATCATCAAATATATCATGTTTTAATATGTTTTACTAACATCTAAATAAATATTGGATTAAGTCAAATAAATGATTAGAAATTGATATGATTTTTTTTTTTTAATTTTGTCATTTGATTGAACTTTAAAAGTTGCTTAGGTAATTTATGGTGGTAAAGATTAGTTAGCAATGTATTTACGAGTAAAACATTTAAAGGTTAAAATGATTAAGATGACACCTTTTGATTTTTTTAATAGAATAAGTGTATTTTACTCGTATATTTCTTATTGTGAAAGTAATTAATTTTCGTAGACTTAAAATTTATTTTAGAAAAGGAAATATGATAAAGATAGGGTAAATGATGTAATTTAAGGTGTAAAAAAATAATATTTCACTTTGATCTCATGCTTAATAAAAGTAAATTGGTTCACTGCAATAAAATCATAAATAAAAACCATCCTCCCTCACACTTAAATAATCAATTATCCTCAATGTAAGAGCAAACAACTGAAATGACAATATAAATAATAAAGAGTGAGAAAGAGAGACTCCCTCATCAAACTTGAGGATAGTGGAAGATGCAACTGATTAACCATCCTTTATGCAATAAAGACCAAGGCATACAAAACCTTGGTGAACTGCGAAGAACACTTACTATGATGGAATCTTAAGTTGTAGGGTGAAGTTGGGGTGGTTTAGAAGGGTGCATAAAGTGGTAAGGGTGGGACAAAGTGGTAGAAGGGTATGTTGATGATGATAAGATAGTCTATTGATATCGTCTACTGGGTGCAAACCGTCTAATGGTGGCGATGGCTGCATATGTGGATATATATTGAGATTTGGTTGATGTGATTATGCTTAGGTGAAAGTGGAGGAGATGTATGAAAGTGGAAGGTCGGAATATGGTGTGGGTAGACGCTTAAGCTATAATAGGCAGTCTAGCTAGTGTAGACGATAAAATGAGAGGTATGGGTTTTACCTTAGAAAAAGGTGGCAGTTGCACATGAGGGCATCTACGAAACCTTAGAGACGAGAAAACAATGTCATCTTCATCTAAGGTGTCATCGTCTACATGAATGGCTTGTAGCATTTGTTCCTCCTCCAATGGTGTTTGTTTCACAATAGAAACTAAAGCAGTGTTATCAACAATTATTAATAAAACTTGTATCTTTTGACTCTACTGCTATTTCCATACTAGATCTTGTATAAAAATTTTCAAAATTAATGGTTAAGAATTGATTTAATTAAACACAAGTATTACACACTCATTAATCACAACATAAATCACAAGTGTAGTAAATACTAAAATAAGTTAAATCAGGGATTAAAAGTGGTTCAAGCTCCATCAATGGTAGTTGAACAGTAATGGTAGCTTTCCATGTGTACCCATCACACATCCTCAAAATTTTGAATAACGTTAAGTATGACATGCTAACAAATGTCACACTTTTACACCTAGCTAGATGCAACAAATAAGCTCGAGTTGCATACTCTCATATGTGGTGGATGATGCACTCCTCGTACACCTCACGTAGTTAACTCAGTTTGACGTGAGCACCATCATATTGCCTCAACTTTGTCACAACGTCACTGAACTCCACCCTAAGAAGCTCAATCAACAACAATGACACTGATGTGAAATCTAGCGTCACATACAAATAAAATTGCCTCACATGAGGAGATGCAACAATGTTGACACATTATCCAAAATGATGGTCATCTCACAATAGAAAGATGTATATTGTTGGTGTTGCGGTACCAGTTCTCAACAAAGATTTATATGAGATCTTTATTAGCGGTCTCATAACTAATGTTGCACAGTGGCAACAAACTCAATGTTAAGCACCACGACCTCAATTTGGGGATGATGGATTCCAAACTTCTTTAGCTTGTGTCTGTGGGAGACCAACTTCAATTCCTTCAATCCTCACCCTCACATTCTACCAGTCACGTGGTCAACCTAACTCAGTAGCAATGACGCATCAGCAGGTCCCCTAACAAATCCTACTTGCTCATCATGTCTTGTAGGAGCTAGTGGCAACACATTAGCATAACAACAACGTGTTCCCCGTCCCTTCTAAAGACTAACATTGTTAGTCTTTTTCTAGCTTTTGCTTGCGATAATGATCACCTCTGGTCCTAAGCATATCTTTGCCCACAAAAGATGATACAATCACTAATATTTTTTAAGTAATAAATACATTCCAAATTATATATTTTGAAATATATTTTCAGATTTGTAAACACATTCTGGAATGTATAATACAAAATGTATTTATATTTTGTAGACTGTGCATTTTGAAATGTGTTTTAGAATATGAAAATAGAGTTGTCATTAAACCACCAATGAATAAAAAGTCTAATTTACCTCTTCAATGGAAGTAGCGGTGCAACGTAGTCGTTGACATCGGTAGTCATTATAGTTTCAAAAAGGCTTTCACCTTATAAACAAAAGAAGAAATATGAAAGAATATGTGAAGGGAGAAGAAAATATAATTTTGAATATAAATAAGGGAGATGTAATTTGATTTTTTCAAATATGGGGTGCAATTTAAATTTATGGAGGGTAAAATGTAGAGCTCAATTTAAAAACATATTTCAAATTGTATAGTTTTGAAAATATATTTTCAAATTACATACTTATATAATTTAGAATACATTTGGGATTATGTAATCCATATTATATTTTTAGATATTAAAACGTATTTCAAATTATAAAATTTATAATATATTTTCGGATTTGGCAACTTAAAATACATTTTTGAATTTTAAATTATAAAATCAAATAAATGTATAGTTTATACAATTTGAAATAACTACAACTCATGAATAATTGGAATTTTTTTTGGATCTATGGAGGTGTTGTAAGAAGATAGAGAGGTGCTAAAAGAAATACCCACCCGAGGTTTGGGCGTACTAAATTGTGGTGCGTGTAGGGATCAGCGTTCAGTTACCTGCTTCAACGGAATATTCTCTCTTTGGCAATCACTGCACCCGATCTTAGCGGAAAAGACAAAACTGTCCTAAAAAAAATTTCTGAAATATGTGTTCTGGATATTTTTTTCCGGAACGAAATTTTGTATTACGGATTTTTTTATCCGGAATTGATTTTTTATTTTTGTTTCCAGATTTTTATTTTCGAAACACAATTATTTTTTTTCCAGATTTTTTTTTTCGGAATGTATTATTTTTTAATTCCGGATTTTTTTGTCCAAAATAGAATTTTAATTTTGGTTTCCGAATTTTTATTTCCAAAACTCAATAATTAATTCCGGATTTATTTTTCCGAAATATATTATTTTCAATTCCGAATTTTTATTTCCGGAATTAAGGGCATTTTTAGAAATTAAAAAATTATGTTGGGTGCAGGTTAAAAATGATTGGGTGCAGGGAGGATTTGCCTCTCTCTTTTTTCAGTTACCATGATTACTCTCTGTCACCTAAATCACCTCACCCAAGCACCATAATATCATTCCCCCTTTTTGTTTTCTTTTTCATTATATAACAATTCAAAAATCGTGGAATTGGGTTTCAGTGAAGGAACGAAAGAAACGATGAAGAAGGTCGATAATAAGGGTCGGGCTCGGACCTTCCCGGTGGATCCGAACGTCCCCCGATGGGTTTGCCAGAACTGCCGCAATCCTCTCTGCATCGTCGGCGTCGACTCTTACGCTGACAAATTCTTCAACGATCCTTCTCGCTCCGGTTCGTTAGGGTTTTATTAGCATTTTGTTAATTTAATTGATTGCTACTTGTTCTTGATTTGGCTGATTTATTCGGTTGCTTATGTTAGTGATTTTGAAATAATGTTGGTATCGGTATTGGTTTTGATTATTCGTAAGTGAATAGTTGTGCTGTGGTAATTTGGATTTTGATGAAGAGAGAATGAGTGTAGGGATGCAAGGATCGTCCGTTCATGGTGCCAGCAGTGTGCTCAGTGCCACAAAAATGGACAATTCGTATGTTTTGCTTCCCAAGCAGAGACCTCAGGCTCAGGGAAGTGCTCATCGCCCACGTGGCGATGCTGCTGCTGCTGCTGCACAGCCTGGAAAGGCTATGGAGGAGTCGTTTGTGGTTGTGTACAAGTCTGAATCGGGGACGGATGGAGGCGGGGCACATTCGCCGGGCACGGGGGCTGATTCTGGTGGCCATTTGCCTACTCATAACTCTGGGTTTAATTCCACTATTACGGTCCTGACTCGAGCGTTTGAGATTGCCACGACGCAGGCGCAGGTTTGTTGACTGAAGCATGTAGATATGTAATGTATTTGATGGGTTTTTTGGTTATTAGGTCACAATTTGTGTGTTTTTTGGGTATGGTTACAGGTTGAACAGCCTTTATGCCTTGATTGCATGAGGATTTTGTCAGATAAACTTGATAAAGAGGTTGAAGATGTGAACCGGGACATTGAAGCATACGAAGCCTGTCTTAAACGCTTGGAGTGTGAGCCTGCAGATGTCATCAGCGAGGCTGATTTTCTTAAGGAGAAACTGAAGGTGCTCATCTGGTTTACCATTTCTAATCTGTGTATTACGTAACTATTTATTTAACATTTAAACCATTAGTGTTACTATGGGGAAACATACGAGTATTCATAATATCTTTTGACTATTATCTGAATCTAGGGCCGGTTTGCATTTATTGCTATGTTAGTTTGTTCTGAGATAGAGGTATATGGGTAAGGAATAATAAACATAATATTAATGCATAGTAATTACATAGGCTATTGCAATATCCTATGCTGTTTTCCTTTTTTCCATACCTTCCAACTCCTGGTATGATTTTTTGTCTGCATCAGAGAAGTTGCCATTTTTTCTCTTTTCCACTTCTTGTGTCTGCTCCTTTTTCGCAGCAGTGCAGCATGAATTGGGGTTTTGGGACATATATAAAAATATGTTTATCAGAGAAATAGAAATATATTTATGAATATATTTCTAAAGCTATATGCACCAGTACAGTATTTTGTGCAAAAAACTTGACTATTACAAATTCTTTTGATGATCTAAAATTTGTGAACTTGTGACCATAATGATGAATATGATGACATTTTAAATATTTTAAGAACTAATTTAATATAAATTAATTATTGAGAAACTGTTTTTCTGATAAAACTTTGGAAAGACTAATGTAATGAAATTTTAATCAAAACTATTTTAGTATCAAGATTTTTTAATGATTAATGCAATGATTTGTAACTTTTAAAGATTAACTTGAAAGTTTACTACAAAACTGTGTTGTATTTTCTTTTAAATAATTGAATTTTTTTAATAAATATATCAAAAAGTGGATTTAAGTCTAACTCAATTCTACAAAATCGGTTTGTAAGGTAAGAGTTGCATCTACTTATATACTATAATTTGACTATATTTCAAGTCGATATGAGATTTCTAACATACCTTCTGACATTGAGGACTATTTATCTTGAGCGTGAGACTGGACATTTCTGAGTGGTTCGATAGTAGGTAACATGATAGGCTTAACAAACTTTGCTAGGATAGACAACATTACACATTGCCTCTAACCTTGTCTTTCATGAGAGTTTGCCATAACATATTGATGTAAATTGTCATTTCATAAGAGAAAAAACTAGAGTTTGGAAATGTCATCACTAGATGTCAACTCTAGTGCACATATTCACCAAGTCTCTGAGAGGACCAAAGATTAATCATAGTTGCAGTAAGCTGGACTCATACAACTTGTATGTTCTAGCTTGAGGAGGGGAGTGTTATAATTATAGAATAATGAGCAGATCCTATATAATCAAGAATGTCTAGATTATACATGTATTGTTAGGAATGTTTTTTATTTATTCCCATTCATATCTTTATTATTAGAAAACACCAAACCTCCTCTTTTTATTTTATTGATTCCTTTTTCTCAATATAAGTAAAGCATCCATGCTGTCTTTGAAAAAACAAAATGTTGAAGATCCCATATTGATTAGAGATATCATATGACTAAATTATAGTATATTAGTAGATGCAAACTTTTCCTTGCAAACCAGTTTTGTGAGGTTGAGATAAGATTAAAGTTCACTTTTTGAGAATTTTAAATATTTTGTTTTAAGAATTTGAAAATGTTTCTTGACTTTTAGAGACTTTAAGCACTTTTTTCCTTTACTTTTATTGCTGTCTACTTTATGTTTTGTTTAGATACTGAGTTTTTATTATTAATGATGACTAGTGCATGGCGTTTAAGTTAATTTTCTCCTTTTGGCAATTAATATATTTATATATATATAGACACACACACATGTATGTATGTATGGTCACCCCTATCTGGTATCCAATTCTTGGAGGCAGCCACGCCGCTCAATTCGTGGGAGTATGGAGTTTTGATTGGAAATGTCTTTATCCTTAAAAATAGTTATTCGAATAAGATGATTTTCTTGATTGTACAATTAAACTTTCTTCCAAAGCCTAATCAGTGATTTTGTACTTGGTATACCATTCAAGATTGAGGAAGAAGAACGAAGACTTCAAGAAGCAATTGAAGAAACTAAGAGACAAAATGCTGAAGTAAATGCTGAACTGAAGGAACTAGAGTTAAAATCAAGCCGCTTTAAAGAATTGGAGGACAGGTTAATTTTTTTCTGTACCTTGACCGCTTGATATTTCCTGATAAAAAAAGCACCATAATCCCAAAATAAAATTTCAAAAAATGTGGATAAAATTTTGCTTTTCCTTATTTGGTTTATGTGGATGCTTGTGATGCTTGATGTCAATAATTGATTTTACTTGTTTAAATGTATAATAGGTATTGGCATGAGTTCAACAATTTTCAGTTTCAATTAATTTCTTATCAGGTTTGTCATTGTCTCACCCCTTTACATACTATCTTGTTGGGTAGAATTGTGCTTGCAAGTTTTTTGTTGTTCATGTCTTAAGCCAGTCTGGGCAAGTTCTAAAGGATCATTGTCAAATGACAAAAGTGGCTTAATCATTTTCAATTAGTAGCTCTACTTCTACTCTTATCTTATTGGTGAAATATGTCACTGATAGCATAGAGGAAATAATTTTAATAAAGGATCATCCTTTATGTATAAAATTTCCTTTTCGACCCTATATTTTGCTGCATGTCTTATATTATGTTCAATGTTAGTATAGGTTTCACTTATTTTGGTGAGTAAGAATTCTAACCATGTTTCAGAAAACTTTGCCTCCTTTTCTGAAAAAATATAACTTCCAATTATCAGGAGGAGAGAGATGCGATCTTGGCAAAGATTGAAGTTTCACAAGCTCATTTAGAGTTGTTGAAGCGAACAAATGTGCTCAATGATGCCTTCCCCATTTCTCATGATGGAGAGTTTGGAACAATTAACAACTTTCGACTTGGAAGACTCCCTAAAATTCCAGTAAGATGCTTAGCATGTTTTATTCCTGTCTTTTTAATGTTGTCTCCATCTGTTATTTAGCATAATATGCATGTTTGTTTCTCTATTGTAGCTGTTGCCTTTATTAAAGTTTAAAATAATTGATAAGCTACCATGAGATTTAAGCAAGATGGTGTATAAGTTACCATCTGAGTCTTTATTATTATTTCTAGTTTTTCTTTATTTTATGCCATGGTTTGCTGAGGTCCCTTCTTTTGCCAGTGGAATTATTATTTTATGTAGTTTTATTTGGAATAAGATTAAGCTTTAGGGACAATTTGGTTATTGAACAATTTATATTTTTGCTTCAATACTCATATATTCACATTTATATGTATAATCTTAGGTGAAAACTTGTGATCTGAAGTCCTGCTGTTAGCATTCCATTCAAACTTGGGAATTGTAGTGCTAAAAGGAAACACTATAGCATGTGTTGACCATAAAATGAATGTAAAAACTCTCATGGCTCCTAGTAGTAGAAAATCTAGAGATGACTGCAAGTACATTATTGCTTTTTGAATCAAGAAATTTTAGGTCTAAGAAGTTGTAATGGATGTTGATAACTAGCTGCTTTTATTTAAAATTATTCTTTTGCTACAAAAAGGTTATATTTCTTTTGCCAATTGTGTCTTGAAGTGCTTTTGAACCAAACAACTAATATATGGTGTTAATTCTTTTAATTTTGGGGTGCATACAGTCATATTTTGCTTTGGAATGTTCCTTCATAAAATAATTGCAAGTGTGTCCTTTCCTCATTTGGTGATTTCAAGATGTTATAATTTTTTTATCCTAGAGGATTTATTAATTTTAAATCCTTTTTTCTTTCTACTTTGAAGTATTGGTTATGGTGTTTACTTTGCTATTATTGATTATGTAGGTTGAATGGGATGAGATAAATGCTGCCTGGGGCCAAGCTTGCCTTCTTCTTCATACAATGTGCCAGTATTTCCGACCGAAGTTTCAGTATCCTTTGTCTTTAAGCATATTGGACAAGTGTAGTTACTATTGTAAATTTAGTATAATTCTCTTTTATGGCTCCATGTGTATTTGTGTGCATGTAGGGATGAATCTAGTTCAGAACTGGAATTTACATTACAGCTACTGAGGTCATCTGCTAATTACTGTTTTTTTTTTTTTCTTAAGTTCTTCTCAGTGATAATTGCCTGGGCAAAAACATCACAAGGGATGATTTTAATTTTAAGCAGACAAAGGCTGTTGTCTTCGTAGGCATATATGGTTAATATCTTGTATGGAATTCAAACCAAAATTTCTTAAGTGTTGTCTCTTCTTCTGAATTGAAACTACCATGCCATTATATTCTTGTTTGATTTTTGATTTATGATTACGCCTTTTCTTTATTGCCTCTTGTTATTGTCAGTTTTCATATAATTTAATGGAATGACTAGGAATATACCCTCTGTCCAATGACATCATATGTAATGTAACTATGATACACGTAGCAAACCTCCCAGTGGGAATAATATTTTTGTTGTTTTGCTGACTTTGAACTCCTAAACTTTTTACTTTTAGATATCGAATAAAGATAATTCCTATGGGTAGCTACCCTCGTATCACAGACACCAATAATAGTACCTATGAGCTGTAAGTATGTTTCATGGTTCTACATTTATTGTTATTTGTGTCTGGTTTTCTATTCTAATTGTAATATAGAATTTGATGCTGTCTGAAGTTGAGCCAAAATCATTAGTGTAATGTGTGATGTAAATCAGATCTATCAGGTGATTGATTGTTAGCGATTTCTAATTGTCTGTGGTTTAAGGTTTATTACTTCTTTCTTCTGTTTATATGCATAAACATTAGGATAAACCTTGGAGCTACATTGGTGGTTTTACACTATTTAAGGTGTTGTCATTGCCTTGGCAGTTGACTTGGGTTCTGTATGCGTGCTGAGATTGTGGTTGGTGTTATGACTAATACTTGTATAAAAGTTGTAAACAAAACAATTTAGTAAACTTTCTGTGTTTAGATTTGTTCTTAAATTTCGCTACTGAATCAATATTAGTAGATGGTATGGTCTTTTCAGGTTTGGTCCTGTCAACTTGTTTTGGAGTACACGTTATGACAAAGCAATGACATTGTTTTTAGCTTGCCTCAAGGATTTTGCAGACTTTGCCAAGTCTAAGGATCAAGAGAATAACATACCACCTGAAAAATGTTTCAAACTGCCTTATAAGTAAGTAGTACAATATATTGTTTATGGCAGTGTGTTTTATCATTGGATGCTATATGAGAATTTGATACAGTGGAATTTTGCTTTGATGCCATCAAACTAAACAATTTTTTAGTTAAGCATATTATGTCATTTGGCTAATTGATGGAGGAGGGAGAGAGTAGAGAATAGGATGACCAGTATGTGTGGTTTTACCACCCCTGAGCTTGTCTAATAGAGTACTCTGACTTCAGGCTTGATTTAAGATCTCGATGAACATGTTGAGTCCTTAGTCATGGCTTAATGGAATTTATAATGCCTTTGAACTTAATACATGAGATTCACAGCTCTCCCATACCCTCATAGTGCAAACAAAGAAATAAAATTGAAGCCTGCCAAGTGTCCATTATTTGTTCTGGAGCACATGCAGGCCTTTCTCACTCTCTCAAAACATCTAAATTAAAATGGCTGTAGAATAGTGGGTGATGATGAACCAAACCTTACTATGCTCAGTTTGGAATCTGAGTTAGTGTTAACAGAGCAACAATTATGTCTTCATAAATTTAAAATTTTTAGTGCAGTATGATGGATTTTGCTGACTTTATGTATATTTTTTTGTAATACAAATGCTAACAAACATATCAGTTGAAGATCATATACTTAACTTTACATGTGTTCCTGCATTAGTTTAATGATTGAGGATGACATTTTTGGGTAATTTGCAGGATTGAGAATGACAAAGTGGAAAACTACTCCATCACTCAAAGCTTCAATAAGCAGGAAAATTGGACAAAATCTCTCAAATACACGCTCTGCAATTTGAAATGGGCACTCTATTGGTTCGTAGGAAATACTAACTTCCAACCTCTTTCAGCAATGGTATCTTCGCATTAATGCCGAACTACAGGCTGTAGGGTCTGTTTACACCAAGAGTGCTATTCATCCTACACTTGTACATAAACTTACATATCACATCATTTAGGCTACATTCAACTGTGTACATATACATGCATGATCCAATTTTGAAGTTCTTTTTAGAAGTCATACATAAGAAAGTTTGTATCACAATCTTTCATTCAATACTATAAATCCCCATTTATTCAAGGCTGTTGTGTGATCTTATATTTGCTCAATTATTAGGCTAATGTGTGTAGAATTCAAATTCAATCAATTAATTTATTTATCAGATCAAACTGGGACAGTAAAATTTTAAATAAAATATATATTTCAATTTATTTAGTTTTGACAAAGAAAGATTGAATAAAATATCTTAAAATGTAATTAACTTATTAAAATATTATAATTTTAAAAATATATACAATTTTATAATTTTATTATTTTTATGAAGAATTAATTAAAAAAATATGAATATAATATAATTTAAAAAATACACATAATTCTGTAAGAATAATAAAAAACATGTGAAACCATTTTTTTTAAAGGAAGTTATTTAATTATTTTTTTATATATAAAATTTCATTTTCAACTTTATGCTGCTATTGGTTGTGGCTGATGGATACGTAATTATAGTTGACGCCTCTCTTTTATTTTATTTTATTCTAATTTGATGGCTTATTTGTTTTTATTTTGTTATCAAACTGAAACTGTTTTACTTTCTTTCTTTTGAAGCAAATAATTGAAGAAGAATGTTTTTTTTAGTCAGAATATGTGGAATTTCCTCAAATAAAAAAGTTTTTTAATTACGTATTTTATTAAACCAATAAATAATTATTTTTTTATATTGAAAGTAAAGTTATGTAATTAAAAAATAAGACAAAAAACTAAATAGTGTTATTTAATTAAAAGATGACGTTAAAATAAGTTACTACATAGAGAATTTATTATATATAAATAAAATATATGTTTATTATTTTAAATTTGATTTAAATACCGTTTTGTTTCGTAGAATATTTAATTTACTACAATAATTTTAAAAAAATTTAATTTGATTATAATTTTTTTTAAAAATATACAATTTGGTAATTTATGTTAAATTAATATATTTTTAAAAATATTTAAAATATTTAATAAATGTAATACTTATGACTTTCAACAAACAAATCTTAAAAAAAAAACTCTCTACCTATAGACAGTGCAAATAGCAATATAAATCTGATTAAAATGTATTATTTTTAAATGAAAAAAACAGGAGATAAGATAATACACAATCTTTTAAAAAGTATATTACATTCCCAAAACATTAATATTAGAAAAAAAAGCCTCAAGCTAAATTTTGTAAATGCTTTCTGTGTTCACTTTTTTATTCTTTTTTAATATAACCAATTTTATTGGTTTGTATAATATTATTAGGGTTAATTATCATATTAATTGTTTTTGGTTTGAATTTTAAATATTGAGAGAATATTGTTCTTAATTGAGAACTAAAATAATATATTCGTTTTTTTAAATTACTTTTCTATTTTCACATACTGTACTGTGTATTGATTGTATTGATTACGTATTTTTGGTTTGTAAAAAAATACCCACAATAACCAATTTTATTATAACTAATCTTATTATATAAGTATAATATTATAAAACTAATAAAAAATAAAAAATGTATTCAATATAACAAGAATTTACATATTTAATTTTTTAGTGTAATAAAAAAATACACTCTTAAATAAACATTAATTGTGTTAATTTTATTTAATATACAATTAACTTTTTGTTAACATGCAACCAAAATTTAGATTTAGGTTTATGTAAGTAGAGTTGGAAAATTGTATATTAAATTATTATTCTTTTTAATAACCACATCATTACTAGACTAAACCTATTTAATTAACTCAAGTTATGAATTCAAACAAAAATATTAATATTAATTTTTATATTACACTATAATTAAAATGTGATACTTATCCTAGTAAAACAACTATTTACTATAGACTACAATTTTTATATATACTTATAATTTTAATATAAATTTATAAACTTTTTTTTAATAGATATTAAAATAATTAAAATTTTAATTATACATAATTCAGAGGTGCGTAAGTTCTAGACTTCGTAGTTTGTTCATAGTCACGAGACTCTCACATTGCTCACACTAAATTGTTCCGCTAAACCACCTATGAAATTGTTCCGAATCCGAATCACATTCTGTTCGGATCCTTGTGCGTTAACCTCTTGCTGTGATCATCAAGCTCGTCATGAACATATGTACCGATGTAAATGCATTTTGATATGGTAATCTTCTTCTAAGTGCTTGTTCACTTGATGCTGACTTTGATTTTTTTTTTGTTTATTTGAAGTTGTTCTGTGAGGATACTCCAGTTCTGTGAGTTTATATTGGTTAAGGGAATTAGGAACTTGAAGTTAGGCAGTAATATTTCAAATATTTGAATTTTTTAATGTGTGTTTGTTTCTCATTTTACAGCATTAGATGCCTCTGCTTGAATCCCTCCCAATGAATTGAAAGAAATATTGGACATGTAGTATTTGTTTATAGTAGGAAAATGTGGAAGAGGACAGAGTTCACTCACAATTGGTGCAAGTGATTGATGAGGGTGTCCAGAACTAGGAACATTTGGTCATGCCTTAGCCTCTTCAGATTTTGATATTCATCGCTCAGTTTTGATTCTTGAATAATATAGAGATATTAGTGGATTTGAAAATCGGAGGACCTGTTACGGCTTCAATTAGTTCATGCCATTAACCTATATGTTTTTCTTTACTTTTATCATTCTTATTTTATGCTTTTGTTATTAATTAATTTTTTCCAGATTTTTCTGCAATGAGTTGTTAATGATTGTTTGGATGAACTTTTTAATCCTATCTCCGTTCTGCATTTATTTACTTGATTTGGTTGTGTTCTTTGTTTTCTTTTATAATTCTGTCTGCCCAAGTATTGGCTTATGTCCTTTTTGTTGGCCTAAGATTTGGACTTTGCCATGATACCTTATGTATTCTTATTATAAAATTATCTTAAGCTGAGATATAAATATTTATGTAAATATCTGGTGTTTTGTGCAGAAGCTTAACAAGCAAGATGCTGATGACCTAATACATTGATTTGATCTCACCAATCCACAGTTTTTAATTTCAAATCCTGTGTGTTGTAAAAGGGTAAGTTTCTTTCTTACAATTCTTTAATTGTTTGTCCAGTAAGTAGAATGTATACTCAGCTTCAATGAGACAATGGAGGGCTGTGATTTGATTGAAATATCATGATAGGTGTTGGGTCAAATAAAGCATATCAGTAGCAAATATAAAATAGGACTTGAGTCCATGTGTGCTGAGTTCGGAATCAACAAGTTTGGATAACATTCAGCTCCATTAAAGGGTGCAAGTTTGTATGTATCGACTCTATGTAAATTTGTATCATGAGTTTTGGTTATGGTTTGGGTAGAAGATACATGCATCTAGAGTAATGCAGAAAAAGCTGTGAGACAACAAATAAAAATAAGATAGAACAGCCGTATACAATAAATTTACAACATTTGTGACGTGTCTATGACAGATCAATTTATATAGGCAATACAATTTACGGTTATTAGTCATATGTTTCTCAGTCATATTTATATAGGAAATCTGATTTGAGCCATCTATTTCACTAGTCACCAGCTTCTTAATCTTCGAATTGGGCAGGATACACCTTTATCCCCTGTATATCAGGTAAGTCACTGGTTTCCTGGTGGGGGTAGACATAGCTTGGGGATTGTTTGGAATTTGTATCCGAGGAGGCCATTGGAAGGCTTGCTCGATGATGGCTGTAGCTTGGCAGCTGATTAGCATGGCCTTTGGTTATGCTTTTGACACAAGGAATGAAAATCTTCCCAACTGCAATGTTTGTAGCATGCTCTGCAGTATTAGCCTTCACAGATTTACTGTTAAGTTTAACAACTGAGGATGGCTTTTCATCAACAAAATCAGATTGAAAATTCTTGGTTCTGGATGTTTTTTGGTGGTGGCTTGTGAAGTAAATGGTTATCTACAGGCAATATATGGGGCGAGCCTGCAAATAATTCTTGCACCTGCCTCCAAGAAGTGTTTAGTTACTTCTCATATTGTGATGAGTGAAAACCGAGTTGCATATATTTAATAAAACAACCAGTGAAGAATCGAGTTTGGCAATTACCTTTATCAGTCCATGCAACTCAAACACTTGCATGAGAAAAAAATTCTGTTGGCTGAATATAGCAATGTCAGTATAAGGTCAAAGTAGGGATCAAAATATAAAAGACCATGCTTAAAAAAATAAATGGATGAAAAATGAACAGATGAAGACTTAGTTCACTATATTCAATCTGCAGTGAAATTTGAGAATTGCAAGGCTGTATGTTTGGAAGATGAATCTTGTCCAAGTTTAAAAAGAATAGGAGAAGAAAGGCTGATGGGGAATTGAGTTTTGGAACTTTTTCTTCAAATATATGAGATAATGTGAATAATATTCGAAAAAGGGTAGTTGATGAAAGAACTATGAAAATCCACAGGTATTGTGCCAAAAAAATAAAATAAATTCATGTTAAAAGAAGATGCACAGATCTCACCAACTTGTAGAAAGTTTGATGTCTGGCCTGATTGTTATAGTTGAACTTGTTACTAGATCATACATAATGGTTTAAGGAATAGTAAGCGGAAAATGCACTCAATATTTCTATTTTCAGTCCCAGGGATAGGGCTTACTCTGACGAATTCGTGATTAGGTCTTTAGTTTTGTCTATGTATGAGCTATTGTTTTTCAGGCTTTCCCTTCATGAAGAACTTTTAAGTTGTGTCCAGTTTGAATAGTTCAGTTCAGAATAAGTGGTGTACTTAGCCAAGCAAGCTCGGTGAATGAAGAGATTATTTTCAGAGAATCCTTAGCCACTAGAAGTGTTTCTTTCTTTGTCTTGGACATTATGTCTTCTTTCTCTTTCAGTCTCATCTACTATGATTCAAGTTTATTTTCGAATAACAAATCTGTCTGCCGGACAAGATAAATTTCCTAACATCTCAAAAACCTTTGTTGTACAAATTTTCCAGCTCTCATCCATTCCGAACTACTATTATTCTATGATTTGTCTCATTATAATTGTCGTAAAAATTCTACCATTACTAACAGTTTTGAAATCTCCTTCTAGTGCATAATCAAACTTTGATACTGTTCTTTTATGACCATATGGGAATGGGTTATGGGTGAAACTTGCTTAGTGTTTTGTTCCATTATAAACAGTGTGCCTTGCCTAATGGTTTTCACTTGAGCATTACCAGTTGAAAGTAATGAAATCCCATGCCAAGTCCTGAATCTGCAATCGTTTAAAAAATTATTTTGCAATCTCATTTAGCATCCAACTACTGTGTAGCATTGAAAATTTCAAAGAATAAGTACATAAAGGATTAAGTTACAAATTAAATGGGGGACCAATCTATTTTTGCATCTTAAAATTGAGCCTATACAATTGCATAGAAACACACAGGGATTGCTTTTGAGGATTTTATTCTTCTTTGATTATTATATTTTTTTTATATGAGGTACCATAAATGTTATCAGTTTCATGTGCAGGTCTTCGTATGTTATACAATTTAGACTGAAATGGAGGCACTGAAATCATGTTATGGGGATGGATCTTCTGATTCAGATTCGGAATCTGCACCTTCAGCTCCAACCTCTGCTCCCTCAGCAGTATTCACACCCTTGCCACCACCTCCTATCTCTCTCCTTGACCCGTCAACATTTCTTGGTATTCTAGGTTTTAAGCTGATTTTATTTACTCATTACTAGAAGGAAAAAAGATAATGAAGCTTTTATCTAGTTGGATAGGTTTAGTGATCCATTAGGATATTAAGAATCGCAAATTTTACCAACCTCAAAATCTTAGTTGATGTTACATTTTTTTTTTTCTGAATTCATAAACTCATTTTCTTATGTTGTAAGTTTCGTTGTAACCAAATTTGTTTCTTATTATGTGCTAGTATGCTTTGTTTCTTTTGTTGACAACTATTCATGGTTTGTATTGTAAATGTCCTTTAGATATGCAGATAGGTCAGACAAGACTTAGGAGCTTCCCTCATGTTGATGGTAACTATGCCTTACATGTTTACATACCAAGTAAGTTAATTATGATCTGTAAAAGAGTTTGTCTTTGTAAACATACCATTATATGTTTTTAATGTGATGGTTTTGCTGTTGCAGTGATTTTTATTGAATTTAATCTGTATTCATTTGTCTATGCAAATTAGAATGCGTTAGATTTAGATTACATTGCACTTAGGTTAGGCCTATTACTTACTTTCTAAGAGTAGCATCTAACCCCAACAATGGAGACTAGGTACTCGTTGTCATCTTCTATCTCTTTTGTCTTGGGTTGATACCTTATCCTTTTCCCTCGTTCCAAAATATTTCTCCAATGCTCATATGCAGCCTTTGGAGCCACATAATTTCAATATAACTAACTGTATGCAAGATTTGAATGAATTTTTGGGATAAGCACTGCTCTAAACAGAAAATAATCATTTAAATTCTTGAAAAATAAATCACAATTAAAACCAAATTGATCTGTTATCAAATTCTCATAGACTTAGAGCCTTACTTATCCCTAAGCAAAAGGTAAGTTCTAACTAAGAGCAAAAAAAAAAAAGGAGAAAATGTAACCTACAAGACTCATAAGGACCCTTCAACTACTATCTACCATCGTACTTTGCTTTCATGTGTCCTCTAAAGACTTGGAAAGATAAGTTGAATCCCATATTCAATTTCAGCAATGGCGTCTACAACAAGAGACCATAATAAGGATGTAAATTTATGTTATCATTGGAATTATAAGGTGTGACAATCTTTCAATGGTAAATTACATGGCTACACACCTGACTCTAAGTGTTTCTCTCTTCAGTTCAAGTGTGTAAATGTGAGTATATCACTTGAATTGAATAATGTAGGGAAATACAAAATTACTTTATTAATAAAAATCACACCATTTACATTTTCATAATCTTTATTTGTAATAATCTATTTTTTTAAAATAAGGTGTCAAAACTGTACTGCTCATTATGTATTTTTGGAAGTTTTTTATTTTATCCTTGTTATAATTTTATTCTTTATTACAGGTGTATTTTGATATTAATAATAGGATTATGTATTTAAAAAAATCTCATATTTACAGGGATTTGTTTCCTTAGAATTACCTCTATATTTCCTAAAATAACCAGCATGCTCAATGTATTTATAGGTCCAATGGCCTCATTAATGAAATATAGAAGAAATATATTATTCTTTCTAAATTTGAAATAAGGAAATACAAATATATTGAAATGAATGGGAAGATTCTAAAGATTTCCTTATTACTATGGAGATATTGATGATATTTTTATTCTAATAATATGCTATTTCGAAGACTCACCCTTTATTTGTCTTGACTTCAACTACTAAAGAATTTTGTGGTCTACTTGCATGTGTCTTTATCTTAGATGATGTATAAATCGGCTTAGCACACTAACAACATAAGCATTATCAAGTCTCGTGTGCAATAAATAGATCAGCTTTTCTACCAATCTATGATATTTGGTCTTTTCTACAGGAGAACACTCTTCACTTCCATTTTATGATTTTATTCAATAGGAAGTCCTAATGTTCTACATCCCTAATGTAGCTATTTCTTTGAGGAGATCAAGTACACATTTTATTTGGAAGATGGAAATCCCTTTTTTGGAATAAACAACCTTTATTCCAAGGAAATACTTGACTTTCCTAGGTCTTTCCTTTCAAAATGGGTTGCCAATTTTTCCTTTGAAGCCAATTTCTCTATTTTATCATATCGTCCACACAGACAAACAATATAGTGAGTTTATATGTAAGAGAGTGTTTTATGAATAATCTTTCCTTGGCTTTGTTTGTATCCTAAGTTAATTATTACTTCGTTAATCTCCCAAACCATGTTCTTGGAGATTGTTGAAGACCATATAAGGCCTTCTTTAGGAGTATACCTTATTTCTTCCACTATGAGTTTCAAATCTTGGAGTAATATTCACACTTCTTCTTCTAAAGTTCCATGAAGAAAAACATTTTTTACATCCAAATAAGTACCAACCAAAACGAGCTATAAGAGCTAGAAAATGTCTCCCCATAGTCAGTTCCATAAGTTTGAGTGTATCTCTTTGCAACTAATATGACTTTATATCTCTCTACTGTCCTATCTATCTTATATTTCAGAGTAAAATTCTGCAACCCTTTTTGTCTTTTGGTTTGTCAACAATTTTCCATGATGAGTTTTTTCTAATGCAATAATCTTCTATCTCATGACTTGAGTTTAATGTTCACTTTTCATGACTTCTTGAACCAAGGTAGGATTTTTTGTGGCATCAATGACAAGAATAAAGCTTTGATGTTCAAGATTGTTAGTGTAGACATATTGAGAAATAAGATATTTACACCATCTTTTTCCGTTTCTCAATGTAAGAGGTGAATTCTCATTAACACTTACCCACTGAATGTAATGGGTGAATTCTCATTAACACTTATTGTTATCTTCAGGGATCCTCACTTCCAAGTTAGACAACTTTTCTTGCTTTGGAGTCAAAGTGATTGGTTTCCTTCGATATTTTTTCCCAAAAAATTTGTCTTCTTCCTCAATGTGGGTTGGTTCAATCCTATTTGTGGTAACTTCATCACTTAAATCTTCAGCATCCTACAAAGATAAATATGATAATGCTAGAAGGAGTATCCTACTAAAGTGGAGGAGGATTGACAAAACAAGATTCTCTTTCATGAAAGATGACGTCTATGGTAAAGATGCAGAGTCTCATGATTATAAGATTTGTACCCCTTTTTATTAGAAAAAGATAACCAATAAATACACGTTTAAGAACTTTATGATCTAATTCACTACTATCAAGATTATGAGAGTGAACAAAAACATCACATTCAAGGACTTGACAAGGTAGACATAACATTAAGGGAGAAGAGGGAACAAAATATAGTAGATACACGATAAGATTAATGCTATTTAAAACACGAGTGGGTAACCTGTTGATGAGGTATGTGATAGTTAAAACCACTTCTCCCATTAGGTTTTGGGAATAAACATCTAAAGAAAGATGGCTTTAGCTACTTTTAGAAGATGACGATTCTTCTCTTTTGTGACCCTGTATTGTTGTGGAGTGTTTACACATTTTAGTTCATAAACTATAGTATTATGAGACAAAAGTTTGGAAAATTCATGATTCACATATTTTATACCATTATTAGGTCTAATTCTTTTTATGCTTTTTCCAAATTGATTTTGTACAAGACGAAAAAAATTAACGCATATTTGGAAGACCCTAGATTTACTTTTCAGAATCTATATCCATGTGACACTTATACAATCTCAATATAAGTAACAAACTATTATGCTCCACCTATAGATTCTATAGCAGGTCCCCAAATATCAATGTGAATTATGTCAAATGGGATTTTTTTTACCACATATGGGATAGGATACATGAGGATCGATACTTTGATTGTTGACAAATATGACATTTAAAAGACTCAATAGACTCTTTAGTAAACAAATGATGGAATAAGGATTTGATAGGGTTGAATGAGGGATGCTACTTCTTTCATGATGAAGCCATATTTAGGAAGTTGATCATGCTTCTTGCTGGCTTGTGAACATTATTTTGTATTAGAAAGTGAGTTTTAAGTTTAACTCATCCTCATAAAACCAGCCTGTAAGGTGAGAATTGCCCTATTTATATACTGTAAATTGGTCTTATCTCTAGTAGATGTGAGATCTCCAATACACCCCTTTATGCCGATGCATAGACATCTCATGTGTGAGACTATATATTTGTGGGTGGTCCGATAGGTCCAATGAGTTTAAACTTAACTCACCCTCACAAAATCGGCTTGTTAGGTGAGGATCACCTTTATTTATATACTTTAATTTGGTCTCATCTCTAGTCAATATGAGATCTTCAACATACCCTTCTCACGTCAAGACATGGAGATCTCGTGTTTTGTGGGGGTTCTGATAGTGGCCCAATAGTGGGTGATACCATAAGCCCAACAAATCTTGTTAGGATAGACTCTGATACCATATTAGGAAGTGAGTTTAAGCCTAACTCAACCTTACAAAACTAACTTCTAAGGTGAGGATTTCCCCTACTTATATACAGTAAATTAACCTTATCTCTAGTCGATGTGGGATCTCCAACACTTTGCTTTGATCTTGGACTCCAACATAAACAACTCACTTTGCTCCTTAGTAATTAAAATTATCTTCCTCGTGGCACGATCCTGTAATGCACTAAGAAAAAAAGATGTTACTAAACAACTCAAATTTTTTGTAAGTGTTATAGATATAAAACTATTGGACAGTTGTGGGACATATAAACATCCTTTAGTATAAGAGATGATTCTAAATTTATATACCTAGATCAGCATATGGGTACACTATCACCATTTGTATTTGTAAAGACTTGTTCTTTAGTCATTTTGACATAGAATTGAGGAGCATAGGAAATGGAGTCCTATGATCAATTGTTTCTATATTAAGAATAGTATTGAATGTACTCTTACCTTTCATGGACAATGTATATAATCCAGAGGACTTAGTCATTGATTCAACCACTACATGCAAGGCTATTTATTATTTTTTTGTTCCCTTACCAGTGCCTCGTTGATTTCTTCACATATTTTAAATAGACTTCACCATGCTAGTAAATATGTTCAAAAGTTTTTCAAGATAAATTATACAAGGTACAGTTTTTGTTTACAGTTAACATTTCATCTCCAACGAAGAAAGAACTATCTGCTTTCTTGAAAAAAGTGTCATCTCGGGTACCAAATCTGAATGTTGTTGATGTTGATGTCCCATTAAACATCCTCTGCCAAAATGATGAGAAGCTAGAACAAGTTGCCTTAGGAAGAGAGTTTCACATAAGTTTGGGAAGAACTGTTCCAATACGAGTGCACCAGATTGACTCAGTGATCTCAATGCTCAAACAAAAGCTTCACATTCAACGCCAGTCAGTTTTAGTTCTTCTATTTTTCACTTATGAAAATGGAACAGTTTTTTTTCCACCTGTTTTCTTTATTGTTTCCTTTTGAAGTAGGTATTGGATAGACTTTAACAAGTGGGAGGTTTTTGTTAATGATGATCACACACGCACCTTTCTCTCGGTAGAAGTTGTTCAAAGAGGGTTCATAGAGGTATGACTTGTGGCCTTTTCTTTTTTGCATGCCCCTGTTACTTGTGTTACTCTCAAATCATATCCAAGTTGGAATTATGTGTTGCACTTGTCGCTTAAATGAGTATTGATAGTGGCTTAATATTTGTATCTTGGTTTGTTTTCTATAAAGCTGCTGATTTAAAACATGTTAATGCTTTCTCTTGGTAACGAAAATCATGTTATTCGTAATACAACTATGGGAAGTTTGGAAAATTGCTTTTGAAACTGAATTAAATCATAATGGTGATATAAAAAACTGAATTAAATAAAGATAGAAATGTGAATATGTGAATTTTCAAAACTCTCGTACATTCTTTTTGTCTTGCGTGGAAAGTTGCACGTAATTGGGGAAAGACTAGTGTTCTTACTGAAGATGGCTGGAATTGTCCAAGGTGGATGTCCGAGCTGTTTGGGTGGGATGACGTTTTTGTGAAGGGTTGTCGAGCTTTGTAGATGAAAGACTAAGTAATGATCTACTTACAAAAGATTTTCGACGCTCAAGTTTGTAAGAGCTTAGAGGAATTTAGAAATATTTAAGTGAACATATGAGATTGAGTTAGTACTCCCGGAAGAATAAAGCTATAAAGCGATGACATGCTGGATGTTGGTTTCATTCCTCTAAAGGATAGTATCCATGAGTTTTGAGAGAGCTTTAAGAAAAGATAGATCCAGCTTGCGATGTGACGATGTTGATGTGATAGTTTGACTTTTGATGAGTAACATAAGAGTTGTGGTCTAAGAATAGTTTTACCCGAACCCCACGATGGGTGTCAAATGTTCTTACCGAATTGAATTGGAATCGTCTGAGGTGGATATCCAAATAGTTTGGATGAGATTACATATGGGTTGCTGAGCTTTGATGATGAAGACCGAGTGGTGATCCACCTCTAGTATTATATGTTCTTCAATAACTCTCTTCTATTTTGTATTCTCTCTTACCTTAGATCTGATGATTAACCCTAAGGATGTAGTTATCTCAATGGACTTGAGGTTGAAACATTAGAGTCGTATGTGGGAATGGAAAAGTAGTTCCAAAGACGAACCCTCTTTTCCTTAACCGTCGACTGTGGGACTTGTTCTGGTACGCCTGATAGTCCCATATGACTTAGGAGTCGAGGTCAAGGACAATTTGAATACACTTTTCTATCTTAACCCTCCTTTTAAAGACAAAACCATGAGGGAGTTTTGAGCTCCAAAGCAGACAATCACCTCGAATGCAGTGATTGACCCTAACGATACTATCTCAATGCACGTGAAAAGACCACAAATTTCTCATTGTTTAATCTTTAGACCACTTCTTTCTCTCCATCTAGTTGATCAATTAACGTGAAATGTGTTTTTTCTTTCCAATTAATTGCAGATTACAAACCAAATAGAAGCAGTCAATACAATTTACAGACTTCATAATCTTCCTGAGTTTTACAAGGTCAGTAGTTTTTTTGAGTAATGCTGCCACCCTAACCACTGCATCACAACTACCGTCTCATCCCTGTTTCTCTGCTAGTATTTGAACTTGAACTACACTTTTCAGGATCCACGTCCGCACATATCCTTGGCATGGGCACTGGGTGACATTGCCCATTCACTGAAGAAAGCTATCGACGAGGAAATGAAGTGCACTGCGGGGAAATCTTTCAAGAGCATTTTTAGCTGTAAATTCAAAGGTGTTGAATGTAAGATTGGCAAGAAAGCATATGCAATATGCAAAATTCCTGATGGACAATAACAATACGTGCCCTCTGATGAAAGAGCATGCCATTTCCTTAAATATTTCCTAAAATGTTGGATTTTCTTGGTTTGGTGGCAACCTGATCATAAATAGATGACCAGGGACATGTGAATGTGTAACTTCTTTACTTATTCCTTATAAATAATTATTGAACTACGTCTCTTAAATTTATCAATTTTAAAAATAGTTATCTTAGATAATATCAGCTGTGATTTGCGATTTAATTACTATTATTAAACTCTTGTAATAGAATCTTGTAGTCATATTAATTAAAATTCTTAAATGATTTAAAATATATTATACATAACTACTAATTACAAATATTATGTTTGGTACTTTTAATTGTACTTTTTTTCAAAATTATTATTTTTATTTAAATGTCATTTTTAAAATTTAGGATAATTTTTATTTTTTGATCAATTATGTCTTTAACTTAATTTGGTTTGTGAGTTGTACTCCTTAATGTTTCTATTGATAATATATAATTACTTAATATTACCGTTTTACAAATATTACCGTTTTACATTGTTATATTTGTTTATGAACAATTTTTAATTAATCATTATAGTAATTAATTATTTTTTTAAAATTAATTTCTATTTTATAATTTTTTTTAGTGATATATTAAAGATAACTTAGTATTTATACTCTTATCATATTTTTATCTTTGTCATGTTTGTCTAAAATTAGAAATCATATTCTTCTTCTATCTTCATAGCTAATTACTTAATTCCATTGTTTTCAAAACCATCTTTATTTTATTTATAAATATAATAGTTTTGGGTTGTAAAGTTTCTTAATTACAGTAAAAATTATAAAATCATGTAATTAATGTAATTTTTCATTAAAAACAACATATACTAAAAATAGAAGAAGAAAATAATTAATACTCTTTAATTAAACAATAACTGTTAATTAAATAAAAAGAATTGTAATAACTACATCAAAAAAAATTTCACCTCATAAAAAAACCTCAGATTCATTAAAGATAAGAATACTTCTGTCAAATCACCTAATCTAACCCAATCTATGTAGTACACTCTAAAATTTGGTACTTCAATTATCTTTAAAAATGTTGTTCCAAAAAATTTAACAACAGTGAAACTTTTTAACCTTTCAAAATCCTTGTACATAAAATTAAAAAAAAAAAGTAATATACGTATTCAGTTTGAATATAAAATTAAGAACAGAAATAAAGGAAAAAAAAAAAGAAACGATACACAGAAATGAAATGATGAAAGTAATACATTTGTGCCATTTGTTGTTCATGCAAACAGAAAGGACAAAGATCCACCTCAGAGTGTTTAAATTCATAATTGACCCTTCACACCGATTTTACTACCGAACAATTCTCACCAGCTCCTTTTCCGTTTCTTTACATAACTTTATTTGCAATGCTTTTTTTCTTTCCTTTTCTTCATTTTGTTTCTTAACGCGTCAAAAGATGCTTATTGAACAGAGTGCATTGTAATGTAATTACAACATGCAAAAGCAATGTGAAGGCGATAACTTCAAGGGAACCATTTCTGCTATAAATTGGAACAAATCTTCATTCTCACATCACACACACACTTTCATAGCTTTAGTTTGAGAGAGTAAGTAAGAACAATACTTCAATGGCCACTCTTGTTCTTCATCATCAAACTTCTCCTGCTGAAGATGCTGAAGTTCTTCATCAAGCTTTCAAAGGTTTTCCATAATCTTATACCATTTTATGTTCATTTTTCATTTTTCATCTTTCATGTTTCTAACTATTAATCAACATAAATTCATGTAATCATCAATCTCATTAGTTGATTAATTTTCTTTTGTTCATTGTTAAGGAACTTTTTTGTTGTTCATATCTTATTGTGATGGCAATATAAAATTGAACTACTTCTGACATTCTTGATATGCCAAGATCATTGTCTGATATCTACATTCCCATTAATATTTTTTATTGTTCTTATTTTCACTCATTTAACTTACCAGGGAGAAAATGAAGCACCAATAATACTTTTTTTTAGTTGGAGAAAATCAAAGATTTCTTAATTTTTAATTCAAATGTTTTAAAGTTATTTTTGTTTTTCTTTTCTACTCCCTGCTAAATGAAACACCTTGGAACAAGAATAAAACTGTGCACTAGTAACTTGTGCCAACAACCGACTGAAGAAAAAGCTGAGTTAATGGACAATAATAAATAATATTTTTTTTATAATTATAATATCTTGAAAACTATAATCAATATGATAAATCAGCATACTCATGTTAAGTTATTTATTTTTTGCAGTTTTTTTCTTATCTAGAATAAAGTAACAAAGACGTTGAAAGTGGGTATACATCATTTTATAATTTTTTTGTATGTTTTAATATTTTTATTAAATTAAATAATGATGTGAATGCACATGCACACATATCATATTATATATATAAGTATAAGAATTTTTACAATTAAACAATTAATAATCCAAATGAAATATTAAACTTTTTTTATCTGTCCCTAGAAATGATATCAGATATAAATCTCATTATAATATATTTTTTTTAAATGAAAAGATAATTGGTAATAAAAATGATATTGCATTTCCAAGACACATTGGTATTATTGAACACTCTTTCAAAAATATAAGAAAAAACAACTTAGTCCCTATTATAAAATACCAATTATAGGAGTTGCGTGTCACTACAAATTCTTTAATTTTCTTCTGACAAGAACTACAAATATACAATGTGAACAAAATCCTTTTGTTTGGCTTTGTTCCCGACAACAACAGTGAACTCAGTAAAAGCATAACAAATTAACTTTTTGTTTAATAAGATAGTAAACATAGTTAAACTTCATCACCAAACATATTAGTAGAGAAAATATATCTAACTATGGCTAGTCTTGTTACTTCTGGGGACAATTGTCAAGGATGTTGAAGCACTCAAAAATGCTTTCAAAGGTTGTATTATTTCACTAATCACTTATTAAAAGGATTGTTTTATTCTTGTTTCTTGAAAATGTGTAGTCTGAACATGTAGATTTAATTGTGATAATTAATGAATATGATGGCATGATACCTTAAAAATATATGACTTTGCATGGTTTAGGATGGGGTTCTGATGGCAAGGCCATTATAGCAATACTGGGTCACAGAAATGTTCATCAGAGACAGGAGATCAGAAAGGCTTATGAAGAGATTTACCAAGAGAATCTCATCAAACGTCTTGAGTCTGAGATCTCTGGTGATTTTGAGGTATCATCATAAGAACTCTATCTAATATGACTATAAACTATCTTATTATTGTTTATGAATAATTGACTTTTGATACATTTGTTGGTTTGTTTATGTTTTATGTTTCTTTAGATTTTGTGTTGGTATATTATGAGAGTGTTTATGAGGGTGTTAGATGATATTTTTGAATTTTAGTCGACAGTTTTTCTTCTGATGATACATTATAACGAGTTGTGTATTAAATCAGAGAGCTGTGTATCGGTGGATGTTGGAGGCTGCAGATCGTGATGCTGTTTTGATTAATGTAGCAATCAAGAACGGTCCTAAAGAGTACCATGTGATTGCAGAGATTTCCAGTGTTCTTTCAGCCAAAGAACTCTTGGCAGTGAGGTCTGCTTATCATGATCGCTACAAACGTTCCATGGAAGAAGATGTAGCAGCTCACACCACTGGCCATCTTCGTCAGGCAAGTCATTCTCAGGCAATGAGTATTGTTCTTTTTGAAGTGACTCAGTGAAATTTTGAATACTAATGGTTGAAGTTTATGATTTTGAGCAGCTTTTGGTTGGGTTGGTGAGTTCGTATAGGTATGAGGGTGATGACATCCATGCAAAGTTGGCACAAACTGAAGCTAATATTCTTCATGAATCAATTAAGGAGAAGAAAGCCAACCATGAAGAAGTTATCAGAATTCTTACCACCAGAAGCAAAACTCAACTTGTAGCAACCTTCAACCGCTACAGAGATGAGCATGGAATTTCCATCACTAAGGTACTAATGAATAATTGGAAGAAACTTCTCTTATTATATGTAATGATTATAAAAATGATTAAATGTATAATTAAAAAGAGATATTTTAAATATGGTTTTTTTCTCTGCAGAAATTGGTGGATCAGTCATCTGATGATTTTGTCAAGGTATTGCACACAGTGATTCGCTGCATCAATGACCCCAGGAAATACTATGAGAAGGTCAGGTTCTCACTTCCCTCATGCAAGTCTCAAGAAACAACATTAACAAAAAGACTAACAAATCAGTATTTTCTGCATTCATTGTATTATTTATACTTACAATTAGCTTATTTTCATATTTGTTTTATCATTGAATTCCTTATCTTCAAAACAGTTTACATGTTAAAAAACAATCTTTCTCAAACATTTTCAATTGAAAAAAATGAAAGTTGCTTCTCTTTTTCATTTATCAGCAAAAACAAATATAAATAGGAGGTATTTCAGGATATTGTTATACATCAGACTAACAACCTCTACTCATTAGCTAAACCTCTTAATAATTCCTAACAGACTTTATACATATTAGAGGCTCAACACACCAATCAGAATAGGAAAAACACACCACATGCTTTGTACTTAATCCAAGATCAAACCTTCACCTGCACTATAAAAAAGATTTCAATATGATTTATCCTATCACCTTTAAAACTACTCTTATTCCTGTGATTCTGTCTTACTTATTTTCAATTTCATACAATTTCATATCAAACAGTGTACATATTTTCTCAAAATAACACTTCTATAAATGTTTTAATACATTTTCAGTGAACTTAGAGAATGAATCATCCTAAAGTTTTCTATTATGTGTAGGTTTTGCGCAATGCAATGAAAAAATTTGGAACTGATGAGGATGGGTTGACTCGTGTGATTGTGACAAGGGCTGAGAAAGATTTGAAGGATATAAAGGAGATCTACTACAAAAGGAACAGTGTTCATCTTGAAGATGATGTCTCCAAGGAAATCTCAGGAGACTACAAGAGGTTCATCCTCACTCTCCTGGGGAACCAAGATTAGAGAACTTGCCCTAGGGAAATCAGTTTCTGCTTCTGTTCTTTCATCATTAGGTCAATTTCCAGTAATAGTTCTCTTATAAGAGTTCTCTCTCTAGTTTCAGTTTTGTGTCTTGTTTGAGGGCATATGTGCCTTTTCTGAGTTCATGTTGCTACTTGTCATCATGCTCTTGTTTGAGAGCATCTCTAGCTATGATGTTTCCTTTGAGTTATGTTGTTTGTTTCTTGCTTTAATAAAAACTTATTATCAAATTTATGAGTTTGAGTCCTTCATATTACAGGTAAAAAAGTTTTTAAACTATAAAGTAGAATGAATATTTTAAATAAGGAGGTTTATTTTATATAAAAGAATTATATGCTTATTATAATTATTCTCTTAATGGAACAAATCTCATTCGAAGAGCTGTTTAAATAGTGAAAGAAATTTGGAGGAAGGAAAAGATCACAGATGTATGATTTTATGATTTTGGTGAGAAATTGTTCAAGGGATAAGACACAAAAACTTTTGCAATACAAGAAAAATTATACTTAGCCCATTTGCATTGTGTTTTACTAATTGAGACACCATTTAATTTAAAACTTGGTCCAACACTTTTGGTGAACTTATTTTGTAAATTCTTCTACTAATTGACCCAAAATATGCTCATTAACAATTAAAGTATGGCAAATTCTTATCAATTCGCACCATTTCGACAAAAATGACCTTAAATAAAATGTGGGTCCAACTAAAAAATTCTTCTTTGAACTCCTTTTTTATAATGTATTTATAAAGATTTAGGGTTTAAGATTTGGATTTTCATAATATATTTATGAATTCTAAAATTCTTTGTGTTTTGAATTATTTTGTTCTAAAATGTCTTACATTCCAAATTTATTTTTTCACAATGAAATTTTGATTTTCAAAATGGAAGGTAATTTTGGAAAATTTGAAAAAAATAATAAGGTGCAGGTTCAAATTAGTATGGGGCAGGAAGAATTTACCCTAATGTGTTACTGGTATTTTTATTTTCATTATGCTATGAATACATTTAATTAAAAATTATTTATTTGTACTATTCATAAGAAATTAACTTCACTTCATGAATTACTATAGAATCAAACATACTATACTAATAATTATATTTATTATTCATATTTACAGTAAAATATAGTGTTACAAGAATTGGTTGGCTTAATTCTATATCAAGCCAAATGGCAAAGAAAATGTAAAACCCAAACCAGTAAAAGTATTAAAAACAATGGCCTAAAAGTTCTTTGTCTTTAAATTCTTAGACATAATTTTCTAATTGTTTTGGAGGCTACTTTATACGGTAACTCAAAATCAATACCAAGAAAGCATTAATCACCAGATCAGACAAGTTCATTGGTCATATTATCATTTTTATTATACTTATTATTATTATTAAATTAATAATAATAATATAAATTATATTCATATTATTAATATTATTTGAAAAATTTGGAAAAAATATGAACATAATCGATTACCATCTATCTTAAAAACACAACCTAATCGATTATTCCAAAGTTTCATAAGCATAATTGACTATGCCTTCAGTTAGAAATCAAACATAATCTTATGTTGTAGCATAATCGATTAAGCTCATATTTACTCACATCATATAATTGATTATGCACCCAAAAAACAACACATAATTGATTATGTATTCAACATAATCGATTATCAACTATTTGTAATAACATAATCCATGAAGTGTTATGTTATTTTTCAGTGTTAATAGATTAGGAAAGTTACAAAACTCACTGAATGCTAACCTGAGATCAAAGAAGTAATAACAAACTCACTCTCGTAGCACTCTGCTAACTCACGAAACTCTCCAAGCCCACTCTACCAATGCAAAAGTTTGTTTGAATGAAAAGTTTGTTTCAATGCATTCTTAAATTTCCTAGAACCATGCTTTTATATAGGTCGTGAGTAAACAACATTAGTTATGATCTATACTCTGAGGCATTGCATTTGTTGCATTCAACACGTTCATGGTGGTCAAAAAGATTTTCTGTGCCAAAGTCATGAATCTTTAAAATGGAATACCGTGTTCATGCTCGTATACAATGGTGCTCTTATCGTCATGCATGGCATGACAGTGGATGGAACTATTGCTGTAAGATAAATTCACTTTAAAAAAAGTGAACAAAAGCAAGGACAACATGGTATTTATTTCGTTTGTGACATGACTTTTTCCTCACAAATCTCTCTTTTCTCTTCAAGCTTGAGAGGACCAACGACCCCTCCACTTTTTCTCTTCCCACTCCTTCACCCTCAAGTCTACACTGAACCAAACGGGAGTGACACCCTCTCATCCGTCTTCAACTACTGTACCACCTCCAGAACCAAAAATATGTAAGTGTTATCACATTTTTAAAGTGTAAATGCAAAAAATAGTCATATAGAGAGCTCATAAGTCTTTATTTCCAAGTTTAAGCGACGTTATGTCTAAATATTCCATAATTTATGATGGAGATCCCACATCGACTAGAGATGAGGACATTTCATTGTATATAAGTGGGTGCAAACCTCAATCCCATGAACCGGTTTTATGGGATTGAGTTAGGCTTAAAATCCACTTCGTAACAATTTATTCTTGAATGCAAACATTGTAATCCTATTTATCCTTAATTTAAAAGTAACAACTAAAGATATTAATTTCTAAAAATTATTTATTTTCTTTATATAAATTAGCATTTTCTGTACTGATAAGAGAACTGTTTTTAATATTTTCTTCAAAGTCTCTAATAATCTTTTTATTATGCATTTCTTGGTAATTATTTTTTTCTTGGATTTCGTTCTTTATTTATTAAGTAAGCGTTAAATAGATCTAAGCCTTTTAAAGATAGTCATATTCGAAATAATTAAAATATGGTGAGACCTAAATTATTTTATACGTAAAAAAAATTAAAATACATTTTATATCGTATAGAAAGAGAAAAATAGATGAAAAAACTCTTGAAAGAAAAAATATCAGCTTTGACTGTTAACAAAAATAAATTTACAGTGAAAAAAAAAATTAATGTTTATCATTTTACCCTTTTATTTTTCCTAAAAATTTAATGTACAAATCCTATAGAGTGGTTGGCAAATTAGGTCGGCTTGATACCTAAGATTTATCATCTAATATTACAATATTTGGTGGAAGGATGTAACCAAAAAGAAGAAGACAACCATGTACAAAATTAAATTAAAATTGAGTGAAAATTCTTTTATATACTTCTTTTAATTTGTTGCCCTTTAAGTAAATATACTCGTATTTTTTTAGAGTATAGAATATATGTTTGTATTTTTAAAATATATTGATTTTGATATATTAAAATTTTAATATATTTTAAAATATTAAAATCAATATATTTTAAATAAAAACACTAAAAATTCAGAATATATTTAAATTCAACTTTATACAATCTAAATTCTAATTCTTTAATTTTCATAGCTAAAACAGGTCGATAATTTCGGTAAGAAAAGGAAAGGGGTTCTCTAGAATGTTACTCAAAATATTAATTTTATAAGTTATGTTTCTTAGTACACTGACACATCACGGGTATTCTTGATTTTTCCAAAGTTTTAATTTGTGAGATTAATTTATTTATTCACCTGGACAACTTACCTGGCAATTGAGAATACTTTTTAATACATTTATTTTATAAAACATTAATTTTATGGATTAAATTTATTGACAACTATAAAATTTATAAGATAAAAGATGTATTTATTTTTAAATCAATGATGAAGTGATGTTACATTAATTTAGCCTAAAGTATTTTTTTATGTCTTAAAATTCAAAGTCTCTAAAAATTTGAAGTGATTCATGTTCCTATATTTACGAAATTTTAAAAGGATTTTAGTTCTTATAACATATTCAAACAAAAATTTCTAAATTTTTCATGTTTCGTTAGTCAGCTTCTGTCTTTAATCCTTTTTTGAATTAAAGTACTCTGACATTCAAGTCAGATGGATTCAAATTAAGCTATATTGTGAGTCAGAAGTTTATTATCTTACAAACTAAAGGTGTTCACCTATTTATAGTTTTTGTTTTGGACCTTTACCTAAAGAAAAGGTTAAGACAAGTTCAAGTAGGCTCATATCTTCTTAATCATGCTTTAAGAACATAATTAAATTATTTAGTCACTAATCGTTTTGGTGCAATTTTTACATATTTTCTTAATAGCTAACTACATACTCTAGTCAAAATACTCATGTTTCGTGAGGATTTCAATCTCTAATCGGTCACTTGGTAGTACACTCAGAATTTTGTAATCCTTGATGTAATTAAAGTTTTGTCAATTTTTTGCATACGGATAAAGTTGGTGAGCTAACTCAATGAAATTAATTAAATATTCCACCATATGCAATGCAAAAGAAAAATTAAAGTAGTGAAGACGTTAAAAAGGATCATTACCACTATAAACAATTAGTTTTCTTAACTTCTTTATGCAATCCAAAAGAAGAATTAAAGTAGTGAAGACGTTAAAAAGGATCCTTACCACTATAAACAATTACTTTTCTTAACTTCTTTCTCTCTTAAAAATTGTCCCATGAAGGGCTTGATGAGTTTCATAAGGCAACCAATTTAGGCATTAGTTGTATAGTGAAAATTTATGTAATTTCTTTGTTTCTTTCTATTTATGCTCATCACACATCACTTTTCTTCATATATATTATAGGAGATGTTTGAGTTTGACCCTTAAGTAGAATAAGAGAGATTTTATATGACTTGGAACATCATATGAAAAATATTTGTTATACAATCATTTTAACCTGAAGATCTATTAGGTGTATTAATTTCTATCAAAAGATCGTATTTGATATGAGAAAGAGACAATCATATCATATCTGATATGAGAAAAAGATGCTCATGTGAGATCGTCTAACAAACACTGAATACACAATGAAATCGTCTAATAGATGATCGTTGATAGTTAATCTATGAGACGTGTTTAATATAATCGTCTCATAATTCCATCAAAAGAATTTCAATTGAGGATTCTAAAAGGTTAAATTTTTATCTATGTATTTTATTATTGAAATTTTATTATATTTGTTTACCTTTTAAAATTTTAAATAATAATGTTGTCTATTTAATTATATCCTTATTTAGTTAATTATTAAGTATTTTATATATACATAAATATACTTTTAATATTGGGAGGTTAAAAAATAATATAAAAGAATATTAATTATCTTCTTAAATAAAGAAATAGAAAGAGTAAATATTTACTATCAGATCTAATACGTGCTACAGGTACTTAGAAACCATAATTTTTATTCAAAAAGTTATTTATATATTGATACTTTAAATATTCTATCCATGGTTTTCGATAAAAAAAGAAAAGTTATTTAACTAATACTTTTAAGGTACCCTTTACATTACTTAAAAAAATACCATTTTCGTAACCCAGCTATAAATAAAGTCTTCCTTCGAAATTCAATTATAGCCAATAAGAAAAACAATTAATGGATTTGTACTGGTAGGCTAAAACCGAGAGGTTTAGGCTGAGAACTAAACACTAAATACAACAAAGAGGATAGGTCGAGAACTAAACTAAATACAGCTAAGAGGTGATGGGCTAAAACCGAGAAGTTTAGACCGAAAGCGGAAAGGTTATACATAAGAGAATAAAACAAAATATAAATATTATTATAATATTTATATTATAATAATATAAGGCCCAATTGAGATTGAAACCTGCATGAGGGGGTGTGTAAATAATAAAAAAGTGTAGAAAGAAAGTCCAAAGTAAAGTGGAAAGCCCATTAAAGGAACCCTATAAATAGGAGGTCAGCGTAAGAAAAAGGTAAGAGTGATTTTTATCTGAAAAACGTTAAATTATTTCTGACTTTGGCATCGGAGCGACTTGCAGGTACACCCTCCCATCTGTGTGAAGGAGAAGCCGAGAGTACCCGCCGAGAGAAGAAGTCGAGAGTACCCACCAAGACAAGAAGCCGAGAGCATCCAGCCCAAGAGGAAACCGAGAGTCCAGCCCAAGACATCCAGCCCAAGAGGAAACCGAGAGTCCAGCCCAAGATCGGAAGACTTTTATAAGAGATCATCTTGTCAACTTGGTTTTATTGTTCTTGGTCCCTGTTGTAAGAACATTTTGGCGCCCACCGTGGGGCCGAGAAATAATTGTAAAAAGGTATAAGACAAGATGGATCAAAGAGAAGAACAAGGAGAGGAGCAAGCAGATAATGTTAGCATGCCAATGACAATGTTGATACAGCTACAGAAAAAGTTTGAGATGTTAAAAAAGAGTAATGAAGAAGAGCTAAGTGCGCTAAGAGCCGAAAATGCACGCATGAGGAGAAAGTTACAAGATGAGACAGTTTTAAATTCATCCTTTGAAACTGTACAGCTAAGAGCACAAGTCAATGAAAGGATTCATCATAATGAGAGTTCCCAAACAAAAAGAAGATTGCTCGGAGATTCTGAAGTTTTCACAGGGGCACCTTCAAGAAAACATCCCTTCTATGGTGTTATAGTTGATTCTCCACTGCCTGACAATTGGAAAAATCTAACCATTGACAAATATGATGGAAGCACAGACCCTGACGAACATATCGCAGTATATACCACACAAATTAGTTTATATACATGGAACGATGCTGTTATGTGCAGGGTGTTCCCCACGACGTTGAAAGGTGCATCATTGAGTTGGTTCACACGTCTTCCACCCTTAAGTATAGACTGTTTTGATACATTGGTGGAAAAGTTTGGGGCTTAGTTCGCAACCAGTCGTCCTCATCATCTAACCTCAATTGCCTTGGTAAATATAAGACAAGAGAAGGGAGAGTCATTGAGAATGTTCATGGAACGCTTCAGAAGAGTCGCCCTGGGAATTCAAAATCTCAGCCCAGAGGTTACCATGCATCATATGATAACAGCGTTGAAACCAGGACCATTCGCTGATAGTCTTTGCAAGAAACCTGCGACCAACTTGGATGAGTTAAGACAGCGAGCATCGAAATTCATGCAAATGGAAGAACTGAAAGAGTTTCGAAATCAGGCAAGGATTGATGGAGGTGAAAAGAGGGTGATAGAAAGAGAAAGTGGACCTATGGCTAGAAGAGCTAAAGATGAATTCAGAAGCCGAAAGTTCCAGCAATACACACCCTTGAATACAAACAGAACAAGAATCCTACAAGAAGCCATGGCGGCCGAGATAATACCACCACTTAGAAAAGCGAGAACACCGGAAAGGGCAGACCATACTAAACATTGTCAATATCATAAAAATCATGGTCATCATACAGAGGAATGTGTTGGGTTGAAAGATAGAATAGAGGAATTAATTCAAGTAGGGCAGTTGAAACGTTTTGTTCAAGGAGGAAATACAAGACTGAGGTTAAGTCCGGAGAGAGGATTGAGAGGGGGTGAAATAGGAGAGAGAAGGGTGGAGAGATTTGAAAGAAGAGAAAATAAAAGAATAGAAAAAAGAGATGATAGAAGAAGTGGGAGGCCGGAAGGAAGAAATGATAGAACTTACCAAAACACACAGTCAGTAAGGCGAAGTAGGGAGCGAAGTTTGGGGAGGCCTGTCAGGGGGTTTATCAACACAATTTCAGGTGGTTTCTCTGGAAAAGAATCCTCATCAGCAAGGAAACAACATTGGAGAAGTATCAGAACCATTAATCATATTTTCAAAAGAAGAACTTTGCCACCAATGCTTTTTACAGATGAGGATTTTCAAGAGATTGATCCTGATCACGACGACCCTATGGTGATAACAGTAGAAATAGTCGAATATGCCGTCATGAAAACCTTGGTTGATCAGGGGAGTTCAGTTGATATCTTATTTTGGGATACTTTCAAAAGGTTGCATTTAAAAGAAGAAGACATTGTACCTTTCCGAGAACAAATCATTGGCTTCTCGGGGGAGAGAGTTAGCACGAAAGGGTATGTTGATTTGATAACTACATTTGGAAGAGGCAATAAAACTAAAAAGATCAAAATCAGATATTTGGTGGTGGATGCTTCTACGTCATATAATGTGTTGTTGGGGCGGTCTTCTTTGAACAAGTTGGGGGCAATAGTTTCAACACCACACTTAGCCATGAAATTTCCAACGGAGAAGGGGGAAATATCAACAGTCTATGTTAATCAAAAAGATGCTCAACAGCAGGTTTGAAGATGAATTTGAAAGCAAACAAAGATAATGAAAGAATGGTGGCAATGGCAGATTTGGACCCAAGATTAAATGACGAAAGGTTAGAACCAAAAGAAGCAATGCACTTATATAAGTGGAAGTTTTCCCGAAGAATTGTTGAACAAACTCATCACACTATTACGAAACAACAAAGACTTATTTGCTT
>Ga0123342_1000367_pt1 | contig 69191 bp, 27 predicted proteins | sample Turbeawhitnodule_FD_89960 | JGI IMG/M metagenome (GOLD analysis project Ga0123342, IMG submission 89960) | Root nodule microbial communities of legume samples collected from Mexico - Turtle bean Mexico white nodule | ecosystem: Host-associated > Plants > Roots > Nodule | place: Mexico: Nepantla... | reverse complement strand
AACTAAAAAGTTCTTTTCTTTTTATTATTCTAATTGTTGTACAAAAAAGGAAAAAAACAACAAAATGAAAAAAAAAAAACAAAGGAAAAAAAAGAAAAAAAAAAGTAAAAAAAAAAAAAAAGTGGTTTACAATACATAAAGAATAAAAATAAATAAAAAGAGGGCAAGATGATATAAAAATTGAAATGTAAAAAAACTATAACTATTTAACTATAATAATAATAATCTTATTTTGAATTCTAATATAAATCAAACTCGTCACGTAGGTCATGACATGAACTTGACAATTTTTCTTTTTATCAAAGTCATTAATATAATTCTAGTATCAATTTTGCAACCTGAGCATTATCCTTTAGGGTCTGAAAATTAAAAATGAAAGAATATTAAAAATATAATATTTAATAGTATTAATGCGTTGCATGCGGTGGTTTTTAATAAAGAAAAAAACCTGGATTACTTTTTATAAGAATGGTTAGTAAAAGTGCAAAACCAATTTAATTAATATATATATTATCCTACAGTAGATAAATAATTAGGTTGATGTTGGTATGTGGTGATCGACAACTTGAAGTTTTCAGCTTCTGAGTCTCTTCTAAAACTCTTACTACATTACTATTTGAAACCTTGAAGCGAGTCTCATATCTGTTCTTTGTCTGTTTACTCTTTGTTTTCAAGGATTCCTTGGAAGCAGCAAAATGTCGGGTAACTGTGAGAAAATGGTAGTCATCCCTCCAACGACCAACCAATGGCCACAGGTTCATTTCTCTCTCTTCTTCTAACACACACAAACACACTTATTAGACGAATACATGAGCAGTGCAATTTTGTTGCTTAGCTTTTGGAAGAGAATATCACACCTTAAACGGGATCTCCCTTTTCATTTCCTTCATATTTTATTTTATCAATTTTTCTTACCCTCGAGTAATATGTTATCAGGTGGATGATGAGAAGGTGTTGATGGGTTCGTTCGGTGGAAGTAAGAATAGTAAGGTAATGGAAAAAGCAGATCAAGAGGTTTTGCAGCAGCAGCTGCAACAACAAAGCCTCAAGTGCCCGCGTTGTGACTCATCAAACACTAAGTTCTGCTACTACAACAACTACAGTTTGTCTCAGCCTCGACACTTCTGCAACGCCTGCAAGCGCTATTGGACAAGAGGTGGAACCCTCAGGAACGTTCCTGTTGGTGGGGGGTGCAGAAAAAACAAGCGTCTCAAGCGTCCAATAACAATCTCTTCTTCTGCTGCCATTGAAACTGCTTCTTCTTCTAATTCTTCTGCTCTCACTGCTGCTTCGCAACCCCAGATCGACACTGCTTCAACCTCTTTGTTTTATGGGTTGCCGAGTAGCTCCACCGATGTGAATCTTCCACTCGTCCCTAGGTTTGGTTCCAGAATCTCCACTTCCAGGTTTGATCTTCAGCTGAATAATGCCCTTGGATTAGGTTTTTCATCCAATGAAGCTAGTGAGAATAACAGTTTTAGAAACGGGTTTGGTTCAAATAACGCGCTTCTTTCAAGTTATAATTCCATCTTTGGTTCCTCTTCAAGTTCTACATCCACTACTCCAGCTATGTCTTCCCTGTTGAGCTCTACTTTTCTTCAACACAAATTTATCGGTTGTGGATTGAAAGATGGTGTTGATAGCAACACTTTCCAGCATGGCTTAGGCTTAACCCCACTAGAGCAGTTGCAAATGCCTAGTGATAACAGTGAGGCAGGGATGGTAGCTTTAAAAGATGTGAAAGTAGAATTAGGACAAAACAACAGGTTGGAGTGGAATGGTGCTTGTCAAAACCAGATCCAGCATGTGGGCATGTACGATCCTTCGCTTTATTGGAATAATTCAGCAACAGCTTTGGGTGTTTGGAGCGATCAAGCTGCTAATATCGGTTCTTCAGTCACTTCTCTGATCTAGAAAATACTACCCAATCGAATCAAGAAACATGTTTTTCAAGTTTGTCTCCCCCTTCTGTGTTGTTACTGCTACTTTTTTTTTCTTCTCTTGGGGCAATATGGGTTTGGTTTACTCAATTACATCAAAAATTTATTGAAGAAGGAGGAAAGGTGATACTTGTGAAAAATGGGAAAGCTAAAGGTGAGAGGAGTTTGGATCGGAGCGATCATGTCAGCTGCATCCTGCAAAAATATATAATTACTCTTCAGCCTGTTATTTTTATATGTCCAGGTTGAGAAAAAATTGCATATATTGCTCTGAGAGGAACCTCGGATCCTCTTCTCTCATCATCTCACAGTTGCTGCCACCTCGTCAAGCAGTGTTCTCCATAGTTGAGCAATGCTAGTTGGTCTTTCATTTTGCTATGTATATACGCAATGACATCTCTTTTTTCTTATTTTGTAATGTATTAGCTGTTTCAGCCAGGTGGGGTAGCGGATTTAGTCCTTGAAGAAAGGAACTAGTATTGGTTTCAATTTTGTTAACTTTGCAATGATTTTGGGTTTGGATAGGGAGAATGGGAATATATTGGGTACATTTGGTATAATGTGGTATAGAAGAGAGGGGGAGTATTTACTTGGTTTTAGGTGGTTAATGATTTAATGTATGTGGGTGATTTGGTGCTTATATGTGTTCAACATTTTTCTATCTATTGGTTCTTCCGAGAAACTTTGGTCCATGCACAGAATATTGCTGCTTTAATTTATGCATGTATCTTTTCAGATACTTGACATTGGAAACAATACCCATATATTTCACACAAAGCAAATGAGCATGCTGAAAGGGTATATATGTATCTGTAATATGGCGAAGGGAATCTAGATAATCTCTTGCACACAATAGGAACCTAATCAGGGTTTGGACTCATGCTGTCTTATGGTGAGAGGGGACATTTCGTCTATACTTTTGAATTCAAGAGATACATAACAACAATTTAGATATTCTCACACCTTTACTTTTACCGTATTTTTCTTAACAAGTGAAGTTAGGAGACAGTGGTTAAAAAGCACCACAATTTGATTGATAAGAGTACCATCCTTTCTTAGACAAATCAGTTAAAGGCCCATTCTTTCTTAAAACCTAATAAGTTAAAGTATAACCTAAGCTAACACCCACAGGGAAGATAATTAATTAATCCAGGGTTTGGCGACCTCTTAGGTTGTCTGCAATGGGTAACCAACGGATCGAGACTCATGCATGAGACAGCCTTATTATGATGGGTCATGTAGCGAGGTAGTGTGTCTTGGAGGTTGGATAAGTAATGAGGCGAACTTTGATGTCAGTTTACCAGACGATTATTCATGCAACTCAGACTAGATCAAAAGGGCTAACCAGGAAAACCTAATATTCAAGGACACACCAACGATAACTAATCACCAACTATACCATATCTCCACGATACTAGCTTGAAGGCAAAGTCCCATATCGACAATGGCTTCTTTACCAAGATACATCATCCTAAAAAAACGACAAATTAATCAGTGACTTCCCAGAATATTACTAAATAAGATTATTCATATTGGTATAAGTTTGATTAAGTGATATTTTTGAGTTATTGATTAGTAAAAAATATAGTTTTTTACTAATATAATGTAATTTTTAATATATATTACGTAATAGACACTTTTATTTTTTTATTATAATTTTGTAGAAGTCGTGTACTACATCAAGAAGCCTTACATGTTCTTTTTTCTGTCTTACATGTTTTTTTATGTGTTGATCTTGTTCTTTGTTTTTTTTAAGCTAAGAATTTAGTTTGGTAACGTTTTTATTCTTTTTTCTGTCTTACATTTTTTTTATGTGTTCATCTTGTTCTTTGTTTTTTTAGCTAAGAATTTAGTTTGGTAACGTTTTTATGAGTTATAATCTTTATGTTTTTTTAATGAAAATTTGCTAAAAAAGTTACAATTAGTTGAAAGTAGAAAGATATTTTATAAATATATATCTTCTGAATTCGAATTATAAAATATTAAATTATGTATATTATCTATGTATATAAATAGAATTAAACTGAGGTCCATTATGAATGAGAGGAGTAATTGAGGTCCATAGTATGCAGGATTAATGTAGGCCATTGCATTAGAGGCTTTAATTAAGTGATTTCAGACTAACAGGGAAGATGGTACTCATGCACACAATGTACTCTTCAAATTAGATTGAGACAAGAACTTCGTTCTCGAGCAGATAATAATGGCGATGAATGGGACAACATAACAAAAAAATTGGGAGGTAGAAGCACAGAACCATATGCTCTAAAGATAAATAGCATTGTGAAACAAATATATAGAATGTATATTGGTTATTAGCCTGTTTTTTTTTTCCTCAACGAATAAATGAAATAGTGATTATTAAATAAACAAAGTGAACAGGGAATTTAAGGTGAGTATTAAAGAACAAAGTGAACAGGGAACTATACCAATTTATTTATGAATATACATTATTATTTTCTTTCTTGAAAAAAAAAATTAAACATTATGTACCAAGTGAAGTGATACAATCCTATAATATATTCTAATTGGTGTTTGGAACCTTAATGTGAAGATGATGGTTTCTTGATTTTTTTTTTCAAATTTTTTTAATACGGGTAGGGTTTTTGTTAGTTAGTTTGGTGGTATTTCTTAGAAGTTGATTTTTGTGTATTTTGCATAAGGATTGAACCATCACTCCTCAAATGGTTTTCATTTATTTATTATTTTATTGCTGATAAAAAAAAATGAATGGTAGTCATACTTTTTCTTTAAAAATTTAACAAAAATAATAATCTTTGATTTATCATCAACTAGACTTTCTTTAAGTGATAAAAGAAATTAATAAGATGATAATTTTTTTTCCAAATGTGGTATTAAATTCAAAATTAAAGTCAAGTCTAATCATCTATAATTTACCCGGACCTAACTCACAATAATTGAAATAAATGACCGATCTAATTAGATTAGGCAATTCTATACACGTTACCAAAATGTTATCGTGGTCCAGCATATTCAGTAGAGTCAGATATATTGGAGTTGAGTTTTGATTATTGAATGGAATTGATTTAAGAAAATAGATTAGCAAGTGATACCTCTATTAATATTCAAGTTAAACCAATCATGTTTATAACCTCACACAATTAAATTAACCCACAAAATATTTATTGCTGGCTAGCTACACAAATTGCAGGTTAAAAGCGCTTATCACGATTCAATTTAATCAAGTTTAGTCATGTAAAACATTATAATATATATAAGTAATCCTCTAGGATATTATTCTTCTATAACTCATATCAAAGTGAGTTAATCTCTCTCTCATATCAAACTATTATTTAACAATTTAAATTAATAATATACATTTTATGAAATAATTCAAATAAAGAAAACCTCTAGAAACCTTGATTTTTCTAGAAGCAGCCCCACCCTTAATATATTAAAGTCAACTAATTAATATCTCTTTCGGACTTTAATTGTCATTGATTTGAATGGTGAATGCATTCATTTAGTTTATCGACAATTGTACATCTATAAGATTATGTACAAATATTACTCATCTCTGTACTATAACTCTAGCTAGGCTACCAGTGACCCTGTAGGAAAAAATGTGAAATAGATTAAAATAATAATAATAATAAATTATTGTTACAATTTTCATGTAATTTTTTTTCAAAAAATTTCTTATACAAATTTATCCACAAACCCAGCATTACCATTGTTACCATTGGTCCATCATCAAACGCTTGTCTTGATTAACAGATTAAGAAGGATTAAGGGAGAATTATCACATTAATTAGTTGTTAATAGTAGTAGTAGTAATTTTTGAACTAAACACGCTGCAATAATTAGACACAAAAATGGATACATTAGTATTATATTTTTCTCTGTATGGGTTTTAGAGTTTTAAGACCTATTGCCTATTCCGGGCCTAAATGGGCTTCCAGCCTTCAAGGCTGAAACAAACAAATCATTTATCTTTCTGTCTAAGAATATTTGTGCCCCCGTCAAATGAATACAGGATATGTTTGATTTTTTTTATTTTTTTGAAGTTATTTAAACTATTACTCTCCTCAAAATTATTAAACTATTTGAAAATATTGAAAAAGAAAAATGCATATCATATCTGCAAATCATGCACATGCATACTTGTGCATGTTGGTAACATAAAATATTTCAACAATTTGTTTATGTAAAATATTTTAATATATATCTATATTAACTCAAATAACTTGTTCAGGTGAAAAACACAATATGCTAAATTTAGTTGCTTAGTTGCTTTCGAAATTGGACCTTTTTTCTTATTCAAACGTTATACATATCATATTGCGTCTAAGATCATCTGCGTATTGATACAGAGACATACGTAGTAATAGTTTTATTGAATATTATATATCCAATTTCGAAAGTAACTATGCAACTAAACTATACAATATTTTAGATTCAAACTTAATTGCTAATATTGTAAAAAAAAAACTGTATTAAACTAATGTTTGTTAATTAAACTTTGTTCGAAATTACTTGTCTATCATATAAATAATAAATAAGTTAGACTTAAAAGATCCCAAATATTAGTTTCAGTCATATTTTTAGCCATTAGGAGTATTTCACTATTTTTGTATTGATATAAAAGTGTTGAATTTTTTGAAATAAAAAAAAAATGTACTTATTTCTCTATGTTTCAGTCATACTACTACTTTTTACTTGGAATTTAATCAATTTATACATCTATCATAGTGAAAATGAAAAACAAAGTTATCATGCATTTATTGTAGAGTATAGATGAAAAACGGTAAATAAGAAATTTATTAAGTTTAAGCAAAATTTACTAATACTTCAGAAGAGAAGTTAACATAATTTAATTATATTAATCGTATCTAAATAATTTATTTCTTCACGGAATTATTTTAAGAAAGAAATTTAATTTCAATTAACTGAAAGATATTTTTGGAACGCTATTGTTAAATAAGATATAAAAAACAGTTAAAATTTATTTATATTTGATTATACTAAGCTTTCTTTTACTTATAATTGAATTCAAAAAAATATGTTTTAAAAATGATTACATTTTAAAAGAATCTTAAACAACACTTATGAATATGAATAAGTGAAGGTAGTTTATAAATATGTTTCTCTTGATCGTCCCCTGCGTTGACTTGTAATAGACCGAAACCTTATTTCCATTGTTGTGACCCAACACAATCTCTAACGTAATAATAGAAGAGTAATAGTTTATTAGCATTGTTATAAAATAATAATATTTTTGGTGAGCATAATCTTTGGCGTTTTGTTACGCCCCCACCGAATTCATTGAAAAGATTTTGGTTAAATATTATTTTAGAGGAAGACAGCCTCCACGAAAATCATTCTGGATGGCAGCCAAATAAAAACACGACAAATGGTGAGAAACCAGACACGGGCAGTTGTATGGCATGAGTGCACACATGTCGTCACCCACAAACTTTTTTCTGTGGAACACAACAACAAAATATGCGTCTGATGTCAAGCCTTCAATTTGTTCCTATGATAGCGTCAAACTTCTGAAAGCTTTAGTCGCACGGAACCCCCAAAAACACCAGATTGAAAAAAGTAAAGCTAGGGAAATGTTCCAAAATGTTTTGGTGGAACCAAGTCAAAACTAGGTTGAAATGCGTGTTAGGGAATTATGTGCCTTCTTCTTCGGACTCAAGAAAAGAATCGAATAAATTCCATCACCACCACCATTAACTTTTTTTTCTCCGCTTCCACTTTTATAAGTCAATGCTTACTATTCTTAATTTTCAGTTGGTGGAGTGTGATCATGCTTTACAGATAAACTAATTCAAATATACCATATGAACTGAAACCGTAAAACCTTTTCTTAATAAAAACCTTGTGCACAAAATGCTCATGAATAAAGTATTTGATATTTTTGGTTAAGTTATTCTTATTAGTGTATGGTATAGGATATTAAAATGGCTTAAATTTAGCGTCTAAAGTTGATTCGGATGCTGTTGCTGCATATTTAGTGATAGACACATTATAAGTTTTACCCTATGCTAAGTAGGGGTGTACTCTATAAATTAACTTACAAAATTATCCTATTTTAGTAAAAAAAAAAACTAGATTGAGATATATTTTGTTTTGGTGAAAAGCAGTGAAAATGAACGTGATTTGAGATTGGAAATTGGGAAGTGATGTGGCTCTGAAGAGAGATACAGAAGAATGAAAGGGATGAAATGTAAGTTACCAGAAGAATGGTGTTTAAGATGGGAAAGTAAAGCAGTGTTGATGGGATAATAGATGAAGGTAAGGAGTCCCATCCCATGATATTTGATGGCATAGGGCTCCACCACCACTACATCGTGCCATGTTGCTAATGATACATTCTCTGGAAGAGCACGAGAAAAAAAAGAGTCCCACGCATACACACATCGAAATGATGATGGATGAGATTGTGGTGATAAAGCCAGACACTGGATTGTTCCTCCATGCATGTGTCACTAACAGCTTTAAGCAAACACTGGTATGGTAGACCACCATTTCTAGAGTTCAAGCAGCAACAAGATATGGACAAGGTCCCCACTTCCACCTCCCACCTTCTCATTTTTTATGTCACTTTAATTCTAAGCTTTCACAAATAACACATGTCTTCTTTTTTTCTCGGCTACACTCAATAGTTTTAATTATAAATTATTGAATTATAATAATAAACAAAATTTATTATTTTAATTTATATTAATATAATGAATTTATTTTTGTGTGCTAATTTTATGTTGTTTAGATTAGTTTGAAAGAAGTATCTATCTTTACAAATAGATCAAATATGCAAAAATTCAAGTTGTTTTCTTGAATTAAAACCGAAAACAAAATTTGAGGAGAAGAAGAAGAAAATAAAATCTATAATATCTCATAAACATAATTAGAAAGAGAAAGGGGGGAACTTCATAGAGTTTTCTTAGTTTCTTTTATTCTTTGTAGTTCTTTTGTTTTGTCTTCGCGTGAAAGGTTAAACCTCTTTGATTCTTTTGTAATTACTCAGTGTAGTTCCTTTGTAAATCTTCTGAAAGACTGGTTTTTGTTAAACGTTATACTTGAATGCAAGATTTAGAGTCTTCCTTATCTTAAGTTTTGGTTTTTTAGTTAGCTCACATTATTCTAATTAATTTCTTGGGGACATCATATTGTTCTAATTAATTTCATTGGCGCATGATTCAAGAGAGAGAAGATAAGTATACACATGGAACAAAGTGAATACTGTTAAAATAATAGACGTATGTTTTACTAGTGAGTTTCGAGTTGAATCAAATTGACACATATTCAATCTGATTTAGCTCTCTTTGTACATTAAGAAATAAATAATCTTTAGAGAACCTGTAAGGAATTCATAAGTGGAAGAACTTGGGGATCTATCGCTTTTTATTAGTTTTTTAAATCTCTTTTATATTTTATGTTAAACAATCTCAACCCTTTTTATCTTTATTGTTATGACTAACTAATTTTTCATGCTGAAATATATATTCTAAACACTGATTTACTAATTATTGGATTCATTGGAAAATCACTTGGGGTCATCTTTTCACAATTATATTATCATCTCTCTAGCGTTAAACAAGTATACATTGTAATCATCTTAATTTGATAACAAAACGACAACTATCAATAGTATATTATATAATTTATTATATATATAATATATTATCAATTATACGTTAATGTATAGTTAATTATTGTCACAGAATAACTCCATGGATAATCGATTATGACCAAAAAAATAAATGTATGGACAATTAATTTAGATAATCGATTATGGTTAAAAAATAATTTCAAGAATAATATATTATGGCCAGAAAATAAATGCATGGATAATCGATTTGGATAATTGATTATGGTAAAAAAAATAATTGTATGGATAATCGATTATTGGTTACGTTGAAACATAATGGTAATCGGTTATGATTAATGAAAAATAGAACTCAAGTCAATTCCCTCTAGTTAATGTGACTTTCCTTTGAAATCCACTCATCTAAGAGAGGAAGTGAATAAAGCACTCTCACTTGCTCACATTCATACTGAAGCAAACAACCATCACTCTCACTCTTCCTTTCTTGCTAACAGTGGAACCCTAATTCAAAAAAAGGTTTAAAGATGTAACAATACTTGAAGAAGATTTGAGATGAATGATACATTTTTTTTTAGCAAATAACAATAAAATTAAATAATGTCACTTTAAGGGTGATCTAATCCTTATACAACAAAATGATTCTCCCAAAGAACTTTTTCATCTAATATCAACTAAAAGACCTCTTACTGTCTATCTCATCTCTACCAATAATAAAAGAAACTCAAGAATCGACCTTTTACATAAAACTAAACTAAATGCATACATACCAAGTTCAAGACAACAATTAGAGATGAATGATACATACCAACTACATTCAGATGGAATTTCGTCCTTTAGTAATTATAAGTAATAAATATTATTTTTTATAGTTAATTATTATTTTATTTCTTGATTAAGGGTATCATTCATATCTAAACTAACTTAAGTAACTTGTTTGTTATGTTTCATATGTGATACATATACATAAGTATCATTTTATTTAATAAATTATTTATATTTTTTTAAATGAGATATTTGATTGTATAATTGTTATTATTTTAGGAATATTATTTTAATATTATTTATTTTATTTATAAAAATAGGTTTTCGTGTATTATAATTAGTTATAATGGTAATCATAACCCTAACTCCCATACCCAAACCCAAAATCTTTAAGTGACCATAAGAATAAAACTTACACCCAAATCATAATTCTAATCCATAAGACATTGGATTGTTAATTATTTTTTAAATATTTTTATAATTTTAAATATTAAAAATTTTATTATAATAGAAAATTTATTTTTATTTCATATAATACTAAGTAACTCATATTTTATTATTTAAATATTTATAAAACACAAACAAATTTATAAAATTACAAATATTTTTTAAAAATTAAAAATTCTCCTACACATCTTATCATTCACTAACACCTGATCGTGGTTAAACTAAGTGAAGAATCCTTCTTAACACTCATCTTAATAACAGTATGAAAATATATTTAAATATTCCACTATTTGCATCTAAACCCTTTACCTTTGAAATCTTTTTACAAATAAACTTAAATCTCTAACACTTTTATTTATCCCGTCATCGTACAAATCATTATGCTTGTTTCTAATTTTAGGATAGTTTAGTTTCCTCAAAAAATATCTAAAGGCAATGTGTAGAGAGACTTCATTCCAACATTTTTTTTATTCTCTCAAAAGCCAAAACTTTCCTTTTTTCTTTCAACATCAACACCATGGACCAAAACTCATCGGTGAAATAAACAAGAAATTCCATTATAGCAGGATTAACAAAAACATCATTAGACTTCCTCCATCTATTAGTACCATATTTATCATCTTTTTTCTGCTAGTAAAATCCAACACAAGACTCTTTTTCAACAATTTGAACCAAAAAAAAATCCAATTAAAAAAAATGTGGGATAAGAGTGAGAGAAATTATACTTTGAATCATATGCCACCTTAGTAGGCTTTGTTTGCTTCTATGGATGTACTATTCACAAGGAAAGAAGTGGGAGAATATCAATGGTTTAGATTCAGGGTTTAGCAGGGAAGAGGAGGAGAGGATATACCTGTGAACAGTAAATATCCTCCCTCCTTAAAAAGAAGAGATGTAGAGGGAAAATCACATCAGCATGTGTTATTACCGAATTTACCCTCATTCATCTGCAAGGGTTTTTAATATTAGAAAATAATATTTTTTTTATTTATATAAGATTTGATTTATTTTCTAATTTTATAGTATATATTTAATATTTTAAGAAATTATTTGAAGTTCTCTTTTTATTTATTTTGTTTGTTGTTGTGTTTATATTAATATATGATAATAATTTTTTATGAAATTATTTTTTATTATTAATTACGTTATATTTTTTTCCATTACTATAGGATTTTTAATAATAAAAAATATTATTTTTTATTTATACAAGATTTATTTTTTAATTTATTTTTTATTTATTTTCTAATTTTATAATGCATGTTTAATATTTTAAGAAATTATTTGAAGTTTTTTTATTTAATTTGTTGAATACATTTTTTTCTAATTATAATTTTTAAATTATACCTATTTATATTTAATATATATTTATTTTATAATTTTAATTTTTAAATCTACGAAATATGTGAAAGTTGTTTATTTTAAACAAAAATAACTCATTTCATTGTTAAAAAAATTTAATAGGCAAGGATAAATTTACAAAGAAACATTTAACAATTTAAAAAAAAAAAAAAAAAACTCCCTCACAACCATCATATCACTCACCAACTCCGATAAACTTTCTTCACGCATCCACTCTAACATACTTCAATCCAAACAACATAATTTTCTTCACACTTTCTTCTTACATCCTCACACATCCACCCCCTCAAATCCTCACACATCCACTCCCCAATCCAATCACACACTTAGTCCCACCAAGAGAAGGACTCGTAAACTAACAAAATGAACATTAAATAATCCAAATAATTTTTTTTAAGGACATTAGTTCTTAATTTTTACACTTAGTAGAATCTCCTTGTTTCTTTTCCTTGTTCTCATAACCTTTGGTCTCCTTTTAACATTCTTCATATGAAGTTTGTTTGTACTCAACTGATTCATTTTTTTTATAATTAAGGCTAATTTTGTGAATTTAAACTCAACTTAATTGAAATACAACAAATACGAGACCAGATTGGGACAACACAACTTATTTCCATAATAGATGACTTTTTACCTTGTCTTTAATGCACTCAAACTCTTGACTAGAGATTTGGGGCTTGCACTTTGGAAGCATCTGATGTGAGTTTTCTCCCAACTACTTCGTTATTAACACGCATAGCAATGTGATGAAGCTTCAGTCGAAAGATTTTCCAATCCAAACAAGTCCTCCCTTCATTCTCATCATCACAATGTCATCGGTTAAACACCTTAACATGTTATGCCTCTTCAGCACCCATAGATAAATTTGTTAAATTGCTGCCTGATATTGTATAAATTCGAAGCAGTTCTTATGATATTCTTTTTTTAATATCACTGTTCTCGTTCCGTCAATATAATTTTACATTGTTTAGAAATTAAGGTTAAAGATGTTCTCGTCAATATAATCTCTTGTTTAGAAATTAAGGTTAAAGATAGTTTATGCACTTTTTTTTTTCTAAAAAAACGAAGAATATTTTAAATATGATAATTATGTTTCTGTTGTATGACCAGAAAATTTTGTTACATTGGCAGCCCTAATGAAATGCAAAAACTGATTTTGGTGAGCAGAGTAGGGTGGTGGTATTTTCGAATTCTACATAGTGATTGCTGATGCATTCTATGGTGTCAGAAGTTGCACATTCGTGTGACAAACGATGCGGCAGAGTGGGGAGTTATCTCGAGATGTTTCACTGCTTTAATATTCTCTCTGCTTAGAGATCTCCTTATGGCAGACCAAAGATATGCTTTAATCGAAAGCCACGACTCACACACCCCACAAACCCCGCCATTTCGTACAATTTTTGGTCACTTCCTTCGTAGGCCACTTTTCCACAACACCAGTTAAGCTCCTGTACAATAATACTAATGTTATGGCCATTGCTTTTGCAATTGCCTGGCACAAAAATATCATTTTCACGTGCAATTTCATCCCAATTATACATCAACTTTCTTTTAAATTGATATATGATTTACTTGTGTTTAACAACATGCACTTGTAGGCATAATAATTAACAATTGACGAGATGCAAAATGAGGTGAACCTTTTGCATCTAACATATATTATTTTAAGCCTGCTACTATTTATATCATGCAACAGTTAAACGAAGATGAAGCATGGTTTAAACCATGGTATAGTCCGGCCAAAAGAAAAGGCAAAAATGAGAAAGAAAGAGGCATGTGGAGAGTGGGTTAGTTAATGATCAGATAATGAGGGAAACTCATGCAGGTCACATGCGCCTTTTGATTTGCACTTTGCAACGTCGAAATATAAGGACAAGTAACAGTTTGCATGCATTATTAGCTAGGAGGAGTAAGTAAGATTGACTGACATTCCCTAAAAATGGTACGGAATAAAAACTTTTTTAACACACATGTTACATAATAACGTTATTTTCTATATTTCAAAGTCTTTTTTAACACAATTTTATACCAGAAAGAATAAAGGACCAAAATGAAAACAATTCTAAACATTATCATTTTTTTAATGATCAAACAACGAATCTGATGCTAATAAGCCAGGACGAAGTTAAAGCGTAACAGCAAAGCGCACAAAGCATAGTTGCATATAAAACAAACGGGACTCTTTAAAGCGAAAGAGAATTTGGATCTTCAGTCACCCACATGCCCAATATGGAACCGTTCCATCAACTTTTTTACCAAACACATCATTCCTTTTGTGCATGTATTTAGCAAAGTTGCCTCGTTAATTTCGAATTTAACATTCCTTTTACACTTTGGCTTAAACTAACAAATCATACTTTGCTTTGTACAAGACAATAGCTTAAAAAGGCATAGGATAATCGATCGTACCAAAAAAACTTCACCTGATAATTCACTGTGTGTAATTAGAAAAATATTATATGTAAAAGTTTCGAAACGACCTGACCCAACCCAGAAATTCTCTATGCAGCTATCTATGACAAAGGAAGAAATAAAATGCTACGGTTGATCCACCAACAGCACAAAATTCTCTAGAGTCCAATGTTTGCACAATCAACTAAGACCAATACACCTGCTATAAACCTATGCTACAAATCATATACCTAAAAAAAAAGACATAAAACAGATGGAGCTAGTAAAAAGACAAATCAATTGCTCAGAACTATGCCGATCAGGATTCTGAAGGTGAATGAAATCACGGTGGAGGGCCATACCCTGGAATATCAGGCCATTGATTTTGGACCAAAGAGGACCCAGAAACAGTAGCAGCAGCAGCACTAGTCCTCTCGGAGTTACCACCAATAGTGGTACTGATGGTGCTCCACAAAGAGGCATCAGAGGCTCTATTGCTGGCATTAGTATTATTATTGATGAAGCTATGAGGCCAATCATGGTGAGAAACACCACTGCTATTGCTATTGGTATTAGCCATGGTGGATTGATCATATAGAGACACCATCTCCCTTTGATACAATTGCGGCGGACGAATTGTCCCAATTGACCCAGTGGGCCGCTGAACATTGAAACCAGATAGAAGGCCCAAATTGGAAGAACGCAAGGCGTCAGTATTCAGAGACTGATCAAAAGGGTGTGATGATGGATTGAGCGAATGCATAGCAGCCAGAGAAGACAAGTAGCCACCACTTTGGTAGAAAGGTGAAGCCAAAACTGAAGAAGGGTCTTTAGCCCTCACCGCCGTTGTTAAAGGTGGTGGTTGGGTTTGAACCACCACGTCTTGTGATTGTTGCGGAAGCGAGCGAGAAGAGGAATTATCCGATGATGATGGATTGGAATTCTTGGCGCGCTTCCCCTTGCGGCAACCGCCACCGACGGGGACGTTCCTTAAGGTTCCACCTTGAGTCCAGTACCTCCTGCATGTTTTGCAAAAGTAACGAGGCTGTGACAAGCTATAGTTGTTGTAATAGCAAAATTTGGTGTTAAGAGAGTCGCATCGAGGACACTTTTGGGGTTGTTGAGGGGCCTGAACCTGAGCCTGTGCTTCCCCTTGCTGCATCTCCTTCATTCTTGAATCCTGAGGCAGTTTCTTCATGTCACCTCCTTCTCCACCTCCTTGCTCCATCTCTTCTATCTTTTGACTTTCGAGTATTTGTGTGTTTTTGGGATGTGTTGTTTTGTATTTATATTCTAGAAACTATAGTAGTGGTTGAGGAGCATGCAGGTAATATGAGAACGTACGAGTGAAAAGTGTGCGGGGATTTCAGATTTGAGGGGTTTTATTTGACTTGTACGTGTCTGCGAAAAATGTATCTGAGAATCTAGAATGGCTAAAACTGTGGCAACTAATTACCTTGTGCATGAGTTCCCACCACCTACCCGCAATTAAACAAAAAAGAACAAGTGGGCATCTCAAATTCGCAAAAAAAACTTTGAAGAATATCTAATGAGTGTGTAAATGGTATTTGATTCAATAGGATCGATTCTGTGAAATCTGGATGGATTCTGACGATCTTGAAAGAGAAGAAATTTCCATGTGTTTGAAGTGTTGAGTATAAGGAAAAAGATGAGGAGAAAGAGAAGAAGGGTCAGAGTCCGGGCCTAGGGGTTAGAAAGAGAAATGGAGAAGTGCAGTGAGATTTTGGAGGTTTGATTGAAGGGCAGCTAGAAAGAAAGAAGAAAGAAAGAAGGGAGAAACATAGAAAGAGAGTAGCTGAGAATAGGAGTAGGAGTACTTAAGAAGTGAAGAAAATAAAGATGATAATAGAAGTAGAATAGGGTAGAGTGAGGACCAAGAAGAAGGGTGAGGGTTGAGGCGGCTGTGGAGGAAAGAAGAAGAAGAAGAAGAAAAGATTAATTGGAGTGAGTGGTGAATCAAATGGTGGCTATGTCACAACAACTGCTCAACTCTCTCTCTCTTTCCTTTCACTGCTACACCTTTTTACTCTTCCATTCATTTTTAATTCAAAAATTCTATTCATACTCTCCTATCATAAATTCCAAGACCATACAATTAATAATTAAAAAGACTATCATATCTTAAACCTTCTCTACACTTCTAAAAAAACATCATCAAATTATAATTAATTTTAAAGACTAAAATAATTAATTATTATTAAATTAAATTAAATATTATTTTAAAAACTATAAATATATTAATATCTAAAATATAAAATAATTTTTATTATTAATAAATTTTTATAAAATAATTTTAAATTAACATCTACTCAATAAATATCAATATTTTATCTATTAATATTTTAAATGGTAAATTAGTCTAAAAATAAATTAATTTATTATTTAAACAACATTTAACTTAAATAATATAATAACTAATTATTTTTTATCTCATGTATAAAATTATTTTTAATTAAATTTTACAGAATTTAATATTTAACTCATGCATAACAATTTTATTTCCATTTTATTTTTATTTATCTCTTCAAGAAAAAATTAGGAAGAAATTTATGCTAAACAGATTCTATATGTGTAAGGTTATATAGAGCGATTTTTTTAAAAAAATTAAATTTTAATATCTGATTATATGTTTTACTTTAAAAAAAGTTCTAACACATTTATTTGGACACGTTTTTTTTCTGGTTAAAATTTATTAAAAATCACAAAAAAACTATAGAATTTGCTTCTTATTTAATGATTATTAATCTGGATTTTCTAATTTAAATAAATTGTGATTATTAAAAATTATTTATCTAAAATAATATTTAAGAAAACGATACTAACCCTTATCTTCTTTTTTTTCCGTACAGAGTTTGGCTGAAGATTAAGACTATAAAACTCAAGTTGTATCTTTATCAGTAAAAGGCTTTCTTTTATCAAGAAAAAAAATCGTATTTAGTTTTCTGATTTAAGTCACACTCACAAGTGAATGCATTTAATAATTGTTTTAAACATGTCATCGACTGTAGAATATTATGTATATATTTAGTTTTTATTTTAATTTTTACAAAATCTAGAATAGCTTATATTTATAATAGCTACATCATAACGAAGATGAAAATAAATAATGAAAAACCTTACAGAAACAGAAAAAAATTACAAAAAAAATATTTATTTATATAAGCATTAACTAAATATATGTTCTTGGAGAGTATATCGGACAACGTGCGAAATTTATATACGACATAATTAATATTATTGAAATAATAATAAGACAGATATTAATGTAAAAAAAAAACAACTGAGATTTCAATAGTAATAACGACTTACTATTTTGATTTACTTTATGATATCATTTCGTGTTTCGTAGGCAAACCTTTGACACCCCCATATATTTGACTATTTCCGAGGAACATGTTCCTACAACATTTTTAGGTCCCGTTTCTGTGTTCTCTCCAGTTCAAAATTGGAGGGTCGTCATATTCTTCCGTCTCATAATGGCTAAATTGGAGTAAAAAGAATATAGAGACAGAAAAAAAAATATTTAATTAAAAATTCAAGATGAATTCGATAATTAAAAAAATCAATAATTTTTTTAATTTTGTTTGATTAGTTGATTTTTTTAGTTCAAACTCAAATTAATTATATTAAGTTCAGTTTTTTTTTTATTTACTTCAACTTGAAAAAAAAAATAACGAATCATTAAACTTATTTTTAACCTCTACATTGACTATACTATTCTTTTATTTTTCACTTTTATTCTATTTTAACTTTTATGTGTTATTGAGTATCTTAATTTGATCATGCTTATTATACATATTTTTACATGGTCGAAGTGAAAAGGTGTGTATTATATTTAGAGGAAACTAAGGAGGGACCATATCCTTGGAGAGGGATAGTGTGGTGATATGAGATGATGCATCTGTTGTTAGTTGTTGTTACTTGTTACCTTATAATTAATTAATTTATGATTTCACTCACCTTCGTGGTCCACTTCTGACAACTCTAATGTGAACTAAACTATGCAAATTCCATGACTCATGTGATGATGCAGTGAAGGGAGATGGTGGTGACGATGCCTGATAGAGGGGTTACAACTGCTCCTACACCCTACTACTTCACTTTCTTCTCTTCTCTTCTCTTTTCATTGCTTAACTAATCTGCATACCCTCTAAATTCTTATATCTTTCTGTTTCTTTATTAATTTATCAAAATAAAAACTCACAACTCATTGTGCTTATGATAACACTAGTTTTTTAGATGTTGTATTAGTCATAAGTCAGCACCCAAACTAGGCCTTGACCAGAAGGTAAAGTTTTTGGTCCTTGGTAAGGACTCCTTACCAAGTTTTGCAGTATGATGTCCTTAAAACGAAGGACCATGTGGGCCATGGAGTATAATTTGGCCCAAGTGATCGCCAGGTGTTGGCACAGGTTACGGATGATCAAGTGTCTGGCACTTTCAATGGGCCTTAACCAAAACATAAAAAATTGTGCTCAGTAATAAACTGTAAAAGTATCACCTTAAGAAGTCAAGTTCTCACTTTTAATTTCTGTGCTTTCATTAAAAGCATCACCACTTTTGCTTTTTCATGATTTCTTCTTATGTTTTCTGTACACAATTACCTTTTCATTTTAAAGTCTGATAACGTAAACATGGATCAAATCCTCTAACCTAGTTGAGTCAAGATGTGTTTGGATACCTATATATTTTTTTCATTTCACCAATCTATTCCTTCCCCTTTCTATACTTGAGAAAGGGTGAATTGACATTTTAAGTCTCAGACCAGATGATAAACCAAACACTGTCTTTTTGCTCTGATAAATTCTTGATGTGGTTCCTGCATCAGCATTGTTCCATAAGTAGTTATGGAATTCAATTGCCTTCATGGGTTTGAATAGTTTATTAGAAGTTCTTCATCAAAAAAACTCCACAACAACATCTTCCTCTTTTACACTCTCTTTTCCTCTCAGACATTTCTTCTGCCATGTGTCTTACCTCTTGCAGAAACATGTGTTCTATCAGCTCTTCTGTCTCTTATTCCTTCACCTGAATTTCTCGACTGCAAAAAAATATATAGATTCATTCTTACAAGTTGAATTTAAACTTGCTACATATGGAGTGTGAAGTTTCTTAGATTCAACATCTATTTGTGGCTCTTTTTTTCATAAATTTGCATGATACGTTTGAATCACCACTAGCAGCAAAATTCATCTTTACTTATTTAACTTAACCAAGTTTGAGTCGATATTTAATAAAATTTACTGGTATTCAATTAAAATTTTAAAAGACTAGAAAACTTAATTGCTATTCAAAATCATGTATATTTTAATAGATTATTTGATTCATTAGACTTCTATGGATTTAATAGGACTTTTTTATTTTTAAGTATAAATATTATTCTTATAGGACTATTTTTTTTATATAAGAATAATAACAGTAGTATTCTCTTTTTCAATTTTAAATATTTTTCTACATCCAAGTAACTATTCTTTTGCTATTGTTCTGAAATATATTTTCAACAGTTATTCTTTTTCTATTATCTATGATTGTTGAATTAATGAAAATAAGATTTTATTTTATTCTGATTTGGTTATTATTGAGCTAACTAATAAATTGCTACTATGTTTTAGATGTATGAAAAAAAAAATTGTTTTGAATTCTTATTCACAAGTTCAGTTTATTTTCACTATATATAATAAATTATGAAGTACATATCTCTCCATTATACATATATTTGGATAATAAAGTTGTTCCTTATTTACAATAATAACTTTTCCATTTTAAAGGAATTATCATAGGATTTATATAGACTACTATAAAATGTACTTTAATCTAACAGCTTTGCAGAATAAGATAGAGAGAGATACACTCTTTATGATTTGATCCAATTATACTATTAACCCTAGTTCATAAGATAAAGTTGATACCACACTCATATACACTGTTTCAGCAACATTACTAATCAACTTTAAATCTCCAAGATTCAAAGTAAATAATGAGAAGCCATTTGAAGAAACATAACCCAAAATAAAACAGAAGCCATTTGAAGAAAAAGAAAAGTTGTGATAGTGATGTACTTACGTTCCTTAAGGTTCCGTCTGAGTCTTCATGATTTGCAAAAGTAACGACCTGAACTTGCCATCCCTTTGTTGGGGTCCTTCACTCCTTTCTTCATACTCAGCTTTTGCTTCTAATTCATAAAGTTGATCTTTTATCTGTCAATTTGAATTGTGAGTCCCAGAGAAGTGAGAAACAGCAGAAAAGTAACAAAAAGTGCTGAATAATGAAGATTAAGAATTATAGGATGAAGTTACTACAACAAGGAGAAAGAAGGTTTGGGATAGAGGAAGACGAAGAACAAAGGTTAATTGGGTTTCAATCAGTGGTGAATGAAATGGTGGTTCTTCAAGACTTGTCATTGTCAACTCTTCTTTCTCTCTCTCTCTCACTGTGCTTTTTATACCCTCCACTTTACCAATTTTCTTTCTTTTCATAATAATGGTTCTTTCCAAAAAAAAATAATCCCCAATTACTCCTACAATATTTTCCAATCCACCACCTTTTAATTTTGAGGTCACACACCTAAATCTGAAGCTTAGAAAACATCCCTATATCTGTTTTTTTTTTACGAAAACAATATAAAAAACTCTATAAAAAATATTTCAAAAAATAGATAAATAAATAATTAATTAAAAATAATGTTAATTTTAAAATTAAAATATTGATTTAGATTTTTGAAATAATTAATTTATTAATTATTAACAGAAATATTACTAACCCAAATCATTGATATGATAATTATTTTGAATAAAATTTTAAATTTTAATAAATAATCACTGAATCAATATTAAAAAAAATTGTAATATAAATTGAAAATTTTAAAAATATTAATTTTAAATGTAAAATAAATTTTATTAATTGTTGAAAAATATTCAATTAATCAATTGTTAACAATTTTGTTAATAAATTTTAAGTTATAAATTTACAATATGATTTAAGTAAATGTTTGTTAGTTTAATTTTATATTTGGTAGAAATTTTAGCAAATGTGAAAAAATATTATTGTATTAGATTTATTGATTAATAAATGACTAAAATAATTACTAGAAATTATGGTTATGTTTTCTAATTTATGGTTCAATGACTCAAATAAATTGAAATTAATGAATCAGTACTAAAAAAATAAACAAATTTCATACTTTATCATAGTAACACAGTATATAAATCAAGAATCATATTCTCAAAATTGACCCTGTGTAAATATTACATGTAGAAACAACTCAACAGTGCATGATTATTTTTCAATCACTAAACAGAATAATTTTTATTAGCCATTCTTTTTAAGGTTATAATAATCTCTAAAATATTTCAGTTTCTAATCATCTTTTTAAACTGTCGCAACTTTTATATATTTTAATAAATTTATATTTAGTTGTATTAAATTAGTTATTATTTTCATCTTAAACTTTTGCTTGAAGAAAAGATATCTACAACTTTTACATCCTCGTGAAACATGCGTGCTACATTCAAATCAACGGTCTCACACTGTTCTTCTAGGATTCGTACTCAATATTTTAAGTATTTTTAACATTTTAAAACTTTTAAAAACCATTCTTATGCCTCTGCTTGTGGTCTATTCATATAAAATATATATATATATATATATATATATATATATATATATATATTTGACAAATTTTCACATGTGCTCTTCTTTTATTATCTGTAAGAGGTTTTCTCAACAACAAATATTTGCTAGTCATCGTAAACAACTAAAACTACTTTTTTTCATTATAAAAAATTATTAAATATTTTTCAAAGTATTGGGGGCAGGATTTCACATTCCAAAATTTAAATAAATAAATAATGTGAAGGGGTAATTTGTATTTCACATTCCAAAATTTAGAGAAAAAAAATCAATAAAAAATATGAAGGGGAAATTTGGATATCGGGTGCAGGAAGAAATGAATGAGGTGTGAGAAAGGAGGAATTTCCCATTCGATCCCCTTCAAATAGGTCTACTATTTTCACCTAATTTTCTTGTTTTTCTCTCCAAAATCCTGTTATCAAAAACACATTTTCATTGCTAGACAATAGAAACAAGAGGGGTGATATTTGACACCTGTAAATTAAAATAGGTCAACTACATAACCTTTAATACTAATTAAATTTCTTCTTCTATATTTTAACTTAAAATACTAATATAAAACAATAAAAACAAAAGTAAGGTTTTATTTTGTTAGGAAATTTGATATACAATAAAAACACAAAATGGAATATATATAAAGTTTTTATTCCAATATTGAGAAGCAGCACTAGAAAGAAACATATACTTATATAGATACGTATTCAACAACACAATTATTCATTCTCTAATAACCCTTATCACCATAACTCTTCCCAACTCTTCTCTTCAATTCTGCAACATCATCGTCATCAACCTTGAGACCACCACGACCATGACCATACCCATCATTATCATCATCATCATCATCATCCTTCCCAACCAAGGTTTCCTTGATCTTCTGCGTGGTGTCCTTCGCCGCGTCCCACGCCCCCTGCACGCCCTGCTTCGCCTTCTCCCCCACGTTCTTCAGCGTCTCCCCTGTTGATGCCGCCACCTCCTCCGTCTTCTTCTTCGTCCACTCCGCCCCTTCCTTACCCTTCTCCGCCGCTGTTCCCGCCGCCTCCTTTGCACTGTCTTTGGTCTCGTACGCATACTCTTTCGCCTTCTCTTTCGCGCTCTCCGCACTATCCCTCACTGACCCCGCTGCATCCTTCGTCTTCTCCTTCGCGTCTTGTGCATATTCTTTCGTTCTGTCTTTCGCTTCTCGCGCCTGATCCTTGGCCAGGTCCAAGCCTTCACTTGCCGTTTCTTTGGCCTTCTCCGACACTTCATCTGCCTTGCGCTTTGCCTCTGCCGAATCATATGTCCAATTCCCTCTTGCGTCTCTCGTTCCTTCTGCTGCATTTCTCCACTGCAACTATATACACGTCAAATTTGTCTTTCAACCTAACTTAACTACCCCACTAGTTTCTTGATTCACAAATTCAACCCACTTATATCATATGAACATATTAAGATACAGATCATATACCACAGTCCTAAAAACTAAAATTACACCTTGGTTATATCTACTATTTTGACCGTATTACTATGAAAGAAGGTTTCTAACATAAATAACAGAGTCGAAAGAAAATACAGTTGTGACTGTGATGGACTTACCTCTGAAGAGTTGGGAGAGGAAGAGAAGGTGAGCGTGGAGGGTTTGAGGGCGAGGGAAGGGGCGTGAGGGATAGACTTTGAGAAGCGAAAGAGGGTACTTCTGGTTATGAACATGGCTGCCATATCTTTTTTCCTCTGTTTTTCTCAGAAAATTCTGTTACTCGCTTCGGTTTCATTTGTACGAGAATTTGATCGGCTTAATATATAGTTGAATGGTTTCACACCGTTTTGAAGAGCTGCATGTTAGAAAGAAAAGGTGGCAAAGAAAAGGGTTGCCATGTGTGTTTCTTCCTGCCACGGTCTCTTGCCAACTTGCCACGTTTTTAGTTGCAGGGCTGAAAAGTGACGTGAAGAAAGTAACTCCAATGAGCCAATCTTTTATTGACCAAAGTAGCAGCACCGTTTACAATGGGAATCAAAGCTATTGGCCGATTTTATGTGTAAATGAATTTAGGATCAATAAACATACATGCAATATATAAATTATGTTTCATGAATATATAAGGGTATGAAATTTCATTATGTACTACCGGAAACACAGGCCTCACATTTTTTAAATATTTTTTATATAATATTATTATAATAATTTTTAAGTGATTATATTTCAAATTTTCTATTATTTATTGATCTTGCAGGGGATTCGAACGTCGAAGGATTTGCCACGTCAAACTCTATCTTCCACCTCCTTAATCGCGACAAGTGCAAGAACAGTGTGAATACCAAGCGTGGCTTGGCTAAGCACACGCACCAGGCATTACCTACTGTGCGAACGATCACCCCTGCTTTGCACCATGCACGTTATGGGTTAAGAGAGCACCAATCACCGACGAGCTTACTAGCTCTCTTGGGCCACTCTCGTGCACGACACTACAAAGCACATAACTTCTCCTTTCTCTGATATTCTGCCACGCCAGGCTCGTACGCAACGTTCTCCCTGGGAACCACCCTTCGCTTCCAGCTTAACTGTGTGTAACACGAAAACCCAATGATCATCACTCACATCAGATGACCGGTGCACCATAGCGCCACGCCTTCTGCTTCCAGGCGCTTATCTAGGCGTTGATCGCGCATCCTCTCTGACCACCGCCCCCTGATCACCGATCACCACCCTGGATGACTTTCTCAATGACTCATCTGCTTCCCTGGTCCACGTGTTCCACTAAGGACGGTCCACGTGGCTATCTTTTGCTGACGTCACCAACTACCGATGACTGACCGGATCATTTATGAAAAGTGAAATTTGTATTAATAAACATATTTATATTTCTTAAATTATAATAATAATTAAATAAATTTATATTATTTAGATACAAAGCATAATTGATACTTGAATGAGTTTTTTTTAATTATATGTAAAACATGTCATTCATATAATTTGTTGGTTTTTAAAAACTATGTGAAATTAAACTAAATGTATTTATGACATGTTAATAGTATATAGTATATAATCTATAATGAAAGATTGAATAAATTATGAAAATCTCATAATAAGTGTAGATATTATATTTTACAAAAAATATTGTTATTATAGCATATACTAGGAGATATGAAATTATCATGTATTGTTGTTACGGAAAATAATGAATTAGAATAAATGTATTATTACATATAAATTTAAATCATTAAAGAATTTAAAATATTTTTAAAAAATAATAATTATCTTTTTATTAGATTTGAAAGTTGAGTCTAGGATCTCCATTATGTTGTGAATACAAACAATAGAATGACAGTTAAAAAACATACTAAGAAAACAAAAAAGTTTTAGTATTCTAATTTCATATTAGTCGGATTTTTACAACAAAATTGATAGATTGTATAATAAATGTGTTTTCATTCTCCTTTTTATGCTTTATATTCAAAATTTGTGTTTTCTAGTATTTTTTTTTCAAATCCAAATTCAGTTTAAAATTTAAAAATTATATTTTCTATTTTTTTTTTCAAATTCAAATTTTTTAAATTTTTAAATTGTCATATTTTTTAAAATCTTAAAGAATCAAATTAGAAAAAAATTATATACAAAATAATCCTATTTATGTTTTATTGGTTCCTTTTTCCAATTCAAAAAATTATGTGTTTTACTTTAAATTTGTTATATTTTAAAATATAAAGAATAAAATTAGAAAAAAATGTATACACAATAGGAATCTCTTTATATATTCTTATATATGATTCACTTTATTCAAGTGAGCAAGCTAAATCAAAATGTGACCTAGTTTTGAACTACTTCCCAGATAGAAAATAATTTATAGACACTATTACGTTAGTTGTGACTTTCTGATAAGAGAAAGAGAGGGAAAATAAATCATTAAATATAATATGAAGTGTTCATATATAATGATTCTGGACTAATTGTCTTATTTTGATTTTAGGTTTATGTTATGCTAGTAATATTCTCGTAAGAAGGATTTTTATTCAGTTTCAAATGTTTAACAAAAAAAATAAAGTTTTACTTATATAATTTCATTTGAAATTTTTTGTGTAATTTGAAAATTTCTATGCTATGATATCAAATTTAGATCAGCTAACACTATTCTGGTTACAGAAAGCATGGTTATCGCTGACCTCCTACGAACGCTAGAGAAACAGGTGAACAGAAATATAATATGATCTCAATGCTTAGCATTTCAGTGGCTGGTTAATAAATATTAAAAAATAGATAACAAAGTGAAAAGTTAATCTTTCTTGCAATTTCATGATAGCTACTGTATAATGCAAAGCAGTTAGGAAAGTGCTATAATTATCAAAATGAATAAAAATACAAATTCAACGCAAAGTTCAGTCGGATCGTCCATCTCTAAGGAGTTTACTGGGATCCACTTCAATTGAAAGATAATTTTAATCTACATAATTTTAAAGGCTTTTCTACACAATCTTTTTTAACCGTTAACATGATTATAATGGTTCTTCTAGATTTTTTTCGCTGTAATATAGCAGAATCTCACTACTTACAACAAAAAAATGATAAAAAGATCTTTCAGATTTGCTATTGTCACTAAACTAACATGCTCTAGCTAATAAAGTGCTTGCATGATAATAGAGTAATGTTTTGAGAGATAATTCAAAGGCTATAATCCTTTTGCAACCCTTCTCTTCATTAAGGCATAAACAATAAGGGCAAGCATTCGGTTGGGGGAAGGAAAAATATGACAGTATAAATATCAACTTCAAAAGGTTACTAATTTCACCAAAAAAAAAAAACAACTCCATTAAACTGTCGAACAAAACATAGAAGAAATATTAAAAAGTATTTGAATAGCAAAATAGAAACATACCAAAAAAAGGTATCATGAAATGACACTATCAAAAACTAGAGCGAAGCTTAAACTTCATCTGTCTGAAAGAAGCTTATGCTGTGGCAGCTGGTTTAGTGGCACTGGAAAGTTTTGATCTTCTCTTGGCCAAGCTCTCACTCCGGCGTTCTCTCTGCTCCTTCAATCTGGAGGCCAGAAGTTTCTGGTACTCTGCTGCCTCTGATTTTGCTTTAGCAATTCTCTTCTTCTTATCTGCGATCCTTGCTCTCTTTCTTTGGAGGGTTAGGGGAGTGACCAGACGTTGTATTTTAGGAGCCTTGCTCACCTTTTTCCCTGCAACCAAAATATGTAAACGAATTACGATCACAACTTCCATATCCAGGTCATTTCAAACAATAATCTTAAACATAAATGGGCCCTATGTCAAAAAAATGTACAAAAATATACTCAAACCAAAACTATACATTTTCATCTAAAAGAATGAAAAGTGATAAAATATAGGAGTTACCTCTTGAGTTCGCGCTAATTTTTTAAAACTTTTCAAAAAGAACGATGTGAAAAGAACACATTTATATCAAAAGTCCTATTTTTATACACACAGCTCCTTGAATGGATAATTTAGATAAATTCTTGCAGCAAACAAAGTACAAAGTACAAACTACATAAGAGGTATAAATTCAAAAGTAACTTTCATAAACCAGAACAGCTCTGTTAATGTAGTCAACTTCAAGCTAACAAATTTGATAAATTCAAACTTAGATGCAGAAAAAAAGCAGCAGTAAACATTACAGGTTATAAAAAGGTTAAGCTAGTAATTTATTCGTAAAGACAGCATAAAGCTACGTAGAACAGTTGCAGATAGAATACACATTACCAGCTTTAGTTGTAAATGTTCTCCTGTAGGTGTTGACATACTTCCTCACATCATCATCCTTAGACAAGTTGAACAGCTTGCGAATTTTGGAAGCTCTCTTGGGACCCCTCATCCTTGGCTTTTCAACATCTGTCAGGCCTGGTAAATCATTTTCACCCTTCTTTACAATTACCAAATTCAAAACAGAGAGGTCTGGGCTGACAATGCACCCACGAACAGACTTCCTCCTGCGCTCTCCGTTGCGCCTTCCATATCCACGGAAACAAGGAGTTCCTGCTCATGAAAGCAATGAAATGAAACTTGACATCAGACCACAAATCAATGTTGCAAAACTAGCAGTATCTCCAGAACAAATATGTACGATCTTACATGAAAAAAATCAAACAAGATGAGTTATTAAACAAAGTGGTATTATGTCACACACAGAGGAATTTACAAAATATTCAAGGTCAAATCCAACCCAAATACGAACGTGAGTTGAAAGAATGTGACTAATAGTTCCGCCTTATGTAGCATGGATACTAAGGCAAACACCGAACACCAGACACGAACACTTCGACACATGTAATTTCCAAAATATAGAATACGAGGACACATACTTATATATTATTTAAATTGACAATCAAGATTTATGAGAACTTAGTCAAATATAACAAAAACGAATCTAATTGATATATCTAAAATCTAAAAAGCAAAAAGTGAACATAATTCATTTAAAGCATTTCATCCCTTTCTTGATCATCAACATTGAAAAATACACTTTACTTTAAATTCATTTAAAAACAAATTAACTTTAAAAAACTTCATATTATATGAACATATGATAAGAGATTAAATAAAAACATTCTCAATAATACATATATAATCCTATTCTTCATTATCTATGTGATTTGTCACTTATTTCTATAATCATAATAGAAACTTATACAATAAGTTTGAATTTTAAGAAAATCACTGTATTTGTCCGTTTTAAAATTGTAATAGAGACCCAAAAAATGTATTTTGAATTGGACCCGATATGTTTTGTGCACAGGGATACACCATTTAAGAGGTGTGTCCAAGATTCATAGCTTGAGACATATTCATAATCAACCCAAACAAAAGAATTTCTAAATGGTCAGACCTCTGTGCAGCAGGAGACGAACACGGCCAGGGGTCAACACTCCTTGCTTCATTGGAAATCCTTGCTTGTCACATCCTCCAGTGATTTTGAAGACATAACCTTTGAATTCCTGAAAGCAGCGAAACAAAAAAGGACAATAGATCAATAATTGATCAATGTTTATCAGAAAATTTCAGCAGATAACCGATCTACGGAAGGATTACAGCCAAAAACCTACCTCGCCCAAAGCATCACCAAGAACCTCTTGAGAGATCCTCTTGTCCCAAAATGCTCGTCTGCAATTACCGTAACATAAAAACACGACTCAAAATCAAACAAAATCCAGCAACACAGATTCCCACTCCATTCATTATTGTGTCACGCATAAAAGAAATGTCACAAGACATTTCAATTACAAGTTACATAGCCCAGTAACACAGGGAACACAGTTTCTTCAAATAACGAAAACTAGTACATAAATAAAATTTTACAACTCCGGTATAGCGTTTCACAAAGAAAATTGGTAAAATTCCACTAAGGGAAAATAAATTAAAATTATGACATTAATCATTCCTTTCTTCCTAATATCGCAAGCAACGGAAATTAAAATGGTAGAGAATAAATTACAGCTTAAGGTCGTCATCGATTTCCAGCTTCTTCTGACAACCGGTGGTCGGATTCGCAATGTTGAACTGCAAAAGTTTTGAGCGGAAAAATTTAGTCCTAATCAAGAAATCAAAGCAGCAAGCAAATTAGGGTTTCAGAGATAAACCTTCATCTTGAAATCTGTCTCCGAGTCTCTGTGTCAGCGTCGCAGCAACTGAGTGAAAGAATAGAAGAAATTAGGGTTTTTACTTTTCTTCAGTGAATAATTGGGCCTGACCAGCCCATGACCCGAAATCTAACATTTAGTTTTTATTTTTATTTTTACCTTTTCCCAATTTGTGTCTACGTTAACTGATTTGTGTTTTCCCATTTAATGATTGGTCCAATTTTTAAAATATTATTTCGAATATTTCTATACTTCTATTTTTTCTTTTTTTCCTCCCTCGTTATCACACCTTTATTTTTAACTATTTCCTTCAAATTGTCTCATTGATTCTTCTTTCTCTCCTTCTTTAATTAAAGTGTGTGTGTTTTTAATTTTTTTTATATTAATTGATAAATTCAAAATTACAGAAACAAATAATTCCATACCATATTTTAGTAAAAGAAATATGGTATAATTTTTTCCTTTATTCCCAAAATTATAACTTTAATAAAAGTAAAAAAAAAAGATTATTTAGTTCCCCAGCATATCTTATTTTGAACCACAATTAAAACACCAAATGACAATATTTCTTCTAATAAACATTCTTCTAATTAAAACACCAAAGGGTGGCTTGTTTCGTTTCTACTGGTGCTGGTCATGGTGGCTGAAGCATCTAATTCAATCGATGAACTGATACTGATTAAATTTATTATAGACGACTATGAATTCTTTATGACCTTGTTAGAATTTCATTTCATGAATCTTTACGTAAAATTCAAACTATAATTACATAATAAAACTAAATAAAAACATCTATGATTTCTCTTATAATTTAATACTGTAATGTCAAATGATGATATTGCATATTAATCATTTGAAATTTTAAATAAATAAAAATAATGAACCATACCAAATTAACTACATGCATTGATTATAGAAGTAAAAACTTGTTAAAATGTTATTAAAGAAAATGAACATTCATAACAACTATATTTCTTTCTACTCTCTCAAATTACATGATTATACAGTTGGTTTGGTCCGTTGCCATGAAGTTACATGTTGGATCAAAAAATAACACAAAGATCCACATTCCGGTAATACTATTTTTTTTCCATGTTCTCTTAAAATTTCATAATTTCTCAAAAACAATTTCATTATTAAAAAGTGTTCTCTTAAATAATACTAACCAACAATTCCTACAAAATTTTATTTAGCTGAACAATTCATTCATATTTACAGCTAAACATAAAGATGCCATATCTCTTTATTTATAAGTTTGAATTTAAAGAAATAATTACTCAATAAGAACATATCAATTAAAAATCATTTTTGAAGAAAAAATGCAACTAAAATAATTATATACACCTACTTGAGTAATAGCTACTTAACGATACAACCGTCAAAACAAGTTTTGCTCGATAGATTTGTCTGCAAACGTAAGAGAAAAACTAAAAAAACTCTTTCAAGTGTTGTTCTCAAACTATAGTTTAATCATTAGGTTTTAAGAATCACCTAAACTGTACAAAAATTTTATTTTTTATCCAATCGTCATGTGGTATCTCTACAATACAAATATTTTTTTTTAATTCAATACTCATCGTATGTGTCTTTTTATATAATTATTCTCTTTCAAGTTGTCAACTAACTTATTTTTTTAGATTTATCTTTCAATATATTTTTTTAATATGGAAACCACGACCAAACTGTAAATTACCGAAATAATCATAGCACAAAAATCATTATATTAATATTTACTAATATATTAATATATATATTGCACAAAAATAATAATTAAATAAATATTAATTTTAGAAATCAAAATAATTAGTTACTAATATTGACTAAATTAAAATTAAAAAAGTATTGGTAATTAAAGTAATTAGTATTATTAATAAAAAATTGTAAAATCATTTTTAAATTAGTATTTAACCATTGACTAACAAGATTATAGTTACTAACTACTTTATATTCTATATTAGTCTCTATTATTTTTTAAAAAATTATTTTAGAATATAAAATATTAGTATTTAAAATATTATTAGATAATTTAGATATTAATTTAAAAAATATTTTATATATTTTTATTAATAATGGAAACCACTCTAAATATCACAAATTTTGTAATTTTTAAAATATTTAAAATAGTATATAATTTAGTCAATATAATGACTAACTATTTTTTATCTCCAAATTTAATTTTTATTTAATAATTTTCTTGTAGTGATATATAATTATCATAACATAGATATAAAAATATAATCATAAATAATTATTTTAAATATTATATTAATATACATACCAAGCATAAATACTAAATGATCATTTAAAATAATATCTAAATAAAATTTAAATAATCTAAAAAGTTAATCCAACATATTCATCTTAAAATATAAACTCCAAATAGAACAACATATTCGAAATCATCTTAAATTTAAAATACAATCCAAAATCATTTTAAAATTAAAATTAATATAAAATCTTCAAAATATAAATTATTATTAACCAACATCAAAACATATTGATCTTTTGTTAATGAAGATGTTTTAATTTTGAGAGAAGAGAAATGAGAAAGAATGTGAGTTAGAATGTATAATGAAAACTCGTAGGTGTGTATATAGAAGGAGTTTTTTTTTTTTTATCACGGGTTGATGAGTTAGTTCAACTCATCATGAGTTCAACGAGGATGAGTTGGATTTGATTTTGACCCATACTAAAAATTGTAATTTTTTTTGTTTCAACTTAGTTTGAACTAATGAGAGAACGAGTTGGTTCATTGGTTTTGACTCATTGTGATAATTCTATTTGTTGTATAATTTTTAACTCTTGTAAAAAGATGTTTTATATGCAATGTCATACAATGATAGTTCACACCACAATTATCATTTTATGCATATATGAAATGTTTCTTGCCATAATCGTATTCTTTTATATGTTGTTTGTCCCATTTTAATAAACTTGGATATAACAAATTCCAATCACATTCCACACTTTTAATTGAATATAATTTATAATAAAATCATAAAATCTCCTTGGTATCATTTATAACATTATCATTTAGTATTATTTATAACTCAACATTGTTTAATGTTACAAAGGATCTAAAAGAATTCTAAATAAGTGTCAGAACAAACCAATAATATTGAAAAAAATTGAACGAACTAAATAACAATTAATCTAATATTTTAACTACCTTAATGTATTATATAAGTTAATAAGATAGGTTGTCCAACCAATCTGATAAGGTTTATTGCCTAGAAGTCAAACTATCAATGAAATACTCCAAAACATAATAATTTAAAACTTGTTCATAAATTACAAATAACTTTTTTCTAGTGAACTTGCAAGCATAATTACAGTCTCCACTTTGTATTATACTACAATTGAAGAACAATGTTTTTAACATACAAAATAAACAGAGTACATGTAAATTATCTTGTGCTACACTTTTGTGATCTCTCATTTATCAGTCCTTTATATCTATGGTAGACAGAATTAGTTATGATCAACTATATAAATTTAATTAATACAATAGAAGTAAACAAAAAATAATTTTATTACTACTATTTTTACTTTTGTGAAATCGCATTTGGTCAATCCTTTACATTCATAGTAATCAATAATAAAAAAGAATTGGTTATTATCAACTATATAAACTTAATTAATATAATAGAAATAAACAAAAATTAATTTTATTACCATTCTTATTTGTATAAAATACATGAAGAGTTTATTTTACAACTATCAATCACACTACACCTACATTCGAAAATAATTATTATTACAAGTATAAAATTATGAATTACAATTAATAAATTAAAAACTGTGTTTACTCATAAAAAAAACATGTCCCACGACTCAATCGTTATTTTAAATTTTTGAATGTCTTGCAATCGTATGACATTGCATAACACCTTTTACACCAACCCAATTCAACAACGAAAAAAAAATTACTTGTCAAATAAGTTTACTATAAAAAAACAACTTTATATTTTATTACATAAATATTAATTACATGTGTTGTGAACATTGTTACCACCTTAAAATTATTAAGAAATATCCATTTTTAATTTTTCTTGAAGTGATTGTTTTAAAAAAATGTAATATTGGTTTGAAAATGATATAAAGTTGGTAAATAGAAAGATGTAAAGTGAAGTGAAGTTAATTTGAGTTAAAATAGATATTAAAGAGGATCCGATTAAAGTTAGTGTGTAACTAATATTAGAGATAGGAGGAAGTGGAGAGAGAGATAGAGTGAAAGACGTTATCCTTGAAGTTTTGTGAGGGCGCAATAAGGTGGATGGATTTTTGAAGGAGGGCGATGACTAATACGTCAAATCAAAACATGCCACATGTGAGATGTTTTATATTTTTTGCCCCAAAGTGATTGCGAGAGGGAAATAGAAATGGAAGATGAGCTTCATAAAGGGGTAAGCAACAAGGGTTTGGTGCCACTGCACATGTTAAGTTTCAAACTCTCAATAAATGCACCACCAACCATGCCTTCAAAACTCCTCTTAAGTCATATCAATAGCCTACAAAAACCAACCACACCTTCACTTCTCTTCTCTTCTTTTCTTCCCTATCATCATCACAACCCCTTCCCTCACTTTCCCATGTCCCCATTCACTTCAATTCTGGTCTCCTTTCAGTCAAAAACCTTAATTAAAATATTCAAACAAAGACCCACTCTCTTCGCATGATTGCTTTTACGCCTGTCCAATGCTCAATGGGGTCCCTACCCTTCTTTCAACACTCCAAAAACCAAACAAATAATTAATGCCTCAAACTCTACTTCTCCACTCACTCCACAACCGTATATTTATTGCTCTCATCTAATTATCATCAAGCAACTTTGACTTCTTATTAATACACAATAACTAATGCCATCTTTTCTCAATCCATGTACTACCCTCCCACATCACAATGTACTTTCCTCCATTTCTAATTCAAAACATTTCCCACACCAACTAGTACACCACCACAAAAGACACTGATCAATGATTCACCAAGCTCTTTTTTTTTTCTTATCTATTTTCATGTTTGGATTTATTATATTTTTGAATTTGATGTTGAAACCCACGTCATGTGAAGCACATAGTATGTGAAAACCACTAGATGGATGCTTACAACACAAGCAGCACATATGATGCCTATCATCATCACCATCATCACATCTCTTGGGATCTTTCCCTCGTTCAGAAACACATCACACGGGTCAAGATTCCTTCCCCATTCTTCTACGCTTTCTATGACAGCTAACCCAAAGCTGCCTTTGCAATTAGATTTTTCAAACCAACACCTCTCTTTTTCTCACTCTAGTTTCTTCCCTAAACACCGTACTTAGTACACACTGCATTATTAATTTTGCTAATTATGAACAGCATCTCTAATTATAAATGCCCCCAGTTTCCCTTCTCTCCTTCAAACAAAGTGTCAGACCTTGTTTGACTAAACATCCAAACTAATTTTCTCTGAGGACCTTTCTTCATTTAAAATTTCTAACTTTTTTCAGTGTACAGTGCCCATGATCAAGTTACAGGCAAGTGGGTCTCTCTAAAATTAATAAAATAATCCAACACAGATATCGAAACACTCAACCAGTTGAGTTTACAAATGTGGCCAAAATTAATTTGGACACACATTTCAATTCAGATCAATAATTTAAAATTAATTTCATTATTTACAGTTTCACTCACCTTTAACAAGCATTAAAGTTTAACTGCGACAACAATAATTAAACGATTTACCTCTGAAAGAAAAAAATGCAGCAGAAAAAAGAAAGAGGAAACCAGAGAGTAGATGAATCACGATACATCCCACAACCGTAGCTCATTGCTACAACTGATAAAAGTTTAATCGTGTTAAAGTAAACTAAAATTGACATTCTCGAGTTGAACCTTTTTTTTCCTGGGTGAAATTAAACAACCTTGTTGCAAACGAAGGAGAAAGAAAGAGTGGAGATTGGGGGAAAACGGCATAATTTATACATACAATTAAAGCAGAATTATTCCCTTCTCTCGATAAGCATTACAAATTCTTCTGAAACGGATCCCTCAACCGGCATGAATGGCAATAATAAAGGAGAAATTACATAAGAATCTTACAGAAAATCCGAAACGGAGCAATAATAAAGAAGAGAAAGAGAAGCGATTCAAGAAGCAGCGGTAGAAGAAGAAGAAGAAGGACCTGAGGCTCTGGGAGAGGTGGTGGGGAAGAGAGGGAGCAAGCGAGGTTCGGCGTCTCTGGGAGTAGAAGCAGGCGAAGGGTGCAAGAAGAAACCCTTCTCTTTGATGGCTTTATCTTCAGCTTGAGAGTCGAGGGAAGGGGGTGCGTTGGATCGGTCGAAGGGGTCGGGTATGAGGGGCGTGACGGGGCTGAGGACGAGTGCGGGGAAGTCAAGGATGCTGGGGGAGAGCATGTCGGGTTTTCGAGGCGAGAAAAACGAGGTGAGGGGGTTGATGTTGAGGTTGTTCTTTAGGGAGTTCGTCCTCCGCTCGTACAGCTTGAACTGCTGCTTCTTGTTCGGAACGGATTTCATGGGCGGGATGCTGTGGGTCGGGTTCGCCACGGGTTTCGAGGACGCTTGTTTCGCTGTCTCCGAGGACCCTGTCAGCATTTGGACTACTTGCTTGAACGACGACGTGTCGGCTTGGACGAACGTTGTCGGGTACGGGCTCCCGGGTTCGGATCTAGCAACGGGTTTGGGAGATTGCAGCCCCTGCCATGGTTTCTGATTCTCATGCTGTCTTGGGGATATAGAATGATTTGAATCCATGGCTGAAATCAGAGAAAAAGAAGAAGAAAAAGAAAAAGAAAGAGATGAGTGAGTAGACAAAAGTGAAGACTATATCAGACTTTTTCTTTTTCTAACTTTGTTTTATTTTGTTTAAGAAAGAAATGAAATGTGTCGTATAGACCTTAGATTCTTCTTCTTCAACTCCGCTCCCTACGCGCTATCTACCTCTGTGTGCTACACTGCATTCACACTCATTACTCATAATATAATACAAATACGTGACATGCAAAATCGGAAACTCTTTTTTTCTCTCTTCATAATCATTAACACCTGTGTCTCTTCAATTGCAACTTATTATCTATTAATTTCCTTTTCTTCTAAATTTCAATTCAAACAAAAATATTTCATTTATATTAATTAAGACTATTATTAAATTCATTTATTGTTTTTTAATTGCACACAACGAAAATTATATTGCCTAATCTTCTTTCTTTCTTTCTATCGTATACTTTTCTTAGAGCTGGTCTTCAAACTTCACTTTAAATGTATTTTTAAAAATGATAATGTTAAATAAGATTACATTAATCGAATTTCATTTATATTTCAATTCATTCAACATTAAACGTGAACATATTTTACATTTGGCTACAGAGGAACATTTAATAGTAGTAAAGAATTTTATAATAAATTATACATTTATATTAAATTATGTTTAATGTTATATCTACAGTTAAAACAAAATTTTGAGATTTAATCTGTCAGATTATTACACGATTTAATGCAGGAATTGCAACTGAAACTATTTTTTATACATATATCAACTATATTTAATAAGTTAAAATTAAATTGACTGAATTTTTAAAAAAAATTGTGAGCAATAACTGTCTTTGTATTTTAATTCAATTTATAATGTTAAATTAATAAATTGAAATAAAAGTTTTCTTTTCACACTGTGTCTCTGTTTTGGTAAAGAAAATATTTATTAAGTAAGCATCATTAATTGGCTTTTTATTTTTATATATTTATTATTCAAAATACATCATTCATTGTTTTGTAATAAAGAGGACAGTGAAAGGAAAGAGAATATGTTCTGGCTCATTTTTTTGTATTCATCTTTGCTAGAATAAGTTTTTTTATTCTGGAATCAAATAAAATAAAAGATACTAAATAAATTAAATATAATTTTTTAATTTTTCTGATTTTATCATACCAAACCCAGACATGAATCCTCTCCGCCCAATGTTCCTTCCAGTTGTCATTCTACAATGTCCTTCTAAATAATTTTTAAATATTAAAATATGTTTTAATTCATTTATAAATTTTATTGTTTAGAAAAAATTTCAGATAATAATGGAAAAGTTTCAAACTGACCAAAGACTTAGAATATATGCTAAAAATAGTATTTTAATGACTGATACAGACAAAAAAGGAAAAATAAATATATTAAAATCAAATTAAATTTGCCACTGTCTTTGGAAAGAATTTTATAGTAATTTATTTCATTATATGGTATGACTAATTAGTTAATAGAATTATGGTTTTGGAATTCATGAAAATCCAATTTTTCCAGTCAAAATCTTAATAATATTTTCCCAAAATAACAAATTCCAGAACGAAGGAATTTTCTTTTCTTTTCAACAACAATGACCGTTGGCTAGTGCCTTAAAGTGATGTTTCTAGAATCTCAAAATATCAGTTTCATATTTTTATATTATTATATTTGAAATCATATATTTGAATTGCTTTCATTTATAATTCTTCCATTTCTCATCAGCGAATATAAACAACTACCGTGATTTTTTTTTTATAAAAAAAAGTAATACCTTTTTAGCTTTCCAAAATAAAAATAGACTTGATAAATTACTCTAAAAATTTCGTGAAAATTCTTACAAAAATACGTAAAAAATATATTTTAAACAACGGAATTAGTATAATATATAAGAAATGTCAGTATAATACTTAGTGTAAAAATTAACTTAGAAGTAGAAAAGGCAAACAAATGTCTATAATTTCAACAAACTCCATAAATAATTTGTATAATCTATTGAAATAAATTGTTTCTCGAAACATGACTAATGAAATGAAAAAGATATTTCTAAAAAATAGTTATGTTTTGAAAACTGAACCAATAATTGAATTGGTGAAATCATCATTTTAGGATTTATTCTTCTAACCAATACTAATAAAATAATACAAATAATTAAATAATATTAAAGAAATATAATACTATAACTTCGTAATACTAAAAACTAAAAATAATATGTTTATGCTTTTTAAATTTAAAATACATAAAAAAAATCAAATATACCATAATATTTAAGTTTAAGTTTAATTAATACATAACAATATTTATTGAAAATAATAAGGCTTTTGAAAAGAAAATGATAAATGTTTGACATTTTATTTAAAATACAAAAATAAAAATCACAAGAAATATTGTTGACTCGCTTTGGACCCATTTTTTTTTATTTTTGTACTTCTTAAATTGGATACCGGTTTTGTAGTTATAATAGGCGGAACATTAAATTGTTTCACCAATTTTGAAGTTAACTGAACGGTTATATTAATTATGATTGCAAAGAAAATAGTATTCTTAAATTAAAACATATTGGAAGATTGTTTTGGCTTTAAATATAGTAAGAGTACATGGATAATCTTATCTTCAAACAATAGACATGAATATCTATACATTAAAACCACATTATAAATTAATTCGAACTTAATAATTTTATAGTATATTAAATTTATGAAACTTAAATATACTTTTTCATCCAAGCAAGGTTTGATTTCACATCTTGTAATTTTTTTCTTTGCTTTCGATTCTCAAATGTTTAAATTTTTTTTTTTTTATTTTATTCTTAACACAGTATGCTTTAAGTTGTTTATATTTTTTGCCCGTTTTGTGTAAGGATAAATACATGATGGACTCTTCAATAAAAAATTATGATCTTTGTAATAATCTATAAAATAATTGATAATTGAATATGTAAATAACTTTTTTTATAAATAAATAAATAAATTATTTAAGTTTTATTTTATTAGAACCATCATTTTAACTTTTTTTTTTCTATCTTCTCTCTAAAATTATAATTTTCTTTTATTAGTTTTACGATCAAAAATCACTATTAGACTCTTGACAATAATTTTTACAAATCTATCCTATCAAAATATTAGATATATTAAGTTCAATTTTGCCATTTTTTTTTTGGGTTTTGTTTGAAACGGTTAAGTTGAGTTTCAGTATAGACGTTGCATGTGAGGTTTCTAACTTCAAGTTTAGTTCCGGTTAACTCAGAGTTCTAATGATATAGTTAGATTCTTTAACAAGAATATGTGGTGCATATTAAGTTATTCTTTAAACATGTTAGAGTTTGAATTCTTAATGGACTCTTGCTCAGGTAATGGAAGTTAGTTTTAGTTTCAATAAAACTCAAATGATTTTGTACTTGGATTTGATTACTCCTAAAGTGGTTTTTATTTATTTATTTTTTAATACTGATAAAAAAACTAACTCATTTAAATGATTAAAATAAAATATTATTTTTAATAAATTATTCTTTTTTAAAAAACAAAAATAAATAAATATCACACTACAATAAAGGTGAATGAGATATGATTATTTTTTGTTGAAAAAACAATAAAAAAATATTTTTTTTATTTATGTGGGCCAGCAGGTCTATCTATCTCGTTCCGTTGTTGGCCCGTTTGGACTACAGATTATGCAGGACGGGCCATGCAGGTCGGCCCATAGTCTGCTACCAAAAAACGCGGAGTAGACTCACTAATCTAGCCCACTGACCCGTTTAGGCCCGTCCCGCATTATCATCCCTATATATATATATATATATATATATATATTTATATATATATATATATATATATATATTTATCTATCACACATATCTAAATAAATTAACTAATTAAATAAATTAAAACATTAAGGTCTATTCTATTTAGAAAAAAAAGTGTATTTAATAGCAATTTTTTTAACATATTTTTATTATTTATTAAAAATAATATATTTTGTAATGAATTTTTCTTCTTCTTATAAATCTGTTAATTTAATTAATAATAAGTTATCTTTTACTCAGCATAATAAATCATTTGTAAAATAATGTTCAAAATTACTTCACTAGGCTTTGTTTAAAATGCATTTGCACAAATTTGTCCATAATAATCTTTAGAATAAAGATTAAAAAACTAAAATAATTTTCTTAGAAGTTAAAATTGATTTATATTTAACTTATTGTGTAAATGTTTCTTAATATATATTCTTTAATTTTTTTTTTATATTTCATGGGGTCAATCTTATGCAATCCCATTAGAAGTGCTAAATAAACTGATTCATTGATCATTTAAAAATAATATGTTGGTTTCACTTAATATGATTTTAAAAAGAATAATTTAAATTTGTGTGTTTAAAAAAAAAATTCAAAAAACTTTTATTTGTTTCAAAATATAATTAATATTTTAGAAAACAGTTAATTTATTCTAAAATCATTTAGTTGTTGGCTAAATAAAATTCACAAAAAGAAATGACTGAAATCTTAAACTGTTCATCTCACTGAACCCATTCTGGCAATAATAAACCTAGTTAAAATACTTTTAAGTTGGATATTTTGTGTATTTGGATCAAACCTTATATATTTTATTTTAATTTATTATTTGTGTATATTTATTAAAAATAAATATTGAGAAAACACATAGATTATACTTCATAAGTTATTTTGTCAAATATACCTCACAACATATTTAATGAAGAGCCAAGTTTTGCATACAATTCAATCAAACCCAATTTTTTATTTTAATAGAAAAATAAAATAAATTAAAGTAGAAATATTTGAACCTATAACAAATTTAATGAAATACAACCTAACAGTGTCCTATAATACTAATTTTTTTTCTTAGAAAAAATATTTATAGAGAATGTGTGTAGAATGATAAGAAGAAGGTAAAGTAAAGACACGCGAGTATAATGTGAGTTGCATTTGATGGGTAAAGGATTGAAGATGGGCCGAATGGTGTGACGCATAAAGTAAAAAAGAGTCAAAAGGAGTTTAATATTTGGCATTGACTAACACAGACCAATAAAAATCATCTTCATTCATCCTTGTGCCTTGTTTGGATGTTCTGCTTCATATGGTCTTTCACATTTGTAAAATTCCTAAACCAATAAAACATTTCAAGAAACTGCCTAAACTACCTTAGATTTTGCAACATCCTATTCATATCAACACTCTCATCTTTCTTTTGTCACAATCACAAACAACATAACCCTTTTAGCTATGCATTGGAATTCAACATATGCCACTCTTTGTAATTCTCATTCTTCTTCAACAAGTTTTGCTGGTATAAATATACAATAAAGTTGATATATCAGTTATCAGGTGGAAAAAAAATAGCAGTAACAATCACCCTATGAGTAAAGTATTTAAACTTACAACAAATTAATACTTCATTTATTTTGAATACCAGTGTTTTTTTAACAATTTGTTAATATTATTTGGATTTTCTAAAATATGTTGGTATTATATAACATATTATCAAATAGGTATAATGTATGACTTTTTAACCAAAGTGTTGTAATTTTGTTTTGAATTTATGTAAGATGACAAAATTTTAAAACATTACGAATATGGGTAAGTTGTGTTTGAATAACATCACATATATAAGACTCTAATGTTAGTAGTACAATCGTCTGAGTCAATCACGACTTATCCGAATTCGTGCAAGGTTAGCATGACAACAGTCCAACATTTTTTCATTTATGGATGACAGCTCTTCGTGGGACAACATATTATGAGTAGTCCGATAACGATCCGATAGCGAGTGACACAATAGGTCCAACAAACACTCGTTAAGATAGACTTTAAATTTAAATGAACAAAGTGAACTTTAGGTCTAACTCAATCCCATAAAACCGGTTTATGGAGTGAGGTTTACACCTGCTTATATACAATGAAATATTTTCATCTCTAGTCGATGTGCAACAGTAATTTTTATAAATTTTTCTGAAATTCATTAATTCCTACATAATTTAATTTTAATTACAAAAAATAAATTTTATTTTATTTTCTGAATTTCTTTATAAAAATGTTTTTATAAGAGCTCCATTAAAAAAAACTAAGTGAATTTCCAGAGTTTCTTTATGGAACAAACCTTTTTTAACAACTTACATCACCTTATTCTAAGGTTCACTTTTATAGGAATAATATTATTTTTTGTATACAAATAAAGGGAATTGATACGGAATCTATAATTATAATATATATACACACTGACGAGTCAAGAAAAAAGAGAGTAAAATTCCATTCCCATGTGTGTTTTCCCATTGAGTTTTCTTAAGTGCTTCAACTTTGCTTTTTCGTGTCTTTTCTATCAATATTCCTACCTACACAACAAGATAAGAAGATGGTAGTTTGTCATTTGGTAACTTTTTCTCCTTTTAAACACATTATTCTCAATCTACTTCTATTTCAATTTTATGGTAGTACCCTAAATTGAAAAATAAAATTTACATAAGTTAGTATGTTCTACATAAATTTATTTTTGTAATAAAAAGGTTTTATTATAAAATATATTATCTCATGTTCAAATTTCATATAACCTAGTTATATTAAAACTATTATAAGAAAATTAAAAACCTTAATATGTAGAGATTATTAAGTGTTTGCACCGGTTAAGAAGCCCAAGACGGTTAATATTACAGTTATTGGCAACCAAAAAAAGAAGAAGAAATGTGTGTGTTAAATCTAATTTGTTAAACTGTGTTTATTAAAGACATCACCTACTTATGTAATTATTAAAAAAATTAACATTTTTATAACTTAGAATAAAAATTATACTAATTGGTAAAAAGTTGTATGTATTATAGAGGTGTTGGGTTCACATTATGGTCTTTTATTAATTGAAAATATAAGAATGTAATTAGATATTCTCATATATTAAGAGGTCAAGAAAATATATTTTCAGTGTTTTTTATTTCTGAGAAAATTATGTTGTCACCTTCTAAATAATTTATATTCTTATGCGAAGGTGGTAGCTAACTAATATTTAAATGGAAGTTGTTATTTACCACAACTATCCCTTTTCACTGCATTATTCAGTCTATTTTATTTTTTAAATATTAATTGTCATTTTTAAAATATATTTATTTTTTAAAATAAATTATTTAAAAAAATATATATTTATAGCTGGTTATAATAAAATTAATATATATATATATATATATAATTCATATATATTTACGATTGTTCATTTCTATGATTTTTTTTGTTTATTAATATAATAAGGTAAAAAGTAATATTACCAAATTAAGACGTTTGATAACACAGAAGATCAAAATGATTGGAAAAAAAATAATAATAAACTCATGATTCAAATTTCTAGAAGATTGAGAGTCAAATAGATAACTTTCAAAAACACGTCAATCAAAAAAATTAATGGTATTGGTGTAAATTAATATATATGATCTTATTATTACTACTGAATGCAAATGAGGATAGGATTAATCTGATTAAATTTTTGAGATTCAACTATTTCTCTTTTCTGTGATTACGTATTAGAAAAAATTATTTTATTTGCCCTTAGGAAACTTGGAGATGGTTATTTTCTTTATTTTTGTAATAACTTAGTTTCGTGATTTAGGTCTCAAGTTTCCTATAAAATTGTATCGATCTTATAATTTTTTTTAAAATACAATATTTGGTCATAATGAAAAAATAGATGGATAAATAAGAATGTCTGTAAAGAGGTATATATTTATAAATATAAATTTTACAAGGAAAATTTTGCTTAAATTGTTTGAATTAATAACTTGAAATCATTTTCTGAACTCATTTTTAATTGTGATATTGTTACGAATTAATACTTGTTTTAATATAATAATTAATAATAAAAGACACCTTAAACGCAATTATATGCCTTATTACAAAGCCAAAATTATATGCCTTATTACATAGCCAAAACATAATAATAACTCATTTGATTGGGTGTTCCAACAACTCAACATTAAAAATGAGACCTGGAAGAAGAGAAAAATAGTGAAATTTCATCAAATCATGGCCCCAAATGGTGAAAGTGAACTGTCATAATCAAGGATGATTGTTTTATGTAATAAAACAAATTATCTGACCTTGGTTTGGAAGATTCACCATTACTACGCTATCTTTAGACTATAAGTAGACTTCAACTTCCACTGAAGATATTTTTCTTCATAAAACATATCAATTAATCTTGTTAAACGTTGATGATAATAGGAATCTTATACGTGATAAGGATGATCACAAACATACTATAAAGGAAAATTCGGTAACAAAATTTGGTATTAAAGACATGACAAATGGTATTTATCTATTCACTAACTTAAATGAGAGAACTGACAAAAAGCATATGTTCCTCAATTTCTTCATTAATTTACAAGTATATTGTGCAATTCATGAAGGAGATATTTTTATAATACTCCCACTATTTCTGTAACTACTTTATTTTCTTATTCGACGTTGTATATTTTTATAAGACAATTTACAAGAAATAAAGCATTGTTTTTTATACTAATTTGATCGTTTACAATAGATAGAACACACGATAACACACTAAACTTGCCAACATGGAAACTTGTAAACCACAAAAATAATTTAGAGCCCGATTGAGCGTATCACAAATTTGTAATATAGGAATTTGGGGTTTCCACTTAAAATGCTAAGGTCTGTTAATCATAAACAGCTGTAGCATAGGATAAAAAAAACAAAAGTTCAGACTTTAAACTTTTGGTCCACAGGAACATCCGGAAGTTAATTGCAAAATTTAGGCCGACAAAGGAAGTGCTAAAGCAAACTATTGAGAGCGATCTGATCCCAAATGATCGGCCGTCAACTCCGATACATATCTGACCTGCACCGACCCCAAAAATCACACCTCATCTATGAGTAAATAATGTCAACAGAATTCAAGACTGAAATTAACACTTCTGCAACATCTAACGATATTAAACTGCAGGCATTGATTATTGATCTACAACCATTTAATATACTAAAAACCAAATAGCAAATGACAATGAAATAAGAATGTAAGATATGATACTTCGACTTCTGTTTATTCAGTAGACTCTCAGTATGTTACTACACCTGCCATTTTACAATAATTGCTTTTGCAAACTCAGTTTAAAAAATGAAATCTATTGAAACTTAAATTTCACAACTTTGATCCAAACATTTCACTAAGATGGCCACAGAGACGTTGAGTAAATATTAATGAAACTTGGAACGCCGAGGCATAGGAAAATATTGTATGAAATCTTCACATTTTAAATTAAAATTTACTTTAGGAAGAACATAGGTAGCAAAGTAACAGAACTGGCTACAAATGTCATCCTGAAGTTTTAAGGCACAGTGTTGATAACGTTTTAAAGGTATAGAGAAGAATGCCGAACCATTATCTTCAACTCAAGAGATAAATCAAACGAGTATAAGATGCATAGAAAGCTCCTACAAATAGGATCCCAAATGAGTCATACCTAAGGAAGATTTAAAATTATAATCACTAGGAATTCATGAATTTTTCTTATTTACATAGCAAAGGCATTTGCAATATTCAACCAACTTAAATGCAGCTGCCCGATTCTACTATTAGCTGTGTGACAATTATATCTTTGAACATTACTAGTCGGAACAGGAACATCAAAAGCAAATCAAGCAATAGATACTTGGATCATCAATAATATACGTACACATAAATAATAATAATAACAAGGAAGAATAAAACTGAATAGACAATTCATTTATTGTAAAAAGATATGGGCTGAAACCAGCATGCACAACTCCAAATATTAGAAAGGAAAGCTAACACACTACTATACCTCCAAAACAATTACAAAAACACCATATCTTAAAAATAAGCAATTAACCAAGAAAACAAAAAATCAAAACTTGAAGGAAGAGTCACAGAGCAGAGTACGCAATTTCTTAATCCCCATGCCACCCCCAAAAATAGGGTAAGAAAAAAATTGCATTCAATTACCTTTCAGGCTTGAACATCTACTTGCTTATCTTCCACATCATTAGTGGTAACAGTTTCTCCCCCTTCAGTACCCTCCGCCGGAGGTTGAACTTGTTCATCCTCCGGAAGTGGCTCCTCCACATAGTCATTTTCAAAGGCATCGGCCGGAACCTCATAAATTCTAACTTGAGGCTTGGATGGATCCTTCACAAGAACATACTTTCCTTCGTTCAATTTCATGCACAAATCAACTATGGACTTCACAATGCCCCACATATTTGAAGTATTCAAATTGATCTGTGCTGCAAAATCCCTGGGCTTATACCCAACCACAGCCAAAATCACATGATTAAAATGATCGCGGGGATGAATCCTAGACACATAACCCAACTTCATCATATCCGCGCTAGCCAAAAGAGCCTGAGCAGTCCACTTAGCCAACTTATTCGCATTGTTTTTAAGTTCAGTGGCCAACACAGCACCCCTCTGAGTCTCCAACTTCTGTCTCCAATCCACACCCGAATACTTAGGATCAAACTCATTCAAAGCATTCAAAGTAAGGAACGACCTCTGCTTATTCACATCAACCACACTGTGTACCTCACACCTCGCAACAAGATACATTTCATCATCAAGCTTCCACCTCCTATACCTATAACCCACAGAAGCAACCTCCTCACCCTCATTAGCAAAAGGATTAGCCTCATCAAAAGTAACCTTATTCCCATCCCTAATCAGAACCTGCTGCGAAAAATTCTGGTTGATGTAAGCAGCCTCAACGCTCAACGAATGAGCAGAGTTAATATCATCCTTAGCCTCAGGCAATGGCTCTTGGGAAGTCTCGTGAACGGAGAGCAAATCAAGCTGCGACCCATCACGCTTATCGAAGAAAAGCTTGTTTCCAACGCGCTGAACAACAATATCCCAAGAATAAACAGACCTGGGGGCACACATGAGAGTGGAGAGAATAGTGTCAGTGGCGAAAACCGTGGCTTTGTCCTCGTTTGCGAGTCTGCGTATAACAGGGTCGTCGGTGGTGGTGACTTTGAAGAAGTTCCGATTCTTGAAACGCTCAAGGCGGCGTTCATTTTTGGGTGTAATGCGATCATAGGAACGATCGTAGTATTCGAGAGCACCGCAGAGGAGGAGGTCTTCAGGCTCGGGAACAGTGAAGGAGAGCTTAGAGAACGTGGAGAACGGGATCTGGTCGTGCATGTTCCATTCCGGTTGGATATCCACAGAGGATTTGAAAACCGCGGCTTCACGGCGGGGCGCATTAGGGTTTGAGCGGTTCATGTGGTACAGCCTATCGCGACGCGCGCGTTCCTTCTCCTGTTCACGTTTTCGTGCCTCGACCTCCTCGTCGCGGCGCTGTGGAAGCTGACGCTGCTGCTGGAAACGCCACTTAGGGCCAAATTTGGGGCGCGGCGGAGGCTTGCCGTCGACGAGGCGGAACGAGGCGTCGTCTTCGGCGGAGGCGGGGAAGGAGTCGTCGTTGGTGAAGTCAAAGACGGAGTCGGCGGGGTTCTTAGAGCGGGTCGGGTTGTTGAAATTGCGGGTCCAGTCCGCGATGCGGCCCAATTTGTCAGAACGGGAGAAGGGGGCGAATGGGACGTTGAGAGGAAGGTTGCTGCTGCCGCCGGCGGCCCCGGTTTCCGGCGGGCCCCACCCATCGGAGTTGAAAGGAACGGCTCCCACATCGAAAGCTTTTCCCATTGGCGCAATGCAAAGTGTTGAATCTGAGGAACAGATTGGTGTCCTCTGTTAGCAGAAGACGAGTGAGAAACCCTAATTCCGCAAGCACCTTTATACTCTGTTTTTGTTACTTGTTTACCCTTACCAATTCTTTTATTTACTTGTAGTATGTCTGGGCTGGGCTTGGAACTATACACCCTTAGTTGTTTACTCTAATTATTTATTGGACTTAATTGATTTTAGGGTAAGTTATCATGGGCTGTTGCTTCCTGTATTTCCCTACATTTTTTTATTTCTAAAAAATATCTTTATATTTTGGATTACGTAATTTAAAAGTCTTTTTTTAAATTTGTAATTAACTTTCGGATTACATGATCCGTAAACGAATTATGCATCTGAAAAAAGGCTTCTGGATTATGTAATCTCAAAGTCCTTTTTAGTTTCTAGATTATATAATTCGAAAATATTTTTTCAAATGCGTATTCGGATTACATAATTAAAAAACTACTCTATGGAAATGGCAAAATAAGGTTAAAAATTAGGTTAAAATTGTATTTTCACGTTGTGTATGGGGTGTCAGAAGAATCTATGAAAGTGCAGGAAGAAACCGTGGCTATCATGATATGGATTAAATAATAAAAACCAGTTCAAAGAGTCACACTTTTAAAATTTTGAATTTATTGAGATGAATGTTGCACTAATGCGTATTTTTCCTTATAAATCATTATAAAAATAATATTTATAAAAAAGTTCACTCTAATTCTTTTCAAATATTATATATCATCATATTTTGAAAAAAAGAAAAGCTCACGAAGTTCAAAATTGTAAATGTAATTTTGTACAAAATTGAAAAATTTCTTCCAACAAATTCTTCTTAAATAGAATGCATGTTGAAGTTAAAGAATAAAACTAATATGAGAAGGAAGTTAAAATGGTTAGTGGAAAAAAATATTAATTCACTCATTATTATAAAAAAAAAATTGTTAAATTATTATTGATATTCAACAATTTATTTAGAATAAAATAATATGTGAATTTAATTTGCTATTTCCACAAAGGTAAAACTATATATGTTTCTTAAAATAGTTTAAGGATCGAATACACTGAGAAATTTGACGTTATAAGATATTTTTGTGGACACTTTTTTTCTTTTTTATGAAAGTTGTTATTGATATTTTTTCTCTCCTCAAAGTTTTTATTTGCATGTCTTTAATTGAAATTATGCTCCAAATCAATCATCTTCATTATTTTAAAGAATATTTTTCGAGCTTCAATCTTTTTAGCTGTTGCTTTGATCCTAGCCATTGAGATCGTGCTTTAAACTCTTTTTAGATGTTGGCGATACTAAATTTGGTATAATTCTTCTACTTTACTAATAGAAATAAAGCCTCATCTTCTCTTTGAATCTTCTATATTAACACATAAAACGATTCATTCATAGTATTTTTTTTCTTTTTAAAGAAATATATGTCGAACTTTAACATTGTTTTGTAAAACACTCGACATTACTTTACAGAGAGAAAAGAAAACAACTCAGAAAGGGTGTTTCAAGAAAATAAATACAAAATTAAATTAATTTGATGCCTAATAAATGGAAGATTTCTATCAAGATATTGAAACGTATGATATTTAAATATATACAAATATTTTATTTATTTTCTAAATATTTTGTTTGAATATGATAATTTAATATTTAATATTTTAGTTTTATTGTTTGAATAAAGTAATTGGTTATTTTATTTTATCTATTTATTTTAACTTCCTTATCATTCGAATAAATAAAAATAAAACTTCAATTTTTTATTTTTTTTTATTCAAACAATATATCTTCTATATTTTTTATTCTGATTTATTTTCCTCTTATGTTCTTGTCTATATTTTATTTCTTATCAAATATACATGCAATTAAGTATTATTTAACAATTTTTTTTTAATTTCCTCAAAATTATCTAGAGATCTTTTTTAAAGTAATAGGACCAATGCCGTGATTATATATAAAAAAGGATCAATCAGTGATTTAAAAAGAATAACCTTAGTGATTTAAATATTTATTAAATTTTACACTCTGAAATACACTTTACGTTTAAGGAAGTCAAAATTTATTAAAGCAAAGTCTATTTGAAGAAACTAAACTATTTGAAACCCTAAAAACAAATTGCATGAATGATTCTTTACTTTCCTTGGAGTCAAAGTATGACATATAACGACGACGTCATGTAGATCACGTCACTTTAATTATAAACAGCAAAATTATATGACTGATCAAAGTAAAAGTTAAATGCTAATTCATATCTCCAAAGTTAAAACAATAAAAAAATAAAATTATTATTCACTCTCTCGTAATTTATAAGATCATTTTAACCTACTGATTAATTAAAAACTTATTATTTTTAACATATTAACCAACAAAACTCAAACTAAAATTATAAATTGAGATAGAGGGAGAAATTTGAAGTTAATTTATTGACTCTTTTATTTCCACATTATCATGGAGCTCTTAATTCAAATCAAATATGCCAATTTTATATGAAATATTTTTGAAATCTGAAAAAATATTGAATGTTTTTGTAGATATTCAAATTTGTAGATTGAAAGTAAAATTTGTCAACATAGATGAGATCTCGTCCATTTCAATTCTAGAATTCTATTTAAATCTGTCAATTAACGATATTTTGATATTTTAAGTCATGTTTTTTAATTGTAAGTTATTTTAACATTGAATATGTCGTGAAAATATGATTTACCTTAAAGCTTTTTATGGGAAATCAATATTTGATATGATTTTTCAAATCAATATTTTTGCGGTAAAATTTCTAACATTAAAAATTAGTAAGAGAAATGATTTTTTTTTTCTTTCTAAATATGTTAACAGAGAATACAAAGATTAAGATTCTCGGGGAATAAACCATAGAGATAGGAAGTGACGTTTTCAATTAAGAATTGAGAAGTTAGTGTAGGAAGTGACGTTTTCAATTAAGAATTGAGAAGTTAGTGTGAACAGAAGCATCAAACAAAAAGCCTTTCATTTTAATATTTAAAAAATTAAATTCGTATTAATTATAACGAATTAACTTTAGAAGTTTTTAAATTAGTTTAAATTATTATTAAATAATTTTTAAATTGGTATATAATTAGCTCTATTAATTTTAGAATCTAAATAGTTGATAAATAAAATTTGGTAGTTAATTAGATACCAATTTAAAAACTATTTAACAATAATAAAAACTAATTTAGAAACCATTTTTTTTTAGTTTCTAAAATGGTTTATAATTTAGTTACAATTTTGGTCTCTAAAAATTGATTTTTATTTGATGATTTTCTTGTAGTGAATAGATTCTTGATATAATAGACTTAATATATTTTCATTAGGATTCTTAAAACAATATTCGTTCAAAAATATGAGCAAATTAAAGAAGGTAAACAAAATTTTATTTTAGAAATATTAAATTTTTTACAAAATAAAATTTAATTAGTTAAACTTTTTTATATATAAATGTGAGGTTATGGGTCAATATAGTTGACAAAGTAGCTGTTTCTGAAGGCTTTTTAGTCTCGTTGGTTTACGTTTGAGATCGAGGGGTTGTGATGTCATGAGTCCATCTGGTTGGCAAGGTAGTTGTGAAAGCCTTTTAACCTTTTGGACTTACGTTCAAGGCTAAGGGGCTTTAAGGTCATGGATAGATCCCGTTAATAGGGCGAAATGACTCAGTGACCAATTTGCATAATTAATAGAAAAGTCACATTTTAATGAGGAAAGAACGTTAACAAAGGGAGGGAATAAGCTAGATATGCACGATAAATAATAATAAAGGAATAAGGAATGAAAAGAAGACTAGATACAAGAAAAACTTAGTATAAGAGAGAGGAGAACGAGAAGAAAGAACGGACTATTGAGCTGGAAACCACTATTTTTAGTTAAACTTGATGTTCTAATTAGAAGAGATACCTTTTAACTAAAATAATAAACTTTAATTTTAAATAATAAAATATTTATTGTTCATCAAATTTGTATAACTTTTAATCTTAAACAATTTTCGAGAACCTTTCAAATAATGTTTTTTTAATAGTTTTTAAATATTTTAAAAATTCCAAATTAAATACAACCCTTTGCCCTCCTCTCATTCGTTGAATACGCACTAAACTATTGACTAAAATATAGTAAGTAATACGTCCAAATTTTTGGGTTTTTCTAGATATCATAACAGAGCTTTTTTGTAATTTGAAGACAGCTTTTTGACCGTTCTTTAATTGGTATGAAATAATGCAGCTGGTTGTCGAAATTGTATAAAGTTAATGAATGTTGTATAACAAATTTTATAGCTATATGATGTTATTGAAAGAAATCATTAATAAAATGCATTAATGAAGGTCGGGTCCTAAATTTTTTGGGTGTCGGTATGTTATGTCGGTTGACGGTTTTTTTAGATATATGATGTCTTGGTTTTCTGTATAAAAGTTGTATTATTTTTTAAATGATTTCTATTTATTTATATTTTATTATTGATAAAAAAAATGTATTAATGAAAAAAATATTTGAAGTATTAATATTTGATTTAATTAAAATAAGGAATTTATGAAGCTCCTATTGGTACTCATCTCATGATATTGGGCGTAGTAAGTGTTCTCTTGAAAAGGGTTCCAGCCACTGATCTCACCACCCGTCTTCTAGTTCCGACCATCAATCTATATCCATAGTTTTATGTTGTAATACTATGTTGTAAAATATTTCTGCCATGATTAGTGAAACTAAATACGAAATGTGGTAGAAGTACAAGTTTCATTTTTATATGTTTATTTCTGGAAGAAAGAGTACTTAATACAAATATGGTAGTCATTAAAAAACTTTTAACTCTTTCAATTTTTTCTGTTGTCCTCTTGTAAAGTATTATAAAAAAAGATTTAATGTTTTTTGGGGATTTAATCTGTTTTAATACTTGTGGGTGTTTGAGAGTCTACTAGGTTATATACTGTTGAAAATACTTGAAAATCTTGAGAAATAATGTTGCATGCATTTGTGAATTAGTTTTTTAAGATTAGGATTGTCTCAATTTAAACATTTTTTAATTAGGCAGAAAAATGTTCAAATAATATACAGATATATATATATTTCAAAATGTAATATATAAATAAATATAAATTTTATATATAAGCTTTATGATATTGAATATAAACACACCATTATGAAATTTAGAGAACCATGATACCTCCATTTTATTATAAAAACAAATTACTTGGAAAATAAATATACTAAATAGTAATCTAACTAACTCGTTAACATATTGTATTACGACTCAAAGTGTATATTGTACACATGATTTTCATAAACTTAAAGGAAATTTTGGGTTTGGTGGTCTCATACGAAAAATATCATATGTTATTTCTGATGAAAAAAAATACACGCAAAAATAATACACGTAATTACGAATTAACGGTAGAAAATAAGCAACACAGGATTTAACGTGGTTTGATCGTCAACGGTTACCTACATCCACAAGCAATTATTAAGTTTTATTTCTATTCTGTTGCACATCAACTACAAGTACAATGATCTCTTTAAATAGAAATTAAAAAAAACACACAATGACTAAGTCCACTCACTAAACTTTGTGTCTATTCAACCCAACCCAATTGGTCTTTACTTTATACCAAACAATTTCATAACTTCGTTTGTGATTGTTTTTTTTTGTTTGCATTTGTTCTTAGTTTTACTCTTTCATTGGTATATAAGTCGTGACTTATCACCTTTTATATATAGTGATCAATTATATTTTTTAATTTTCTTTTATTGTTGATTTTTCTCCTTTTTCCTTTTTTTTCCCTTACATATTCTTTATTCTTTTGATAAACGCTGAACTTCTATCTTTTTGGAACTAAATTTAAAAATTATTACAGTCTAATGGAGCGAGTTTAATTTGATAGAAGCAAAATGTGTTCACATGTGATGAATTTCTTTATGTAGGGACCAACGTGTTCCAATCGTTTTTTTTTAACAAAAAAAATTGTTCCATTATGAAGGAAAAGAAACAGTGAAATTTAAGACATGGGCAAAGCTAGCTGGGTCCACCACAAAGAGAACTCATCTCCATTCTGAACTTTGATCAGTAGCATCTAATAATATATTATCTAGCTTTTCTAAAAGTCATTAACGATTCCAAAACATCTGACACCATTATATGAGAAGCGTTATCTTTTTTCATGGGAATGAGTATTCTCAGTTCTTGAAGTTGTTGAATTACTACTGATATGGAGAACAACCCTAGTTCATCAGTTGATAGAAAATTCACTGAGAGGAATAGAAGAAATCAAATGAAAGCTCTCTTCCGCAAGCTCAACTCACTTGTGCCTCATCAAAGAACAAAGGTTTTCCCCTTTTTCACTCTATCTTTGGGTTACATATATTTTATACAACCAAAGCTGTTGTGCAGTAAACGGTGATAGTTCCACAAGTCCTAATCTTCCTACATTAAAACACTATTACTAATCATATCGATCCCTTGATTTAATTTGCATGGTGCTCCTAGATATTAATTTGATTTTTGAAAATATTTTAATGATCTTGATAATTGATAAGTGAGATTTAGAGATATCGGAATAAACATATTTTTAAAAGAGGAGTTGATCCATTATTTTGAAATCTTCTCCATGACTTAACTGAATGTCTTGTTCTGGATAACTTATAAAGTTCTTTCAACTTGTTTTTCCTTTTTAGATTGGTGTCTTAATTCTTTAGTTTGCATGTATTTTCTTCTAATTTGTTTTTTCTTCAGGAGTTTGTTTTGCTATTTGTGGAGATGTCGTTTTTGTTTTATCGAATTGAATGTTAGGTGTTCAACATGTATATGGGTTGAAACACCGTTGAAATAATCCATATTTTTTTTTTCTCATAAAAGAAATAATTTTTTTTTTTCCATTTGGATAGATGATTCTCTTTTGTTTGAATTTGTAGGCGGTTTCACTCCCGGATCAGCTAGAAGAAGCAACAAACTACATAAAGAAATTACAGATGAATATGGAGAAAATGAAGAAGAAGAAGAGCATGCTACTAGGAATAATAGAAAGGCCAAATGTGAGAATGAATGAAGGAGGAGAGAGCTTAGGGTTAAAATCTCCACGGATTGAGATCCAACAAATGGGTTCAGCCTTAGAGGTTGTTCTTATAACTGGGTTGGATTCTCAGTTCATGTTCGGTGAAACCATTCGTGTTCTTCATGAAGAAGGAGTACATGTTGTTAACGCCAGTTATAATGTTATCGAAGATGAAGTTTTCCATTCAATACACTGTCAGGTGACCTCAAAATTCATCTTTTCCTTTCAATGTATGCAACTGGGGAGATTGTTATGAACTGTTATACTCTCAAAACCTAAATCATATCTCATATAAGAAATAATAATGATAAAAACATGCGGAATCATATAATAATTTCTTCATATGAATGTCTGAATGCATTGTTCAGGAGGAGAAATCTGCCAACAGAGCTGCCAGAATATCTGAGAGGCTAAAGAACTTCATCTATGATTCTGCCTACATACTGTGATTTTTAAACGAAAGGTTTTACTAAATTCAGTTTTTCTTCTATTTCACTTTACATTAATTTTTTTTTATCCTTCTGTTTGTTTTTATTTATTTATATTTTTTGTGTATTTTTTTTCTGTCTGTCTTTTTGCTTCATCTGTTCAACCCAAAGATGGAAGGTAGCTTTAGCTTTTGCGAAGTTTAAGATGCCAAATTGGTATGCCAGCTAATTTGAGTTAAAATTAAAAAAAAAAATAGTTCTGAAAGAAAGTCTAGGTGATGACCATTGATTGAAATTTCACACTTAAAAGTTATTAAAAATGTCATTTATTTAAAGAATGTATTTATATTTATATAAATATAAAAGATTTTTTTATATCAAATATTCATAAAAAAATTATAATAAATAAATGATCATTTATGTAAATAAATAAAACTCATTTATTATAAATTTAAATATGAGATTTTATAGAGAATACATTTGCATTTTACCAGCTAGCCAGTAAGCAAATTCATGACTTTTGTCTCCTTGTTTCACGGAAAGTTGTCTTATTTTAGTGTGCTGTCAGAGATACTTTGTGAACCAGAGATACAGAGATAGTGACGTGATTACTGTACAAATTTTTTAACGAAGGAAAAACAAATTTTTTTACCAGTTTTTATAATTTTATTTTAAGTTAAATTAATTTCTTTTCATATTATTAAAATACTTACATATTTAATAAAGTTACTATATTTTGCTTGAATAAAATCTCTCTCCATATGTGGTATATGTATATATGGATAATGATATGCTGATAATTTCAAATTTTTATATAATTATACAGCTTTTAATATTATTATTTTAATATTTTTTATATTAAAAATTATATATGACTCTAAAACTTCTCAAATTATCATTTTCCATGTATATAAGCATATTTGTAGTAACTTTGCTCACTGTAAAAGGAAATGAAATGTCTTCAAGACTAAAATCAATGCAAGTGTCGTGTATTCATTTCTTTTCCCAAAAATAAATCCATTAAAAAAATGTATCCTCATTCTAATTTTTAAACTAGATCTATTTATTTTATAGGTTGAGAATTTAACCTTGCGACTCAAAATCCCTCAACTCTTTTTTCCAATTTGAAAAAAAAACGTTTAAATTTAACTTAATCGAATTTGAGAATGTTCATCTTCTTGTGTTTTTTTAATTTAATCACCCAAGAAGTTGATTAGACTTAAATTGAAAACTAAGAAACAAAAAATACTTAAAACAAAAAATTAGTTTGATCAAATTTGTTATCTTTTAAATTAAGTCTTCTTATCATATAAAAAAAATGAGAAGATGTTGAAAGCATAGAAAGAAAATTTGAAAATAGATAAAATTTGTAAAAGCAAATTATTAAATAATTAAAACTCTAATATATACCAAATATAATTTAAAATTTTAACCTTACTTTTTTTTTAAAAAAACATCTCTACTAAAAAGTTACTTACTAGTTTGTGTGGTGCAACAGAGAGAGATAGAAACTTTTTCTTTATTGAGCTCTGCATGTCCATAAGCATCTTATCTAAACATTCCTTTTTCTGCAAAGTGAGAAATTCCAGTGACCCCTCTCACATGCTTCTTCACTCATAACAAATCCCTGTTTTATACGATTTCTCTCTCTTCTCTATTCATACATATTTATACAATAGCTATTTGTTTATCAGCTAATTATATTTTCAATGATTAAATATATTTTTCTTTTTTTACTTTACTGTAATTTTTTTTTTCTAGTTTAAACCTTAAATTTAGTTACTTGTAATAAAAATTATTGTAAATTTTTACGTTACACAAGTCACTATGTTAAAAATTTAAATACTAACAAAACCTTTTTTTTTACTAATATTTAAGATTCTACTGTTTGGACTAGGAAAAAAATCAATGACTTTAATTAATAGATTTTATTTTATTGTGTGAAATTATTATACTAAAGATTTTTTTATCATTACAAACTCCATCTGCAGAGATGAAATGTTTTCCAGACAATATTAATCAAAATTACTTTTAATTGTATAATTATAAAAAAAATAGATATAACATTAATTTGTGAACTTATATTATTCGTTTTTATTTTACAGAAACATTCTTCTAATTCTATCAAATATAAACTCTATCAAACATGAGTGATGTTAAAGTTCACGATGGTGATATTTTGATCCATATAAAAAAATATTTACATGGTAACTAAAAATAATAATATTTTTATTATATTTTTTACCAATCAATATCATTACTTGACATTTTGTTTTTATTAGAAGCCATTTTTTACCTTTCTCTTTTGATTTTTTTTTCAAGAATACCTTAATTTCTTTATCCTCTACCTCTCACAATCTTTTAATCGGTAGGATTGAATTAAAAGAATGCAAAACTACTATTAATTTTATTCAGTAAAAAATGTCATTAATATCCTTCAAATCTTCAAATGCATTCAACATTTTATTATTTGAATCAATCTCTTATAATACGTATAAAAAAAAGCAAATTAAATTAAAAATTATATAATTTAAAATAAACTTTAACACAAACTTTTATAATTTAAAATAATTTTAGGGAAAAAAATAATTAGTTACTATATTAACTAAATTAAAGATTATTTTTTTAATTTTTAAATTAATTTTATTATGGTTAAATAGTTTCTAAATTGATATCTAATTAACTACTAAATTCTAATTAGTATCAATTTAAAAATTATTTAATAATAATAAAAACTAATTAAAAAACCTTTTTCTTAATTTTTTAACTTATCTTTAATTAATTAATATAGTAATTAATTATTTTTGGTCTTAATGATTTTCTTAATTGTAATTTTCTTAATTGTAATGAAATCTCTTCTGTCTTCTTGATAAACATTTTCAAACTTAACAATATTCTGAAGTTTTCTCTTAAAGAATGTCTAAATAATGAAATTTTATACTTTCTAATAAGCTAACAACTAATTTTTACAGAGCCAAAATCATGTTCCCTTTTCAAGGTTTTTCTTTCAAAGTGTTGGTCTTCTTTGTTTGGTTCTGGATTGGGGGTGGGGAAACATCAAAACTTCGAATCCCTCGTGTAACCCTTTTTGACCAATGGGAAACAACATCCACACAAGAATTATAAACATTCATAAGAAGTAAAGGGTGATGATTTCTTGGTACACACGATGCAAGAGTTTCATAAGTTGTAAATGCACTCAGGTAAAAAGAAAAAAAAGAAGCTTTCACCTTTATGTGCAAGCCTAAAAATCAATTTACTATCACATGAATGTCATAACGTGACTACAACCAGAGAACATCAAAAACCAACCTTTCATTTTTAATTACAATGGACCTGGTGTACAATAAAAGCCAGGACACTTGAAAGATTCATGTGAACTTGGGTTTAGGCACAGGGCCACTATTTTGTTGCACAGGACCAAGCTTTTGAATCCAATGAAGAACCCCTTTTTTAGTATCCCAACAAGGGTTTGGCACCAGACTCAGGGTTCCATCACGGGCAAGTGCAGATTCAAATTGCTCTAATATCTTCACAATCTGCCAGAACTCAGGCCTCTTATCTGGTTGCAGGCTCCAACATTGCTCAACTAAAGCTCGCATAGCAGGTGGACAGTCTGATGGAATAACTGGCCTTGAATTCTGAATAAACACAAATATAAGTACTGAGAGAAGAAACAATATACAAAATCTGCTGGCTAACTACATTTTTCTCTAGACTCAAGTAAATCAAATATCAAAAAGAGTTAAACAGTTAGATGTTCATCTATCCTGTGAAATAAATCAGTTCTGTTCTTAGTAATATAGTAGCTAATACCACTCAAGGAGTAATTGACAAATACAATAATTTATTTAATACATGTGTAAATAATTGTTAAGAAATCATTTGGTTGAACTTATACTTCAACTTGATTTCCCTTTAGACCCATTGGAGACAAAAGTCAGGGATGAAATGGATTTGCACCAACTCCACTGTTGCTCTCTAAGAAAAGGAGGCATTGACCAGAGGCTGTCAGCTATCAAAACTCTAGGTTTTGTAATAAACCGCAGTAAACATTAGGATGGGAATAAGCTGGTTTTGAATTTCATTTAGGGGCATTATAGTTTGACTTCCTCAGATGTAAACAGCAAGAGGAATCATTAACAGAACACGTCTTGTCTAGCTGCAACTCAACTCAAGTGAATCACTAACTATATGAAGCCTGGTTTGCATTACTCTACCATGGTAGCAGTTCAAAAAGGTCCAAAACAAATTCAAACTCCGTTAAACAAGAAGAACCATAGAGGATAACAAAGTGAGATTTAGAGTGGAAGAAGGGGCTCAGGGCCTTCAGCAAGCATTTGAGAAATGCAAAGGGCAATCAAGATAATACAGAACATTTACAAAAAAAAAGCTGGCAATAGCTAAAGAGTGAGATGTTCAGTACAAATGTAGATGACTTCAATTACAAAGGACTCATACCTTGTTTACAACGGCAAAAGCAGCCTGTATTGGATTCATGTCCTCATATGGAATAGTTCCAGTCAACATCTCCCATAAGATAAGCCCAAAACTGTAGACATCAACCTTTTTCCCATAGGATTTCTGTTTGATCATCTCGGGTGCCATCCAACGGTAGGTGCCAGGGTCATCAGCCAATAAGTCACAAGAGGCTTCCTCGCATGCAATGCCAAAATCAGCAATTTTAAGGCGATAGTCTTCGTTGATGAGGATATTCTCTGGCTTAAGGTCTCGATGAATGACACCTTGAGAATGTATATATTCCATACCGCGAGCAATATCCAGGGCAAAAGTTAATAGTTTTTCTAGAGAAATAGTTTGGCGCTCCAACTTATGCAAATATGCCCTCAAGGAACCTTCCGAAAGATACTCTGTGATGATGCAATAAACAGGTGGCTTTCTGCATGCTGCTGAGAACTGTAGTCACGTCAAAACACACGAGGAAACAGGTACAAATCAGCATCCTCATAAATTATCCCAACATCATACGATCAACACAATTAAACCAAAACATAATATTTGAACATGATTAAAGGTTCAAATTCAACACAACAGATATATTCATCTTACTCAAAAGGCATACAAAAGAAGAGACAAAATGGCATCACCTTTATAACATTTTGATGGTGAAGGCGAGATAAAAGGGTAACTTCTCTAACGAACTGTTTCTCTAATCGACAAGCCAAATCTCCACTTTCATCGGGTTTCATAATGATTTTAACAGCAACTGATTCATCCTTATATACACCATGGTAAAGTCGGCTATGTGCTCCATGAGCAAACTTTAGGCCAAAAAACAGTTGAGACATGTCAATATTCCACTCTTCAGCTGTTTCGATAGCAGTAATCTTGCTTCCACCATTATCCAAAAACTTAGTCCATGCTGCATCCTTGTTGTGCTTTGACTTCACCTGCCTATTTGGACTACGGGGGGAAGGCAACTTTGAACTTGATTCCTTAGTCTCCCCAGAATCTTTGTTCATAACCCTATTACCTCTCTGGGGATTCGGTGTGGAGAACCTCCTCTGATCATGTTTAGCTTCCCTGAAGGCCTCAGAAAGAAAAGTCTCTGGCAATGGTGACAAAGATCTCTGCTTGTTCGTTATGGGGTGCCTCTGAGCCTGTGGGGCGGGCCTTGATTTTTGCTCTGACTGAATGCTGATAGGAACATGACCTAATCTAGATGGATCCAAACGATGGCACACTGTGTGTGAAAACTTTGTTCTCCTAATCCAAGAATAACTATCTTCCCCCATCTTATTCTCAACTTTTCCTTTCTACAAAAACTTCAATATTGAGATCTTGTACTTACAAAACTGAAACTCCTCCACCCCTACCTGAGACCCTTCAACAAGGAATGACCAAAAACCCAATCTTGACATTTGAAAAACAAAACCGGGATTGGTTCGATTAAAAACTGAAGATAGAGGCAAAACAAAATATTATTCAACAAAGAACATCACCATCCATAAACTCAGAAGCCAAGCACCCCCATCTGTTCAAAACCCACCTTCCGTAAAAGCCTGAAAAAAAAATCCACACAAATATCTCAGTAAATTAATCCATCCAACAAAAAGGTAAAATGATCACAGAAACCATGAAATATACAAAAGTAAAAAGAAAATAACTCATTTGTGTTGATAATGAAGAAACGGCCATGATTACGTACCTAATGGCCACAGAGGGTGGGAAAATCCGTAAAAGAATCACATAGATACCAAACTAATAACAGATAAGGGTAAACCAGATTTACAAAGAAAAGAAAAAAAAGGCAAAGCAAAAGAAGCATGTGGAATTGTAATAAAACATGCATTACCTGAAAGGGTACAGGGCTTTCACCGAGGGGGGAAGAAGAAATAGGTGCTAAGGCAGAAATGGTGGTTCTGTTTGGCTTTTAACGTTTGCAAGGATAGAGAGAAATGGTGCACCTAATACCATCTTTTTCCTTAAGGAAAGAGAAAGACAGGTGGAGACTGCAGAGGATATCTTTCTTTCTCTCTTTCTTTTTTTAATTAATTTTTAATTTTAGAAAGTAGCAGCGTAATATTTAGTAGGGTCATACAAGGATCTTGTCATACGCTACGTAAGATACCGGCAGAAAATAGACCATAAATTTCATTCAAGGTTCTACTGTGTGTGTCTGTCGGTTTTACAATTTCAAAACCTCACTCATCTCATCATCACCACCAACATGACACTTTTCTATAAATTTTTTTATTTTTATTACCATCTTAAAAATGTTATTATTATACTATAATATGATGAAATTGTTTTTTTGTAATAGTTATAAATATGAACAGTGATGCATGTGGATAGGGACATAGTGTGATGGGTTAGGTTATAGTGGGGGTGGTGGGATGTGGGACCATGTGAGAAAGTCAGAGAAGAGTGAGAGGGACATAATTTTGTTTGTTTTGGTTTGGTTTTGGAATGAATGAGAATGAATGATGGAGGAGAGAGAGAAAGGAAAAAAGGTTGAAATGTGGTGAGTGGAGGAATCTAAGTGTCACCGTTGAGGGAATTGGTACGGATGGGTGGTTACGTGTAAACCTTTGTTATTTGTTTTTAGCAACACTTCGAACTCACTGTTGCTAAATTCACACTTCCAACCACTTTTTATTATACTTAACACATCAAAGGAGCAAAGGTTTTTTAAGGTACGGTTCGCACGGATGTCTATCATTTCACTTTGCTTCCAAACTCATTAATTCTGTTCCATTTCAATTTAGGAAATACAAATTCACAACCCATTTCAGTTTTTATTTTTTTATATCGAATTATAATATTCTTTTAAAATGGCAACAGATAAAAATACCTTATATTGTGATATAAACTGATTATTGTAAATCTAAAATATGAATTATTTGTTTACAAATATATTCGTTTAATTAAAGTTTATATATATTTAATACAGTGACTGAATCACTTTAAATTCATTTAGTTCAACAGGATATGATTCTAAGATAACAAAAATCAATGAAAATCATGTTTCATTGATTTTTTTTTATTTCGTTTGTCGGGCCAAAAATAATAATAAAGAAGTCCATCCTTTGTTTGGCTGGTGCAAATTGCAAAATATTGAATGCTATAATTGGGCCTGCGATACAAGAACCCATACAAACTTTAAACCCAAATAAGCAGATCTACGGTTTGGGCTAAGTTGACAAATTTGATTTTCCTTCATTTTTTTATTATTGATTAAATATTAAATTTATCATTCAACATTTTAAAGATCAAACTTATTTCATAAAAAATAATAGTGAAACTATTTTCAACATATATTATGAATTGGTTTCTTCTATTTTTAAATTTTATTCAAAGCAATTAAATTTAAAATTCACCAAATTAAATGGCTGGTCTGAAAAACCATAAAATTTTACTTATTTATAGTTAGATTGATTTATTTTTTCCGTTATCAAAATTTCATTCAAAAGACAATCAATTTAACAATAGTTGGGTTTTCCTATTACTTTTTAATTCCAAAACAACAATTAACGACCAATTTTATTGTAACAGAACTATTTCGAAAATAACAATCTAGAATTATAAAAAATTCGTTTTGAAAAAGATTACTCTAGAATAAATTTTAAAATTATTATGATTTTTTTTTCTATAATAATAATTTTTATTATAAAATGTTCTAGAATGAATTTTCTATAAAAGGTATTAAAATATTTTAGATGCAGCGAAATTTGAAAAACACTTAAAAGATAATTTAGTTATTTAACATTTTTAGGAGCTTCAGGACAAAATCATCAGTAGTTACAGGAAGAAAGTGTCACTGAGCCCAAAGACAAAAACACAATTCATGGGCCATTCATGGACCAAAACGTATACAAACAAACCACGACCTAGTTTGGACGAATTTGTAGCATGTTAAAAAATGTAAAAAATATTAAAATAAATTTGTTAATAAGTAACAATACAATAAAATTATAAAATAAAAATTAATTTTAGATAAAAATAATAATTAGTTGTTATAGTGACTAAATTAGAAATCCTTTTATAGACTAAAAAAGTTATTAGTTTTTAAATTAGTTTCTATTATTGATAAATAGTTTCTAAATTGGTATCTAATTAGCTACCAAGGTTTTAATTGCCAATCATTTAGAATCTAGATTTAGTATAAAAATCTTGGTAGCTAATTAGATACTAATTTAGAAACTATATACCAATAATATAAACAAATTTAGAAATCAATAATTTTGTTAGTCTTTAAAATGGTTTCTAATTTAGTCACTATAGTAACTAATTATTTTTTGTCTTTAAAATTAGTTTCTATTTAATAAAATAAATTAAGTTCTGAATTAATTAATTTTATAAAAGTAATATAATTTTTTTGAATTCTATTTTTAATTTTTATAGAAACTATTTTTAACTTATATTTTTTTTCTTCATAATTTCTTGTAATTTTTTGGTGTCACTCCGGGTGGGTGCTTGTATCCTATCATCTCATGCAGTCCATTACAAATTTCACATGTGCCCACCAAAAAATCTCCACTTTGGTTTAGAAAAAAATCAAACCACTTGTTCGATGTAATTATTAAAATCTCCGATTTCATAGTAGATAGTTTAGGGCTTAACCTTAACAAAACCTTATAAGTTCGATGTAATTACTACTAATTGTCCAGGTGAGATCTCTGAACTCATAATTTTTTTTTTACAATTTACGTGCGAAAACATGAAGGAAAAAAAATGATGCAAGACAAATTGTTCGTGTTCAAAAGTGGTGTATGATATATGAACTCCAAGAGTAGCTTTGAAATGCACACTCATTTCCACAATTTATTTTGATGTACATGTGTATGGGACATTTACCAATCACTCATTTATATTCACCAAGTAAAGATTGGGAGAATCAATAACAAAATTAAAAAAAGAAGAAGGAAGAATGTAAACTAGGGTTCTCTCTCTTTACAAATTACACAACCTCAACAGCAGTGCAGTGCATATTAGGAAAATTGTCTAGCAGATCAACAGTCAACAGGGATGCCTTTTGCCTTGGCTTTGGCATTGGTATCCTCTCAGAATATCCCATTGAGACTGAGGTTGTGGAAGTGTTCCTGTCACATGGACCTAACCACTTGGCTTGCATGTACCTATGCTTCCTCCATGGCCCCATGTGCATTTTCTTTTCCTTCATGCACCTTTTCCCTGCCACACACAGTACCTTTATCAGGTTGCTCAATCTCTCTACCTTCCCCACAAACACCTCTGGCAGCTTCCCAACAAGTCTGTTATACTCCTCACTTCCCTTTGCTATCTCAAACTCTCCTCTCAAATTCAGCTCCACAATCACCCTCATCTCCCCCCTCTTTGAGTTCTCCACTACATCCAAAAAACTGTGTTCACCTGCACATACTTTTCACACTAAGATTAATGCATTCACAGTACTAAATTAAATACAACTACCCCCCAATATTTAATCTGCTAACAAAAGTTCAAAAATCTTTTCACATCATTTTACAATTTTATATAATCAATTTGACAGAGGCAATGTATATCCACTAGTTGGAATCTTGTGAACAGTAACGTTCCTTGGCCAAGTGCCGACAAATCATGGTTTAGTCATAATAATATTTTCACAAAGCGTGGTTATAATTTGACAGGGACATTTTCCAGGTGGATAATATAGTTTAGTAAAAGGATCTTATCTTAAGAACCACCCTTGAAGATCGCTTTTGAGTTTTTTAAGAGAGAAAAAACATGCAAGTGGGTAATTAATTGGAATCACTGTATTTACCTGATGGAATATCTGGTGAGCTTCTCCATTTTGTTTTGCAGACAGCACTGTTATAACCTGCTTTCTGAAGCCGCCCAGAAACTTCTCTCATCAAGCAGTTTCTGCAAGTGGTGAGAGGTATCTGTCTGCCGCAACCGCACACCGTTTCTGCGCTTTGTATGTTCTGAAGCGCTTCTTTGGTCGCATTTCTTATCCCTGACTCCAAAGAACTTGTTCTGTACACATTGGCCTGCACAAAATTTAACCACTCAGTCAAAACCAATTTTACAATCATTAATTTCCCTCTACCAACATCTCAAAACAAATAAGTTAAACATGCACACATATATAAATGTAGATGAGAAAAACTAAGTTGTTTTTTTTTTCCTTCTTTTGAAGTATTTACTGTAAAACCTTAATTTTATTATTAATAAAAATATATCACATCACATGAGCCCACGTTTGGTGTCGACCAGTTTGAAACTTTGGAAAGCTGTTTGAAGAGGCTAACGTAATTTTTGTTTCTAAAACCACAATGAAACTAAAAAGTTAAGCTTGTTGGGAAAAAGAGAAATTTCCATTAAAATAAAACAAAAGGGTATACGTTTCGTAGCTGTACGTGTAGCGTAACAAAATAACTTAATTCAAAGAAGGCAAGCTGTGTTGGTTAACCAATTAAACTACCTGCAAAATCTGGTGCTGGTTGTCCCAGAAGGTTCTGTTCTGTTCGAGGGTATCTCGGTGATCCTCGTCTTCGTCGAACTCGATTTCGTTGGGGTTCTGACAGTCGTCGCTGCAGGCGCTGTGGGCCAGCAACGTTTCTCCGTCGTGGAGAAACTCGAATTCAACGTCGGCGACACAAGTGTCACGGTGGTCGCGGAGGTGGCGGGTGGCCAGAAACCTGGTGACTCTTGCGGCGGCCATGGAGGATCCACCCATGGTTATGGAATGTGTATGTGGCGTGCAGAGTGTGTATGGTGTTGTATTATTTGACTTAGATTTGGATGATGTTTGTGAAAGGGTTTTTATACGAGGATTGGTGTTGGGGGGGTGGGACCCAGCTTGTCTCTGCCCGCGGCGCACATGAATGTGATTAGGGTGGATTTTGATGGTCAGGATTGGGTGATTTGGATCTGACGGATGACGTAGATTGGTTGGGTTGGGGTCATACAGCATGGATCCACGTCAGTCACCAATAATTCCATTTTTTCCCAACCTACCCTTTATCCCAATCATTCGGATATATACGAATATTCATTCTTTCTTCACTTTTTCTTATTATAAAACACCAAATAATAATAAGAAACAATGCACTGTTTTTGTTTTTAAAGGATATCCTTTTATATTCCTTTCTTATTCTCTCACACTAAACTTCATTTATTATCACTTTCAACACCTTTTCCAAAAATTAACACCATCTTTTCAACAAAAACAACAGTATCAAATAAAAACCATTATTCTTTTATTATTCCCTGGATTCTTTTATTTTATCCACACGTTTTAATAAAACATTCTCAAGCACAGATCATAGTACAATAAATTCATTTATCAGACTTTAAGATATATATATATATATATATATATATATAAGGTACTTTTTAATTATATATATGTGTTTGCACGTTTTAATCCGAATACATATCGAGAGTTTAATGGCTTTTACACAGTATTAATATAAAAAAACGTTTATGCTATTAATGATTCAGAATCATCATACAGTATATGATTTCAAATTTTAAATTTATCATTTACTAGTTTGTTACTAAAGGGCATAATTTACTATATTTTTTTAGTAATGTTTTTAAAAATTATTAAATATTGACTAATTTGAGAAAACAAAATAATTAGTCACTGTAATAAAAATTATATCAATATTTTTTAATTTGTAAAATAATATTCAATTTAATTAATACAGCAATTATTTATTTTTTATATCTAAAATTAATCTCTATCTAATAATTTTCTTTTCTTGTATTCTATTAGTATTAAATATTTACTTTATCTAACTTTTGTTCTTTAATGGTAAGGACTTATAAATAGTTTTAGAAAATAATTTGTATAATTAAAATGAGACTATAATATTTTTATTAAAGTAAAAGTGTATATAAATGAAAAAATTAGTTATTATTTTTTATTTGAACAAAATCACTGTTTTTATAAAACCTTAATTTTTTCCTCTACATTTTCTCTAACTTTTGTAACACATTTTTCTTTAAATCACTTATCCCTTAAATTATTGAAAGTGAACACTACAAGATTATCCGGTTAGAATTTTATTTAGAGTAAGTTCATTTTTTCTTTGAGTTAATTATGAACTTTTCATGTTTGATTTGTACATGTTTTGCATATAATGTTTTTAGTTTCAATATTAGTCTCTGTCACTTCATATACATAGTGAAGTTTGATCATTAATCACGACTATGTGTTGCATGTTAAACTATCATTTAGCATTAGAGCTCTTTGTTTTTTTTTTTATCAGCAATAACAGCTATATAAATGCGAACCACTTCAGGGGTGGATCAACCCATACATAATCCAACGTTTAACAATTCCCTCTAAACCAAACAGGCAAAAACACAGTCCACTCTAAGAACCTAAAAAGCATCAAATAACCAAACGCATACATTCTAAAGGTTCTAAACACCAACTGGAAAAGGAAATTGAAACAGTGTGAGATTGAGCAAAGTATGACTGAACGCAGCTCTTTCTGAGCACACCTACTTAAAGTTAGGTGAGAAAACTATTTTTTTTTGTTTGTTTGATGATGTAAACATGAGGTAACGTAGTTATCGATTTCGAAATTGTTTGTAAGGTTGTTTGTTTTTTAGTAAATTAAAGTGTTGATTGAGATTTTGTTGATTTGATATATTTTTGTTTAAAAAATATTAATTTATATAATATTTTTAAATTTTGAATATTTAATGAGGGTTAAGGTGAGAATTATCTTAATAATAATGACAGATTTAATTCAAAACAAAATCATTATTTATTTAACTTTAATGTTTAAAATTAAATATTTACATTAAAACGGTTAATAAATATTTTTTAAATTTCTATTTAATACTAAATTTCCAATTAATCATATATAATAAAAAAACATGTTTATTTTTTTACTAAACATAAAATATCAAACTATGTAAAAATGTATAATTAAAATAATAATAAAATAACGATTAAAGAAAAAGAAATCAAATTTGAAAAAAGTCGAGGGAAGGGCGTATTTGGGGAAGTTGCGATTTCTGTTTTTTTTTTTTTTTTTTTAAATGCGTTTTAATAAACAAATTCGATTATCAAAAAAATCGTTACAAAAATTTTTAATATAATTTTAAATAAATATAAATTTT
>Ga0123342_1000366_pt1 | contig 69361 bp, 41 predicted proteins | sample Turbeawhitnodule_FD_89960 | JGI IMG/M metagenome (GOLD analysis project Ga0123342, IMG submission 89960) | Root nodule microbial communities of legume samples collected from Mexico - Turtle bean Mexico white nodule | ecosystem: Host-associated > Plants > Roots > Nodule | place: Mexico: Nepantla... | reverse complement strand
CATCCATAAATAAATCACAAAGAGAAGATACAGGGAAGAAAAGTCACGATGTTTTGTTTTTGAAAAACCAGTTTTGTTCACTCTCGGTGTGAGACTTACAACGCCTTACCCCTTGGGTATTTTGGTATAAATTTTTTACCCGAAATCCGTTATTGTGTCTGTTGAGTTGTGGCTGAGATTTGAGCCCCAAATTCATCCCACAAGATTTGCAATAAATTTTTCATTCATCACTGCCAGAGCTGAAAGGAATGTTCGTTTGTGTGTGAAACTTTTTGATTTTTTTCCTAGGTGAATACTCACCCTTTTGACCTGAAACCTATCGCGTTTTGTCCCAAATTCAGTCATGATTCTTACGTGGAATTTTAGGAAAAAACTATTTGGAGAGAATTTTTGAGAAAATTTGTGCAAAACCAAGGCTATCCTCTACAAAAACTTGTGAAATTTTGCTCTATTTTCTGCAATTTTATTATAGGTTCGTATTGCGTTGAAAAATTGACACAAGTACTTTCATATGAGATTTGCACCCAGGTAAGGAGGCACGTCCATAAATAAATCACAAAAAGAAGATACATGGAAGAAAAGTCAGGACGTTTTGTTTTTGAAAAACCAGTTTTGTTCACTAACGGTCTGAGACTTACAATGCCTTACACCTTGGGTATTTTGGTATGAATTTTTTACCTGACATCCGTCATTGTGTCTGTTGAGTTGTGGCTGAGATTTTAGCCCCAAATTCATCCCACAAGATTTGCAATAAATTTTTCATTCATCACTGCCAGAGCTGAAAGGAATGTTCGTTTGTGTGTGAAACTTTTAGATTTTTTTCCTAGGTGAATACTCACCTGTTTGACCTGAAACCTGTCGCGTTTTGTCCCAAATTCAGTCAAGATTCTTACGTGGAATTTCAGGAAAAAACTATTTGGAGAGAATTTTTGAGAAAATTTGTGCAAAACCAAGGCTATCATCTACAAAAACTTGTGAAATTTCGCTATATTTTCTGCAAGTTTTTAATGGGTCCGTATTGCGTTGAAAAATTTGACACAAGTTCTTTCATACGTGATTTGCATCCAAGTAAGGAGACACGTCCATAAACAAATCACAAAAAGAAGATACAGGGAAGAAAAGTCAGGACGTTTTGTTTTCGGAAAACAATTTTTTTTCACTCTCGGTCTGAGACTTACAACGGCTTACCCCTTGGGTATTTTTGTTTGAATTTTTTACCCGACATCCGTCATTGTGTCTGTTGAGTTGTGTCTGAGATTTGAGCCCCAAATTCATCTTAAAGATTTTCAATAAATTTTTTATTCATGACTGCCAGAGCCTCGTTTGTGTGTGAAACTTTTTTATTTTTTTCCTAGGTGAATACTCACCCGTTTGACCTGAAACCTGTCGCGTTTTATCCCAAATTCAGTCAAGATTCTTATGTGGAATTTTAGGAAAAAACTATTTGGAGATAATTTTTGAGAAAATTTGTGCAAAACCAAGGCTATCCTCTACAAAAACTTGTGAAATTTCGCCATATTTTCTGCAATTTTATTATGGGTCCGTATTTCGTTGAAAAAATTGACACAAGTACTTTCATATGTGGTTTGTACCCAGGTAAGGAGGCACGTCCATAAATAAATCAGAAAAAGAAGATACAGGGAAGAAAAGTGAGTTCGTTTTGTTTTCGAAAAACAATTTTTTTTCACTTTCGGTTTGAGACTTACAACGCCTTACCCCTTGGGTATTTTGGTATGAATTTTTTACTTGACATCAGTCATTGTGTCTCTGTTGAGTTGTGGCTGAGATTTGAGCCCCAAATTCATCCCACAAAATTTGCAATAAATTTTTTATTCATCACTGCCAGAGCTGAAAGTTATATAAAAATAAAAAATATAAAAAATTAAAAATTTGTTCATATTCAAATTATGTTGTACTGCAGTAAATATGGAGAATTTTTGGAATTTGGATTAGGGAGAGATTTGGAATATTCAAATTAATAAGTTCATTCATACAAAGCCTTCTTACCTTTCACACATATTTATTCAATTTTATTTTTCTAAAAGTATAAAATGGAGTAACTTAGAGAAATTTAAATTTATTTACCAAAAAATATATTAATATTTAAAAAAAATCTGTAAAAGTAACTGATAATTAGTGTATAATTAGACTAATTAATAGGAAATTTGTGAGAGATTAAGTTAGAATTAGTGTGTGTGTTAAGATTAGTGTGATAGCACAATTTGTAAAATGAAACTAATTTGGGTCAAATCCAATGGTGAGGTCAGTAGAAACAAGCCCAATATAATAGATCACAAACCTTTTCTCTTTTGTTATGGTTATAAATAAAACTTGTTTTAAATTAATTACAATTTTATCTATTCTAATTTAACCAAATACAATTTTTTTGTAAATCAATTGCTAACTTTTAATTTGTAATTCTAAAATATTTACGAAAATAGACAGAGAATGTTAAATGATTTATATATTATGTTAGAACATTTATTATCTTAATACTTATCACTAATCAAAGCTAGACTATTTAAATTTAAGTTCTGGTTTTAGATTTAAATATTGAGAATATAAATACTCAACACTAATTTTATTATTTATAATGATTTATTTGAAAATGATGGTATATACTATATAACACTGACACGGAGATACATATAATCTCTAAAATGTAGGTTACAGAGATACATATCTATATATTATATAATTATTAATTATATAAATAAAGATTTATGTGCACAAGTATATTTCTGTTTTTTGAGTTAAAATATGTTTTTCATGACTGATTCAAAATGATTTGTTCTTTATTTTTATAATCATAATAAAAATTTATATAATAAATTTAAATTTTTAAAAAATTAATGTATATTTTTTTTAAATTTTGTTAGACTTGTACTAGAATTATCAAAAATCCAACAAATATTTTTTGAATTAGAAACTTCATTGACATGTGTCTACAAGTGTCGATGTTTGATATTGTCCAACGTAAATATGTTATTTAAGAGAAGTGTCCAAATAAATACAGTTAAAATAGTTATGTTTTTTTTTACTTTAAGGAATGCAGAATCTCCACCACAATAAAGTAAAATTAGAAGAAAAAAAAAACATTTGAAAAGGTGAATCTAGAAGACATTAAGTTTGATTATTGCATCAGTAGTTTCAGAGAATTTTCTCACCAAATCTACACGCTTAACACTGTTGAAATTTTCTAACCTTCTTTATAAAACAATATATGAAAATCCCAAATCCACCAAGTAAATTAAATAAATATGGGTTTGGATTATTTGTCTCAATCATAACTCTAATCATGTTTACTAATTCAATATTTAAATTTAATTAAAACAAATTTAATATAATTTTTAAAAAATTATTTACATAATTGTTAAGATAATAATATTAAACAATTTAACATTCATGTTCAAAGTTATAGAATCTAATTGGTAGTTGGAGTACGAAAACAATTTCTGAAAGCGCGTTACTTAAGTGTCCCTCTTTTGTTGAAAGATTAAAAAAAACATTAAAACCTTTGAATGTATTATTTATTATGTATATAATAATTAATTCAATGCAGATTTTATATTTAAAAAATAACATGTGATAAGGTGCATCCCACATGATGTGATGTGACACATTTAATTGTTTTTATCTTATAATAATTAAAAATAATAGTTGACTGACTTTGGGTCGTTTTACAAATTATCCCTTATTATATAAAAAAAATATATTAATTTTACATAAATTACGTAAAAATTATATTCCGGAATAGATTTAACTGACTAAATTAATAATTAATCGTGCTTTGGTGACATTTTAGAAAACATTATTGAGATCGATATTGATAAATAAAATATAAAATAATTGCATACAATTTTGTTAAATGCATACAATATTGATAATAAAAGATAATAATATGATATTTTTGATTCAATAATAAAATTGTCAATAAGTAAATATTAATCATTTTAGTTTACTCATAATGTAATTTTGTAACTAAAAGATAATAATAATTGATAGAAAAATGAATCAAATATTTATTAGTAAAAACATTAAATAAACAATAGAAAAAAGGTAATTAAATATTTAAGATATAGCTTTCTTTTGTTAGGGAATAAAAAAATATGTTTATGAGGAAATCCAATTATTTATTTTCTGTCAAAACCCTATTTACATAATTACAAATAAATTTAAAAATAAATTAGAGAATAGGACAAAAAAAATGGTATTGATGGCTACTATGAAAAGTGACAGAGAAAAAAGTAAGAGTAAAGATTCAAAAGATAAGATGTAAATTGTAAAGAAGATTCTGCGGTTTCTTCTGCATAACTTCTTAAACACTCTCACCACATAAATATATATATATATATATATATATATATATATATATTTCTTTCTGCATAACTTCTTAAATACTCTCAGTATATATATATATATATATGTTCTTTCACCAAACACAACACTCACTATCTTCGTTCACAGAGCACATGCGATAAACTGAATATCAGAACACAGGGCATAGATTATTTGAAGCATCCAAACTCTGAACTTCATAATCACTTACTATCTCACAATCCCACCAAGAGAATGAAGACAACAATCCAGTTTCTGGTTTGTTTTTCTCTGTTCTGTGTTCTGGTTTCTTCACTTCCTCTGTTCCTTCAATCCATGAAGCCATTCCTCATGGAGTTCTTCAGCTACATGGTTGAAAAGAGCTTCATGTTCCTTCTCTGTAATGGCCTTCTTGCTTTAATAGCCATCACCTCTGGTCTAGTTCATTCCTCTTCACCACCAACCACTCATCATCAGAGTACAGAACAGCCTGCAGCAGTTGTTCACTCAGAGAAAACTATACTCCTAGACTCCAAGGAATCAGACATTGCAGTTGCAGCACCAATTGCAGGTGAGGATACTGAAACCCCACAAGAAGAAGAAAAGATTTTGGTGAATGTAGAACAAGAAAACGTGGTATCATCATCAGATGAGCAAGGAGAGGAAAATGCCCTTGCTATCATTGAAGAAGATGATCATCTTGGTGTGGATGACAATGAAGAGTTAAACAAAAAATGTGAAGATTTTATCAAAAGGATGAAGGCAACGTTCTCTTCCAATAACTTGGAGCTAAGAGCTGTGAATAGTTTATATTTTGCAAATCAGAATTCGCTGGTTGCTGCTGTTAATTAAGCAGTGGTTAATCTCAGAGTTTTTCTTCTTTAGAATTCATGACTTTAACTAACAAAAGATGTCATAGTTTTCCAAGTTTTTGGTACTTCTGGGCGCACATATTTTTGCTTGTAACAATCTCCACTGCGTTGTTCTGTCAGACGATGTTGTATGTTCTGTTTTTTGGACGATGTTGTTCTGTTTTTTGGAGTATGTTGTATGCTCTGTTATCTGTATTGTGCTCCAATGTGTTATCTTTGCTAATTCTAACATATTACAAATAAATAGTTGTTTTGAATTGATTTGTAGAGTACTAATCTCTTCACAATGCAAGGGTTGATTGAACTTCATGGGAAGATTCTTTTAATATACTAAAATAATAAACTATACTTTAGTTGAAACTCAACCTATACCTTCAAAGATCTCAACACCAATCCTTCACTGAATCCACTTTTATTTAAGTCTTAATCATCATCAACTTTATATTGAGTATTACCTTTTATAAAAAATGGTTTCTATTAACAATTTTTTTTCAGCCAATTTTTTCTTATTTATTTAATTGATATTAATATGATAATTAAAAACATTCACAAATAATAAAAAGTAGAATTAATATGTTTTATGTATAAGTTGAGAAAGTTTCTTTATTCACTCAATTAGTTCTTGTATTTTTGACCTAGTCTTTCTTCTGAATCTGGGATGAACGTGAGAGAAACATGTCCATCAATATTTACTATTCAGCGATTGAAGTGATAAATATTATTAAATGCATATATATATTTGAGTTAGGTCTATGTGTTTATAAGATCAAATAAAATTTTTATGTTAACACAAATAATCAAGTTAATTTTTATATAAAATAGAAATTCCGATAAAATTTAAGTCAAATTTTCATGTTAGATGTCGTCTTCTATCATCTATTTAGAGAATATAACTTTCTTTTTCTTAGTTACATCTTTAGTCTTTAGTGTCATAAACATATATTCTTTTGTGTTGTCACAAGAATATATATAATATAACAATCCTATAAAAAAAATTAGAAGAGTATCATATGAGTTTAAATGAGATTGATTCCACATTAATTTTGAGTATTTATATTTATACTGAAGATTGGAACGTTGTGCCCTACTAATTTGAAACGGTCCTTCTGGTTGGCAAAGAAAGTACGAAGCAATTGTTTACTTGACTTGGGTGAGTCAAGTCTTCTGAGAAAGCCAACAAAATCACAGGCCATTCTTTTGAAAAGGATAGAGAGACCTAATTTTCCACAAAAATCAATTCAACTTTACGAATGTGGGCCTAGCTTCTTTTTCATTCATAAACATGGTTCTCAATTTCAACTTCTTCTATTTTTAAACCAATCAACTTTTCCAAGACACGTTTATATGCAAAGAAATACAACAAAAAAAAGAACAAATCAAAGATTGTTACTTTTTACACCATTATAATCAAAGTGTAGTTTATATTTAAAATCAATTACATAATTGAAACTTACTTTCATTGGGTTGTTTTGTTTCATCAATATTTAACTTCAACATGAAAGCATTTATATTTTGTGTTTGCTGGATGAGGACAGGAACACACCTTTTATATCTTCCTTTTAGGACTTGGTTAAAAGTTACAGCAAGAAGGCACGTATGAACAGAATGAACACAGTTGAATTCAGGTGTGAAAACAAGACAATTCCATAAATCTGCTTTATAGTTTGGATAACTGATTAATTTCACAAGTTCAGATTAAGAAAAGAGTTCAAAAAATGGCACCTATTCCTATATTTCAATAATCTTACACCAAAGAATTTCCATAATTGTTTTGCATCAGTCACCAATAATCCCCACAAGAACATATGCCATCATCAAAATGGTGAAATCTATTTGAATCTCGTAAAATTATCTTTCGATTAACAATCTTTGATATGTATTTGAAAGCAGTGTGACAGTCACCACAAACCCGAAGGTTCTTCATTATCCTAATTGGTAGCTCAGATTGGCGTGTGAGAACAAAAGCAATCGCTAGTTTCTCACTGTGATAGCTGATAAGCTCTTCTTTGTTTTCATGTTCAAGATCATAGAGTGCATATTTGGTTTCAGGCACATATCCCACACCCCTCATTTTGTTCATCATCTCCTTGAGTTTTTCATAGATTTTTTCTTTTTCTGGGTGTGTTTGGTCTCCAGCCACAAACACATGAACTCCATCCTTCATGGTAACCCAACTACACCCAGCTTCCTTCTTCGCTGCTGCATTCCTCATTGCTAACCTTGCCTCTGCCACATCTTCCCACTTCCCACCAGCAGCATGCATGTTAGAAACAAGTACATAGTTCACACCATTCTGTGGCTCTAACTGAATAAGCATCTTGGAAGCCCTCCTACCCAGCTCTGTATTACGGCTATTAGCACGACAACATGCTACCAAAATTGTTCTCCAAATAAGGGCATTAGGATCCATTGGCATTGTTTTGATGAAATCCTCTATCTTATTAACATTACCTGCCCTCCCAAGGAGGTCCACCATACAAGAGAAATGCTCTATTCGAGGGGCTAGTCCATATATTTCACTCATTGATTTGAGATGCTTAAATCCTTCATCAACCAACCCTACATGACTACAGGCTGATAGGACACCAACAAAACTGACATGATCTGGTGATTGGCCGTGCTGTCTCATTTGTCTAAAAAGCTCTAGAGCTTTTTCTCCATGTCCATGGCGTGCATAACCACAAATCATTGAATTCCAAGAATATATGTTCCTCACAGGCATCAATTGAAAGAATCTCGATGCATAATCTATCTTTCCACATTTCGCATACATGTCAACTAGTGCACTGCCGACAACAACTTCAGATTCTAAACAAGCTCTTATTGCACATGCATGAACTTCCATACCACGCTCTAATGTTGCAACCGAAGCACATGCACTAAGAACAGTGGCAAGTGTGAAACCATCCAATCTTTGGCCCCTTTGCATCATAAACCATACCATGTCCATGGCTTTATGCAGGATGCCATTGTGAATATATCCAGAAATCATTGAATTCCAACTGACTTCATCCCTTCGTTCCGACATTCTAGAAAAGATAATCTCACAGTCCTCAGTCTGCTCACACTTCCCATAAAAAGCTAGAAGCGTATTCTCAATGGCATTGTTATCAGCAACGGAGTATTTTAAGATTAAAGCATGAATTTGACGGCCCAGTTCAAGAAGAGAGAGAGAAGAAACTGCTGCTAAAATATTTATAAATGTTACTCTGTTTAGTTTCCATCCAGCTTGCATCATCTCCAGGAAATATTTTATTGCCTGTAAGACTGACTCGTCTGAAGTTGCTAGTGCACCAATAAAAGAATTCCAAGAAACTTGGTCATACTTTGGCATTAGAAAGAATACTTTCTTACACTCGTCCATGTAATCAGTTTCAGCATACAACGTTAGAAGAGCATTCGAAACTGAAACATCCAAATCTAGCCCATGTTTGATCCCTTCAGTGTGTATTTGTCGTCCTAACATGATCCAACCCAAACTTGCACACGAACTCAAAGTACTAATGACTGAGAATTTTGAGGCCACCATTCCATTTCTCCTCATTGTATGGAAACAGGCAACTGCTTCATCAAATCGTTCATTGTGGTCTAGGCCAGAGATCATAGAGTTCCATGAGACAGAATCTTTACTGGGCATGAATTGAAAAATTGAACGAGCATTATCAATGGCGTTGCACTTTGCATACATATTCACAAGTGCGTTTCCAATCAAAATCCAGACATCAACCAGGGCATTTCGAATTAGATAAGCATGAACCTCTTGACCCTTTCTCTTCCCTTCTTTCAAATCTGAAAATTCACTAAAAGAACTTAAAAGAACTGCATAAGATGATGCATTTATTTCAACCAAATTGTTCATTTGCTTGAATATCTTAGCTGCTTCTTCACCATGGTGCTGCTTCGCAAGTCCGACCATTAACCCATTCATAGTCACTGCATTACGATCACTCATCTGTTCAAAAATCATTTTAGCAGAATCTATTAAACCATGCTTTGCAAACCCACTGACCAATGCACTACCAACATATAAATCTTGTACGAAGCTAGATTTTTCAATCCTCGCCAGCATCTGCTCTAGCAAAGTCAGTCCACAGTCAACCAGAGAGCATGCAGCAGTTACTAAGCTACAGAAGGTATATTCATTAGGCCTGCAGGTTAATTCTGTAGCTTCCCTTTGCATGCTTGAAAATAAATTAAAAGCAGAAATTGCATCTCCCGTACGACAATAGACCGAAATTATAGAATTCCAGGATGCAGAAGTTTTAATTTTTATTTCATCAAAAACACGACGAGCATCGTCAATGGAGGCCGAGCAATGTGAATACATGGACATTAGCACATTAGACAACACCATGTCCGAAGCATAAGGAGATTTGGAAATCAAGCCATGAATCTCCATCCCGAGTTTGAGCTTATTTGGACCAATCTCTTGGCATGCTCGAAGAGCACTACCAATGGCATAGTGATTTGGCAAGAGACCAGTTGAAATGACCCCTTTGAATAAAACACATGCCTCATCAGGCATGCCATTCTGTGCATACCCAGAAATTAAACAAGACCAGGAAACGAGGTTCTTTTGCGGCATTTCATCAAACAGCTTCTGTGCGGAAACCAAGTTGCCGACTCTGACATAGATGTTGACAAGAGTATTACACCAGAAAACATCATTGATAAGCCCATATTTGTAGATATGCAGATGAAGCTGATGGGCATCTTCCACGCTACAAGAATCTTTGTATCGATGATATTCCAAATTCAAAGTTGGAAATTGGAGGTGGTGGTGAGATGAGTGGCAGTGATGTACTGAAAAAGCTAACTGGGCAGAAATAGCATGACTTGCATTGTGTAACAATCGCCTGTAGCAGAGAATCATGCTTTCCAAAACTCTACCTAGCCATCATTAAACAGGATGCTTCTTCATATCAAAGTTTGCTGCTTTTCAATCACAACAATTTTCTAGCTCCTAATGCTCATACCTCTTCAAAATTTGTGCCCAATTTTATCACTTTCACTTTGTAGTTAAACACTTATTTAGACATATGATCCACAAAATATTTCTTAAAGTGAGAGACACTTAGTTTTTCATCTTCTTCTATTCTTATTCTATGTAGATCTTTTCTACCAATAAATTTGGAAATTTGACTTCTCATTCTTTCAATTAAGTATATATATATATATTTTTTATTATTCAGAAATGTATTTCACACTATTTCTAAAACTAAAATTTTCTTTATCCAATAGTTTTAAATTACTATTATGTTATCTTTATCCAAAGCATTGTCATTCTTTATCCAAATAACCTTTTTCTTTTACAATATTTTATCTTTATCTTTAAATTCAATATCAATAAATAATTTTAAAAATTATGTTGAAAACAATTACTTATTATATTTTTTAATTAATTTTTTTAAAATACTTATTTATTATTGTTCTTACATGATCTTAGAAACAATTAACTTCTTCTCTCCTCGAGTTCTCAACTTCTAGGTCTCTTGTTGTTCATTTGAACTTTTGATCAGCTAGTTTGAACTCTGTTATATAGGTTTGAACTTATTCTCTGCTACTAGATGTGGATTATCACTTAGATATTGGATCTGGTTTAACTCTTGACTTCTAGGTTCATGATCACTCTCGGATGGATGTGTATACCTGCAAGGAGTTCCGATGATAAAGTCAGAATCAATTTATCTAATTATCGAATAAAAACACTCTAGTTATGTGTAAAACAAATTACCTATTTATAGTGATTGTTGTTAGACTTTAACTTGATTGAACTTTTCATTTTCACACCTTTGCTATTACTAAGTATATTTATATTATTTTTGACCTATTTATTGAGTTATCATATAGTATTATTTTATTCTATTATTTATTTATAAGTACAATTATAAACTTTAATTTATAAAAAGAATTGTTGGTTGTACAATTTATTGCAAACTAAAGAAGTAATTAGAAAGAAAAAAGAAAATTACATTAAAGAAGTGGCTGCATGGAGGCCAGGTCATTGATTAGTCGGTGAGATAAGGGTAGGATCCACACCAATATCCACAACACTATGTGATGGATTCCTCATCACTTTGCATTGCAACACACACACACATCAACATGGCTGCCAAACTCACTCTCTCTTCTCCCATTTCCTTCAAAACTTCTTTTCTGCCAAAATCACTCCCACTTTCTCATGCTTTATGCTCCCCAAGAACTAATGTTACTGGTGTTAAAGTTCATGCTAAACTAGGTAACAATCACTCACTCACTGTCACCTCCTTTTGCTTCACTTTTATGTAATTATCATTATAATTATCATTATAATTATCATCCTGTTTCCCATTCTGGTGAAGTGAGATTGAGATGATAAACTTGGGAATGTGGCTCTATTAGGTGGTGGAGATGAGGAAGTCAAGAAGGGAGACAAGAAGAAATTCATCACCAGAGAGGAAGAACCACAACAGTAACACTTCCCGGTTTCTTCACTTCATAAGTTTTTTTCCCTTTATTTTCTGGTCATGTTTGTTTCCCAAATGCTACAAAAAGGGTTTTGTGTGGAGCAGGTATTGGCAGACAGCAGGAGAAAGGGAGGGAGAGAATCCCATGAAGACCCCTCTTCCTTATATTATCATATTTGGTATGTCAACTCCTTTTGTAATCTTGGCCATTGCTTTTGCAAATGGTTGGATTAAGGTACCCATTCGATGAGACAACACTTCGTTGTCTACTCTATTTGTTAATTCTCACCAATTTTAAGCACTTTACTTCTCAAACTACAGCAGAGAATTTGTTTACTTTTTCACTTATGTAAGGACATTATGTCTCGTATTCATGATCAAGAGTTCACTCCTACCACTATGTATGAGCATTATGTTACACTTATAGATAGAAATTGATGAGAGTAAAACTGAAGAAATGTAGCATGGTCTGTGGAATTTCAACCAGTATGAAAACAAGGTTAGTCTTGTCTATCAGAAAGAAAGTGGTGGAAAGAAGAGAATATGGACACATAAGGAAGGTGTATACTCACATGGTAGTGCTATAATATGCATAGTATGTTCATTGGCGTGTCAAATTTAGCTGTGGGGAGGAAGAAAGTCATAGTTCATGTGTCAGACATTATTATATGCTCGATTAATCATTGAATTTTCAGCACAGCATGTGCAGTAAGCATATTCAATTTGGAAATGTTAGTCCTTGAAAGCAGGACAATAGTCAACCACTATGAAAATATGTTGTATATATCCCCTGAAGTGTTTTTTACAAGGAAAGCAATATTTGATTTACCTATTCAAATCAATTCTCTACACATCAGATTAAGGACCTTAACAAATGTTCTCATAAAGGCAAGTACAATAGAAGACAAAATTCATACAGCTTCATCATCTTTCCCTGCGCAGGGACTTGTACAATTCAGCAGTAATATATTTGTGTTGAAACTTGTATGTTGATCGTAGTGCCACAAATTGAGCACTTTCAGTTTTGTGTATGAATAGATGATTCAATTCCAGATGAGTAGGCCTATGGATAACACGACTACCACTCGTAGATGAAGGCTCATGTCTCATTGCCAGTGGTAGTTGTGGTGGTAATTCTGGTGGGGGCTTGCTGAACTCCTCTTCATTTAAGTATGAGTTATCATAACTCGATGGTGGTGATGGAGGATCTTCAAAATCGGATAAGTTTGCAACTATTTCTGGTATATAGTCCTGAAAATGGTTAATCATAAAGCTGTAAGCATTAAGCATACAGAAAAGGACATTGAAAATGCATGTCACTTCAATAAATATATCATATAGTTTTATGATATAAGTTACATGTAGATTAAATTGCAAGAGTTGAAGGGATTATAAGTTACGACCATGTAATTCACTCAATACTCTTGAATACGAGAAATACATTCTACTGTGCAAACAAAATTTTCTAGCAATGGATAGAAGACTAGTGAAAGCAACCTAAACTATCAGAAGTTACAACCCGACACTTTGTACTAGCAAATTCATTCTAGAGCAGAGATACTCTGACGAAAATACCACATGAAATTCAGCTTTAGCATGTAACTATCCATGGTTCTATGGTTTCCTCATCAGACAACAAATTTAAAATGAGAAAGTGATATATTGACAACTTGCACCAGTCTACAATCTCATTTCTTTGCCTAAAATTTCAGTTTTTTTACATGAAGTGACAAAACTATCAGTTCTTTATATCATGAATGAGAAGTTGTATATTGGAGCAGTTTGTCAATGTATCATTACTGTGTTAAAATAATCCTTGAGCACGTGACTTAATGGATTTAGTATATTATTGAATAGATATTGTCCTCATGCATAAGCAAACATGGTCTCAAAATAAATGTCAACTGAACTGATGATCCTGATAATGGTTATAGTGAAAAATAAGAGTTGTGAAGAAGCAATAAAAAGGAGATCATCTACATTTCCTGAAAAATAAAGTAGCATGAAACTACCTGCAAATCCAATATATTGTAGCCATAACCTGACTCGTCAGAAGCAGATGGAAACTCTGGAGCATGTGTCAAATAGCCATCTACAATGAAACGATAATGGTAGATACCTATTGGGAGTGTTTTAACAAGGAGAAAATTTTGATCTACTCTCTGCAGGGGCTCCCTGACAAGGTAAAATTTGTCACATCATCAGATGAAGAAGTTAAAGCACGAACTTTGTTTGGAATTTAAAAGTATGTAGATGGTTACGTGGTCTCCCAGTTGTCCCATGATCCTGCAATAGCAACATTGGTGGCTGCATGATTCCACATGATCCTCACACTTTTCAACCTTTCATAAATCACAGATTCTACATATCCATTTTGTGGCAGGGGTTGCGTTACCACAGCATGTCCTTGCATGGCAACCACAGGTACCTTGAAAATAGCCATTTTAAATTTGGTGTTTCAAGGTAAACGTCCATTGTGTTGATGTGTTGTTGTACCCCTCAAGATACTTATGGTCACAATAGCTTAGCTTCATTAAATGTCACTTAACTCTTAACATGCAAGTTCTTCATCAGATTAAAAACATTAAATCCTTGTTGTATTTGCAGAAACTTTTATTGACATACCTGGGAGTGAACTAATGTTGCAATGACATGCATGTATCAAGTCTCAGATAATTCAATAAACCTCATAATTCCCATTAGACCAGCATTATTTCTCATTTGAATGGCAAACAAAAGTAGAATTCAAAATAGTAAATCCACCTTAAATTTCTATCACTTGAAAGATTACTCTAATCTTTGTTCTATGAACTAAAATCCAACTTTAGCTGTACCATTCCACAAATCATTATTAAACAGTAAGTGGAGTCAAGAAAATGCTTTCTCAGCATCCCACTTTCATAAGATGCTTATTGCTCACTACTTTGATTAAATTTCACTGTATCTATCCCCTCTTAAAGCTAAAACCCAAATGAATACACTTTATAAAACTACAACATTAAACATTAACCTATACTTTTTTAAAAGAGAGAAAGAAAAAGAACAAACCCCATAATGTTTTTTCAATGAAAGAAATTAAGAAAGGATCATCTAACTCTGACCTGGGGTTGTATGAGCAAGGGAGGTAACTGAACCAAGGGATCTGTGAATCCGTTGGTACTGCGAAAGAGAGCTTCAGGCTGCACAAATTTCATGTCTTGTTCATGCTCATAGTTCTCTTCATCCTTTTTAACCCCAGAAGAACCTTCACCATCCTTTCCTCTGCTGTTACTTCCCATCACTGAAAGTGGATGAAACCCAAATTTTGATGCAAATCACTACTACCCTCAGAATCAAAACACAACACAAAAACTCCAGCACAGAAAGAGAATAGGGCAGATAGAGAAGAAAGAATTAGAAAGCAATCTGGCATACCCTTTTCAGAGCATAAATAGAACAAACCCTTGAAAGAAAACCAGGAATTGACTCAAGGCAGCAGAGTGGCATTGTGGTTATAGAAAAAAAAAATAGTTTTTTATTTTTGCTTTTTTTAATATTTGATGACTCTCTCTCTCTCTCTCTCTCTCTGGATGGCACTTTTCCCTGCCTTAAAGCAACTGAACAAATATACAGAGTTTTATTCTCCAATGAATTTGGAAGATTCCACAGGGAACTAATAATCATGAGTCTGGTTTAAAGGAGAATGTTCCCCTGCTATCAGGAACAACCAAACACTGTCTAATGAAACTGTACATACTTTTTTCATAGTTTCTTGTCCTTGAGTTGGTCAATTAAATTAAACTAATTTCTGTTTGTAAAGCCATCAAACATTATAGAATATTGATTCGGTACCATAATGGATTACAGCAGCTAAACGAGCTTGTTTTGAGAGTAATGGAGTTGAAGTCAAAAGCTAGTGGAAAAGTGAAACGACATGTGAAAGGAAAAGGTTCGAAGTTGGTACTTGTTATTTAACTAAACTTATAAGATGGTATCTTCAAAAAAATAACAAAGGAAAAGAAAATCATAAAATACCATTGTCTTGTGCTTCTGGTCTATGCAGAAAAGCATGAGTGTTGATTAGATTTGACATGTTAACTTTGTCTTTTTTCTATTTTGTCTGCAGCTTCTTGTCTTGCACAATAAAGTTCAATCATTTCCATACCAGTGCATTTCTTTTGCCAATAACAAGGCAACCCCAAATCCACAACCCATCACATGGATGGAAAAATTGGAGAGATTCCTCTGGGTTGAATTTAGTTTAACTCAACTACATTGAAAATACTTTGATGATACTAAAATAATATTTTTTAGTTCAACCCTGTTGTTAATTATTTTGGTGCAATATATGTATCTTTTGAGGAATACTTTAAGTTTTGTTGCAAATGATGCCTTTGAGCCAAACACAGAATTTGAAATCCATGTTTGTATGTTGTGATTTTTTTAGTCTGATAAGCTATTTTATATTATGCAGTACATCGTATCAGATAAACAATGCATAAAGAGGGTCTTCTTGTATTACAATTCACTAGGCTCTTGTTATCGAATCCAACGACAGATTTTTTATCTTTTTCTAATGCATCTGCTCCCTTGAAACGAACAAAAAATTGCGCAATCAGGTGCTAACAAATCTCTTTTTGGAGGATTATGGCTGTGTTAGAGGACTCTTTTAAGTTACAATATACACTTAGTTTAAGGGTGTGTGTATAAATAGGTCACTTGAACCTTCTTTTTATCTGTCTACAATTGTAGGCAAAAAATCACTTTCAAGGGGCATTTTGTAGTAATGTATAATAAAAAATATTGAATCAATATTTTTATTTCGGTACCGTCAATATAATTTCACATAGCTCAAGAGGAGGTGAAAGGCAGTTTATATACTTCTTTCTCTTCCAACTCCCCAAGACGTCTTTTAAGGACAAAATTGTGACGGAACACCGACTTTCAAAGCGGATAATACCTCAGATGTAGTGATTGACCTTAGTGATACTACCTCTCCAGCTTGAGGTCGGAACATTGGCGTCATGGGCGTGAAAATATGTCTTTTAAGGACAAAATCGTGACGGAGCACCGACCACTAAAGCAGAACATTGTATTTTAACCACTGGCACAAATGATCCTTTCTTTGACTCCATTGTGGAGCCGAAAAAATACATTTTAAAGACAAAACTGTTACGGTACCTCAAATGCAGTGATAAACCCTAACGATACTACCTCTCGAACTTAAGGTCGAAACAGTTTTCATTTTCTACCATTCTCCTATTCTCCTATAGCGTGATTAAGATTGATGCATCCTCTAAAGTATATATGCTAAGTGAAGGTTGTGAAACCCAAATAAATTCTCCCATGAACAAAAGTAGACACTTAAGGATCTTTTCCATTAAATGTCTGCTTTTGCGAATTTAAGATGCAACATTAGCATCCCAAGATTCCAAAGTTGAAAGAAGCATGTGAAAAGCTAAGTGAAAGCATGAATAGATTCTTGTTTAGGCCTTTGGGAGTTAAACAAGTAGTTTCACCCGTTCATGGACTCAACCCAACTTTACCAACCAAGTATCTATCTATCTATATCTTCCCATGTGGTTTGTTTTATATTTCCAAAAGGAGTGAGCATAATAGGTAGTAGTTGAGCATGTCTTAATCCACTAAAGCTCTTGAGAGCTAATTATGGAGGAAGTGGGCATCTTCTTTTAAGCATCCAATCAATGATCACAAGCTAAAGTAGAAGGAATGGTACCCCATTTTAATACTTTCATTCTTTGTTGCTAGCTAGGTGTCGACTGAACATTACTAAATAATCTAACAAGTAACAAGGATCATATTCAAATCTAAACAAGAGATTAAAAGAGTCGGAGATTAAGGAGAATTAGAGAATATATGTAAAATTTTAGAACTTAATTAACATAATACTTATGCCTAGCATAGTTTTGGTACTTGTTTGATGTATGCTCAAGAATAATATGTTTTGTTTTGTGTTTTTATTTGTAAAGCAAGCTCACAATTTAGGGAATCGTCTAACTGCAACACGATGGAAAAATATCAGGAACTGAGAAAGTAAATGAGAAATATATAAGTGTACTTACTTACTAGTCGAGAGACCGGAAAGAGACCGAAAGACTATTAACGTATTAAAAGATGAATAAAGTTAAAATGATATAAATAAATAATAAATTACGATAACACTGTATCAATGCCCAACAAATATGTTCAAAAGACTAAAAATACATTTAGTAAGTGTAAGGTGTGAAAAGTAAAAGTTCAATCAAGTTAAAGGCCAACAATGAGCACTATGAATAGGTAATATGTCTAACAGGTATAGTGTTGTTTTGTCTGATAATTAAGTAAACTGATTCTGATTTTATTATCGAAACACCTTGCAGATACACATCCAAACAAGAGTGAGTCTCGACCCAATAGTCGGGAACAAGCCCAAACCTACATAACAAAGAGTCCAAGTCAATTGATCTAGTAATCGAAAGCTCAAATCATCAGTCAAAAATCAAGAAGTCGAGTGAAGAAGAATGAGAAAAAAAGTTAACTATTTCAAAGACCCAAAACAAGAAGAATAGAGTGCAAAATACATTTTTTTTTTGTGATCATTAAAATAATTCAAGACTTTAAATTTAAAATTTAAAAAATATATTGAAAATATGATGTAACTTTTTTTTCTCGATAAAACATAATAGTTTTTTTTTTTTTTTGTTATGGAATCACACTAATTTGGTGTATGATGCATGATCAGTAATTAAGAACATAATCAGTAATTAAGAAAAGAAGGGAAAATACGCCAAACCATCGTTATCTTTGCTTATATAATAAACACCTTAAACAAGATGTTAGCTTTCAGGCAAAGTCATCCAAATTTATTTTATTTTATTTTATAATCTATTCCTTTGGGTTAATTTGTTGTTAAAGTCTTCAAAGGGCATTTGCATCTTAAGAAGAAAAAAAATGTGAGGTGCAACTTGAAGAAAACAAATTGGTTTCGCAATTTGCACTGTGAGATGCTCAAATTTGCATCTTAATTATATTATTATTAACAAGTTTTTTAATCATTGGCACTTAATTATGTTTTTTTAATTAAAAGATTCTTTTCAATACACTGTTTATAAAATTTAATTCAATATTCATCCAATAATTTATTGTGACCTCATTTTCATATTTTTATACAACTGGTGAAATATTAAGCTTGTAAATTGGTTGGTAATACATCATTAATTAACATTTTCAATACATAAAATCAACTTATTTTAATAATGGATCTTAGTGAAAGCTGACACAGTAACTCAATAAAGTGATTACTTTTTTTTTTTCACACGTGGCTGAAGATAAAATTTAGTTAGGTATTTTACTTTCACTTTATGATTTTTAATTAAAGTTTCATACATGCTGACAATTAAATTTACCTAGGTACATGTATTTTACTGTGATTAAAGAGTTCAAATAAATCAATGCAATAAATGTTACTAATTTCAAGATTTGTATATCTGCACGTATGGTATTATACTTTTCATAATTATTTTTTTATTAAGTGCTTGAAATTTTACTTTTCTTAGACATATTATAATTTTAAATTAATGAAGTTATATGTACTCTTGCAATACAAGCTTCTTTGTAATTAATATTCTAAGTCTGGTCAAATTTTCCATACAAAATGAGAGTACACAAAGCCCAAATAGGCTCAAATTGAGAAGCCAACCCATTGAGGCCTCAAGCCCGTTGATATTTTCTTTCTTTAGGTTATTTCTTCCTGGACCTCCATAGCTTCTTTTGGCACCCCATAGGTTAGGGGAAAATACCATTTGGTCTTTAAAAAATACATTTTGGATTTTACAATCTAGAAATGTGTTTTTTTTTCTATTTACACCTCCCGGGATTGTAAAATTCATGTTATTTTCTATCAGATTCTACAATCTGAATTTTTTTTTCCTATAAAAAATATATTGGGAATTACAAAATCTGAAAGGTATTCCAGATTAAAATAAAAATACTTTTTAAATCTAAAAATACCTTCTAAATTCCATAATTCGAAATACCTTCTGGATTTCATAATCTAAAACATAGTTTTTTTTTAAGAAACTCATACGCATTTTACCGCTCGACTGGAAATTCCCTCTGCACCTACTGTACTCCAGCTTAATAGTTTCTACTGCCTATCTAAGGTGGAGCCCTGAAATTTGTCGGCGAACTTAAAAAGCCACCTAAACTCATTCTAGATTATAGAATTCCATAATTCGGAAATACCTTCTAGATTTCATAATCTAAAACGTAGTTTTTTTTTTAAGAATCATTATAGAATTTAGAAGATATTTTCAATCCAGAGTTTATAATTCAATTTTTTTTCATATTACTCATTTGAAAATGAAAAACATTGGGAGATACCCAAGAACAAACATCCATTTCTTTAATATTAAATGGGCCTAATAAATCATGCATCCAAAGTTCCAAAGTAGGACCTTTTAGCCATGTGCTTGTTTAGACCAAAAAAGTACCATCACACATGTTTTTCTCACATAACTTAGCACCTTTCCCTAACTAGAAACTCCACATTAGTTTTTATGCTTTCACCACACTAACTAAAGAGAAAGAAAGCGGAAAGGAGGTACTTCTTGTTCTCATCGATGTGGCACTTCTGATTCTACTACATCTTATAAAAATCTCCACTTTGCATCAACTCATAAACCTATGCTAGTGGCATACCTACTATGAAACCAACATTGTTTTAACATGCTTCACAAGAGAAGGTAGATATAACACACAAGTTTCTTCTCAAACATAGATATAACAAATATATTGTTTGTTGTTGGAGATCCCATATCGATTAGAGATTAGAGCCTTTCATTGTATTTAAGTGGGTGCAAACCTTAATCCTATGAATCGGTTTTATGGTGTTGAGTTAGACTTAAAATCCATTTTGTAATATGGTATCAAAGTGGGTGCAAACTTCAACCCTATGAGTCAGTTTTATGGGGTTGAGTTAGACTTAAAGTCAAGATAATAAGATATCTTTTTACTAACAGTTAAGTCAGAAACAATATTTTTAATCTTAAAGTGTTGTTTTGTCACATCATTTTCTTTCTTTCTTTTATATAGGATAGTGTTCTCTTTGTATATTGTTTTGTTTTGAACTATATTTCTAAATTGATTACAATCTTATATATACCGTCAATTTCTATAATTAACATATTTCCCTCTTTATAATAATTTTTTTTAACTCCAAAAATCGACATTAAGACAATTTCACTACATAACCGAACTTGACAGATAACCGCACATGACCTATATGTTTCAGTCTTCCATTCCAACTTTGTTAAATCTTGAGCATCACCCTCTCTCTTTTAGCTGACAATGGTGCAGTTAATTTATAACTTTGGTCACTTATCCTAAAACCATAATCAAAGAAACGAATAAAAGTGTCCTTGGGTAGCTTCTGCAAGTTTCTTCTGAGTAAGACACTGTTTGCTCCATTCTTATTGAAACAGTCCAAGAATAGGGTACCCCACAAGAGTGTATTTTATGGTTCTTATTCCAAATTTGGTGGCTGAACCTTTAATAATTGCATGGCTGAGGATGACAACTATGTATGAACCAATGCAAAACATAATTTATTTGTCCTTCAACAATTATGGAACCCTTTTCACAGCAAAAATAAAATGCTTCAACTGGTTTATTTGAATATTCAGCCAAACTTGTCACAACTGGCAAAAGATTTTGCTCTTTCTAAATCATTTTGCCGCCAATAATAGTTTCAACGTAAAAACATAAATGTTAGACAATAACACGTATCATATGAGACACTATTAATACTTTGACAATTCAAAAATAAATAAAGAAAATATTATTTTCACAACTATAAATTGAAATGTACTAATTTATAATTATGATTTGATTAATACAATTTTATGGTGTGTGGTTGTTAATATATTATTACTCTTATTCAACAACTTAATAAATTAATATTTTATTTTTTAATTTAAAATGTTTTTTATATTATTATAAGGAGTTGCATGTTCAATGTGAAACAATCTTTTTCATAAGACAACTTATATGATATTTTTGCATTAATTACAGTATCCTATCTGAGGATGATAATTGAGATTTAAAATTAATAAACATCCTTAAAAATTATCCATAATGGCTAACATTCTTTCCTATTGTAAATAAGTAAGATTTGAATAATATAATAATTTTTTTTCTATATATTGCTGCAATATTTATTGACTTAACCGTAACATTCTAACTATTTATGTTAATTTTTAAAATTATAAATAATGATGATATGATTAAATAATTTACATTTTAGTGTACTTTAAAAATATATATAATAAATAGGATATAGAATAATTTTATAGTAATATAAAATTTTACAGATGTATTTTATGTGAAGTGAATTTTTAGTACACGATTAATTTTGAAAAAAAAAATATTATTTAGTAATTTAATATTTGATAAAAGTTATATTACTATACTTTAACACTTTCTTATGTATTTATTAATTAGAGTTTAAAATATCTTTGAAATAGGTTAGCTGTTTGATTATTGTTGTTTATAGGAAATATTTTTATTTATTTTATGAATTTGTCAAAAAATAATTATTTCGTTTTATTGAGTATGAACACCGACACTAAAATTATCACAGTTTTTTTCTTTAATACAAGTATAAATCACTTGTCTTGAATCCTTCTCTTTGTCATTGTCGAAAATGTGTCATATTATGGAAGATATTTTAAAATGAAATAACCTTTTGAGAGAATTTCAGTCCAATTCTTTGTATAAAATAAATTTCAGCATCTAGTTGCAAATCAAATCTCATAATAAAGTAAAATATATAATAAAAAAACTATTATTTTATTTTTATAAAAGTTGTTTTTGTTGCTAATCCTTGAACTACTTAAAATCACACATTATAAAGTACATGTTAATCCTAAATTGCACCCTTGTTTAAATTTCCAATTTATGTGACATGAATTTGCTCATTATACTAAAAACTAACTTAACTAAACAAGTTAGTAAGAAAATAATTTTGGATCTACCTCGTCTTTGTCGTCATAGTTAAGAACAAGGTTTTATAATACATTCTTTTAATGTCATTTTGATCATTAAATAAAATCTAGGTTTGTGTCATAATTTCATAGCTTTAATCAATAATTGCATGAAATACTGGGAAGTGATATGAAAAGCAGAGAGGTGCATTAGATTAGTGGGAAGCGGGGCCTAAGAGCGTCGGTGGGATTATTCACTCCAACTGCTCAACAAGAATGAGTCATTCTCTCACTCCCCTTTCAAACACATTTACCTTATTTCAAATTCTTTCGACAATATTGTTAGAATCGATCATCGTAATTATGTCAAATATTATTTATTTTTTAAATTGATATTTTTATATTTTATCCTTTCAAATACATTCATTTTATTTCAAATTCTTCTCAACTAGATATTATTATTAGAATTTAAGATATTATTTGCTTTAAAAGTCGATGTTTCTTTCACTTTGTCATTTCAAACTCATTCATCTTATTTTGAATTGTTCATACCACAAATCTAAATGATAATATTAGTAGAATCAATCATCGCATGAGATATTTTTTAGTTTAAAAAGTCAAAATTTCGTTCCAATTTTTAAAAACTTATAAAAGTGAGGTTAGATAAGAGTATGTTTGAAATTTAAAGATAGTAAAAGAAAATGGTAAGATTATGTGAAGAAAATAATGTGTGGTGATGTGTGTGATGAGTAATAAAGGATGATGATGATGGGGTCCATCTCCTACCCAATACCAACCTGGCATTGTTTGTCAGCACACAAAAACACCAAATGAATAGAAAATCATTCACATAAAAGAGTGATAGATAAGTGCTTATGCTTTACTTTTACTTATAAACCCACACTCACACTCTCTTCTCTTCTTCACTCTTCACACTCTTTCTCTCTGTTTTTTCTTTCTTTCTTTCTCCAAATTACAAGCTAATGAAGAACCTTCTCTTCCTCTTTCCCTTTCTCTTTCTCCTCCTCTCCTCCGCCGCCAGCGCCGCCCACAACATCACGCGCATCCTCGAGAAACACCCAGGCTTCTCCACCTTCAACCACTATCTCTCCGCCACCCACCTCGCCGACGAGATAAACCGCCGCCAGACCATCACCGTCCTCGCCATCGACAATGGCGCCATGAACTCCCTCCTCGACAAGCACCTCTCCCTCCCCACTCTCAAAAACGTCCTCTCCCTCCACGTCCTCGTCGACTACTTCGGCGCCAAGAAGCTCCACCAGATCAACAACAGCACCACCCTCGTCTCCTCTATGTTCCAGGCCACCGGAGCCGCCGCCGGCACCTCCGGCTACGTCAACATCACCAACCTCAAGGGCGGCAAGGTGGGCTTCGCCGCCGAAGACAACGACGGCTCCCTCCACTCCTTCTACGTCAAATCCGTCCAAGAATTCCCCTACTACATCTCCGTCCTCCAAATCAGCAACCCCATCAGCTCCGCCGACGCCGAAGCCCCCACCGCCGCACCCTCCGCCATCGACCTCATCTCCATCATGTCCAAACAAGGCTGCAAGGCCTTCGCCGACCTCTTGCGAGGCTCCAAAGCGCTTCCCTCCTTCAAGGAAAGCATCGACGGCGGTTTAACCGTTTTCTGCCCCACCGACAGCGCCGTCAACGGCTTCGCCCCCAAATACAAAAACCTCACCGACTCTCAAAAAGTTTCCCTTTTGTTATACCACGGCGTCCCCGTTTACCAGTCCCTGCAGATGCTCAAATCCAGCAACGGCATTATCAACACTCTCGCCACAGAGGGCGCCAACAAGTACGATTTCACCGTGCAAAACGACGGCGAAGACGTGAGCTTGAAGACGAAGGTTAACACTGTGAGTATCATAGGCACCCTCATAGATCAAGACCCTTTTGTTGCCTACAAGATCAACAAAGTGTTGATGCCCAGAGAGTTGTTCAAGGCCTCCGACGTGGACGAAGCACCCGCAGAGTCACCAAAGCCTCCGAAGAAGAAGACCAAGAAGGGGGGGCAAGGTTCCTCCGCCGCCGATGCTCCCGCCGACGGACCCGCCTCGGATTCCGACGATCAGAGAGCCGCCGATGAAGACAGCAATGGGGTAAGTGGATTGCACGACGTGAGATTGGTGGCGTTGTTGAGTGTGGTGATTGGATTTTTGAGTCTATGAGAATGATTACACATTCATGATGAACTTCCATGGAGTGTCGGCAGTGTACACAGCTGTGGTCAACCATGATTTCAAAGATTCTTTTTTTTGGTTTTTTTTTTTTTTATATGTGAACCAAATAAAACAGTGGCACCGACATGTTTGAGGCCATGTGTACCTTTTTTTTTTCGAATCTGGTAGTGTTACAGGTTTTGTATTTATTGTCTGGTTGTTCTTATTTTTATTATTTAATTGGCTTCTTCTTCCTTATTGAGTGTGGGTAGATCTGGTTTGTGCTACCTGCCAGCTGGGATGTGTTCATATAAACAGTTTTACTTTGGTTAGAATTTTAATGTCTTGTTGTATTATTCTACACCCATTGTTCTATTCTATCATATTAGCTTTATCATAATGCATGAGATTTTATCATTATCATTTTTTTAACCACTTCTTTTAGGTTTTCTTAGTTTTTTTCTTGGTTCTAATTCTTTTATGGAAAGTTTGAAAGTTAAACAATTCCAGTATACAACCTGTTATCATGTTATTAAAATAAAAGGGATATTTTCATTATTTTATAAAAAAAATTTGAAATTTTAAACAAATGGGATTGTAGATTGGTGGAAATTATCCATGTACCACTTTTCTTATTCAGTAATGATACATTAGCAAGTATATAACCTGGATTCATGGTATGGTATGAAAAAAGAGAGAGAATATTTTCGTTATTTTATAAAAAAAACCTGAAATTTTAAATAATAGATGAGATTGTCATTTCATAAAAAAAAAACTAAAATTTTAAATAATAGACGAGATTGTAAATTGGTGTAAGTTATTAATGTATATTTTTTTTCCGGAACTTGTAAATTATGTAAGGAAGTTTGTTCTTTTGTTTTTATTAAATTTCTTTTAGTTTCCTTTTGTTTAACCTATTAACAGCATTTTCCTCTTAATGAATACACACTTTAATGTTGTATTTGCTATCAGAAGAGGGAATATAAATAAAGAAAAAGTAGGTTAAAAAAGAAATAAATAAATAAAATTAAATATTTCTTTGTTTAACAAATAAAATATAGTAAAACATTTATTATATAATTTGATTTAATTAACTAAAATTAAGAAGGAGAAACCTTTACATAAATAAAAATATATGGAAATAATATAATAATACCACATATTATTTCTCCTCCCTTATCTGTGGAATTAAATCTTAAGTAACTACACTTCAAAATATGAGCTTTTTAACTTCTTTTTTCCTTGTATGTGCATAGATTTTTTAATTACAAGTTTTCATTTCCCAAACACTGTAAGATTTCTTTCAAAAATTAATTTATGTTTTTAATGTTGCATTTATATTTTCTTAATTAAAAATCCACAATACCATATTTTCTTCTTTATAATTTAATTCATTGATTTTTTTAGTTATTGAATTGGTTTTGTTCTACATAAAAAAAACAGTAACTCTTTCAGGATAGGATAATTGTAAAAAAATGTTGTTAGTTAATATTTATCAGTGAATCAAAACCCACTTTATGATGGTAAGAGAAATAGCAAACTTGTTAAAACTATAAAAAAAAGTAACTAATGACATTGGAGACATCTTTAGCTGCTTGAACAACTACTTTTTCTTCAGCAGAACACCAGAATGAAACCAATTAAGTCATGAATTCACCACAAGCAAACAATTTTACTTCCTCATTACACATAGCTTTTCCAGGAACATTTTGCATCTCAATCATTAATATATCTTTTAATTAAAAGACTGATAGAAAAACATAATTGAAAATGTACTATTGCAGTTATTAATTATACAATGGCAGGGGATCCGTATTCTGTGCAGCTACCAACAGACACGGATTCTCTATAATCACAACAGTGACTACTTCAAATCTTAACCATAAAAGACAGTTTTTAAATGCAGAGAATCGCCCCCCCATGGCCTCAGACTTTCAGAAAAACTACCTAGTTCTAACAAAAAGTGTCTGTTCATTTTAGCATTTGTCCACACTAATTTTCTACCTTAACACTCTGCATATCGATATGTCTATTGTTGCTGAAGATGGACTAGTGCACACTGATTTCAGTAAAAAGTCTCGCAGGCCCCACTGATTTCAACTTTTACCATGTGATAGTAAAAAATGAGAAAAAGGTTTGTCAAGTATAGATGAAACATAATACATAATCAATTATGTATTTCACTCTCTAAAACCTTCATACAGAACATAAAAGTTACTGTCCCAGACTATGCTCCCAGATTTCAAAAACAAACTCTCTTTGTGTTCCTAAGAGATCACCCCAATAAAATAATTCTGCATGAATATGTTCAGCTTATAACATGTTCGGATTGACAGTACTCCTCTCAACAAGAAAACATGATATTAAAAAATTAACAAACAGTAAAATGAAACCATATTATTCATTGGGAGTAAATAAAGTCAGAAGTATGATATATAACACCTCTTTTTATCAAACATCTAATGAACATCTCTTATTTCTCTCTCTAGATATCTCTCACTATCACATTATGCTTGTATTTATCTGGCTTTTGTCTCTTTATCTGTCTAGGTGTCTACTAGAATTTGGTGTCCACAAATATTTTGCCATATACAAGTATATGTAGAGGAAACTTGCAAGGAAATGTCAAGCCTGCTCCTTTTTGGAAGCTAACAAAAGGCTGGCATCCCGGTTGCTAAAATACAGATAGGATTTTTTGCCAGATGAAGTACAACTACACACGTTAGAAAAACCAGTGTAGTTGCCATCCAACTTTGAAGAGCATATTTTTTCAACAAAGTCAAAGTTCTCATTTCCTTGCACAAAAGGCTGGGCAGCATAATCTTCAATTGGCATCCACTGAATGAAAAAACGAGCCATATTAGAATGTAACGAACTAGTTCAAAGAAAACTACTGAAATAACAAAATTTGCAGGTACCAATGTGAAAATAAAGGATCAAATTAGGCTACCAGCTATAAACTTCTTTGTATGTGTTATTTGTTTTAATTCCAGTTCATACATTTTTATTAATAATTACAACTGCCAACACTGTTTTTCTATTTATAAGGAGTTGCAAATGAAATGGTAAAAACGGCATTTGCATATCTTGCTTTCAATTATCAGCAAATTAACAAAGTGAAAGGTGAAATAGTATGGTATTTTGTTTAGTAAACATCAAAGGCTGTCGGCAGAATGAAAATGTACGATCCTTAAAATGACAATTTATCTGAAAATTAGTGAGATTCTCAATTGATGATACCTTTGCTGCCTCAATTTCCGAAGCCTGAATCTGAATGTCAAAGGATAGAGGTTGCAACATGCACACAAAGAACAAATCTGATTTCTCGAAGAATGACTTGTGGCTTTGCCTGATACCAAAGAGATCAATGTGAATGTGTCACATTCAGTATTAATCCATATTTCAGAGAGAGAAAAAAAATGTAAACTATATTTATATGCATAGCAGTACGTTTATTACTTGTGAAAAAAATGCACATGCTATTTTGAACAGAGCACCAAGCATAACATCCATCTTCCATGACCCTACATATTAGTTTATGAAGAAAGTGTCGTAGTCTTACCTGAAAGCTAAAACTTCAACAAACTTCGTCTCTATCTGAAGAAAAGAATAAAAACAATGGCATTAAACAATCCAAAAAGTTATGTAATAATAAATTTAGAGGAAATTACGAAACTTGGTCCATAGTAGTCGAATATTTGAATTAAAATTTGCTAAATAATTCTAAATATCTATGTTGCCACTCGCATAGCAAAATCGCGTAATTCAGAAATTTCAAGATTTTAGAAAAGATAGGAATGAATATTTTATGAGAAAATTAAGAAAACCCAAAGGAATGATAAAAGAAACAAATTAAGCAGCGATGGGAGGATCTTATGGTAAATGTATAAGCGTGATAATTTATGAATATTAAATACACATGAATGCTGGTCTTTAAATGTTTATTAAATTATTTTATTCTTATATTTGAAAACAAAGTTTTGCAAGGAAAATCATAACAGTTTTTTTAAAAATGTTGTACATAATTCTTACTGATATTCAAAAAGCATTTGTTTTATTTAAAAACATAAGTTTGCTCTTATTTTGACAAATCTCAAGAGGAATTTTTTTTTACAAAGCTTTTCGACATCAATATACAACTGATTCATCATATACAACTGATTCATCGAGAAACAATAATCATCTGTCCAGTAAAAAATATTATTAAAAACTATATATAATGTGTTTGCTCGCTTACCCCTGTCTCTTCTCTGACTTCTCTAACTGCAGCTTCACAAAAATCCTCACCCTGCAAATTGGATCAAAAGTTCAAAACATATATGAAAAGATAATTTTGAAGTTTAACAATTTGGTCTAAAAGATTTGAATGTACTTCATTAACAACTCCTGTAGGCATCTTCCATACACCTGTGCCTCCGAATACGCCATTTCTTTCCTGAACCACAAGCATCTGTCAAACAAAACAAGATAACTTCACCTGTAACGTTTCGAATTTTTTTAAACAGATTGACAAAATGAGCAATCACACCCCGAAAATAATCTCAAACGGGTGTTCTTCCCACTGGCAGAAAAGCTTGAACTTCAAGTAAAAAAAAAAGAAAAAAAAAAAAGATCACCTCCTTCTCGCTGTTAAAGACAAAAGCACCAATACCCACGCGATGTGAAGCATTTGCAGGAAATGTATCAGGAGTATCTGGAATCCAACGCACAAGCATCAAGTAATCTGCCTCAGCATGGTGATACCTAAATCCAGCCTAAAAAGGGAAAATGGCTTCTTCATTGAGAATTAGGCTTTGCAAATAAAGAAATAATCGAATGCATTTTTTTTTACCTTGACTGCAGAATCAACAAGATTTGAATGCAGTATGGGCAACTTGAGCCAGACCCCTTTTTTTCCCTGCAAAACACGCACTGAACGTAAAAAAAACGTTCTATTGGATTGAAATTTGAAAATGTTATGAATGAATCTACCTGTTGCCTCCAATTGTACATTGAAGCTTCCAATATGGAAGAGAAGAATTTAGGATCCATTGGTTCATGATTCTCCACGTTTACAACAACTCCTCCATATTGATCCTCAACTGCACTAAGCAATTCAACCCTTTCAGCTTCCATTTGGGCGTTGAATGACAGGTGTGATTCTATTCTAATTGTAACCTAAAACTTTCAAGAAATTGTGGTTGCTAACCAAAAAGCTTGAGCTTCAACGATTAGAGGAGCAATTTATAATCTGCGAAAAGGTAACATTTGCATGTCGATTGAAAGTCACAGGTATTCGTCACAAAATTGCCTTAGATTGAAAAACACCCGCGTTGCGTGAGAGCATTGAATAAGCTTTTCAAATCTCTGAATTGTTATGCAGAACGAAACTGTGTAGAAAAATACTAAGTTGAATTGCTCCTTCCTATTTAAGTAAATTAGTTGAAAGACTTTCGGTTATGACTATGAAACATAAAAGTTCATTCTTCAACTACTTTTTTGAAGATTTCTAATATATTTTGGCATTGTTGAAACAGGGGTTAGGAATAGTCAATGAGTACAAATTTTCGCTAAGTTTTAAGGATTTTTATTATTAATGTTTATTTCTTCCGTGTAAATTTCCTTTGTTGCCTATTGAAAAGCATAAACGCGTCTCATCACTATCACAAACTTGACCTGATCCAAAATTGCCAGCCATGTCAATCTTTAATGTTACCATGCAACTGTTTCTGCAACTTGAAACTTTGCATGGCATTAAACAGTCATCGCAAAGCTAAACTAGGGACCAATTTCCATCATACATTTAATAGATTTAATCCTGATTCAGTTACCAAGTTACAAAATATTGTCCTATTGAATGATACGGTACACCTAGTTCTCACCAAGTTCTTCTATGTCATGACTCCTCTTCAGCTTCAGCAGAAGCAATTTCTGAATCCAATTTGTTTATTAATTCCTCGCTTACATGCTTAGAAACAGATATCATATCAAGAATGATGCTTGGATCCAGCCCTACACCTCCTCGTTTGGCTATGCCACAGATGTGCCCTTGCCTATTAACAGAGATGGAAACAGCAGAGCTCATTTGTGATTCCTCTTCTGATGTTGCATCCACAATATAGTGCCTCCCAATCTAGAAAGCAGAGATGGTAAGAAACTATCACAAGTATGGTCAATGTGAGAAGATAGCACATGTTACCTTAGTTAGTGTAACTATGACAGGGACTCCAGATGTGTCAAACTGCAGAAACTCTTCGTCGCTTACATCAACTTCTGGTTGCTCATCATTTGATGCTCCAGCAGCAACTTGGACTCTTGGAATACCTGTATTGCACAAAGCAGCCTAAAAGAACAATAGTTATTATTAGCTGCAAAGGGGTTTTTCCAGTTAATTCTGAAAATATGTTTGCATTCTCTGATTCACAACTCAACATCATGGTATTAAGGAAAGCCATGAGAAAAATCTCCATGGCTGATAGCAATTTGGTCAGTGATATTTATTATAAAGATTCAAGAAAACAGCTAGTAAAAGGATATTTTTAACTTTGGCTTAATGAAACAACTAGATAAAAGACTAAAAGTTTCAGGTATCTAACTTTTAACCGTTTCTTATATAAGTCTTTTCAAACAGCCCACATGGCATCAATGGCTAAACTATGGAAATGAACAAGAAAACTTGTGAAGTAAACATTAAAAATTGACAACATCATAAACGGATGATCTCAGCAGTGCTAATTACTATAACCAGAAATCCATCACTATCATCTTTCCAGCTTTTATGGTATATTAACCTATTTTCGTTTTAGGTTGTACCTTAATGGCAGCAGCTAGAGCATCCAACAAATTTCCATCTGAACTAACAACAAGCCCATCAATGTAGAGATCCCAACAAATTTTTCCTTCAACGACAATAAGTGATGAAAGGTCAATGCCAGCACCTGAGGAAAAAATCCACGAGTTCAACAGATATATTAAAAAGAGGCGACAACATGGAAGGAAAAGCATATGGTTGTGAGGATAATCTTCACCCAAGAAGGAAATAGACCTGCTCCACTTTTACCACCCAAGAGACAGTCTTGAAGAGCAATTGACAGTTCTGCTGCCAACTCATCACCCCCTCTACCCTATATGCAAGCCAGAGAAATAATGTACCAAATAGAAAAGTAACTTTGAAACATTAGAAGGAATATATCGAACAAAAATGACAAATAACAGAACAACAATAGCAAACATTATTACTGATGAAAACGTAAAGGTTATTAATCCAAGGCACCATTTAACTATAATTAAAGTTTTTAAGGATCAATTTATTTGGTTTGCTCTCAATGTCAATGATCATGGTACTTAAAGTTGAATGACATGAAAAAAGAAGAGAAGCAAGAAAAGTAATATAGAATACGCAACCTCAAAGGCTGGCTCTGCAGTCGAACTGCAATCAATATATATAGAGGCTTTTCCTTTGTCAGGTTGCAACAAGCTTGGTTTTCCAAGTTCAGCCTGCATTGTGTAGCCAATATATCATGGTTAGTAAAATAACACGTTCAATTTACAAAAATTGTTTATAGTATTAAGCAAAAGGATATTAAAAGTCAAGAAAAAAGAGACAAACATTTTAACTTTTAACCAACCTTAACACTGGCAATGACATCTGTGGCGCCAATTCTGACTCGAGCTGAACCATTTGCCTGCCAACCACTTAGTTTATCAAACAAACAGATTAAAACTATTTAAAAAGAGAAAAAATTCAATGGTCTGCCAAGGTCAAATCATCATGACAGCCAGCCAAATGTCAACTGATTAAAGTATTACCTGGGGAATCACTCCAGTTTCAACCAGGATTGGTCGATATGCCAATCTCTTTCTACCATCACATCGAAGATCATGAGCAATGCCACCTTGTATGAAATGTTTTTCTCCAAGAGATAAACCCACCATTCCTGCAAAACAAGAGTTATTTTTTGAAACTTTGCAACTACAAACAAGTACAAAGAGGAAACTGTTAAATACTTTGTTATTAAACTATTTCTGTATCAAGCATATTTGGGAACACATCATTGCTGTTGGGAACAAAATGATCTTATTAATAAGTTTATCACTTCTCAATTGAAATTCTTAGAACTTGTGTACATCTTAGTAGTATGCTTCCCTACATGTGGAACAATATATTCTAAATCATTTAGAATGATTTTCCCAACCTGCCGTTGAGTTACCAAAAAGCAGAAAGTCACTTGAAATAAGGAAACCATCCTAACCAAATATCTCAAATGCTTGTCATCATTGGCTATTTCTTCCACTGATTTGTCCAACACAGTCCCTTTCTATACACAGGCAATAAACTCAACAGCTAAATGTTCTAACGGCTACATTCTACTCAAAGAATTAGGATCAATAGACAAAACACAAATAATAGGTCTCTGGCCTTACATTAAAAAAAAGCAAGGAACCTGAGTTTCGAGAAGAACTAGTATCATATGCCACATCACAAACACTCAAAATAGAGAACAAAAAAATTACAGGACCTGAATTTTCTTCTAAACTTTAATTTTGAATTGGTATTCCTGGAACCATTCATCATAATATTCACAAAGAACTTGAAGACCAAAATGGCCTTCCTAAGTCTAACCTCAGGACCACAATATCCAGATAACAGCAGATATAAGCATTGACAAGGCTATAAACACATGAACCAAAATTAACATCAACGTGGAACCATGTAGCTTATGGTACACAAGCAAGATAAAAATCTTAAGCTGAAAAAATTGTTAAAAACCTGAATTTGAACAGGGAAAATGTTAATCAACAGCGTTTATCGCGATTGCTTCACTGGTTTTGAAGCAGAAAATTGGCTCCACAAAACCCCAAACCCTAGACAAGAAAATGCACTAAGCTTTGCAATACCTTCGAGTTTGAAGCACACAATTGGCTCCACAAACACCTAAACACAAAAAAGAGAGTTTGTGTTGTGAGATTTTAGGTGGGTTTCTGAGTCAAATGATACAAAATGCAATTTTGTATCATTTGAAAATTATAAAAACAAAAAGGGTCCAATTTTTTGAGAAATTAAAATCAAATTCTACATATTAATGCAACATGTTTTACCCATTAAATAATTATAATTTAATAAAACATCAATTTGTCCTTAGAATATACTCTCTCTATTTAGAATAACTAAATTATACGAATAATCCTTAAAATAATAAAAATCATGTTATATAATCCCATAAATTCTGAAAAAAAATCAAAATTATTTTCTTTCGAAATATTAATTACTATCAAATGCTATTTTAAAATTTAGCAACTCATAGTATGTGAAACAATTACATGAGTTGAAATTTTTTCATGACTTTGTTTGAAATTGAACGCAAATGATTGAAAACAGCTATACATGTTGAATTGTGTTGTTCTTGCTTCTCTACTTAATCTAACCACTCTTGTCTCAATAAGCCAATCAATAAACATCAAGTGAAAGTGAAAGAACAGAAAGAGAGAAAACAGTCATAGAATTTTGATTTAATACCTTTTCTGTTTACGTTACGTGAGGAAAATTATTATATCTTTAATATCTAATTATTAATAATATTTGTATAAATTAATTTACTCATAATTTTATATATTATAGATACATTAAATAACTAGTGAGACACAATGAGGTGAAGATTTAGAAGAATAAATTGAAGGTTAATGTTTATAATTTTACTACATAGTAAGTTGTATGTTTTATTTGATATTTGATATATGTTTTATTTGATATTTGATATTTGTGGTCTATGGTATTCGAATACGTCTCTTACATGGTATGTTCGTGTGTTGGACACACGACACAGACACTTGTAAAACACACTTGTATGACAAGTATCAATGAAATGTCCAATTCAAAAAATATTTGTTAGATTTTTTACAATTCTAGTACAGTTCTAACACAATTTTAAAAATGAAAAATACATTAATTTTTTTAAAAACTCAAACTTATTATATACAATTTTATTATAATTATAAAAATAAGGAATAAATCATTTTAAATATAAAAAACATATTTCTGCTAACAAAACATACTTGTGCACATGTATAAATCGGTGTTTCCGTATCCTACATTTTAGATATTATAGATATTTTTGTCGGCGTATCAATTTTCCGTTATTGTGTCTATGTTTCATAGTTTGTGGCTAAGTGAGGAACAAGGCAATTAATGAAAAACAGATATGTTTTCCGTTTTGTCGTTAACAACGTTAAGAGGTAGTAGAGTCTTACACGTACCAAAGCAACTGTGTTTTCCGTTTTTGTCCTTAGCACCCAAACTGAAGCAGATGTCAGTTACTTGAACTGTTCCATTTAAAACTTAGAAGCAACAACATGTTACCTTGTCCCTCTTCCATTCTAATTCTGCCTTTCACCATAAACATACCAACACGTTTTTTCTTTCTGCTTCAGAAAAACTATGCTATATGTTGCCAACTTCTAAGGTTTGTTCAACCTCTATTCACTGAAGTCCAGAGATACACAACAGGTACAATCATTTTGATTCCACTGGTTTCAATTTGCTTAACTATTTCTTTCAACTCTACGTGAATATTTGTTACTGCAATACTGTTTTGAGTTTATGCAACACTTTTTTTAATATGATTACTGGTTGCTTCTGATCATTGGTGACTAAAATAAATGATTTCAAACTGAGTTTCATCACAGTATTTGATCTTGCTTTTTGAACTTGATTGGTTCACTTGCCATGATGCATAAGATTAACAAACTTTTTCTTCTTTTCAACCACATAAAATCATGTTCACCAAGTTCATGACGTACTTTATTATGTTTTTTAAACACTTTAATGTGTTTGCAATGATTATGAGATGAACACACCATGATTTTTGGAAGAGCCTATAACTTGACCTTTGAAATTTATATCACTGATACGAGTAGTACAACCTATGAGGCTTAGACACTCTTCTTAAATAGTGTGTCCGTATCGGACACCGACATTCGTAGGATATATATATATCGGTGAAATGTCCAATTCAAAAAATATTTTATTGAATTTCTGACAATTCTAGCACGTTCTAACACAATTTTAAATTAGAAAAATACATTAATTTTCTAAAAACTCAAACTTATTGTATAAATTTTTATTGTGATTATAAAAATAAGATACAAATCCTTTTGAACCAGCTAAGAAAAACGTCTTTCTGCTAAAAAAAAATATTGAAACATACTTACACAAATTTTTATTATCAATTTATATAATATATAAATCTGTATCTTGTATCCTACATATTAGAGATTATACATATCTCCATGTTCGTGTAGTATCAGTGTTTGTGCTACATAAAGGACAACACATTCAAATATGGATTTGGCCTTGTCTGCAGAGTTCATAAACTGATTCAGCATGTGTCATTTCTTTTCCTCACTATTTCCCTGTGTTCAGTGTTTCTTTGTAAGGTGACTTAGACGACAGAAACAATGGCCATGCAAGGTTGTTATTGTCATCATGTGAAGTTGGTAACTGAAAGAAGAACATTAGACAGTCTAAGTTTTTCAGGCTCAGTTTCGGTCAATAAACTGTCAAAGAATACTAGGATAAGAACGTGTGATCCATCAGGGAACAATCAGTTTGCAAAGCTTCTGCTCGTGAGAATGCATCAGACAGAATTGCCTTTGCCTGCATCAAAGAATGGAGCAGCAAATGGTAGAGCTGTTAAAATGGTACGCACAACTGAGCTAGTGAACAGAAAGACTATGTCAGCGAATAAGGTGAAGACAGTGAATGGTTCAGCTTCGAAGGTTAATGGGGAAAATCAAGTGAGAAAAAACCTTATGACCAAGACAGTGAAGTCTAGAACTAGAGCTTCTAAAGAACTTCCATCATTGGAAGAGCTAAAGATCTTACCCTCAGATGAAGGTTTCAGTTGGGCCAATGAAAACTACAGCTCTTGGCAGAGGTCTATTGATGTTTGGTCTTTTGTTGCTACTTTAAGAATTCGGATTCTGTTGGACAACTCAAAATGGACATATTTGAGAGGCTTCACAGAAGCAAAACAGGTAGGTTCTGAATTTTGTTAGTTGCCAAAAAAGTAAAATACCATTTTCCATTCTGAGTTGAATTGTAGTCCTAGGTGGTGGAAAAAAGTTACTGTTTTATTTTTATATAATTGGTCTTGGACATGTTTTTGTTTGTGTCTGTATTTCTGTGTTTGTGTCTGTGTTTTACTGAGATTGTTTTTAACATTTGTTCAGAAAAGCAGAAGGCGGAAAACTGCCTCATGGTTAAGGGAGTGTGTATTGCAGCTTGGTCCAACTTTCATTAAACTTGGTCAGTTGTTATCAACAAGGTCAGATCTATTTCCACGTGAATTTGTGGTTGAGCTCGCAAAATTGCAGGTATTCCTGCAGTTCTTTTCAGGCTCATCATTGTAGACATGTCATATTGCTCAGACTTTAATTATCCACTGTCTCTTTATGTAATAAATCTTCCTCTCATTTTCTATATAAAAAGAATTTGTGAGGAAGAGAAAAACAAGCAAGTGAGAAGAGCAATATAAAGATAAATGAAAGAATAGAGATCCACCATAGTGTGAGATTAGAAATCCAAGTGAGAGACTGAAGAAACTTTGTATTTCATCCTTGTTGGGTGAGATTGACTATTATCCTCGAGAGAAACAAATATTGTAATCCTATTTCACAGTGGAGACATTTTCTAAACTAGGTTTCGTGGGTTTTATTTCTCAACTAGAGAAGGTTTTCCCACGTTAAAATTCTCTCGTTGTCATTATTCTCTTTTATTCTATTTTCTTCTATTTGCTCATTGCTTCTGCAAGTGCTTTGTTTTGTATCTACATTAAAGAGGGAGAATTAGTTATGATTTTCCGAACAAAAGTGCTACATTTTGATGTCAGGTTTGACATTACTATAATAAAGAGTGTTTTTGAAAATTATCTCACTAAATAGATTGAATCTAATAAGATTTATTTATATTTTGGAGTAGTATACAAGAGTTTTATTTAATAACAGTATAACATTGTACAGGACATGGTTCCTGCCTTCTCTCCAAAGAAAGCAAGAAAATTTATTGAGAGTGAATTGGGAGCTCCCATTGACATGTTGTTTAAAGAGTTTGAAGATCGACCAATTGCTGCTGCTAGTCTCGGGCAGGTGTTTGATTCTACCCCTGCAGATTTATGTTTTGGTTAAGTTAAAAAATTGTCATACACTTCATATTACTCATTTTGATCCATTATTATCTCAAACTAGAACGTTTCTTCCATCTTGTAGCTAAACTGATGAGCTTTTAAATTACTGTTGTTATTAATATAGTAACATCAATTTTGGGGTCACATGAGTTTGTAGGTTCATCGTGCTATTCTGCATAATGGAGAAAAAGTAGTGGTCAAAGTTCAAAGGCCAGGTCTGAAGAAGCTTTTTGACATTGATTTGAGTAAGTTGTGGCCATTTTGTTTCTGCCATTAACAACACCTTTTGAGGCTTTGATTAAGAAGTGAACTTTAAGTCTATCTCAACCTTATAGATCACACTTCTCATACCGATGCTACAATATATTATGGGTGATCGATAACAGATGATAGCGGGTGGCTTGATAAGGCCAACAGATAAAGATAGACTCAAAAATAACTTTGATATCATGTTAAGAAGTGAACTTTAGACCTAACTCAACGTCATAAAACCAGCTTATAATGTGAGGTTTGCATCCACTTATATACTATGAAATGTCTTAATCTTTAGTCGATGTGAGATCTACAACAATGTTACCAACTATCAATAACTAATCCAAAAGCCTAGACTGTTAGGCGCAGACTTTACCGTTTGGTATCAAAGACTTTGATTTCATTGCTTCTACTCGCTTTCAATGTATTCCTAAAAAATTGGTTGAAGTGTAAGTAAACTCTACAAATACTAATCTATTATAATTTTGGTTCTATATATATGATAGATGTGGAATCTGCAACAGTATTTGTTTGACACACTTCTTTGTTTCAAGAAACTCTAAGCTGAAGAATGGTATATAAAGTTTAAGGATTACAATTTAGTAAATTATTTTGTTTGTGATTCTCACATGTTTGCTTGCTCTATCCAGAAAACTTAAAGCTGATTGCAGAGTATTTCCAGAGAAATGAAACTTTCGGGGGTCCACTTAGAGATTGGATTGGAATATATGAGGAATGTGCAACGTAAGTAATAAGCGTGCAAGTATACTGTTATGGAGATTTCATGCAGTAAAGCATATGTTAAACTGTGTTCATTAAATTTCAGTAATTTTACCTTCTCTTCATTACTATATCATTCCAATGTTTTCTATAATTTATAGTGTTTATGTTTGAGATCTCATCCGATTTTATAAGATTGAATTAAGTTTAAAACTCATTTCTTGATATAGTATCAAAGTCATCTAAAATTCATCGAAAATTTGTTAAACTGATCACTCTATGGATCACTCATTATATAGTCTTACGTACGAGAATTAAGTTTAAAGTTCACTTCTTAATAATTTTATATTTCATTTTGCAGTATTCTGTATCAAGAAATTGATTATATAAATGAAGGAAAGAATGCTGACAGGTTCCGACGAGATTTTAGAAACATAAAGTGGGTTCGAATTCCTGTAAGTTTCTTGCTGCAACACTAACATCGGATTTTAGCCTGTGAAAAATTTTAATGTCTAATAATTCTATTTTATTTTTAATTTTGACCACATCTCCATTTCTTTTGTTGTAGTTGGTATATTGGGATTATACTGCCTTAAAGGTGTTGACCATGGAGTATGTACCAGGTTTTCCTTTTCACTAATGCATGTTCCCTGTTTCTCTTTTTATGACAGAGTTATGCACGAGAACTTGTTGCAATCACACGTCGATTAGAGATTAAAACACTTCATAATATATAAGTGAATATAAACTTCATCTTATAAGTCGGTTTTATAAAATTGAGTTAAATTCTATGACAGGTATCAAAATAGACCAGGTGGATACATTAACTTCGCGTGGTTATGATCGATTACGAATCTCTTCACGTGCTACTGAGGCATACCTGATTCAGGTGCACATTCTAATAGTAACATCTGCTATGTTGAATATGGTTTTCTTTTTGGTTACTCTTTCTCTAGAAGATAGGTGTTGCTAGCACTCATGTAACTGAAAACATTGAGTTAATAAACTGTCACTTTGTTTTTGTCTTACAGATATTGAGAACAGGTTTCTTTCATGCGGATCCTCATCCTGGAAATCTTGCAATTGATGTGGACGAAGCAATTATTTATTATGACTTTGGCATGATGGGAGAGATCAAATCTTTTACCCGAGAGAGACTGCTTGAACTTTTCTATGCTATGTATGAAAAGGATGCCAAAAAGGTCTTCATTTTGTACTACCCTTGGATTATTTAAACTTAGAACATTGCATTTTACCAAATAAGTAACAAGAAATCACAACTTGCTATCATGATAAGCTCTTTTGATAAAGTGTTGATATCCATTTGTTTAATTTTCTGATGACTTTGCCTTGTCTCCACCTACAAAATGTAAGTCAGTAAGAGTATAAAAATATAGTGAGTATAGTGTAAAATATGAGTTGGAATTACTCTCTGTTAGTTGTTGTTGTCATGTGTTGGAATTGTTCCTCTTGTCTGAGTTCTAGTTGTATCTTATTCGTCGTCCCTTAAAATGGCTTTTGCTTTCAATACAGCTACAAATTTCAATTCAGCTAACAGTTATTATCTACAGCATAAAGGAATTTGCGATTGGCATAACTTTAACTGAGAAACTTTACTTTACTATCCATCTTGACACTTCACAATGATGCAGGTTATGCAACGCCTTATAGAGCTGGGAGCCCTCCAACCTACTGGGGACCTGTCTTCAGTAAGAATGTGAACTACTTGCTGTTCAAATATTCCAATTCTTGTCTTCACACTTGGCTTCATAAATGATAAATTTGCCTTCCAGGTGAGGAGATCTGTGCAATTTTTCCTTGACCATTTGCAAAGCCAGGCACCAGATCAGCAGCAGACCCTTTCTGCAATTGGGGAGGTTGGTCAACATTGTTATATTGGATCAGTGAATTCATAATATTTTGGCTCTTTGTTTCAATGGAGTGGAACCATGGATATAAGCTAAAGATGGATCAGTATTGTTTTTCATTTGGTTACAACAAATTATCTAGAGAATCTTCAGTCCACAATTTATTATTTATTAAGAAGTGTACTTTAAGCCTAACTCAACCTCATAAAACAAACTTATGAGGTAAGGTTTGCATCTACTTAAATATTATGAAATGCTCTAATATCTAGTCCATGTGAGATCTCCAAGACACATCCTTTATGTCGAGAATGACAGCTTGTGTGTGGGACAATATATTTATAGATAGTTTGATAGCGGGCCAATAGCGGGTGACACGATAAATATATTGTCACACGTACGAGTTGTCATTCTCGGCGTGAGGAAGGTGCGTTGGAGATCTCACATGAACTAGATATTAGAGCATTTCATAATATTTAAGTGGATGCAAACTTTACCTCATAAGTCAGTTTTATGAGATTGTGTTAGACTTAAAGTTCATTTCTTAATATTATTCAATGCTTTCTGTGCCAGGATTTATTTGCAATAGCACAAGACCAGCCATTCCGTTTTCCATCTACCTTTGCCTTTGTTCTCAGGGCGTTTTCAACACTTGAAGGTGTGCACTTCCCAAAAGCTTATTTTTAAAACATAAATGTATTAAGTTAAAAGTAAGTTTCAGTAATGATTCTTTTATTTTTCTGGCAGGTATAGGTTACACACTCAATCCAAATTTCTCCTTTGCAAAGATTGCTGCACCCTATGCACAGGTTCAGAGTTCAGATACTCCATGAACAATTATTGTTCTCATACTGCATTAAAATGCAGTGCTCACACTTTCTTCCTACGTTACAGGAACTTTTAGATATAAGGCAAAAGCAGATTACTGCACCACAGCTTGTGGAGGAGATAAGAAAGCAAGCAGATGATGTACCACACCCCTATAGTTTCTTTATAGTTCTTTTTTCTAGCATGATTTTACAGTTATGGCCTATGAAACTCGGACACGTCTCTTAAATGGTGTGTCCGTGTCAAACACACGTATCGGATACCAACACTCGTAAGATATTCGTAGGACTCGTATCCATGAAGTGTCTAATTCAACAAATATTTGTGGGATTTCTGACAATTCTAGTACGGTTCTAATACAATCTTAAAAAGAAAAAATACATTAATTTTCTAAAAACTTAAACATATTGTATAAATTTTTATTATGATTATAAAAATAAGGAACAAATCATTTTGAACTAATCATGAGAAACATAATCTTTATTGTCGATTTATATAATTCATAATTATATAAAATAAATTTGTGTCCCCGTGTCCTACATTTTAGAGACCATACGTATCTTCGTGTACATGTTCATGTCTGTGTCTTATCAGTTTTTGTGATACATAGTTTATGTCATTGTGCAATGTGCATCCACTTGAATTGATATTCCTGGTGTTATGCTTTTAGGCTAGATCCTATACCATGTCAATGCCATACAAAGTTCAAAGAATAGAAGAGTTTACAAAGCAACTTGAAGCAGGGGATCTAAAACTTCGAGTCCGAGTGCTAGAGGTCAGTTTATTCACTTTTTGTTGCATTATTTATATAGCTTTTCTCATTCTAAAATGACTTATAGTAGTTTCACACTATCACAAAGTTTTCTCTGGTGTTAACAAAAGGGACTAGAACATAACTTTTATGTGAGATCATTGAACTTGTTTTTGGTAGTCTGAAAGAGCTGCAAGAAAAGCAACAACTCTACAAATGGCAACAATGTATACTGTATTAGGAGGAACTCTGCTAAATCTTGGTATCACTATGAGCAACCAAGGCAATGCAGCTATGGGCAATGGATCTTTCATTGCTGCAGGTGACTGTGTTATGAAGCTTATTGTGGAATCATGTTCAAATTTCTTCATATGGCTGATAGGTGCAGCATTTGAATGTGCAGGTATTTTTATGACACTGTTTGTGAGATCCATGCAAAGGGTAAAGATGCTTGATAAGTTTGAAGAAATGATATAAAATTGCTTACCATTCAATTCGATTCTTTCAAGCTTGTGTAAACTTCCCCTCGTCTCCATTTTCTTACATGTAAAACTCTTGAATGGTGTGTTCGTGTCGGACACAAGTATCGGATCGGACATCGACACTCGTACGACACTTGTAAAACACAGATCGGTGAAGTATCAAATTCAAAAAATATTTGTTGGATATCTAACCATTCTAACAGGGTCCTAAGACAATTTTAAAAAAGAAAAATACATTAATTTTCTAAACATTCAAATTTACTATATAAAATTTTATTATGATTGTAAAAATAATGAACAAATCCTTTTAAACCAATTATGAGAAACATTTGCTAAAAAGACTAAAACATATTTGCACACATAAATCTTTATTGTCAAATTATATAACTAATAATTATATAATATATAGATTTGTATATTCGTGTCCTACAATTTAGTGATTATACTTATATTTGTGTTTGTGTCTATGTCGGTGTTTATGCTACATAGATAATTATTATGCCAAGCAAATAATTTAATAGCTAAGACACAAAAATAAATCTCACTAGATCAATTTTGTAAAGTTAACTTAAGTAAATTAAGATGATTTTAAAGGTATTTAGAGTTTAATTTTATCAAATTCATTAAAAATGTGTTGAGAAATATATATTGACTAAGTAAATGTAAATATAATTTTACTGTGAGATTGAATTACTCTTAAATTTCACTTTGTTAGTATAATAAATTTATTTACAATTTTTCTTTCAAACCCAATAATCTGATAGAAAAAATCATTTTTAACTAAACAAAATTTGTTTTCATTACAATTCTCACCTATTTCTCCTCTGTCGTTTCTAATCCACCTATTACTTGTCTCTTTTGGAAACAAAAATCAAGAAAAAGACGTATATATGGTTGGGAAATAATATTAAATGACGGATTATTAATTATTTTTTGACTTAAGAAACTCCTATTTAATGTAATATACTACATTAAATGACTAATGCATTAATTCTTTATTGACTTAATGCAGAATAATACAGTATTAAGAACTCGTGGTGATATATCTCTTCAATCAAGGCATTTTTATTTATTTTACTTAATTTAATATTTGAGTTGTTCATCATAAGCTTACAGTGCTATGAACACCTTCCAAATAGGGAGAATATGATATAAAAAATTACTTTTTTTGTTAAAAGGAATATTATTTTTGTTTCCTATTTAAAGGTATTATGTAATTCTTGTTTATTAAACATTTTTAACAAAAATACATTCCATTTCTTGGTTCTAATTTATCATATTTTTTTTAAAAAAATCACTTTTATAGTTTAACCACGAATCCTACAATTAGCATAGAGAACTATTAGAGGTAGATTTGGAGAGACTTCGAGAAAACCAAACTTTAATCGAATGAATACTTTAAAGAATTGCAGTCAAACTTGTTTAGAAAACACGAGCTTAGTTTACCTGCATAAATTTTTTCGATACTCAAATTAGTAAGAGTTAGAAAACTTTTTAAAAATATTTGATGAGTAATAAAAGAGCAGATGAGTGAGAACAATTATATACTCGTCTAAGTTAATATTCAAAGATAAATTGTTATCTAGCTTATTAAGAATAGGAAAGAAGATACATTTATTATGCAATTTTTAAGGTTTATTCGTCTCGATTCCCCGATTCCTTTTTGAAAATTAGAACATTTAGTTTATTATAACAAAATCAATTTTCATGTTATTTCGAATTATTCAAATTCGTATATACTTGGAAGTACATCTATCATTAACTCAAATATTTCAAAACTCTACCAATTTTAAAAGCAAAAGATTATACAAATAACATTAAACACTATTTAAAAAAATAATAATTGTAATGTCTCCATCAATGTAGAAGAGGGATAGAACATCTAAAAGGTTGTTAGAAATTAGTTAGGTAGGTGAAGTAAAATGCATTGGCTGAGGGCGTTGGATGCTACGCTCAACTATACACTTCATAATCAATTTATTTTGTACACTATCCTCCATGCACATCTATAGACATGCATGCATGTTCTTTAAACTAAATCTTTTTTATTTTTGTTAGAAATAAAATTTTATCAAATTTTATGCATTTTCAAGAAGTTAAGATAGATTAATTTTAATAGAATATTATGCGGATAAAAGAAAATTGTTTAATTTATTGGTAGCTGAATGTGAGGTGGCACGTGTGTCTTTACATGACATTAAAAAAGTAATAAATGTGCATGGCATGGAACGCATGCTAAATTTTATTATTCAAAAATAGTCTTTAATTTATCACACTCTCTATCTAAATCATTCTTCAATGCTAAATTACCTTAAATTAATTATTTTTAAGAGAACATTTTTTTGTAATTGTGTTTCTTTTTTCATGTCTATAATGCTATTGTCCTAATTACAAAAAGTATCAAAATTAATGTTGTATCAAAATATTTTCACACACTCTAATCATGTTATTTTGAACGAAATTGGAACCAAAAGAATGATTGTTCTTCTTCTCGGTCGGTCAGTCTACTATTCCCTCCTTTCTCTCGGATAAACTCCTTTTGCTCCTCCCACTTCTCCAATTCTTGTTTCCATGAATTCTGTTCGGATGATATCCACAAAAGATACTCTGACGTTCAAATAAGATTTAAATGTTCGACACTCAGTGCTATTAGTACTGATTCTTGAAATATATGTTTATTTATATGATTAATAACTTTTGTTGTTGGGTTGTATTAAAGATCTGAATCACAATTAAAAATATATTACGTAATCTTTGATTATTTATTAGTTTCACTAATCTTCTAAATGATTTCGATCTTATCGATTGTTCAACTCGTGTCGGTCAACTCTAATCGCTACACACTTATTTGGATTTGTAACATCATAAATTAATCATCCATAACTTAACATACTCTCTTAATGAATTTTTATATTTATTAATTTATGAATAGTTCTTTGAAAATTTATTATACTAACAATTAATTTGAGTTAGTAATAATAAAACAATAATAATAATAATAAATAGTACAAAATTTCACCTAACAAACCCATGGAGTTGAAGTTGATGAATGAGAAAGTTGATGCCCAGCAAAACGTTGAGAAGATGCATTGAAAGGCGCGTGTAACTCGTGGCCTCCTCCACCACGCCATATATAAGCACTCGCATCACCCATTTTCATTCGCTCTTCTTCACTCCTCTTTCGTCTTCTCTCACTCTTTCTTCTTCACCAACAACACATCGCAGTCAAAGGTACCTCTTCCAACCTTTCTTTCCTCAATTTTCCTCAGATCCGCACTTCGCTTACCATATTTGATGCATGCATCACCGTTTATCTGTTTCCTCATCGTTTGTTATTCACTCCCAATTCTCTCCTAGATCTCCATTTTCCCCTCGCTTCCTCTTCACCGTCATTGCATTTTGTTTGCTTAATCTCGCTTTGCTTTCTTGTGTTTTCCAATTTCTGAATTGTTCAATGTTAAGAGGTTAATTTGTGCCATGATATATCATTTCTGATGATTCTTGATTCTTGATTCTTGCATCCACCTCACTTGAATTCGGTTTTCAAATATTATGTATGTTCGTTTACTAATTAGGCCTGAATCTCTGTGTGTTTAATGTTTTTGGATTGCAGATTTTATTTTCATCAATCAATGGCGCCAGCAGCTGCAGCATCTTCAGATGATATAAAACCCAGAGGTCCTTCATCAAATATTTTGGATTATATGCACTTTCGAAATAGAGTATATTGATGTTTCACGGTGTTTATATACGCTTTATTTGACCTTGTTAAGTTTTTTTCTGTATAACCGTTCATTTCGTCCGTCGGGCACAATCATAAAGAAAATAATTAAAGCATTAAGTTTCGTATATTTCGTTAGTTGATCTCTTATGTTTGATTTCTATAGATGTTTGCATTGTTGGTGTTGCTCGTACCCCGATGGGGGGATTTCTTGGTACTCTGTCATCTCTATCTGCCACCAAACTAGGCTCCATAGCTATTGAAGGTAAAGCCTATTTCAGTGCTCATTACATTGCATTTGAAACTTATTATGTTTACATGTTTTTTTTATTGATATGCAGCTGCTCTTAAAAGGGCCAATGTTGATCCATCCCTTGTGGAGGAAGTAATTTTTGGGAATGTTCTTAGTGCTAATTTGGGGCAAGCTCCTGCAAGACAAGCTGCTCTCGGAGCAGGAATACCTAATTCAGTGGTCTGCACTACTGTTAACAAAGTTTGTGCATCAGGAATGAAAGGTGGGCTTATTATTAAGAGGATTCTATTTGTTTCATTATATGTTTTTAAGATATAGAAAAAGGATATTAAATTTGTTCTGGTTATTGCAGCTGCAATGCTTGCAGCACAGAGTATTCAATTAGGCACAAACAATGTTGTTGTGGCTGGTGGTATGGAATGCATGTCTAATGTACCTAAGTACCTGGCTGAAGCAAGGTCAATATTCAATTTGATTTGACACTCTTAAAGATTGGTTCTAGTTGTGGCATAAACTGATTCAATAGTAAAACTTCAGGAAAGGATCGCGCCTTGGACATGATTCACTTGTTGATGGGATGTTGAAAGATGGGTTGTGGGATGTCTATAAGGATGTTGGGATGGGAGTGTGTGCTGAGCTATGTGCAGATAACCATTCATTAACAAGAGAAGACCAGGTATTTAGGATTATCTTTTTTAGAAAAGATTTTCGCAGGATTATTGTAATAAATTTTTTTGATGTCTCTGTATTTCCCCTCAGGACAACTATGCGATTCAGAGTTTTGAACGTGGAATTGCTGCCCAAGAAAGTGGTGCCTTTAAATGGGAAATTGTTCCCGTTGAAGTCTCTGGTGGAAGGGGAAAACCTTCAACAGTTGTTGATAGGGATGAAGGCATAGGAAAGGTAACCACATAAATCAGTTGAATCACGGTAATAATTGTATGAATAGGTTAGCCAACAAAAGCACTTGTTTACCCATTAATATTTCCCAGTTTCATGAGTATCAAATATGTTAGAAGGCTATAGGTATCTAAGCACGGGTTATGTGGATATTGGATAATATTGTGAATATGTCCATGTCTAATAAAGGAAACAATTAATCAGGAGTTGGGATTGGAATTTATAGTTTTTTTCTGTTCTCATAAACAACAATTTTATGCAACTTCTAGCTGCAAATTTAGTAAGTTTATAGTCAATAAATTTTTTTATACTCGCCGTGGAATGCAAGTCAATATATTGTTATATTTTTCCTTTTCCTATGCCAGTTTGATGCTGCCAAGTTACGCAAACTTCGTCCAAGTTTCAAGGAGACTGGAGGTTCTGTTACCGCTGGCAATGCTTCCAGCATAAGGTTAATATATCATCAAAATTAGCTCAATTTTTTCATTCATAACGATTTCTAGTTGAATCCTCTTTTCAATTATTTATTATTATAAAATAATAAATTTATTATATATATATGTGTGTGTGTGTGTGTGTATGTATGGTGGGAGAGGAGACTTTTTTATGTGAGACTGAGAGGGATAAGTACTCACCATTAGATGTTATTATGAATGATAAAAGTTTGTGAGTAGTTTTAAACAGTCAAATGACTTTTTTAATTGGCTATGTGAACTTAAAAAACTTTTAATATTGACCATCTATATATGGTTGTATGGTCCAAATTAGCTTATCTTATTCTTATAAAAAAATGGATTTTCCACTATATAAATCTCTTATATGTATGTATGTTGCCTCAGGGTGTGTAGTATGGGGGAAAACAATGCTTGTAAATCTGCCACGTGCTCCTGGTAGTATAGATAGCAAAGAATGTCATAGGAAGACAAGTTTTTTTCCTATATAATGTTTGAGCCACAAGTGATTCAATTAGAGTTGTATTTATAACATATTTAATATTTTATATGTTTCTTTGAGTATTCATTTATCATTAATTTAATCAAATGATAATTAACACCAATCATTAGTTTAATATTTTAATGCAAATGAAAATGCTCTTTCTAACAGTGATGGTGCTGCTGCACTAGTTTTGGTGAGTGGAGAGATGGCAGTGAAGCTTGGGCTTCAAGTTCTAGCAAAAATCACTGGATTTGCTGATGCTGCTCAGGTACATAAAAATATTTTAAATATGAACTACATCTTCAGACCATAAGAAATAAGAAATAGAAAAAATCATATTGGTATTCACATGATTTCTAGTATTTGGTATTATATTATTAGTATAATTTCATACTTATATGAGGTTTGGCTGTGCAGGAACCGGAGTTATTTACAACGGCTCCATCCCTTGCCATTCCCAAAGCCATTTCCAATGCAGGGTTGGAGGCTTCCCAAATTGACTTTTATGAAATTAATGAAGCCTTTGCGGTAGGATTTAATGTGGAATTATTGTAGTACTTTTTCAATTCATGATGCCATGGATTTTAACTGTTCATATTACTGTCTGTAGGTTGTGGCTCTTGCAAACCAAAAACTTCTTGGACTAAATTCGGTAAGTTCTTCTCCGTGTCATCGAGTGAAAGTTGTAATCCTTTAGTGTATGTGTAATAAACTATTTCCACTTCACTGTCTTGAAGAGTGGATGCTATTGTAGAGTGCAGAGCATGTTACAATTTGTCTATAATCCATCATTTAACATCACCGTGGCCATTAATGGCCGTATCCTTAATTATCTTAAAGAGTGCATGCAGTCGTAGGTTCCAAACCCATCTTTGTACAGAACATGTTGGATGTTTTTTCTAAAATCTATAATTTAACGTCACCGCTCATTAATGGCTGTTCCCTTCCATTTATTCCTTTTACTCAAGTAACTACTATTTTACAGGAAAAAGTAAATGTACATGGTGGAGCCGTTGCACTGGGTCATCCTCTTGGTTGCAGTGGTGCTCGCATTCTGGTCACACTCTTGGGGGTATATGTTCTGTTCAAAACTTATTATTTTACAATTTATAATAGCGTGTTTACAGATTGCTATGCTTTTGAAGAAAAAAAAATTCTATCATAGTGCTCCTCTTAAATTCTTTGTTTAATTACTTAAATCGTTATGCTCAATTATTCAAAAAGTTAATAATTTAGAAAATAATAGCAACGTGATTATTTGTCCTTTTTTATTCTATTTTTGAATAAATTACATTGACAATCTAGTGAGAGTAGTATATTACGAGACTGAAATGAACAGATCTTGATCATCTTAGATTTTTTTAAGTGATGGTGTCTTATCAAACTTATAATTCTGAGCATTTATGTATGGTCTCTCCATAATATTGAATGTTCCTTTTGGATTCAGTTAATCTAAAAGTTATGACCTGCAGGTACTGAAGCAGAAGAATGGGAAGTATGGAGTGGGTGGCATTTGCAATGGAGGAGGTGGTGCATCTGCCCTTGTTGTTGAGCTTCTGTAATTTTTCATGTTCCCTAAATGTTGTTTCAGAGTCAGCCTTCCTTTAGCACCCTACATGCATATTTCAAATGTATTACAAGGACCAGACTTGAAGGGTGGACACAAATTTAGCCACATATTTGTTAGGTTTTAATCTTAGATACTGTGAAACTGAAGTTTTCTTAGTATCCAAGTTGACCATTAAGCAATAAAAAAAAGGCTTTCTGTTATATGTTACTGGCGTACTTTGATTTATGGTTTTGACTTAGTGAATGATTTCAACCCTCTTATTCCAACCACAACATCACACAAATTCTTGTTGTACTTGGTCTTGTGTTTGCCAGTTTATTATCAATGTGGTTATTGTTGGATGAAGCTGATCCAAATCAGTATTCAGACTATGATTTTTGAAATATATATACTAATCAATCAGCGTTTTATATGGTTTTTATTGCACTCATGATTTTCAGTACAAATTTTCTTTTAAGTTGTATCTTGAAGACACTGGGAAACAACACCATCAAACTTAATTGAAGAAGCACAAAAGACGCAGAAACTGCAAAACCTTACTTCTAAAAACTACAATAACTGATCTATTATTTTTTATCTAAGAAGGAAGAATGTAAAAAAAAACATAAATTAATGAACTATGTTTATTCTTGTTAGATTATAGTATAAAATTATATAGTTATTTTCCTATTTTCATTTTATAATTATTAAAATATAAATTAATCATTTTGATCTTTATATAATTAAAATTATAAGAACAATTAAAATCACAAATGTCTTAGAATTTAATTTGATTTTTAAATATAATTTAATGGCACAAATGACTCCAAACTCATGTTATATATAAAAAATGCTAATAATGTATTTTCAACTTAGTTCGGTGAAATGTAAATCCTTTTTAGAAAATGAGTAGTTAATCGAGCAATAAACATAACTTGATTTTCTATAACTGAGATCAAAGAGAAGTATAATAAAAATATTATATTTATAAGTTTACTTGATATAAAAAAATACAAAAGACGGAATATTTTTCATGGGATCCACCAAAAAATATTATTCTTAAAGTGGAATGAAATATGATAGAAATATCTCTTTATTATATTTTCCCTTGTTTATTTCACTCCTCCTATCCAATCCAATGAATCATGGTTGATAGTGAAATAGCATGGGATCACCTCCGTTTTTCACATAAAATACGTGTTCTTTTATTGATCACCACATATCCAAACATAAACAAAAATAATAAAATATGTTTATCCAATCATATATGTATGCATATAAAATTATAAATTTAAAAATTATAATAAATAGTTGTATGAAATTATTATTGTGTAGGCGGGAAATGTTATATCTTCATCGTTGCACGTATTTTTTGGTCCTTCTTGGCTTCTAATAATTCTCGGTTGTCGATTTTTGGTCAAAGTGTAATACTTACAAGAGGTTCTTCGATACTCAAATCAATATTCGATATTCGATAATAGAGATAATAAATATTAATGTGTATCTTGATTTGACATTAATCAACCTATTTATAAATATGCATTTGACTCTTATGTTGGTGGGCCTAAATTAGCAAAATATCATAATTAATCTTAAATTAGTTTCACATGAAGTGTTAATCATATTCAAAGACCATATTTAAGTAACTTTTACTTTAGATTGTCAAGATAAATAGGACTATAATAATCACTACATTATTTGAATATACGTTTGAGATATTTTCATGATCGTCATATACAATAAACTTATTCTAAACTTAACAAGTTTTACTTAGAGAGATTTTACTATCTTCTTCAATCAAAGTGGACATATTTTTTTACAAGAAAATTTAGTATTCTTACAAAATAGAATTTCACAATGTTTGGAATTTTCTTATTTGTTTTCTATAAATAAAGAGTTTGGTTGTTGAGAGGAGACAAGATACCAAAAATTCTCATACCCTCCACATATAAACACAACATATCCAATTATTTTACTATAAATCATGGATATTATTTGGATGAGAAATTGTAAATAGAAAAGAAAAAATAAAATTTGTAAAAGAATTTAAAGTTTGAAAGCTTAATTTGTTTATGGTGTAAAAGTATTATTTCTGAAGGAAAATTATCAATTTAATAATTTTTAAAGTTATATATAAATTTTGATAGGATGAGTTCAAAAATAAGTATATACAATAAATAATAATTGTATAATTAAATGACATAGAAAATATTAAAATAATAATATTAAAAATTATAACATTGGTTGTAAATATATTATTACTATTTTTGAATTTAAAAATTAAGGTATGATTGTTATTTGGGTAATTTAGTTTAAAATGTGATATGATCTACCCCTTCTCCTTTACAAAGATCGAACCCTAACCCTACCCTAGCCGCGTTTCTTCATCAACTAGTACGTTTCGCTCTCTCTTTTCCTTCTTTCTCAACTCAAATTTCTTACAAACCTACAGGATTTGGGATTCAAGGCCGAATCGTTTTCTTGTGTTGTGAGTTTTATTTTTAACGTTTGTTCACTACATTTAGTCCAATAAGAATCTCCCTTACACACTGCTATTTTTCTGAATTCTGTGTCACTTAATCACCTCTGCATGTGCTTAACTTGTTACGATTTCAAGGATTATAGTTTTGAAATAGAGTCTATGATAATGGAGTTGTATGATTTCCCCAAGTTAATTTGAAGTTAGTTGGGGATTTTAGCCACTAAATTGGGTTTGCTGACACGACCTTTGGTCATTGATCTTTTTGAAAACCTATTCCATTCACATTGTTTCTGTTGGACTAAATTTCGCATATAGACTACACCGTGTAAGATGGAAATAACCCATTGTTCAGAGAATTCCGCTTTTTATCTAGAGATGTCGTTTTTTGTTCTGTGAATCGTAGGGAGGAGAGGAGAGAGATTTGGCTGGTTGGAGATTTATACTTATGCTTGAGACTGGTCATTATAATAGATGTAAACAACAAGAAATATTAAATTGATTAGAAACCTGGGAAATTTTTGGACTTCGTAGGTAGTAGAAGCATGGGGTATACGGACTTACGAAGAAAAATCATTTGATGAAGTGGTGAATGATTCTAGCTGAACATTATGACCATGATTTGTTTGCTTCTCAATCATGTTGTTCCAAGTGATTTGTAGTTAGGGTTTTAAGGAATTCTACATGTTTTGTTGTTCAGTGTTCTTTTATTTGGTTTAGTCTGCAAGCTTTTAACCCAAATTTTAGACATAAGTTTCTCTCAGCATCTGTTGATCCAGTTGATATACTTTTGGTTCTCGAATTAGAAAAATCTTAGTGTACAGGGATTGCCTGTGTGCTTCTTAATATGACTTGTATGAAATATAATAAGACTATTTTAGGTGAACATGATGCATAAGTTTGGTTAGAAATAAATAGAGGACATTTTTTTTGGTTGTAAATGGTTGCAATTAGAAATAACGAAATCTACACGGTGATACCATTCAACACCAATCCAATTCTAATAGTCGATTATCTTATTTCAGGCTACAATGGCTGCCAATATCTCACCTTCTGCCTTTGAAAAAGAACAGGTGGGTATTCCTTTCTATTCCTCCAATTTTGGAAAAATTAATCTGGTGATTGATGTTGTTACCTGATAATTTGAAAATGATTTCAACTTTAACCGTGTTTTTTGGAATTATTTGATTATTTAGTTTTTCTTGCTTTTGGATGTGTTTCAATGATTCATGTGATAATGAAACAGATATTTGGAATGGCTGAAAAGGAGATGGAATATAGGGTCGAATTATTCAACAAGTAGGTTTCCCTGGTCTTGCTCGCCTTGATAGTTTTGCTGTTGTTAGCAAGTATAACGTAGAATCTAGCTGCTTTTTGTTTGAGAAGATTTGTTGGTGGCATAATAATTCATTTGGCTAACACTTTGGTATTTTTACTATTCAGGATGACCCAAACCTGTTTCAAAAAGTGTGTTGACAATAGGTGGGGAAACTCTTGTCTAATTTTATTAACTGCTTGAGAAACTGTCATGTTTGATGCTCTTCAAATGCCATCCAGTCCAGTCCAGTCAATTTGGAAATTACTCTCTGATTTTTCAGTTATCCCCTGTTGCATTCTTTTGATGATGGCTCAATGTGAATGTTATTATAATATCTGTTTTAACACTTTTTCTTCTCAGGTACAAGGAGTCTGAGCTAAATATGGGTGAAAATAGTTGCATTGACCGATGTGTTTCAAAATACTGGCATGTAAGATTTTGCTTAACTCTAAGATTTTGCTTATCACTGACACTTTTTTGAGTTGTCTTGTCTGTGACCTGTTTCTTTTTTTCTCGTCAAACTTAATATTATGCTATAAGATAGTTTTCTCATAGGATGTTTTATGATGAAATCTTATTGGGGTAAGGCAAATAAAGTGTTTGTGGGTGATGGAATTTCTGACTTCAAAATGGTTTTTGCTTTAGATGTAATAGGAAACTGCAAATAGTGATTGTCTGTTTTGTCTAAGCAGGTGAATAATCTAGTTGGTCAGCTGCTTGGTTCTGGGAAGCCTCCGATGTAATCCAAGTCTATGGTGTTACATGTACGGCATCAATTGCAAACATAAATTTAATACTTTTGCAAGTTTTTTTTGTCCATGACTATTTTTAGGTCAATCTGCTTTGTTAAGAGAAAGATTGATTAGCTTTTGAGTTGAGATAGCCATTGGTGAACAATAAAAATAATTTTAGTTCATTTTTTGTTTCTAATTTATGTCTTTTTGGTTCTACCCTTAATTTATCAGAGTGTTTTTCTATTACATTTGTTTGAACTTATCATCTTGCAACAGCATTGATCTTTCTCTCCCCTTGCAGTTTTTCGTTTTCATTTTTTAACAATGTACTTTATATACAGTTAACTAATTTTTAAACAATTTTTTCGAATGAATCTAATTTTTTCGAATATAAGTTCATTGTCATATTTTTTTTATAACAAACTTAAAACTATACAGTCAACTAAAAAATATAATTCTTAATTTATTATTTTATAAATTGTTTAAATTAAAATTCAAATATAATTAATAACTAATGTATGATTTGTCTGAAAATGTGTGTAAATTAAATTGTAAAAAATGGAATGACAAGTTACTTGCCGATTTATCTGATAAAAATAAAGAGTATTAAAATTTTAAATTTAAGTTATTTAGGCACCTTATATTGATTGAGTACGCATTATTCTATCATAAAATGCTCATTTATCAGTGTTACGTTAGATATGTTAAGAAACAAGAAAGAAAAAAATGTTCAAACACAGGGAGAGAAGAGAAGAGAAGAGAAAATAAGTACAAATAAATTTTCAGGTGCTTTGAATTAAATGGGAAAAATATAATAAAAAAAGTTAAGTTATACATCTAATTGTTTGGTTGAATAAAATAATAAAGAAAGTGTGTCTCTAAATAATAAACCTTTGGAGTGAGAGCTAATTTATATTAGAATCTATATATTATATTAAGAGTTGTTAAACTATATTTATTTTTATAGTAAAGACAAAAGTGAAGTGGAAGAGAGAGAGGGGTAGTGTTGTAGGGACAGAAAGGTATCCGTTGGAAAATTGAACGTTAAGGGGTTCATGACAGAACAGAAGAGAATCCAATACCAGAGCCACTTGTATGAATAAATGCTCCCTCTTATTCCTTCTCCACTCAACTCAACAACACTTCATTTTTTACTCTCACCCTCTCAATTCAGAAAACAAGAAGAAGAAGAATATCAAAGATGGGCATGGTGGTGGTGATCTCTCTCCCTTTCATAATCTTCTGCTTCATTCTTGGCTTTGGATGTTACTTCTTTGGAAGAGCAAGAGGAAGAAGAGACATGCAGACCAACCCTCAAGTTTATGGCATGCCAGCTCCACCACCAGGTGCTTCTGCTTCTGCTGCCAATCTTGATTCCCACTCCAAGCCAGACAACACTCATAATGTTTGACTCAGATTCCACACACATCGATTAGAGATCAGAGTCTTTTGCAGTTATATTTACACGTCTTTTGCAGTTATATCTGCAAATCTCTTTCATAAACCAGTTTTATGAGATTTAGTTAAATTTAAAGTTTACTACACAACATACCATATCAGCTTCTCTCTTACTATTGCAAAAATATACCTCATATGTATCTTCTTTACTTTGCTTTCCTTTTTCTCTCTGTGTTGTTGTTGTTTCCATCTTCAAACATCAATCAACTTTCCTTTGTTTCATTATCTAAATTCAATTTTCTAGTTCAGTCAGAGCCCTGTGGTATTAGTTTTGCATTATACAATGTGCCTTTACCATGTTGCCAATTCTTCAAGCAGATCCATTCTTTGTTAACACTGCAGATCTATTGAACACCTGACAAGAAAAAAAAAAAAAGGTAAAAGAAAAGAATCATAAATGTGATGGGTGATTCATATTATGTAATCACAAGAAAAAAAATTAAAATTTCGTAAATATATATGATTAAGAGTTGGATTCGTAATTCGTATATGTAAAAAACACATGGGATCCAATTTGTATGGATCAAGTTCCCATGCTTAACGTGAATCATTTATGAAGTTATTATTAATTTAAGATCCCACAAAAAACATTAAATATTTTTTTAAATTACTGTTCTAATTAATTTAAATATTATTTTTTTGTGAAAAATGGTTTAAAAAAATACAAGAGGTTTCTTTCTTGTTAACAATGTAAAACTAACTAGAATGATGAACATTATCATCATAAATCTTTAGAATTAACTAAAAAATAATTTAAAAAATATAATCTATATTAAGAGGAAGATTTTGATGGTTGAGCGTGGTTGGCTGAAAATGGTGGAAATGTAGGCCTCACAAATTTGATTGACATTGGCCCAATCTCTCTGTTTCCTTTCAGTTGCTCTGTTTCTCTGTTTTTCTGATTCTTTCTTCTTTCTTCTTTCTCCTTGGAAACTCAATATCAAGGAAAAGAAGAAGGTTGAATCAACAACACTACATTGCATCAAATATATATAAATATATTCAGTTCAAGGTCCCATCCATCCTCCAACTTCATCTATCGACCATGGCGGTAACTATGCAACCCAATTTCATCTCCTTTTTTGTTACATTTCAATTTCAATTTCAATTTCAATTTGATTATGAACATGAATTGCAATGCATAATTATGAACAGGAGAAGGGTAGAACATTGCCTAAGTTTGGGGAATGGGATGTGAGTGATCCATCATCAGGTGCTGATTTCTCAGTAATCTTCAACAAAGCCAGGACCGAGAGGAAGCAATGTGCTAAGGTCCACTTACCCCCTACTGCTTGCAATTCACCACAATACAACCCTCAACTCGCTCTTCGCAAGTCCCATTATGTAAGTTTTTTTCTTTTCTTTACTTTTATGCATTAATGATTCAAGTTGGTATCTACTTAGCATAGACACTGACATACGTATCATCTCTAAAATGTATGACATAGGTACACAAATCTATATATTATATAATTATTAATTATATAAATTGATAATAAAAATTTATGTGCACAAGTGTGTTTCAGTTTTTCTTTTAGTAGAAATATATTTTTATGACGGGTTCAAAAATATTTGTTTCTTATTTTTATAATCATAATAAATAAGTTTGAGTTATTAAAAAATTAATGTATTTCTCATTTTTTAAATTGTGTTAGAATTGTGCTAGAATTGTCAGAAATTCAAATTGGACACTTCACCGGTACGTGTCTGACAAGTGTCGGTATCCGATACATGTATTCGACACGGACACACCATTTAAGAGGCAAATGAAAGCCTCATAGGTTGGTATGCATGCATTGGTAGAAATTTAACCGTTTGTGTCATCGTCCTATTCTCAAATGGGGACACCCTCTTGAATCATAGAAAACTACTTTCATGTCTTTTGTTTATGTTTATGCTTGATTAGGAGGAACTGGTATCTGTTCAAGTAAGGTCTTGTTGAAACCATAATATAATATATTTGAAAATTTTGGATTTTGATAGAGCTATACATCCATGTAACACTGACACCAACCTAGGGTGATAATGAGATGATGTTGTTACATTTAATTTGATGCGTTGTGATTTTATTCTCTTCTTAATGCAATAAAAGATACTCGATAAAAAGATACATAGTTGCATTTGATCCTTTGTTCCATACAGTTGTTGTTTTTATTTCTCCAATTATAAATTGATGTGCTCTTGTATCTTGTTATGATATGTTATTGTAGCTAATATGTTGGTTGGATACTCAGCTGATTAGGTGAGGAAAATTTTGTGTTGGATTATTTGTATAAGGATTGAGATACTCCTGAAGTGTCTCATTTTATTTTATTTGTTTTTGCTGATAAATAAAACAGTTTCTTTGTGAGTACTAACTTCTGAATAAAATTATTTTTTGCAGAAAAGATGGCTCTGCTGCATAAAGGTATCTGCTGAGCCCTGAGGGAAATCTTGAGCTTCATTTAAGCTATGATGGGTCCTGCTGAAATCTTAGATATATATATACGTAGTGTAGATTTGGGCTTGATTAGGAAACAAATATAGCATGATACATGCAATTTCTGGGGTTTCTTAATGTTACAAACTAGTTGGTTTCGCACCTCATTCACTCCACAATTTTTCATTTAATTCAAGTTTCCCTCCATTGTTTATAAACAGGAACTTGATATTTGATGTAACTGTTCTGATTAGTGGACTTCGCTTGCATCGTTGTCAAATGGAAAACAAATCATAATAACACAACAATTCAAGGACTTCATTTGTGTTTTAGACAGTTTCATTCACACAAAAGTAGAGATGAGCAAAATGAATAATCCTTTTCTGAAATCTGAAAATCGATTGTACCCTTGTGCAGATCATGGTCAACAACCAATTTTCCTACGTTCTATTGAAAAATACGTACATCCAAGGGGATTTATACTGAAAGTGTGTTTACATTAAGAAAGATATACCTATCCTCAGTTAAAATTAAATGTACATGGTAATTTGATCCAAAATGAGAAATAATGCCCCTTGCTTGGCACATACTTTATCAATTTATACAATATTGAAAGTTTCTGCCATTGAAGCTTGGAATGCGATAATAAATTATGTAACACAGACACTGATACAACACGAACATGAAGATACGTATAATTTCTAAAATGTAAGACATGAAAACATGGATTTATTTACATAAGTATGTTACAATTTTTTTTTAATGATTCTAAAGGATTTGTTCTTTATTTTTGTATTCATAATAAAAATTTAAACATTTGAGTTTCTAGAAAATTAACGTATAGTGCAAGGTTCGCACTGCAAACCTGCCACAAAGTACATAACAAATTCTCTAACGCCGTAGTAGCTTAAGCAAGGTAAATAAAGTGAAAAGTATGCCAACTGAAATGAACTATAATTAACATTAAACAACATCTTTCCACATGTATTATGAGCAGAGGTGAACAACTAGTTATATAAATATCCATGTGATGAAAACAGAAGAAGAAAAAGGTTGAAATATCATTCTCGTCTGTACTGTTACAGGTTCTCAAACATTTGGAAGCTCTAAACTCTTGAGGTACCCAATTTTCTTTCAAACAATCGCTGTAGAAGGTACACTTGGAGCGCACTAGCCCCAATCAGTGCAGCTGATTCAAAAATTGCCTTGTGTATTGCTCTTCTGCTCATTGCATCGTTCACTGCATACATAAAAACAATATTTTTATACAAGATTGCATACAAAAACAAGGTTTTTATCTTTTAACACAAGCATATCTTTAACTGATGAACATAAAAATTGTATTCAGAGAAACTGTGAATAGTAAGATAAACATAAAATTAAACCTAAAATAATTACCTATTGCTTGGCGATCAGTCTGAGCCTCTAACCAGTGCTGTTCAAACTGAATGTTGTATAGAGCTTCCTCCAACTTCCCTATCTGCTCCAGCAAAGGGGTAAAATGCTCTGCAAAGACAGTCACAAAAGTTTCAATAAAAATTCTCTCATTGTATAGACTTTCCATGCAGCTTAAACATCAATGTTTTACACTAAAAAATAGAGAAGAGCAAATATAAGTGGACTTCATAGAAGAGGCATTACCATCTTTTGCATGTTGCTCAAAGTAAGAGAAGTGACCGACATGTACATCAAAATCGACAGTTTCGTGATAAGGAGACTTGTTGGTGAAGCAGAACTTATGGACCCCTGATTTGTGAGCCACAAAGTCAAATTTGTCACTGGTCTTGTCCCGGAAATCATGAATTTGCTCACCAGAAGGTCCCTTTACCTAAAATTCATGAATTGTGTGATGCAGTGAGATTACAACGTATGATTGTGTAGGGTACCAAGGAAACGGAAAGTAAAGATAATTTCAAGGAAAGGTTATTCCTATCAATTGTGTATGCAGAATGTGGATTTGTGCAGCTGCTGGAGATATATTCAAAGATTGTAGCCCAAAAATACAAATATAGATGTTTAATGTGGACCATTTATTGTTAGAACTTTAAGTGTGAGTTTGGTCCTATACTGAATAGGAATAAGCTTGAATAGGAGTATATAAGAAAGAAGATCACATAATCATTGTCGCAAGATTTTGGATTGAAAGTGGTGTTTTACTTTCTTATATAGAATGTTCATGGCTCATTCGTGCCGAATCTTCCTGGTGTTTCCCCTCAGAAGAACTCAACAAATGGTGCAGTTGCTAGGGGGAAGTACCAATGTGTAGGAAACTCACACTTGAAAGGAAGATTCTTAAGACTCCAAGTGAGTTTGATCCTATATTGAATAGGAATGAGCCCGAATAGTAGTATATAAGAAAGAAGTCTCACATTCTCATTGTCTTAAGGTTTTTGGTTGTAGCTTTCTTATATGAAATGCTCATGACTAACTGGTGTTGAATATCACTGGCGTTTACCCTCAAAAGAACGGTATTGATATATAATTGTAAATGTAAAAGGTGATACATATAAACAGCTACATACAATTCACAACATCTCTGTAACTACAAGTACTCGTTCTTACTAAATTTTTAAAAAAAATAACGGATTTTGCTCAGTGAATCATCTCCTAACAGTCGATAAAACTTTTTGCTTCATTAGGTGTTTTACCATGAGAACATTCTTGCCATAACACCCTCCAAACACATCAGCATGGGCAGTGAGTAAAAGTTTCCAGAATGGGGTGTACGTTTAAGAACAGATACCAAGATCTAGAAACAAATGAAGTTTCATGGTTGTGGTGAAGCACAGAAATCCCTCTACTAAACATCAATCAAAATAATCTCAGAATTTATTTATTTCTGTGATGTTCCGAGACCAATTTGAAGGACTTTTAAATATTTGAGAAGACTACTAAGCATGATTTCTAACACCTGGGAAATTACCTAGGTACAATTCATTTTTCTGCATAAGGAATCATGTAGGAGAGAGAGTAATATTTCAAGGATGAAATTGATGGCTGTTCAAATATAAAACCCTAAACCAATTATTTTTTGTTTAAACTTTGCATTCAAGTGCCTACGGTTCTATTCCCTTCCCTGAACAGAACTTCGAAACAAAATCCCATCAATTATAAATAGCAAATAGCGAATATGAACACCCCATAGAAACGCCGAGTAATTGCGATTCTCATTAAGAGTTACGAAACACAAAATTAAGGTAAAACAAAACAATATACAAGGAGATCGAAAGAGAGGGAAAAAGAACAAAAAAAAACATACCACGAGATCGACACCTTCGTCGCCGTAATGCCAGGGAGAATCAGCCTTAATTACAACGAAAGAGACATGAACAGTGTCACCCTCGTACTTGACATCATGGGAGAAACACTCATCTCTGTCTATCACAAATCGAATACCCTCTGACCTCTGTAACTTCCCCAATGCCCCAATTAACACCAACACCAAAGCAAGCCGCAACGATGATAATCTCATCTGCCAAATAATCGGTTAATTCAGATACTCATCTCAAAATCACGGATCCACAAAATCATAACATCATAACACACACAAATACCTTTGTCACTGTCTCTTCTCGGAAATTTGACGAAGAAAAATATGAAACACGACACCGTCGCTGATTTTTAATATGAACTCAGTGCTTGCTGAAACTAGAAACGGCGTCGTTCTACAACCTTCCGCTTTTTCCACGTGTCTATATGTGTTTGGAGAGTTCTGGTCACTCATCCAATAAAATCTTGACACGTAAGATATGTTTCAAACTCGGCCTCGTGTGCAAACAAAACCAACCTAAGATGAGTTCGGACTCTCACCAATTTTGTTCAGAAATAATAATAATAATAATAATATGAATAATAACAATTAATTTATCAGTGTACACGAAGAAAAAAAAATATTTTAATTCTTTCACTCCAAATAAAAGTAACTATTTTAAAATCACTTTTAAACAAAATAATTCAATTTTCACAATGATTTCAAATACGTTTATTATAGATTTGAATTGTTCATATTAAACTTGTATTGAATCTTAATTTATCAAAATCAAATCAAATAAGATTATTAAAAGAGGTAAAAAAAATAGAATTTTAATTATGTGTTCATAAAATATAAATATACTTACAGTATTTTGATATATTTAGATTTTATCTTATAGTTATTTCAGTTATTTCTAACATAAACTAACAAACAAATATATAAGACCTAATAAACTTGCTTATCTTTAAATAATTTAGTGACAACAATATAATACCATACCATAATCAATTAAAGGATAATTCTTATTGTTTTAGAAATTATTTCTAAAAAATAAAATGTCTTATATAACAAAATCGAAGAATTTATATAATATATGGAGTGTCTTATTCATTTTTTATTTTAATAAATATGTAATAAAGTAAATATTTTTTTATCTTCAGACAATATTTTATAACTTATTTGATGATAAAATAAGCATTCTGAAATTTTAAGATTTAAATTCAATTTCGGACAAAGACGAAATCATAGATGTTTTAGGAGGACAACGACATTGCGGATAATTCACTATTTTTTCAACATAATATATATCTTATTTCAATTATTTTTGTTTTCAATAATTAAAATAATATTATTCAAGTGATAAATTATTAAATAGTTTAACATTGTCTAATTATTAAAGTAAAATTGCACTATTAATGTCAATTATAAAAATGAAAATTATGGTATTATTCTAAGGTGGTGCGTGAAGAAAACATTGAGGTGCAAGAAGAAATTACCCCCACTTGATAATTATTCTTTCGGCCTGGGGGAGCCACACTGGCAATATACGTATGTTTTCATTTTGGGCCTCTGCATTCTGCACCCTCATAAATTCAAATTGCACCCCTACGAAAAGATAAAATTGCCCCTATTTTACATGTTAAATTCTGAAACAAGCTTTTTAGAAAGACTTTTTCAAAATATATTTTTCAAAATACATGAAATAATGTCTTCTAAAATAACTTTTTCAGAACAAATTCTCAAAAAACAGATTTTTTTTTTCTAAAACGTATATGATAATTTCAAAATGAACTTTTCAGAATCTTATTCTTCCCGTGAAGGATGAAGAATGGAGAGCGGTGGCTGCCACGAAATACATGAGATAATATTTTAATCTCTTTCTCTGGGTGCAATTAGTAACTATGGGGTGCAGGAAGTAAAAGTGTTGTAAACCATTTCATACCACCAAATATTGTTATTTTTGTGTAAATGAATATCAAAATGTTGTATTTCACTCTGTTTTATTTTGTTGGTGAAGGTATTTTCTACACGTGGCATTTCACTCACGAATGAAAGAGGAATTTCACTATTTCTGTAATAGTAATAGTAATGGCATTATTGTAGCACATATTTGTGTGGATATGAAAAGTGTAGCATGTTTTACAATTATATTTATTTATTTATTTCTCCAGTGAAAACTATGTCGTATACAGTAATTAAAGCACCTTTCAGATTCATCATCATTCAAACACAATGAACAAATGCCAAAAAGGAATACCATACTACTGTTTTCACAATACTTTAAGCAGCTATTTATTGTTTTAGAAATTCGTACTTGTATTGCTAATGTGTTGGTTGTCGTTTCTACTTCAAAGTTTTTTTTTTAATTGTTGGTGCTCGATTAAAGTTTAATATGAAAAAGGTATTTCGACGATCAAATCAATATTTTATGTTAAGAGTGTATAGTGAGAACTAATTAAAACGTACCTTATTATTTGTAAAGGGTTTATTTATAATGTTGGGTCATATACTCTTGTTGTGATGATGGGTCAAATTTATCAAATATGAGTGTCGACTGATTTCTATGAACATTTTCTGATTTATAGAGATTTATATTTAGAGGATATTTTTAATAAATCTATGTTAGCTTATTTATTGGGAGTGTTACCTAGATTCGATGGGATATGATATTATTTCACAATGAGTTTTCACAATTGTCATCACTGTTATTTATTAAGTGTCTTAAATGTATTTTGATACAGTTAGTCGATATCGAAATAAAGTGACTAGCTGGTCTGATACCGATCGGTAAAAAAAAACTATGTTTGTATGATATATAAGAGTAAACTAAGTTAACTTATATTAAAAAAATAATAAATTTAACCTAATTCATTTAAGACTATACCAGGTTAGATTATATCTAATAAAAAATTTATAAACTTAACCCAATAAAAAAATCATTAAATTGGATAATAAATATACTCAAATTCAAGGTGTACACACTAGTAAGCTAAGTTCCTATTCTTTAATTATAGAGAATATTTAAAAGCACGAGTAAGATCTTATTTTTAAAGGATCCATTTTCTTCTTCTTTTTTATAAATAGGCTACTTATCTTAATTTTCTAACTTTTATAATTCACGTGAATCTAAATATACAAAAATGGTTAAAGAAACATTAAAGTGAATAGAACAAATAAATTTATGAATCATATAATTGATTTCACATGGTAATACATAATTTTGTCATTGTTTTTTCAAAACATAAAATATCTTAACTTATTATAATTTGTTTTATTTATTTTTTCTCGTAGCTTTTTGATGAGTTTTGATAGCGATATTTTCTTAAATAAAATAATAATAATAATGACATAACACGTGAAGGTGAATGGTCGTTATCTTTGTGCCAAAGGAAGTAGGTTGGTATCATCACTCTTTACTTGTTTCTTTTATTTGTTTTTTCTCTTCCTTTTTCCATAACATTTTTTTCTTCTTTCCTCCTATTAATATATTCAGAGTTAAAACCAATATCTCACTAATGTTTATTTATTTTAATTCAAGTTACTAATTAATACTGAAATTTTTCATAAGTATTCTTGGAGAGAAAAAAGTTAATTTGTTTTTACAAATTAAAATTATTTAATCTAAATTCTTAAAATTTATTTTCTAACCTATGAATAGGTTGATTTTAATTTATATAGAAGTTTATTTTACTTTTTGATATTTTTTTTTAAATCCAGTATTACATAAGAAATAAATAAATACTGATTAATCATTCTTATTACTAATTGTAATTTACAAATATAAAAAATTGCGTGGATGAAATGAAATGGCCATGAACCGGTGAAGAACGGCTTTTTTTTTTTATTCCAGAAGAAAGTGGGTCCCATATCCACGTCAACCGGCCGGTTCGGCCCAATGTAGAAACGGAGCCGGCCCATGTAACAAGAACGAACACAATTACATAATTTTTAGCTTAATTTATATAAATAAGTTTATATTGGTAACCTATAAAGCTCAGATACTTCTCTCGAATGATGTATCTGTATTAGACACACGTATTGGATATCGACATTTGTACAATATTTGTAAGATGCGTACAAGTATCGGTGAAATGTTAAATTAAAAAAATATTTGTTGGATTTCTTACGATTCTAGTACGATTCGAATAAAATTTAAAAAAGGAAAAATACATTAATTTTCTAAAGATTCAAACTTATTGTATATATTTTTATTGTAATTAAAAAAACAAGAAATTTTTTTTTTTTGAACCAGTCATGAGAAACATTTTCCTATTACAAAATTTTTTTGAAACATACTTGTGAATATAAATATTTATTATCAATTTATATAATTTATAATTATGCAATATATAAATTCGTATCTCTATCTTTGTATACTACATTTTATAGATTATATGTATCTTCATATCCGTGTATGTATGGTATCAATGTTCGTGTATGTGTTATACAACTGTTAATCAATAAAAAAAAACATTGTTAATATAATTAATAACTAAAATATATGATATATAATAATTTATGATTGAATAACGTATACAATCTCCATAATTTTATATGATAATTTAAATATTATGTCCTTATAGGTAAAACAAATAGAATGAGGTTGCTTGAAACTTTTTGAGGCTTATCCATAACTTTGAGAATAAGAATAGTCTCAACCACAGGTGATTTCTTTCTTCCATTTGGCGCTAGTGAAATGATGGGCCAACCTAATGGGCCCAAACGGGCCCCACGTTATGTGAGTTTTGCTCAAATCCAAACAATCATTTTGTGGGCCACACAAAACAATAACATAACTGCAAAACAAATGTCAACAAAAAACGTGTCTTCACCATCTCCTTTTATAAATTTCCTTTCACTTTTACCAATTAATATGATTGCACAAATAAATCAAATGCGAGAAAAGCATTAGAATTTTATTTTATTTTGGTAAAATAAAAACTTTTTTCTGAAAACACAAATCATGATGAAGAGAAACCATTAGACGAAGCAAAGTAGACAGAAGAAACGGCACCATTACAAAAATTACTTTTTGCTATATAAAATATGTATTATTAAATGTTGTACTTATAAATGGGATTTAAAATAAATTAGGTTGGATTTGATTCATTTATTTGAAAAATAAAATTCACTGAAAATGGTTAGTAACATAACCATTTATTTATTCCAAATTTTCTATACATAATTGAATATATTTAGTTAACATTTTAGTTAAGAGACATGTCTCATTCTTAAAACATACAAATAAACTAGCAAAAGTGATTTATAGTCTTAGTTTTGTGTCTCACAAACCGGTCTTATTTTCTTTTAACCTAGGTAGCTTGTTTTTGTTTCCTACTCGCATTTAACTCTCATGAGTATTCGTCTAATTCCATGAATCCAGTAACCTCGCTCCTATCTGGAAGTAAATACAAATTCTTATAAATATCGTGGTTGGAAATAAGTCACTCAACAATATTACTGGACTCGGACTCGGCCCATGACCATAAAATTTTTAACCTTTGACGTAAATCAATAAAACTTTGAAAACTCATAAATAATCCATATTGTAACAGATCGATCCATGATCTCACCGTCTCCGGTCTCTAACGTAAGTCAATAGAATTTAAAATTTACGATGATGATTTATCTTGTATGAGATATTAAATATAAATAGAATATTAAATATCATACACTTGTGTAACGTTTGATTGCTAATGGTTTTTGTTTTCATTTTTTTAATTTGATCATCAGCAGCAGAGTCATTGGCACGACTTACAGTGGCAATATTAAAAAATGAAAAGATTTTGTTGACACTCTGCACGTTCTGGGAAATCGTATTGAGCAATCTTGTAACGTGATGCATTCAAATTTTGAACTGTTCCTTCATACTAATCATCCTTTTGACTTTATAATTAAAACTAATTGCTCATAACTGCACCCTTATTTTAATTATTTATACTTTCACCACAACCTAATTTCAATTAATTACTTATTAACTCAATTTTACTTTTATTTCAATTTAAATTTAAATTTATAAACGTTATAATACATTCAAACTTCACTTTCATTCTTTAATTCCTCTTAATACAACACCTCAAAATCTCACTCACATAACTAATCTTTCTTCATTTATAAACTAATTTAATAGTTGTCACCGAATAAATTGATTGCACTATAACTCTATTAAGATATTTTCTTATAAATTCTTCAAAAATAAAAAAAAATAAAAAGAGTTTTTTCATTAATTATATGATGATAGCAATGCTATTACAATTTTTTTTTCCATCATAAGGATAATTTTTTCTTATATTTCTTTATAATTGATGTCCATGTTCCTAACTTTTTTGAATTTGCTCCAACAGAGATTTCTGAATAAATAAATAAATTTCGCAATTTAAAAAGGTGGTTACGTTTATCATCCTTGAATATTTCAACTTTATAGCTTTAAATATATTTTTGTAAAGACTAATTTATAAATTTGACACAACTTGAAAGGTTCTTAAAATGTTTTTTTACTATCAATACATTGATTTGAGTTGAAACTTCTCAAAAAAAAAAATAATGTCATATTTGATAGACAATATCATTTATAACATGATGCTTGGCAATGGATAAACATAATAAGTTGTTTTTTTAGCATAATTATATATTTTAAAAATAAAATGTTACAAAACATATTTAATCTCTGAACTATTAACCCACAAGTTAAACAAAACAGAAAAAAGAAACATCATTAAATATACTTAGGTTTAAATAGATTTCCCACAAATACACTATCATTACTCCATTTGAGATATATAAGTATTTAAATTTTTAATTTCACTACAGAAAGAATTGATTATATATATACGTATATCTTTCTACAAATCCTTATATTTTCTTGAGAAAAAATTAATAAAAAATGCATTGAATTGCCTGAATTACAATATATACGTTCAATACTTACCATAAAAAATAAAAAATATCAGAAAGAATTCAGAACTATTGATTTAATATTAAAAAAAATAAAAAATTAAAGAGGATAAAATTATGCAACAGAGGTATAAGAAAAAGACACTAGACATTATCTCCAAAATTTGAAAAGTGTCACTGAACTTTTTTAAACCTTTTTTTTTTTCATTAATTATGCATTTTAGTCCATTCACCCTAATGAACATCTTGAACGTTATAATAATTTTTTTTTTAAAATTTTATAATAAATATAATATATGAAAATGGTGAAATTGAAATGAGTGAGAAAAAAGATGAAAGAAGAGAAAGATCGGTTGTAGCAGAGGAGGAGGCGAGAGGCAGTGTCCCTATTTCTCCGTTCTGTTTTTACATTCTTTCTATGCAAATATTCTCCCTAAATTTCAGCCTTTTTTTCTTCTTCCTGTTTTTATAGTCCATTCCTTTGTTCATCTTCTTACCCATTTCAGGAACTCACTTTTTCTCATCCTTTCTCTCTCTATCTTGCATTCATCTTAAAGGATTTCAAGTTTTTTTTTCATTTTTTTCCCTTTTTTTTGATTTTTTTTTT
>Ga0123342_1000365_pt1 | contig 69398 bp, 28 predicted proteins | sample Turbeawhitnodule_FD_89960 | JGI IMG/M metagenome (GOLD analysis project Ga0123342, IMG submission 89960) | Root nodule microbial communities of legume samples collected from Mexico - Turtle bean Mexico white nodule | ecosystem: Host-associated > Plants > Roots > Nodule | place: Mexico: Nepantla... | reverse complement strand
CTTCCCCTCCCTTCCTCACAAAACCCGTTGAGTGGGGGGGGAATTGCAAATGGAAATAAGCGCGGTTGGGTGAACCTAAAAGTAACCATTAAACTTTTTCATTTATTTATAAAACTTTTTTTTTTTTTTTTTTGATCAGCAATAAAAAAAAAACTATTTGTAAAATGTTATATGTACAAATTTATTGTATGTAGACTTTCATATTTAAATTATGATATTACATGCATTATTATTTTGGAAATTTGACATTTTATGCAAAATTAGTGTATATATTAATAATAAAACATTTTAAAAAACATTTTTAACAACGAGTTCGTCTGGGAATCGTCTTTAAAAAGCAATTATAAGGACGATTTCAGTAGGAACCGTCTTTAAAAATACATTTTTATTTTATTTTTTCATTGTCTATTTGGCGAAATAACAACAGTTTTTTACACATGTCGTTAATGTGGTTTTATAACGATGATTCTAGAATTGGTATGAACAACTGATTTAAAACGACACCCAAAATAACGACGGTTCTGAACTGTCTTTATATAGCATTTTTAACCGTTGTTAAAGCATTGTTCTACACTAGTGTGATCATGATGAAGACTTTGACCGAGTAAAGAATTGGATTGATTCCTTGAAAACTCATTCATATTTGAAGTTATGTTTACCACGTGTACCTTCTAGTTTCTTTTCCTGGTAAAAGAGTTTGTCCAACTTTGTTGCTAGTGTCTAGTGTCTAACAAACACGTTTTTTTACTAGCTTGCAATTTCCTTTATTGCAATGTAGTGTTTTTTTTTTAATTTTGCTTGAAATCATGTTTTGTGACATGTTAATGTTAGAAAAAAAATCCATTTTTGATTAAATATCAATAAAAATAAAGTATAAAACATGATCATATTTCGTATGGAAGACGAAAGACTTTCCTTTATAATAGATCATGTAAAACGTAAGTATTTTGTTTAATAAATGAACATTGAAATCTTTTTTTTCATCTTATAAGCAATATTTTGCTTAGATGGTCACATAACGTTGTACTTCACAAAATTTTATTTGTGCTTATTTTATGTTGTAAGGAATTTTTGCTACCTTCCTCTGTCAATATGATTTGTAAATTTTTGTCACATAAAAAATCTCTTTGAAAATGAACTAAAGTTATCTTTCAACAACACCCTAGTAGTAGTTTTGTCCATTTTAAAAAAGACTATTTGACTTGAACGACTTGTTTTACACAATTTCAAGTAAAGAAACTCTAACCAAGGATCGATAATTACTATTAGTTATTGAGATGTTACTTTAAGAGGAGAAGAACATTTAATGCATGCATGTAGCACATTTAATGCATCATTTATATTCAAGTTCATCAGACACGAGGAAAACGTTTAAAAGAGTTGAAGAACCTTAACGGCCAAAAAATAATTTGTAATAACTCCTTTTCTTCAACACTTATATAAAGACATCCTTCAAGAAGAAGAGCAATGAGTTTTTGATCTGCAAAGTGTTAAAAACACTTTTGAAATATTAATTTTGTGCCCCAAAAAAGTTTTACAAGAAGATTGTTGTGTTCATTAGCAAACTAGTAGAGTGCTTAAACCTTGTATATGTTGTAAGACACTAGCCTCTCTAGTGAGCAAATCCTTGTGATCTTTTATATCACATCTTTAGAAAAATCTATGTCTTAGACAATAGCGACTATGTGTAATATAATACTTAGTGGGTTAACTAGAAGTAGCTACGTTCTAAAATAATACTCGAGTTTTTAGCCAGATGTGATTAAGTGTTCAATAAATACTTGACGGGTTTATCAGAAAAAGAATACTCAATGAGTTAGTCAAGAGAAGGTACGCTCAAAACAATACTCAATTGTAACTTGCAAAAATAGTTTGCATAGTGAAACTCAATTAGTTGATTGAGGACGTAGTCTACACTATCAGACGAACAAATATAAAAATTTGAGAGTAAATTCTTCTTTATTTCATCTTGTTAAATTGCATGTTATTAAATCTACACTAACTTAAGAAGGATAGTTTTCAAACTAAGTTTTTGAAGATCTTTGACAGACCATCGTCAAGTTAAAAATTATAGCCTGACTGTGTATCATTGGAAGACCTGTGTACTTGATTACTTGCAGCTCATTCCAAGTCAAGGTTTCTTTTTTCCAGTTGTTCATGAACGGGTTTAGGACCTAAAGAACGATTACTCATGCTTCCACCTTCGGTCGGTCTATGATGCTCCAAGCTCTCAGTTACACCTCCCTCCTAGGCGGGGATGGTACCTGTAGAAGGCACTCCAACGCTCAAGTCAGTCGGGGTGTTAGCACTCGGGTGTTAGAATACTGTAGATAATGACGTACCTTTCTCCTTGAAATGCATGTTATTTATATTACCTTAGTGGGCCTTCGTTGGTGGGCCGGATTATGGAATTGGTTCGTGTTTAGGGTTGCGCCCTTAACCATGGATTAACCTTGCTGACTTGGTCAACCCTTGGTTCAATGTCAAGGGTCGTCGGCCACGTGTCATCATGTGGCCTTCTCACCGTGGTTTAGATGGTAACTTGATTCGAGCGTTGGCCGACCCATTGGGTCATCCGGTCGTACTAGTACACCAGTCAACAATGCTAATATAGACTAACAAATGTTTAGATACTAAAAAATCAACTAATAACTTTTATGTTTTTCTTGGTGATTTTCTAATCTCCTATGAGTCTATCAAATAAGATATTATGTCCAAGTCTTCATCATAATCAAAATATCGTGTTTTATAATCAATGGTCATTAGAGTAGGTTGCCAATCACGATTACTCAAATATTTTGAAGTTTCAATTGACACAACTATACTCTTTTGTGATAATGTGTCATGCACATTGCTTAATATTCATCTCACCATCACTACAAGAAAATCATTAAATATCAATCCAATTTAGAGACAAAAAAATAATTAGTCACTATATTAACTAAATTAGATATTATTTTAGAGACTAAAATTTATTCATATCTAAAACGGTTTTTGTTATTAATAAAAATTTATAAAATAGTTTCTAAATTGGTATCTAACCATTAGCTACCAAGATTTTAGTTACTTACTACTTCATATTCTAGTTTAGTCTTGAGATTGAATGTAATGACTTTATGTATAGACTATTCGAAGTTGATTCCATGTTTTATTTCAATAAAAATTGAAATAAATAATGTTATATTAAATATAAAATTTAATTTTTATGTTACTAATTCATATATCATAATATTTAAAAAAATATTTAAATATTCAATTAATTTAAAAATATATATAATATAATATAAATATCTTAAATAATATTAAAATTATCTAAATATAAATATTAATTATTACCTAAATTGAACTAACATAAATTTTAATGATATTATTAATAAAATAAAATTAATAATAAAATAAAATTTCTAATATAACACTAATGTATAGTTATTTATAATAAATAAAAGATATAATCATTATTATTATAAATATAATAATATTATTTATATTTAATACAAATTTATTTTCTAATCATAATTTTTAAATTTACAAATATTTAATTTATTTACTTTTACTCAAAAATATCTTATATTATTATTAAATTTAAAAAAATATATTTAAAAAATATTCAAAACATTTTCACAACGAATTAGATCTCACCAACTTTTCGAACACATTTATTCTAGTATAGTCTTGAATCCAAATACAGTGACACATATTCAAATCCTCACATTTCCTTATGTGCTTCCGTTTGCAGCCACTCCTTCATTTCGGCGATATTTTGGCCACGTATATACTTGTCGTAGTTTACCAGAAAGTGAGAAAAAAAAGTACGTGTAGTTGTCTTTCTGAAGCACGTGGATCCTTGGCGTTGGTAGTTATACCTTGTTGTCTTTATCATTATTCAGGTTTCCCGGGTTAGATCATTGTAGATGCAAAGTTGTTTCCTCCAATTGGAAAGGAGTAATCATTGACCCCGAGTCTTCCCTGCAATAATCATTCTAATATTTATTTTCTTAAATCTTTTCTGAATATTTGACAAGAATTACTGTATTGGGAAAACCATTGGAGGGGAATTATCATTGACCCCAAGTCTTCTGAATCATTCATTCCATACACTTATTAAAAGATAGAAGCACAGTAGTGACTAAATTAAGTTGAAAGAAAAAAGAGGTGCAGATGCGTGTCCGTTTAAAGCAGCTGCTACTTGTTGTGCTCCTGGCTGCAGCAGCAGCAGCAGCTAAAACTCAACCTATGTCAAAGCCAAACTGCATAACAAAGTGTGGCAACGTCACCATTCCTTTTCCCTTTGGCCTCACAAAGCTCTGTTCTCTCAACACCTCATTTCTCATCACTTGCAACCAAACCATTCCATTCTTGAAAACTTTTTATCAAGATGTGCGTGTGCTTAACATCTCACTCGACGGCCAACTGGAAGTTTCATTGCTAGTTGCCACAAGTTGCGTCAATAACAACAAGACAAGTGAATCAGAGAACAACTTTTTGTTCTACGTCTTCGACAGACCTTTTCACTTACAATCCAAGCTAAACAAGTTAACTGTGTTGGGCGCTAACACTGCAGGAGTAGTAGAACCTGTAGATTCAACATTCGAATACGCTACTAGTTTGTGCGTGTCTGTGTATAATAGTATGATGGACAAGGAGCCACCACATGACGAGTCATGCTCCGGCCGTTTTTGTTGCGAGACTCCAATTCGACAAAGGCTATCGGAATTTTATATTTATTCTCTACATATCTCCATAAATAACATGAACAAAACATTCCAGTCCTACCCATGTGGTTATGCATTTCTGGTTAAGGAGGGAGGCTACATTTTCTCCATGGCAAACCTGCACAATTTTAACAGCAGCAGCACGTTTCCTGTGGTTATGGATTGGGCAGTGGGGAACACGTGCCTAGATGCTAAGAATAATGCTTCCAGTTATGCGTGTAAGTCAAACCACAGTGAATGTGACAATGCAGAGGTGGGACCTGGTTACCATTGTGAATGCTCCAGTGGTTTTCTGGGAAACGCATACCTACCTGATGGTTGTGTAGGTCTGTATATTCTTCTCCTTTTAAAATAACTCCTATTTAATGTGTTTTTATATAAGAATCAATCTTATCAAATTACCTTTATCACCTACTTCAAATTTTGTTCATACAATATTAAAAAACTATAACATTGATTATTTATTTGAGGATAAAATTTAAATAACAATTTTGTTGTGTTAAAATATCATTTATTTTGAAACCAGAGTGTTAATTATTTCGTATTTCTTTGTTCTAACTACTTTTTGCTTATCAAGTGTAAAAATTAATGACAGATTACACACAACTTGTGAACATTTTTTTCTTTAAAACTCGTTAATTTTCTTCTAGATGTTGATGAATGCGCTGAAGGATTGCACGACTGTTTAAAGGGGAGATCAACATGCAGGAACAGTCCAACCGGGAGCTACAGTTGTTATTGTCCAAAGGGATATGAAGGAGATGGGAAACAAAATGGAACCGGATGTCTTCGCAGGAGTAACAGAAAAATCATAATTGCTTTCAGTAAGTATGCTATTGTCTGTTAAAACATTCTACTCTCATTACATAATAACTTTAACAAGCAAGTTGAATTTAAAGCCTGCGTGCAACATATACACAGGAGAGATCAAACTTATTTCTCAAAATATATATAACTTCTTCTCTATTTGAATATTTCCATTACAACAATTTTTTCCTTTCTCTGTATATATGCCTTCAAGTTGAGTTTGTCCATGCATCATGAAATATCTGAAGAATATGGCACTTACTTTTTATTAAATGTTTTATCGACAACTGAGCATAAGAGAGAAAATAATTGTTTGCACTTATCGATGTTCAGGTGTGAGTGGAAGTATATTGGCACTTGTGGGGGGAACCTTATACGTGTACTGTGCATTAAAGAAAAGAAAACTCAACAAACTTAAAGAACACTTTTTTGAACTAAACGGTGGCCTGTTATTACAACAGCAGATAGGCAGGTATGGTGGATCATCTGAAATGACAAAAATCTTTACTGTGGAAGAACTAAAAGAGGCCACCAACAATTTCAATGAAGACATGGTTTTAGGGGAAGGTGGGCAGGGAACAGTTTACAAAGGAATATTACCTGATAATAGGATTGTAGCAATAAAAATGTCCAAAATTAGTAACCCAAACCACATTGAGCATTTCATCAATGAGGTGATTCTGCTTTGTCAAATCAATCACAGAATGTGGTGAAACTCTTGGGATGTTGTTTAGAGACAGAAGTTCCCTTACTTGTTTATGAATTCGTTCCCAACGGAACTGTTTACGACCATCTATACGATCAAAGCCAATCCTTAAGACTTACATGGAAAAGAAGATTACAAATAGCAACACAAACTGCTGGGGCCCTGGCATACTTGCATTCTGCTACCAATGCACCAATCGTACATAGAGATGTGAAAACTTCAAACATACTACTTGATCACAACTTCACTGCAAAGGTTTCTGATTTTGGAGCCTCAAGGATTATTCCTGTTGATCAAACTGAGTTAACCACTTTGGTGTTGGGGACACTGGGTTATCTTGACCCAGAATACTTCCACTCAAGCCAGTTAACAGAGAAAAGTGATGTCTATAGTTTTGGAGTTGTCCTAGCCGAACTAATAACAGGAAAGAAGGCACTCTCTTTTGAAAGGCCAGATGCTCATAGAAACTTAGCGGTTCATTTCCATTCTTCAATGAATGAGGGTCAGTTACTTAACATTGTCGATAGCCGCATAATAGATGAGGCAAATGTTGAGCAACTAATGGATGTTGCCAATATTGCAAGCCACTGTTTGAGGTTGAAGGGGGAGGAAAGGCCCACCATGAGAGAAGTGGCAATAGAACTTGAAGGAATAAACATTGTGGAGAAGCACCAATGGGAAAAAGTCAACTTGTCGTCAGAGGAGACTGAAAATCTTCTCAAAGCAATACCATCATCTTCTTTTAGCATTGATGGTGTTAACAGAAGAAGCATTCCTTCTGGCTCTGATATTTCAAACCGAATTTCCTGGTCCTTAACTAGTGGAAGATGATTGATTAGCTGATATTATTATCATGATTCTCAAAACTGATGTTATTCAAGATAGATGTCAATCTAGCTTCAGAGTAATGGATATGTTATACATTGTATGTTGCATTCTCTTTTTTCATTACACAATGTGACATTATTTATATGATTAAATGTTGTGTACTATTGATATACTTTTTAGTTGATTTATCCAGGATTTTGTGCGTAGTTGATGAATGGTTTCTCAGATTATATTGGTTTTACAATTAATATTCAAGTGGAAACTGTGGTTTGGATGAAATGTTGTGTAGAATATGAGATGCTTTTTCTATAAAAGTATCACTAATATTTAATTAATTTCTTGGCTGGATTTTTATGGGAGGAAGATAATAATAATAATAATGCCGAAGATACATATCATGAAAAAGGAAATTCAAGAAACCTACCCAACAAGAACAAAGACATACACGAAAAAAACGAAGACCCCCTAGTTATGTCTTTCAAACATATTTTGTCTTTTAAGTTCACTAGAATTTATTTCAAATTCATATAATTGACACAAAAACATCACTTCAATAACACTCCACCTAAATTAAAAAGATCTAAGTTCACATTATATAATCAAAAGCACGACTTCCATGTAAATTTTAAAACACTAATATCGAACTTACAAGCATAACTTCATCCTAAAATTAAAAAAAAAAAAAAAACTTAAAATCATACTTGTAATTTTTTAAAAAAATTGCTATAATGGTAATCTCAAGTAAAATTGCCCCCAAAATGGTGTTTTGACAGACTACTGTGCAGATAAAGTGAGTACGAACGAACTACGAAGCAAGTCGTGTATAATTTACATTAAACAATAATAAATATTAGATAGAGAAGTGAATGAGACACTCTTCAATAATATAACTATAGAAGCAAACGTATAGCTATTTCAACCTTTGGAATTGAGATAGTGAAGCATCCTAATCATGCAATGGCTGATGCAACTGTTTCAACCTTTGTTGGACGCCAGAATGTCTTCTGAATGCAAATTAATCCCTCCCCACTTTTTATATATGTCAACCGAATTTCCCAGTGTAGAGATTTAGCCATGCTTTCTATCTCACCAACAGTTTCAGCATTGTCTCTTACCACCAAATATCCTTCTGGTCTCAGGATCCTATCAACTTCTGCAATCACTGCCATTATGTTGCACCTGAATCCAGATATGTCAGTTAAATCAGAAGGATGCATAAGGACTAAGGAGATTTCTTCGTAGACAACTTTTGAAGTTACTGAACATACTTTTTCTTAAGTGTTGATAATATAGAATCTGCATGAAGAAGATCATAGGATCTTGGGTATGTATTGAAGGATTCACACCAATCATGATAGATACCAAACAATCCACGCTCATATATTATAGGTAGTGTGTCCGGAGAATCAATTGGAACCACATTCATGACCCAAACATTGAATTTCAGGGTTCTGAGTGCTGCAGCAAACCTGAAGACACGAGAGAAAAGCAAAAAGTAATACTGTGAATTATTTGATACTAAAGCCTGCAAGCATAAATCCAAATAATGTCTTACTAGTATAAGACAAGGAATTATTCACACGTTGATATATTACTAAAAGAATATCTAAAGAACAGAATATACAAACAATTATCATTTTCTAAAGGATTAAAATAAAAATAAAAAAACAGACAAGGAAAAGAGTTAAATACTGAAGTGTACTTGAAAAAGCTGATAATCCTTCGGACGAATGAAACATCATTTTGGCTTTTAAAATTATTAGGATCGGATTAGTAGTTGAAAAATAGAAATCACCATTTCCACCCTAAAGGATTAAAATTTCAATCAATTTAGTCAATTGTAGGAACTTTATTGATGTAACTAAAGGATTAAATCGATCGACTTTTTCATCTTTTAGAAATGAAAATTGTGATTCCCATCTGCTAGGAACTAATGTGCCCAACCTCCAATCTTTCAAGGACCAAATGGTGTTTTCCTCCTACTCTGCTTGTGGAAACATTGTTAGGAAAGAAAAGAAAGAGATGCATTATACAAAATAATGATTTTCCACCAGACTACATCAAATACAAAGAACAAAAAAGTAATTTATTTCTATTTCAAAGAGGAACCAGGAATATGCAAGAGTACAAATAAACGCCTACCCTCCATAAGCAGCTCTCATGTCCATCACATTTCTTACTGATGACCAATTGATACTCATTCCATTCAAATATGTGTGGGATAGAACGTTTTTCCAATGCTTGTAATCAGCAGTGAATTCCACAGAAGCAGCTCTTCCATAAACACCAGCCTGAGAGTTAATCCAGTAAGGGGGTTTCTCCAACCTCAGTGGCCATTGCTCAGGCCAGATTGATCCACGCTCTGATACATTAATGGGCACTTTGTGCATACAAGCCTGTAGCGATACATTCCTGAAGACATGCAAGTTGGAACATCTCATAAAAGATAGAAATTTTCTCAAAAAGGAAAATTCTCCAACTATGTAATGTATTATGAACACTCTGGGCAATTTCAACCTGAGTGATTAATTTTCAGATGTTCAATTCCATTTTTATTTTTTTTGCTTAATCGAACAACGGACAATAAGTAGCTCTAGGAATTCAAGCCCAGAAGAAAAGGATGTCAAGGATTTGAATAGAAGAATACTTCAGTTTATTGAGTATTAACTAGAAAGATTCTCGTTCTTTTTCTCAAGCTTCACACCCAAATTGCTAGGTGCATGCATACATAACTGTACTCTCCAAATACCAACAAATTATTTTTACAAACTTTTAAGAAAAAATTATGTATATCCAAACAAAAGAAAGCTTCCAAAAATTTAACAAGGAAAAAACTATTTCACTTATATATCAACAAACAATTATAAATTCATATTTCTTGGTTGAAAGACTCCCAATCATTTGGATTAGTGTTGTTATTCTTTTTTTTCATCGAATTCTTATTAGGAAATTTTCAAAAAGGTTCTTCTATTCCACCGTATTTGAGAATCCTATTCATGCCCATTGCCCACAATATAAAAAATAGATGTACCAGGCTGTATTTTGATCATCAGATTCGTTGCACATGGGTGGCTCATTCTTTATTCTGTTGTCATAGCATTCATTGTCAGTTGGTTTTCTATATATTGCTGCTGCCACTCCATTCAATTTGTCCTTTGCAATTACCACCAGATCCCAGCACATTGACATTGTAATTTCACCCATCGCTGCAACAAAATGGTTTCCAGATTTTGTGTGACATCTACTCATCAGTTCATTTATTAGAGGAACATGAATTTGGGTTTAATAGCAGTACCTTTCCAAATCTCAATACTTTCTGGATCCTTTTGGTACACTGGAGTAGCAGACCATACAAAGTAACCTCCAGGTCTTAAGACACGGTTAAGCTCTAAGAGTAACCTCCCACCTGCATTGCACAACAAATATAGAGTATTACTAGAACAGCCATGCGTAAGTAAGAAAAAGAAAATTCCATTGAAATGTTTATCACACCTTCTACGTGCCAAGGGACTCTACAACGGGCACAGTGGATAAGATCAAAGACAGAACCAGGGTAGGGTAATCTTATGGTGCCCATGACGCCTAATGTGGCAGGAATTCCCCGTTCCAGAGCAAATTGAACTTGTGCCTCGTGCACATCTTTAGGAGCAAATGACATGGTCAGCACGTCCTTTTCAAACAAATAGCCTCCAAAGCTGGCTACCCCACACCCAACATCCAATATCACACGACTTCTCTTCCCCCAAGCAATTTCAGGAAGAGACTGCATCATTATACAAACACCCATTTATGTGGAGAATGACATATACATCATAATAAATATGAGCAGGATGGGTAAGACACTGCTTAATTTTCAAGACAACGAATTTACAAGTTTGAAAAGCACTGTAATCAAACAAGCTTACAGCGTGATGTGATATTGCAACGAGTCAATGACAAAAGAAGAACAAGAAAAGCTAAATAAAGTAGGTGCAAAAGATGAAAAGGTTACATGACTAAGGTAAGTTCAAATTTAGGACAGCTATTACTATGTCTAAGATGATAAAATATTCAAGAAACTCATGTGCCCAGTATTACAAGAGAGTAAAATCAATGAATAAAAGAAAGGGAAAAAACAGTTATAGTAGGAATAATATAGATTTATTGTACTTCACATTTTTACAATGTTTGAATCAGACACCAGCACCATAATCAGGAATAATAAAAATGTACTAGGAATGGCTTTATCTCATTTTCAAAGCCTTTTTACCTTCCATTCAGTTATTTCTGTAGAGATTATTACATAAAGACTTTATTGCTATTTAAAAAGAAAGGTTTTAGCAAAAACACAAAAAATATAAATAACTTCCTCTAAAAAATGTCAACATATGATGTGCACAGCATGTTATATGTTACTTAAGTCAGAGGTTTCTGTTTTCCCATTACTAAGAATCAGGTTCTAAGAGTAGTTGGTTATGCAAAACAACATATTTGCAAGATAACAATAGCACTGCAACAAAGAAACTTAAAGGCTTACTTTCTGAATGAATTCTATGTAATGAAGAGCACCATGTTTAAACTGAGTTCCACCACCAGGAAAAGTAAGGTATTCACCAGTAACTTTGACCCAGTTTTGATGACCCTTATCTTCTACAAGCTTTGTGTGTGGAGCATTCTTGTACCATATCTGCAAGAGGCACCAAAATATTGAATTTCATTATCAAGTAACAAGATGTGGTTTTCATCCAGTTTATATATTGCATACCATTTCCCTGCTTTTGGGCCACCTAAATGGGCTTCTATAGCCCTCGGGCAGAGAAACAAGACAAGTGGTAGCTTCATCAGGACAGTGTCTCTCACGATGTTCATAGTGGCTTATGCTTTGAAGCCTTCTAATTGTTTGCCAATTGTCAAGGCAAGGAATATACTCTGATCCGGTAGTTGTATTACAAAGTTTCCAGTCATATCTTCTGTTGTCAATAGAAACTGAAGACTTCTGTGATTCCTTCTCATGTTGTGATTCTGCAGCTTGAGTTGACCAAGTTCCATTTTCAGTGCTAGTTTCAATCAAAGTTTCTGATGGTGTATCAGTAATAAAATCTTCTTTTGAAGCTTGACTATTTTTATGGCTATCTGTGTTACTTTGTCCAGAACTTTGTGTTGTTTCAGAATGCGTATTTATCTTTATTTTCTCCTCTTCAGTATCATTAACTATCTTATCTTGTTGTGTGACTTCATCCATACTCTTTTCTGACCTGAATTTGTTATCATTTGCACTTTTGTCAGACTCCTTTTCATCTGAAGTTTCCATTGATCCTCTGAGCTCATCATTATGAATTTGACCATTCAAAGTTTCTGGTTCTGAAGATTCAGAATTTAAGGTTCCGTCTGATTCTTGCTCCTCCTCGTCAGTGCTCGGCTTGACATTCCTGGTTTGATCATTCTCCTCAGCAGTATTCCCAGGACCCTTCTCCAAATCATTATTTTCATCTGTGTTCTCCCTAACAACCTCCTGGTTTTCTTTAGCAATATTATCAGACACTTCTTCAATTTCCTTTTGTTCATCCCGGTTTTCTGCAAAGCTATCGCTCTGAGGTTTAATAGTCTGGCTATCTCCCTCTGTTGATTCTTCTGGTATATCACCAGATCTTTCTTCGAATTGCTTGGAATCACTCTGTACATTTTTTACATCATTAATGGTCTCAGAGACCGGAATGACTGAATTCTGAATTGGAACAATGGTTGACATTACAATCCATACACCAACTAAACAAAATGCAACGAACACAGCTATAGAAACCGTTGAACAGTAGTTTGACAACTTCCTCCCCTCGCCTCGGGAATTCTTCCCCAGCACCATGTTTGCTAATTACTGCTATTTCAAGATAAATGTACCTAGAAAAGGGAGTAATAAAGTATATCGAACTTGTTAAAAAAATCCTGTAACTCACCTACATGTTTATGCTTTCTTCTCTTTTATATAGAAAACAATAATCAGGGAAAGTAACTTGCCTGGATATCTCCATTACACAAATTGAAAGGAAAATCATGTTGTAGCTCTACTATTTTATTCAAATAAACCCTCGGGGGCAACAAATGTTTTTTCCTGAATTTCCTAATTTGAAGGTTGAAAGAAGGGAGGAGAGCAATTAGCGTCCCCAGCACTCCAAAAACGGGTCGAATGAAGGTAGGCAATAACACAAGCCGGGGTCTACTTCAAAGTTTCAATGAATTAAGCTAAAGAACATGAAATAAGAAGCCAGAAATTTACAAGTACCTACTCAATATTAGCGACCAAAACATGCTCAAGCTTTATAAAAGGAATATTCTATACTTCGCTTTTTCTTCTTCTTCGTTTTTTTTAAAAAAAAAATCAACCTTTCATGAATAAAGTATAAACTTTTATAAAGAAAAATCAAAGCTTTCTCGCAACAATCCAACAAATGAAGTAACATTTCACACAAGGATGCGAGTATATGAGCTGAAACTGAACAAAATCTAGTGCAAAAGACCCAGAACACACCTTATGAGTGAAACCATGAAGAAATCGAAATTACTAAAAAAGCCCAAAACATGAAAAGTGAAAACTGGGATGAGGTTCCCAAATAAGGGAAATGAAGATAACGGTTCAAGAGAAAAGCAGATGAGGTAAAGCATCCAGCTTTTAACTCACATTCCCCTAAAAACAGAACCCACATACGCACAATTGTTGGCATGTTCTTCTGAAAAAGCAAGATCATCAATACACAGATGCAAGGTCCTTAGATCATAATCTGGAAGGAAAGGAAGCAAAATGTGAAAACAAGGAAAGGGTAGGGAGGGTTTAGAACTGTACCTTCCTGGGCAGGTGAGATCCCTAGAGCAGACTTTGCTCACATTCCTACAAGAACTGGTCTGAGAGGAAGGTCGTTTAGGCCAAACACTAAACAGTTGAAACACTGAACACTGTTTCTGTGCGGTCTAATACTTATGAGTAAGAGTATACTAACTAAAATATCAGGCTGACAGAGCTGTTTGTCACTCAGGATTTGATTATGACAAACAGTTGTTATGGAGATCATTCATGATTTTTTTAGTTTACTCAGATGTTCCATCCTTTTGGACTTCACACAACAACGAATTTCTTTTTCCAAATAAACACACTTTGAAGAATTCCACAAAGGGGTTTGCTTTATGAGAAATTATTTATTTTGGATAGACAGTTATATCTCTGGAATAGATATGAGTTTTTTTACTATATTAACATCATTATCATGTATTTCATTTTATTATTATGGAGTGTTATTCTATGAAAATAAATAAATATATACTACCAGAAAAATTACGATCAAATTATTACAAGTTATAATGTTTTTCTTTACAGAATTATTGGAAAATTTTCGTTAATCTATGTATTTTGATGATCATTTAAAATAGGTTTCTTAAGAGATGGTTAATTTGTTTATAAATCTGAAAAAAAAATGGTTCTTTATTAACAAGCATGTCCTTAACAAGAATAGGGTGGAAAAAGTTAAAGAACAAAAAGAAATGAGAAATATCATCACCTCATGAGAATTTGATTGGCTTAAATATTATAAGCATTCTTCTAATATATTAATTTACTATTTTATTTATAAAAATAGACAACAAAAAAAGTTACGTTATAATTAAAAGAAATCAAAAATAGTAAAACTTTATATTTCAAAAACTAAAATAATATATATATATATATATATAAGTGGCAAATCTTGTGCAAAGGGCTATAGTTACCCCAAAATTTTCTCTCTATATTTTTAAGAGTAAATATATATATATATATATATTAGTTTTTCAAAATTATTTCAAACTTCTCCCTAAATTTTCAGTCTAGTTTCTTTAGTATGAGTGTTCCTATTTATCATACAATATGTGAGAGAAATTGGAGTCTCCATGGTATATAAAGTCTTATCATAGATGTTCTTATTTATGAAAGTTATAAAATACTTTGATAAAAAATAACTTATTAGTTAGAAACATTATGATATACAGATCCGCACATATTTTTTAGAAAAAGACAATTGTTGAGAGCATACTAACATATAAAAGAGACCTAACATGTTATTTTTGTACACGGAGGGAGAGAGAAGGGTTTAGAAATAAAACATCTTTCCATAAAACCTTTCATTGGTGGAAATAATTCTCTAAACTTGCATAAATATGTGAACAGAAAATGACACTATTAATTATAAAAAGAAGACACCAATACTTTTAAATGGAAAACCCTATGAATAATGTGAGAAGTAAAAGCACAACCTAATCAATTAATTCCCATTAAGATTAAATTTTCAATGAACCTATACAATCCTAATTTATCTTGGAGATCTACTTTTCACATGTCACACTGAAACACAATATCATACAATTTTATCAGTTATTTTTAAAATATATTACACTTTTTAACACATCACACTATAGCAGACATTATCTTAAAATTGGAATCCTTGTGGGAATGAGTACTACATAAAAATATGTGCTTAAATATTGTTAATTTCTTTTAATATATTCATTTTATCGTTGTTGCACTTAATTTTTTTTATTATTTTAATACTGAAACATAAGATTTCACTCTTTTATAAAAACTCCTACATCTAAAAGATAATTTTTAAAAATTAAATTGTGTTGAAATCGTACATACAACTTCAATTATATTAAAATTATACTAAAATTGTACAACTTTAATTATATTTACAATATACCATTTGAGTGAGTATTTTTTTAGGAAAAAAACTATTTTTTAAATAAAAAAATAATTTATAAAATATTTAGTTATGTTATTTTGATTAAATAATTATAAAAATTAGTAACAATAATAAAATCCTATATTTGAATAGCTAAACATAAACTGAAAATTCAGAAAATTTAATTGGAGTTTTTGGTTAAAGTCTTGAATTAATGTTCTTAATTTTAGCCTTAATTTTTAACTTTCCGATTAAAGTTTTCAATTTATTTTTAATGTTCCGAATTTAGGATTTTACTCCATTACTAATTTTCATATATCATTTTCAATTAAAATAAAACAACTATTTTTTTTTAATTATTTTATCATTTAAAAAAAATAAGTTTTCTTTAAAAAAATATTAAACTGAAGTTGAAGTTGTATATTATAAATTGTAAATACGATTCCAGCTCAATTTCTGTATAATTAAACATGATATATATGATTTTAGCTCAATTTATTTTTTAAAAAATATTTTTTTATATAAGATTTTCTAATTAAAACTATATTTACCAAATACGATTTCTCCATAAATGAATTACTTTTGAATTAATTTACATTAAATTAATTTACATTAAATTTGTATGTAGTATATACGAATTCTTTAAAATTTTAAAAAATCGTATAGTTGGTTAGTGATTTTTTTTAGATCTGATCGTAGTTCATATATACTATTTACCCAATTCTAGAATTAAAAACAAATCTGTACATTTGCAGAACTTTGAATTAAAATTACTCTAGTTTCGAAAATTTGCCGACATATGATGATGTTGTAGAAGCAAGTCAAGAATATTAACTTAGTTTAAATAACATTATTTCTTAACTGGTGTTACAGTATAATCAGGTATGAAATAAAAATGTATATACTATTTAGTTTTCAAAAGTATTTTTGCATATAAATAATATAATATTTTGAAAACATATAAAAATAGTTTTACATTAAGTATGAAAATAATTCTTTATTCATTTATTGGTTTTGTAATGTAATAATTTACTATTTGTATTCATGTAATATAATCCTCAATACCAAAGCATTTTCAATAAAAGTAACTTACCTGATTTATTTTATAAATTGAAGATGTTGTAGCTCATATTTTACCACATCATTATTGATAAACATTTTATACTCCTATTTATGGAACAAACATTAAACAACTTATAATATGTTTTTAATTTATACTTGATTAATATTTGTAGTGTCATGAGTTAAGTTTGATATTACATTACATATGAACAGCACAAATCAAGGGAACTTAGATAGTCAACCTTAAAGAGATACTGAATAAAATCAATAATTAGACTAGATATAAGGAGAAGTGGAAGAGTGTAATATCTCTAATTTTTTACCCACATATAATAAAATAAAAGTAAAACAACCCATATCAAATTAACATATTAATATATAGAACTATCTCATAATTGCAGGTGATGGAGTTCAATAGTAAGCAGTCAAATAAACAAATATTTTTATTTAAATGTTTTGTTTTTAATACTTTGTGTATATATTAAAATCCTTATAAAGAAGGATATACTTTGAGATACAATATGAGATAATAGATAGTAGTAAATGTTTATATGTTAATTAGTTATAGTATGTATAATATGTTATGAAATATGGGTAAAAATAGGGATGTTATAATATTGAAAGTAAGGATCAAAATAGTAAAATTTTATATAATAGTCAAAATAAATAAAAAATTGAGATAAAATTAATAAAAAAGTATTAGATGAATTAATATAGCATATTTAAGCCTATTTTTACTTATATATAATTTAAAATTAAGAATGTTAGTTGTTATTTATTTAATTTCTTTGTTTGTAAAATAAAATAATTACTAAATTTAAACATAGGGGATAGTTTTTAAAGTGATGACTTCCTACTAAATTATATATACAAAATTTTATATTATTAATATAAAATTATTTAATATCTCATTTATATAAAGTTAAATATAAATTATTTGATTATATTGTTATTCAATTTTAATAAAATTTTAGATGAATAATTGCCATGATATAAAACTATAATTTAACAGTTGGACAAACAAATTTTATATTTATATAAAATTATTAATGGTGTAACATTTTAAAAAATGATATTCGTGCAATTTGATTTCTTCTACATCTATTTCAGTCTTATATAATTTCATTATTTCAAAATTATTCTTGAGTTTAAATTTGTCAGTCTTAAAATTATTATGCTTTATATTTGCATTAGTTATGAAATTGCCTCATTAATGTATCAACAAGGTCATAGAACAACGAATTTCATATAAGAAATTAAATCTAAACTGCATTGTATCTTTTTTTATGATTTGTATTTGGCAGGAGTCAAAATAAGGGGAAGTTGAAGTGAAAGACCCCAAACAGATCTCATTTCGCTTCACACCAAACTGTTGACCCACGTAATGCCACGTCACTATATTATCCATAACATGTTATCCAGAATTTGAGCTCTTTGAGGGCGTGGCACAAAGTTCAGTTCCATTCTCAAATCATGCCCTGTGTTTATAATATATAATATATATATTGCAAGTTTCAATTTTTATTTTCTATAATTTATTAAAAACAAAGAAAAAAAAATCGTGTGGAAGGAATGGAGTGATGGAGATTTTGGAGTGTGGGGTCTGAATCACAGTCCACATGAACGAACCAAACCAACAACACTAATTTTTCCACATCACTTTACTCTCTTTCTTTCTCCATCGCTCTTTTTCTTTAAGCCTTGAGAAGAAGACAATGGTGGCCTGTGAAAGATGAAGAGCAGCACTGTGTTAAGCATCTTCAATGGCATGTCATTGTGCTCAAAATGCCTTCTTATTTTCACCAACCAGAGAGTTCTTCACCAACAACCACATCATGTATAAACCATCATCCACAAGATGCAGACCCTTTCTCTTGTCCATCACCAATGCCTCACCATCCTACAACACCCTTGTTTCTGAGGTGCCCTTTTTTAGTTTCATGAGTCCTGCCAATGTCTTGCTTTCACTGTTATCTGCCTGCATTTTGAATTTAATGGCTGGCATAAAGGGAAATTGTTGTTTTTTTGTTATGTATAAACTATATGGTTAATTTCACTAGTTTTTGTAGCTTTTAAGGTTATCAATTTGCTTGTTTATTACTGCTATCTATTGCATTCTCTCATGGCAAAATGGGTATTTTTATTGTTTCTTTTTTTAGTCTCTTGGTGCTGTTTCAGCTTACCATCTGCCATTGAAATTTTAGAGGTTCATCCATCAATTGTTTGTTTCAAGAATATGGTCAAGGAAGTATGTAGTTCAGATTAGGCAGAAAATAATAGCATCTAAAGTTCAAGCTTTTGCATTCGTGACTCAGCCCCTTACCATAATAAACTGTCCTGTTTCCAAAAGGTGAAAGAAATTGCTTAATGGCACAATAACAACCCTGCTGGATCTTGAAGCTATCATGAATATATATAATAGTCACCTTAAGATTATGCACAAGGATTAATTATTAGATACTCTCAATTTTGGGAACTCTTGGTTCATTTGGCCACATTACCCTATCTCACGCCATTATGCTTTCATTCCACTTCTCGGTTATCTAAAAAAACAAAACTCAGATGCAAGTCCCTAAGTGTTTTTGGTATTGCTCTTCAATGAAAATTAGAGTTTCACCTCTGTAATCTATATTGATATTTAATGGAACCCTTTATCATACAAATTATTTAGATAAAACTGGCATTCCTATTAAAAACAAGACTGGAAATAAGTATTTAAGAAACTGCATCTAAGTTTTTTTCTTTTCAGAAACAAATAATTTGAAATAAACTGATACTCCAAAAGTGACAATTATTTTTAAAGAAGGCAGTATGCAAACCTGAGCTCAACTCCCAAGACCCAGCATTTTGTTTTTCCTTACTAATGATTAAGTAGGAAATTGAATTTCTTAGCCCAGATGCAAGAGAAAGTCCTCATTTCCTGAAATGGTTTATTTATTTGAATTTCTTATTACTCATATGTGAAATGTGTAGAAGGAATTATGCTTCCTGTATTTCAAGATATTGGCTGTTGCTATTGCATTCTGTGACTATTGGCTGTGTTACAGTCGTCACTGAATTATGGGTAAACATCTTCAATCTGTAATTCCAATTTACAAAATTTAGATTAATGGACAAAACCAATATGCTTCATGAGATAACTATTTGCAATTTGAGATCCATCCAAATGATTTCTCGTAATAGTCAATGATTATAATCAGAAATGAAGAGACCATCAAATACCTTCCTTCTCGTTGTTGAATTCAGTTTAAGCTTACAACTTTTGATATAGCTATACCAAAAGATTATTATTTGATTTGTTATCAGTTTCACTGATATTCCTGATAAGTTGTATAAGAGGGATCTATTATTATTCTTATTTAGGCTGTTAGGGTTTTGGTTCCGACAGCAAAATTTGAAGCTTCCAAATTGAAGGTTGTTCTATTGGAAGATCAGATAAGCAAATATGCAAGTATTCTTCCCAGAACCTACATTCTTTCCCATTGTGACTTTACAGCTAATCTGACTTTAGCAGTGTCCAATGTGATCCGCCTAGAACAGGTTTGGCTTCTATTCTCATTATTTCATGATTGGCTTGGAAACCTGTGCCTGATTTGTGTTTTGAACAAGAACATTAGCTCCCTAGTTAATAGGTATTTTATGTATGGCATTCCTTCTGTGACTGGCAGTTGAGAGGGTGGTACGAGAAGGATGATGTTGTAGCTGAATGGAAGAAAGTGAAAAATGAAATGTGCCTACATGTTCATTGCTTTGTCAGTGGTCCCAATTCCTTCTCGAACCTGGCTGCTGAATTTAGATATCACATATTCTCCAAGGAAATGCCTCTGGTATGTTTGCATTTTACTTACAGATCACATCAAAACATAAAAATCTGAATTCTATGACTGATCTAAGTTTTATTCATGACAACCTCCTCAAAAACCTAGATACAAGTATTTTGTGTGTGGGTGAACAGTTGCTTGCCATTGCTAAAAAGTGTATGTTAAATCTCACAAAAGAATACTCACGATTAAATCATATGGAAAAAAGTGACAGGCTAAACTTCCACTTTTTAATCATGCATGTTTGTTTAACTAGTGTTCTATCTGCCATATGCTCAACTCGTTTCTTCAATTGAATATTGAGGAGGTTGTTTCCTGAAGATCATATTTACAACCTTGTATAAGTTCTCAGCTCTTTTTATGCTATGTTCTCGTATTATTATTATTTACAAGGATGAGTCTCTCATTTTTCTAAGGTGTAGTTTTGAGAGAAAAAAACTTATAGCCATATGCCTATGCCGAAATATGACTTGAGTATGGCAGGTTCTCAAAGCAATTCATTTTGGAGATTCTGCACTTTTCCATGAGCATCCCGAATTGCTGGATTCTATAGTTAGAGTATATTTTCACTCTAGCTCACAAAATTACAACAGAATGGAATGTTGGGGACCTCTCAAGGATGCAATGGAGGTATTGAAATGAACAATGGTTTTAGAATAGTAATTTTACTTCTTTGCTTATAAACTCTGCCATTTCGGTCTCTATACAGAAAACAAATTTGCAACCATCAAGATTGCATTAATAAAATTAATGAACATAATGTTCTAATAGAACTTTTGACTTTGTTTAGTATTTTGCAGTGGTATTTGTCACCAATGTCTCATAACATAACCATTCATGTTTTGAAAAGAAAAAACAGCAAGGATTCGAAAAGTAAAAATGAGTAACTGATATACTGCAACAAACATGTTTCACTTTTTTCTAGTCCTTTCATGCAAACACATTCATAACATTTAGGATATGTATTTTCTAATGATGTCTCTTGTTTCTTCAGGGAAAACAAGCAGAGAAGTTCCAAGGGTCAATAAGAAGAGATAGTCCTGAAAAGTGGCGGAGCCCAAAGTCCATATTCCAAGCTCTTTTTGCTTTTCTTCTTTGAACTATATCAAATCAATAACTTGAATTATTTGTCTTTATCCCATTCTTCCCACAGCTCAGAATTTCAGGTGGGCAAGACAAAAGCAAAATTCAGCTTGCAGGAATGAAACTAATCCCAAAACCAAACTATGCATCTTTTGGAAGACTCAAAACCAAAAGAAAAATGTAAAGTTACACAAAAAGCAGAATTCTTGTGCCACCAAGGCAATTAATTTGCTTTTCTGATTTATGTGACCACTTCCAATCTGCCAACTCAACTCACAACTGCCCAAAACATTATCTTCGTCACTAAATTTTAAAATTAAATAATGATACATGGATAATTTTCAAAAACATTAAATTTGTGTTTAGCAGAGATTAAAGAAATATGAATTGTTTGGTTTTAAGAGAAATAAGATGAAAAAAAATGAGATTGTTTGGTTTGAAAAAATAAAATTGAAAGATTTTATATTATAATTTTATCTGGATCCTGCGCTGATTTGAAAAAATCAATATTCATTTCTCATGAAATAAATTAGTGAAATTGGTATACTTTTCTATTTCAATTCTCTTTCTCTCATTTTCTTTGATAAATCATGGTGCCAAACTAAGTCTAAATAATTTTTTTAAAATATGAATAAATGGTATATACATCGCAAAAAAATTGAGTTACATTAACTATGTATGAGGTTTTTATAAAGATACACAAAATTTTCTTTTGTAACATTTACGACAACAATGTATGTTAACGATAAGTTATAAATAAATTTACATTAAAAAAATGCATAAAGATTGAACTTTTAAAATTAAAAAAAGAATAAGCATATATCTATTATATCATGATTTGTGAATTTGACGACTGTATAAAATTCATAAGGTCTCTTTAATAATTTATCTCTCTCACACACACACTCAATTAGAAGCCAAAAGAAACTTTACTTTTCCTATTGAATTAACGCTTTCAATTTATACAAAAAAAAATCTTAGAATATTTAATTTTAATATATAATAAATTATGTATTTAGTCACCGATACTTTTATATATTTACTTACTTTTTGAAACGAATAAGAGTTAATTTCAAAGGTTTGAGGAATTTATAAATATAGGAATAATAGTGTTATTTTAGCAAGTTATCCAAAAAGTTATTGAAATAAAATCAGAAAATAGTTTATAGATAACTTACACTCTTTTTAATATAAAATATAAACAAAAATAAACTAACTAGTGCTGATTAAAACTGTTTTTTAACATCATTTAATTTTATTATTTTTATTTATAAAAAATTTTACACAAATAATCGAAATTTATTTTGATGTCGTTCATTGGAACTTTATATCAAAGAATAGAAAAATCATTAAAAACAGAATTTTAATTAAAGAGTATTAAGAGATGAAGATATTCTATTGAAGCATAGAGTGGTGGTGACCGTACATTATTGTTATGTGATTGCATAAAATAAAAGCTTGTACGAAAATAGTTGGTCTTGCATGAACCTTGCTATTATCGGAAGTTTATAGCCATTACGAACCACGAAGGTTCCTACTCTAACTTTATAGTTTATACAGCACATATTATGTTCATATATATATATGCAAGTATCACTTACTTCATACAAACTCAGTCTCAGTCTCTCATAAGATAAACCAGAGGTTATCATCTCCTTCTTTGTGGTAAAGAAAGATGGAATGGGTGCATGGAAGTAGGCAAGCATCACAGAAGAGCAGAAGAAAAGAGTCATTCCCTAGAAGGAGAAGCAGCATCAAGAGAAAAATATTCATCTTCATGTATGCAAGGATAAAGCAACGCATTCTTGCTTATCTGGTTGCCTCAACATAGCAGCAAACCATTCTCCTTGTTTCTGAATTTTAAAAACGAATAATACTACGTATGTATCATATCATCATCCACTACAAATTATGCATGTATCCACAAACTGGACACTACCACTTGCCTCTCATCCAACATGTAATATTTTGAATAAATAAATGTTATTTATCCTTTTTCATGCATTTCAAATCTCAGAGTAGAAGTCTCGTTTAATATTATTTCACTTGTCTGCTGCCGGAAAATATGATAATTATGTTTATTTCACTTTTTATTAGGGATGGTCAGTATGATAGCCACCTTAGCTCTTATATCATGTTACGAAGTACACTTTAAGTCTAAGTCAATCCCATTAAACTGGTTCATTAGATGAAATTTGCATACACTTATATACAATGAAATACTCTAGTCGATATGCAATTTCTAACACTTTTTAATTTATTTTCTTCTACTATAAAATAAATAAATTGGGTTGAATTTGTTTTAACTTTGTCTTGAGTTACACTCGATTCTAAATTTTATTTCCAAATCGTCGAAATCAACATATAGTATATTGAATTTTGAGGTTTCTGCCATGTTCGGTAAGTTTTTATAAGTTTAGACAAATTTTGTAATAAAACTCATGCATATTTATTTTTTTCTTAAATTTTTGGAATTGAACTTATCAACCTAATTAGAATTCACAATTCGACTCGTTTATTGTCTAAATATGCTCTAAACATGTACAAGAAGTCATTTTGCTTAATTTTCAATTTTAATTTATTCTCATTTTAATTTTCATTTTGCCTTTTTCTCTTTCTTTTTGAACCTCATTTTGTGTTCTAATTCTTAAATTCCTGGAATAAATATCAAATTTAATTTATTCTCATTTTAATTTTCATTTTGCCTTTTTCTCTTTCTTTTTTAACCTCATTTTGTGTTCTAATTCTTAAATTCCTGGAATAAATATCAAAACAAGTATAATTGAGTTTATGCAAATCGTTAAGAGTTTGTAATTTTCTTCTCTAAATTTGATTTTGGACTGCGATTCAGATTTTAAATATAAAATTAGAAATCGGTAACTAATTTAATTGATTAACTAATGAATTAATTGTTAGATCTTAAGATTTATGGTATTAGCAAATACAAACTTAGTAACATTTATTTGGGAAATTAATGAAGAGGGAATTGGAAGAGATGGTTAGCTTTAACGATGTGGGTGGGGGCTGGATGTATGCGAAGGTAAATCCACTAAAACGGACAAATTAGTTGCAGAAGTACGAAGGTTCCTCGAGTTCTATCCCAACTCCCAACAGTATTATATGTAGAAGTAATGGTTATAAAATTGACGAGGGGCCATGAAAAGGTAAAGAGACCCACATTTAACTTCATTTAGCGAGTGTCTGAGTACAACTCTCCGATCATATCCGATCCACCTTTAAAGCATAACAGCTATTTCGTAACCTTTTTCATGTAAATTATACATAACACATGTTTATACAAATAAAATATTTTATCAATACTGAACATTTAAATTTGTCGGCCACCTCAATAATGAATATTATTCAGAGGTTGCACCTAGGTCTTGTTTGCTGGATCTAGTGGCTTTTCTAGCTATGACCACTGGGTAAGGAAAAATTCTATAATTCCAATGCAAGTTTTCTTAATTCTCTAAGCAAGGGAGCAGATACTGATAAAAGCATTATCTAGGTTTCTGACTATCACGGACTCCTACTGTTTACAGTGTAATGATGTTATCAGCCTACGTGCTTTTGGGCTTGAACATTCCTTCTAATTGTCGATCATCAACTAGGATCTCAGCACTTGGACCCCGAAGTTACGCAAGAGCTTAAAATTTGCCCATGCAATAGCCACCACCCACTCCCTTTTTGTAACCAGCGTATTTGAAATGACTCTGATGCTTAAAAGAATCTGATATTATTGAAAACATAAGCCAACAAATTCAATATGAACAATATACATGAATATACGCAATATATGTAAAATACACGCATGATCAATTCATATCCGAAGGGTCCTAAACAACCACAAACAGGTCGCTCTCATTGATCTGGAAAAAAAAACAAGATAAACAACATTCATAAACCGTACCAGCACAAGCAAAGCAAACACAATATATCAATATGACCTATTATTGGGTTTGGAAGATGATGAGGTTTTGGATTTCGCAAAATCAACAAGATCTTTGAAAAGGGCATCTTCTGGCTTCTGTTCTTTGGTTGGGGTGGATGAATTCAGCGAGAGATTTTGAGTTTGTCCCACCAAGCTGTCATAAGAGGAATTGGATCCACTACTTGAATGGGATGCACCTTGTTGCTCAAAAAACTGTTGTCTCTGATTATACTTTGAAGGTGGGGGTGGAATGATGCCAGAAGATTGGGCATCCAAGGGAGCTTGAGGCAGCCTCTCAGAAGATGGCTGTTCATCATAGACAGGCTGGCTGCTAAAAATAGGTGCTGAGGTACTCACGGCATGGGGACGAGATGAAGACACTGATGAGGTTGGATTAGGGCTAGAATGGACAGGAGCTGCAAATGAAGTGCGTTCTGAGTTTTGAGGAGATCCTTCTGTCTTGTATGTATCACCGCTGAGATAGTCAACCACACCAGTGCCAGAGTAGACAGGCTTCTTTGATGCTGGCGGTGGGGGAATAACTGGGTTTATCCTCCCTGGTTCTGCCTTGTCATAGACTGGTTTCCTATTCTGTGCATGAGAATCACGTGATGACCTGAAATCATAGTATTTAAATGTTTATGAAACTGAAAAGGAAGAGAAAAACGCAAGGGGAATAGAGGATAATTGGCATGGTTACAGGGGAGACATATCCACTACAAAGGGTATCATATCAATTATCTTGAAAATATGTCAAGCCTATCCTATGACTCCCCTCAACACAATTGTGCGCACTAAGAAAGATGAAGTAACTACACAAGAACTTCTGGGGTTTCACCTATGGGCTAGTTGAGCAAAATCCTCTTCTGATTCATCATCTTCATGGTTTACATTTACAAGTGGCAGAACTGTAGTTTCTGCTTCTCTAGCACCTGAATCAGAAGTTCCTTTCACCATATCATCATGTCTACAGAGCACTCGCTGAAGACTGTCATTCAGTGCCAATCCCTTACCTAAAAGCTCCTCATCCCTGAAAGTGAAGAAACCATTACAGTCACTCTTTATAATTGCAAAAAGAAAAGAGACTTAGTAATTGAAGGAAAAAAATACTTACGTAGTAGTGTTCACAAGAAGCATGACCCGCTTTTGGTATGAACGGCACTGGTCAACAAGGTCAACAATCACTTCCTCCTTCACACCCTGAAACATTTGTCCAGAATAATAAGAAACAAATGAATAATGACAACTTGCCACAACAGTTTTGTACTGAACTATAAAGTTAATAGCAAAACAAACAAAAGCATTAAGATTGAATTATATCCTAATTAATTCTGCAAATAGATCCAAACATGTTCTGGACTATAATGCCCCAAACATTTCATGGCTAACTCAGCATATTAACATCTTAGTTCTGCACTTGGAAGGCATGCTTTCATAGATCCGGTCATGCACTGGACTATCATGCCCCATTTCATGGTTAGGTACTTTATAATCTCAGCTAAATACAATGTGCATTCAGAACACCAGAGCAAGCAAAACTTACAAAATTCTGACTTTTAAAACTAGAAAAAAACAATTAGTGATCTGTTCAAAGCTATAAATGTGCCTGACAGTTTTTTCATTCTTCTGGATGGTATATTATGCTTATTTTTATATAATTACTACAAAATAAGTAACTTGATCTGGGCCCACTAAGTTTTCTAAGTCATGAATGATCTTGATATTGAGACTGGAAAATTATATCTGCTAGCAAAGTTATAGGATGAAGGTGGACCAACAAGAAACCCTTGAGTCACACAAAAACATATAGGAGTCTCACCTAAATATGACACATTTCAGGCGTTCAGTTGTGCCAGAGTGGGGAGGAAAGGGGTCCTTCTTAAAGTCTTAACTTGATCAGAATATTACTAATAATTGTCACAACCTACTTATTCCAATTTGCTAATTGGAATGAAACCCATATCCCGAATTCCACAGTACCACCAAACAACAAGCAGGATATGAAAACACGGAAACCAAAAGACAGCAATTTCAAAGCTCAAACCTATACATACTTCCATAGACAAGAAAAACGGAACAAAGGTTCCAGAAAGAAGCCAGCAGAAAAGGAACAAGAAATAATAATAATAATAATAATAATAGTAATAATATCACCTCATGGTCTTTAGGATTCAAGGCACTAAGCATTTCCATCAACACATCAGCTAGTCCTTCAGCATTTTGAATCTCTATCAAACTGCTTATAAGCAAATCAAGTATGAGAAGGATAAAGCAAACACCAACGTTCTTTTGCATGCTTCATACAAGAATGACTAATTACGAGGAAAAACAGGGCTACCAAAAATCTCCTAACCAAAATAAGAACAATGACAACAATAGTTAGAAGAGCTTCAAAATACCCCTTGTAAATATGAAAGCAATCCCTAAATAAATTAACACCACCAGCATATCTTAACCTATAGGAATTAATAATCCTAAATGCATCAGGCCAATGTGATTGTCAACAATGTTGCAATAGAACAAATTCTGCGAGGGAAAACAAGGTAAATAAAATTTATAAACTTTACCATGATATATAGCCATCAATGACAGCATAACTACTGGCCACAAAACATAGTTGCTAACAGTGAGAATATGTGGTATAGGGTAGCAATGAACATTTTCAAATAACCTCATTAACATGTTACCTGAGAAGATTTCTTACCAATGGTGAACTACAGTAAACTATACATCAGTCACAGAAAGCAGGGAGCTTTTGCAAAAATGCATAAATTCAAAAATTAAGAAACCAACAATTTACAAGGTGATAAATACCCTGTTAATTTCCTTGCACAATGTGATATGTATAAAACAATGTTAACTAACCTCAACTCACAAAACAAAAATAACTATTAGAACATTATGAACATGATAAAGTTCAAAGAGCACCTAAGGCCAGATGCATCTGACTGGAGAGAAGCCTGAATAGTAGCATCATCATATTCTTCAGCAGAATGAACAATTGGCTGAGTTTGAGGAGGAGTGAAGAATGGTACACTATTCTCATCTCGTGGTGGAAACTCAACTCCAGCAGACTATTAATTATCAAAAACATTACATTAGCTCTAAGTCGAAAAGCAACAATTTAATGATACATTAGTTTAGAATAATGAGTTTGACATATTAATAGTATGTGTAATGACATATTAGAATTGAACAGTAATTGCTTATATATTATTAATTATATATGCATATGCATTTGAGAGGGTGGGATTTCCAAGGTTGGATATGAATATCGCAAACTCACAGTTGGATGCAGGTGCAGCTCACGTAACAATATAACCCATTAACCCACTAAATAGAAATACAAAAAGAAACAATGATGACCTAAGTCGACCTTGGATAAATAAAGCGACTATAATAATATGTTGCATACAGGCAGAAAAAACTAATATGACTCTAGTAGGAAAGAATTTCACAGTACAAACGCATAGAATAAATTAATTTCAGAAAGTAATGTCTAGATAAAGAATAGCCGACCTTCAATTCATTATACGCTGCATGATATTGAGGATAAACCCCAGTAGACCCCCCAAAAGCTTCTTGCCATGTATCAATTAAAATCAGTATCTTTTCCCTCACATTTAAATCTGGCTGTAAAAGAAGACAGCAATGGATAAGAAACTATTCCACTTCCAAAATACAAAATACAATTGCACAAGGAACATTTAAAATGAAATATAAAGTGTCAAAACCAGTAAATACCTTCTTCTTCACTATCTTAACCATTTCATGTAAGATATCCCGCTCGATTATCTGCTGAAATACACTTTCACCACAATTTTTACTGAGGGTCTCCAATACCTATATCAAATACAAAGCACCTGAGTCAGGTAATCATTGCTTTTTTAAAGTATTTTACACCTAATCTCTTTCTATAACGGCAGATTAAAAACTTTTAATCATGGCGACTTTTCATATTGTACCTTTCAAAAGGGTATAAATCTAGTAATAACTCAAAACACATATTTAACACATTATATCCAAGTAATGAAATATTCACAATTATCCAAAAGTAAAACTTCAGAAATACTGACAAAAAGTGCCAGAAGCTGTATTTTTGGATTTTTACTGCCCAAACGTTTTTTGAGTATCTTCAATGCATCCTTTGCTTGCCTGTAAAATTTAATTAGTTATAACACAGAAGATCAGGAACAATTTAAAAAAGAAAAAACCCATGAGAAATCAAAATAAGGATCAATGAAATCAATTACATACTTGAGATCCAAAACTAAAATGCAGGATCAAATTCAAAAGTGGTTTAATTTCACTTCTAGTTCTCCTGTTTTCATCAATTTTTGGTTTTATTCCCCTGATTTTGAATGAAAAAACATAATGTGCAAATTATTCAAATTGATACAATTGAATTCCTCGTCCATTTGCTTCATCTGTATTCAAGTGCACAATTTTGCTGACTGTAATAATGTGTTTCTTTATAATATTATATGCAGCAAAAGAGTGTCACATTAATGGCAAAATGATAAATGAAGATTCAATTGCAACATTTCGAAAACTAAGGGGGCAGCAATTTGAAATTAAAAAAGGCACCAAAGGAATTTGAAATTAAAAAAGGCACCAAAGGTGTGATTAAGCATCAAAATACAACTCAATGAACTGAATATCACAATTAAGACAGTTTACCATTGTGTTCTATGTGGTAAGAACTTTCTATGGTTTCCAACTCAATAATCCTTCAAAAATCAAAACCTATACTTGTTTCAGTTCAGATATATATGTGATACATTGATAGAAATTCCATTGCTCCCTTTTCAATGAAAACCCTGAACACATAGCCGTTGCTTTATGAGGAAGAAAAGAGCCCTTAACACTGCCCTTTTATTCACAATTGTATGAGTGCATAACAGGAACATGGCAACTCAAAACTTGAGAAAATAATAAATGATGTAGTGATACACAGATGCCCAATAAAAGGTGACTTTGTCAAATATGATCGGCCAGACAATTTTAGTTCAAACCATCTAACAACAAAGAACTCTTTCTAGCACAGAAAGAGTGCAAGATAGAAGTAACCCCCAACACAAACACTTTTAACCAACATATAAGAGGGTAAAAGATGTACATCAAATTAACTTCTTTGAGATGCAAGATTACAAATGGACTTACTGAAACAGAGTACAGGTAGTTATCCTAAATACAACATAACTAAGGGTGTGTATGGCCGAGCTTCTTCAGAAGAACTTTTAGGAGAAAAAAATATGAAGAAAAATTAAAATTATTTTCTCCATAAAGTTAAAATTAGTGTACGTACAAGTTAATTCATAAAAGTTCTCTCATATAATATAACTTCTCTAAATTCTTTTAAGAGCACATAAGCTAATTTTAGCTAAGGCAGAAACTCATTTCATCTTGTTGTTCATATTTTTTTTTTCTTAGAAATGTCGTTCAGAAGTTTGTTCAATCAGACCCTAAGAAACCATCTAAGTCTGATTAGATAAATAAAATTATAATCATGTATGAAAGTATTCATACAGCAAATACACTGAATCTCCAAGCAAAGCATCAGAAACAATACCCCGGGTCCATATTAATGATATCACACAACTCTATGTTGATAGCCCAGTCCGGGCCAATGAGCATGTCACTAGTTGCTCTGTCAGCACAGGCAGCAGCGTTGTTAGCCATCTCTATCTATCTCCAGCAAGTCAAGTCCCTCTACTGTTAACCTTTCTGCAAACCCAACCAAACAATATCAATAATAAAGCCCTTTCGAAAATGTAGAGTGCATCCTACAAAAAAAATTAACAGTTATTTGATCAGCAGCAATCTAAATTAAAAAACAAAATCATTCCGTCCAGGTGTTAACAGAGAGAGAAAGAATGCAACGAGGTCAGCATCGAAATTGACAGCAGAGGAACTCAATCCAGCAGATGATCGAAATCTAGATATGGCAAAGAAACCCTATGGGGAAGTAAAAAGCAAAGCTGAATCGTTTGATAGAGTGGAAAATTTAGAAAAGAAGAAAAAAGCAGATCACAATGATTGAATCGAAATCAAAGAAGTGGGTAGGAAGGAGCAGATGAGGGAAGAGAAGTAAGAAGAAACAGATAAAGGATTATGCAGAGACGGAAGGAAGGTAGAAGGCCATAGTAGAGAGTTGACAAGAAAGAGAAACTAAACTGAATGATAAAGAGGGAAAAGAAACAATACCCGTGTGTGACAAAATCAGAGAAGAATAAGAAGAATTGAGAATCAGAAACGAAACTGAAATGAAGAAGGAAGTGATTATAGCAGTGAATTTGGGATTGTAAGAGCTACACCAACACCCAACCCACGCTTTTTGTATGTCACCGCCCACTCCTCTTCTTTATTATTTCCTGCTTTTTTCAAAACTTTTTTTTACAACTGTTTTTAAGGAAATTGATTATTAATATATTTTGACATTAGTTGTCAGAATATTAACCAAATGTGCCATAATTGATAATACTTATTTTGATTAGTATAATGACATCTGGAGAGAGAAATTAGGAAGATTAAGAAATTAATTATGATTTGTTCCTGTTGATTAAAAAATGTAGTTAAGCAATTGTTTATACTAGTATTTGGCGAGGTTTTCTATTATGACTTTGGTAGAGAATGGAAGAAACGGTTCCAAGTCGTAAGCGCGTTTTCTCTATCTTTTCTCTGTTTGTCTCTGTTTGGATTGGATTGGGAATCACGGGTGACGTTGGAATTGGAAGGGTCAACCACATTTGTACTTCTTTGTTGCCTCCCAATTTTAACATCCAACTATAAATATAAAAGCATATTACCATCAATATAAATAATTAATTTTAATAGAGTCACTTTTATTTTTTACTTAAATTATTATTTTCTTATTAAATATTGTAACCAATTTTATTTACGATATGAAGAACATGTATTAATCATGCACGGTTTTTAATATAATTATATATATATATATATTAATGCAATGAAATAATACTATATATTATTCTTCTGGAAAGCTATTCCACGAATCCGCTCATGGGTCAGATCAAATGTACTGTTTTTCTATTTGACTTTTAAGAAACAAATCATCTTGTTCATAAAGTATTCCATTTTATTCTTATTCGTGAAGTATATCACTTGTGCGTATTGAAAAAAGAAAAAAAAAATAAGTAGAAGTAAAATAATTTTGTAGGTTATTTTTTTTGTTAAAAAGACTGCTATTTAATAATTAATAAATAAATAAGTTTTTTCCTTGTTGGAAAGAATGCTATTTAGCAATTAATAATAGCAATTGTATACAATATGAAAAAAAAAAATATATATATATATAAATACATTAACTAAAAGAGAAAAGTATACACAAAAATGATATCATATAATATATATATATATAATGTAAAAAAGCTATTAGTTTCTGTCTTATTTATTTAATCGATTTTATTAAAAAAATGAGTTTAATTTGTTAAAAAAATATTAAACTTGAGATTAACTTATTTATAACTTAAATAATTTTATGTGTATTTTATTACCACAAATTTTAATTATTGATTTTGTAGTGAGCGATTGTTAATCTATTCTTTTGTTTATTAGAATACCCTTCTACTTTGAAAGAGCTAAATTCTTTTAAAAGATTCCCAACTGCTGAATGAAGAAAGAGCTGCTTTTCCTTCATTCCTCTTTTCAAACAGTGGTATACTTGGTTGAAAAGTGTGTAGAGAAAAGTAAGAAGAATTGAAAATTTAAATTAAAGACAAAATAGCATAAATGAGCATGTTGATTCTTAATGTATTAAAAACTTATTCATAATCCATAATTTTCTTTAATATTATGCAATCATTTTAAAATATCTGATTATATTTGCTACATAAAATAAGCCTTAGACATGACCCTAAACATCTATGATATATATAAGATCGAAATGTCTTATACATGTTTAAAAATATTTTGAACATATAAGATAAATGTCATTTAAACATAAATTTAAAAGAAAACAAATATTTAATATCAGATTAATATAATGATTAATTGTGATATCAGAATTTAGTTCTACTAACTTAAAGGTCCAACACATGTAAATATGTTGACTAATATGAAGTTCAAATATATATTTAATATTATTTATTATCATCAACAATCTAATACTAACTAATTTCACATCAAATAATCTTTTATAGTTATCCTAAAATCAATACTTGAAATCTATTAAGTGCAGACACCAGAAATTCAAAAATATTAAAAACGGAAAGACGAGATATTCCTAACTATAAAATAATATTATAATTTGAGATGTTGATATAAAGTGTAGGAAAATATGTTAGAAATTTGCTATTGATTAAAAATAAATTGTTTGTAGTATATAAATACGATAACTTGAAGTTGTATTAAGGAGCAGGGTGATGGTGAGGTGAGGTTGATTATGATGATCATCTAATCATGTTTTTATTGAATTTTTTTAAAATATGAAAATAACTTTACTAAAATTGAAATTAGGTTAAGGAAGAGATCTGCATCCAATCACAACATCCCTTCGTTTTCGCGGAGTAGTCGTCACGGCCACGGCCACCTTCGTGTTTGCGCAGCAGCCGCACCGCCACCGCCACCTTCGTGTTTGCGCAGCAGTCGCACCGCCACCGCCACTGCCACCTTCGTTTTCACGTTGAACGCAGCGGGTAGTGTCGTCTTGTCATTCTTTCGTTCGCATTTCTCCTCTGAGGCAGCTGTATCCATTGAGAATGCTAGAAAAAAAAATCACTTAACTTCTTGATATAGAAATTCATAAGTCAAAAAATATACTTACGCATGCCGCCCACATCCAGAGCATAGTTAACTATTCCGGATATGTACATCCAAAATTCAAAACCCAATTTCAGATATGTACATCCAGAATACAAACCCCAATTTTGGATAATGATATTCGTAACGCATTTCTCTACTACGGACATACGTGTCCGGGAGCTTCAAATGCAAATGTTAATTGCTTACGGATGTTTATATCCGGAATGTTTAGCAAAGACAGGGGAATAATGGGATTTTAAAAAAAAAATTGGGTGCAGGAAGCAATTAATTGGGTGCAGAAAGTAATTGGCTGAAGGTGAAGAAGGATGGTAATGGAGGTGAATCGGCATCAAAGCCCAATTACTTATGGACATTATCATCTCCAACAAAGGCATGAAACGGAGAGATAAAAAAAGTAAACAGATTTGACAGTGAAGGACATTTGAAGGCCCAAGGTAGCCAATATGCTGTTTGCACCACACCTCTCATTTTAATAGCCCAACTCAATGTACTGTCATGATTTAACTAATATATAACTTCAGAACTAAACTCAGCCATCTAAGAACACCAACATCTTTTTCACCATCTTATAATATTATATTTTATATCAGTTGAGATTTGTAATTGTCATTTCTCATATCTCATGTGTGCATTTATTTAAGTATATTAACATATGAGTTACGTTAGTAGTCAATAAATTTTTTTATCTCACAATAATATTTAACATGAGACAAAATTTTAAATGGTTAACTTTAAAATAAAATTAACTAGCCTAATACTTTTAATTGCTTTGAAAATTAGTTTTTTTACTTATGAAAATTGATACCATGAAATCAAGTTATATTTATAAAATATATAGGATAATATAACTTTTATTTTTGGGTAATCAGCCTTAAGATTATATTCTATGACTTATTATCTTTATTATTATTATTATCACTATCTTTATTACTATTATCATTGTTTAATGATAATAATAAAGATCATTATAGTATTGTTCTGGGTAATAAGCTAGCAACAATGAAAAATAAAATATCATTATACATTATATACCTTATTACTTGGTACAAGTTATTTTTTTTTCCTTCTAATTTAGTTTTGATTATTTACTTTCAAATTTTAAAAGTTCTACAAATTTTTTTTTATCTTCAAATTTTGAATAAAAAAATTAAACATTATAGTGATTTAATATTTGTAAAAACTAATTGAAAAAAATAATAGAAAAATAAAAAGTTGTAGAAATTAATTAAACGTTCGTACAAAATTGTAAAATTGTTGAACTGGTACCTCCATTTTGATTTACTTCAATAATATATATATATAAAATAAAATTACAGTTAGTAAAAATTATACAATATGAATACTAACAATTATATTTACAAGAAAATATGAAAAAAAAATTATACTTACAAGAAAATGTAGAAGAAAAAAAAAGGTGCGAATGTGATTACTGTTAGTGTGAAATCGGCGCGTTGGTTGGTCATTAATACTCCACACTATTCACATTAAAATAAGAAGAAGAAAAAAAGTATTGTAGTTGGTGTAATTGTTTCATTGAAAAAGAAAAGAATTTGAGTAGATAGATATATTTTAAGAATTCTTTCTTTTCCTAATTTAATCTTTATATTTTAAGAATCCAATTTTATTTAATTATTAATTTTGTATAATTCTTAAAGGCTGGTCTAATTGAATCGTAGATTTAATCTATTATTTGATAAGATACCGTTAATAAAAAGAAATAAAAAAATAAAAAATAAAATTATAAATTATAAAATATAAAATGATTAAAAATTGCAATAAGAATAGTGCAAAAAATACATCGCCTTTATATAATATAATGATAATGATGATATAAATTATTAAAAATATTTTTTCTGATAAAATTATTAAAAAAATATCATCTTTATATAATGGTATAAATTTAATATTTAAAAATGAAATTAATTAAGATTATAATAATTTTAAATTTTAATTATCTGAATAATATTTTTATGATAAATTAATGTAAAAATAATATAAAAATGATAATAAAAATAAAATAAAATACTCAGTAAAAAAATTCTAAATGAGAATAAAATAACTCTTAAATACAATAGTTTATGAAAGAGAATCCAATTTTACATTGTAAGAATATTTTTTAATAATTATACTCGTTATTGAAAAGCTATTACCTTTTCATTTATGGAATTTATCATTATTTTTCTATCTAGATATATTTTAAATTTCTTTTGCCTACTTAATATTTTATTTTATTTGATAACTCGTACTTTCTTTTATGACTATTTTATTTTACTTTTCTATTTCAAATACACAATTTGCCCTCTACCATAATCCTGTTAACATGATTAAGTTTGTTTTAATTGATTCTATTCACTTTTAATCATCATTTTGCGACTTTGATTAAATAATTCAATTTGATTTATATATCAATAAAACAAATTGTTAATATGTTTTAACTTGAGGGAGATAAATTGGAAACATAGGAATTGTTTAAATAGAGGAAAGTTAACATTAATAAAATTTATGATATGTATCTGAACACATGGTTATAGATGAAACATAAATTAACAAGTAATTATTTCTTTATTCAATTTGATTATTCAGATTGATGTAGATGTTAAACTATGTATTTAAAAACATTGATAAAATAAAATGTTAGTTTTAAACAAAAATGTTTATGTATGTATAGGGAAAAATTATTATAATCTTTCACTTTTTGTACAAGAATAAATATTGTACAAAATATTCTCTAACTTTTGTATGCATGTGAGATTTGTAAACGTACAAATGTAGTGCAAAGATAGAATGTTGTGAAATGATAAATAATTCAAAACAAACAAATGTTGATTTTAAAGGGTGAAACACATAAAACTAAGGTCAACTAAGTATAAGACCAAAATCAAGTGTAATACAATTAGCCTAACATTTTTTTCAATTGGAATACCCTTAAATGCTCCAATCTTAATTCATTTAATCTTTGTCAATAGTTTCTTAGAGCTGCTAAGAACCAATTCAGAACCCTAAGAAAATTAGGATATTTAGGCAAAAATTATTTCATTATCAATATTTTTTATTTATCTAAAATGATTTTAAGATAAATAAAAAATAATTTAAATATTACTCATAGATATAAATTATTTTATTAATTATTATACAATTGAATTTGTCTATTTTGAATAGAAAGATAAATATTCTTTTAAAATCAAAAGATCAAGTTTTAAAAATAGAGAGTAGATTAAATAATATGAATAAAAAGAAAGAAGTACATAATTGTTTATTCAAATAGCAGCATAAACATGTTAATTGGTACTTATGGATCACACTAAAGTAAGGAGCACTTCAATTGTGGGATCCAAGGCATCATAAAATGTTTCGAAGCAGTTTGGTAGTGATGGGAGGATATAAGTAAAAAATTGGAACTTAGTAAATCTTCTCTTGGCGTGCTTGTATTTGCCTTATCAGATTTGAAATCAGAAAAGCTGTAATTACATGAAGCACACTCACATTTATACAGATTCCATCCCCACAATGCACTTTTACGAGATTTCATCACTCATAAAAATTTACATGCTACAGTTATCAAATGACTTGTGAGGAAGCTTCCAAGGATCATGGACCACCGTGTTCCATCACAAACTACCATATCTTACTTTCGTGTTTGGCTTTTGGGTCTGCGAATGAAACCCCAGCAAAGTCTACCACCCTTCTCACGCCTGCATCACATCCAAAAATTAAATACTAACTCATCAGATTACAGGCACAATACTAGGATAAATTACACAAGCAAGTGAATATTTGGTAAGTCATGATTTATATTTACTATTCCTAAACAATGCAGTTACATAATTGTTACCCTATACTAGGTTGTTTTACTCCAATGCCGTGCTCAATCAGATTAGCATTGGACGAAAATATTTGCAACCAGTTGTTAAACCCTCTCTTTTTTTCTTCTTCATATTTATAAAGTCCTTAAAAGAAGGACTGAAAAAGGTCCCATGGCCTCTTGACCCGTGACAGTCACGGATTGATATTTAAGATGCCGTTTCAAGGCAAGTTCATGAGCGTTCCCACTTTTTTTGTGGGTTGAAATTGTCCTTTGACTTTTTAAGTCATCCACGTATTGGGGTGGAATGCAACAATCGAGACACCATGTTATTTTTTTCATCTTTCAAGCACATATGCTTTCTTAGAAACGGTTAAATTTACATATGCTTCCTTAGAAATTGAATGATAGACAACTGAATATTCTGATCTAGTAGTTACAAAAACCAAACAACCGAATAAACTGCAAGCTTCAACTTTCAACTAAGAAACTATCGCTGTAGTTTTAATCTGCTACTTTTCAATGTCTGAGCATTTTTGTTTAGTTCTCGTACAAAACATGCAATTTCATATATGCTTTCAGTACAGTTCTGCGATTTACATAAAGGGCAGCATAAATTATGTCATACGGGAGTTTTGATTGGAGAATTTTGTAAAAAACACATGTAAAGGACTATGTCTACTCCTCTGATATAACTCATCCACTTTGCAGTTAATTAGTAACTGATTAAACAAGGCACCCAAATAAAATCACAAGAGAAGATGGAACATACCTGCTGTTACTCCTGCTATTGCTGCTGCTGCTACTACTGCTACCAGAACTTTTGGAACTGCCACTATTGAGACTGGATTCACCACTGTCACTCCCTTTACACGCTGAAGGACTCTTCTTCCACCACTCCTTGTCAACACCACCCTTTGTTGATCCATCGGGTTTAGGGGTAACTCTTGAACTGCTATTCCCAGAGGACTCATTCTTCTTCTTCTTGCTCTTGTTCTTCTCCTTAGACCCCAGAGAAAAAGGAAGCCCCATTTTGAGGTAGAAACCTCCACGGTCAATGTTCCCGTTTTTCTTCACCTGTGCCATCTTATTACCAACCCTTTTACCCCCACCACCACCACCACCGCTTTTGTCCCTCTTGTAGAGGGTCAAATTCCTCCGATCCTCCACTTCGTTCTCAAGCCTGTGGTGCTCGACGAGGTCCTTCAAGGAGAGCTCGTAGTTGGACTCGGGCATGTTCTTCACCATTTCCATGAGTTCCCTCTGCCCTCTGACTATGGCCTGGGTCCTGGACGTGGGTGAAAGGCCCCGGTGGTCGTTTCTGGTGTGTGGGGGGCTGGTAGTCCACATGGGAGGAGAACAAATTCCAGAATCATCCACGTTTAGTTCCTGAAAAGGAGATTTGGAAGGCCACATAAGAGAGTTGGTGGGTTCCCATGTGGTGTGAGGTTTGTGTCGAGTGTCGTCGTACAGATGAAAAGAATTGGTGGGGTGGTGTGTCCTGGGATCAAGCATGGCTTTGGTTCTCTGTTCTGTTCTGTTCTGTTATGTTTTAGAGTAAAAAGAGGAATGAAGGAATGAATGAATATATGTGTGTGTGTTGAAGAGAGATGGAGCGTGATGATGTGTTGAGGGACGTCAGAGTTTGGCTGAAGGAGGTGGGGGTGATGCTATTAATTTCTTGGTAAGGAAGATTTAAAATGACACATATAGAGAGAGAGAGAGAGAGAGAGTTAAGAGGGAGTCTAAAAAGTCAAGGGGTTCTAGATTGTTGAGGATGTATTGTAATTGCAGGCACTTCCTTTCACATCTATCTCAGTTATACACCTTTTTATTATTATAGCTGCCTCTGCATCATACATTTAACAATATCTTATCAATCTCAAGAAAGAACAAACAATTACTGTCATTTCAATTTTACTCCTTTTTCTCTGTATTCAATTTAAATATTCATTCATTTATTTATTATAAATATACTCTATTATAAATAAATCATCATTTTGTTTTATTGAGTATTTTTCAAATTGAAACGTTTTTTTTGTAATCATAAATATCTAGGAGTCAATCCTAATCAAATTTCATACACGGAGCATAATCTTTTTATTTATTTTTTATTTGAAATGTATTTTTAATTAATTTTAATAGTTAATTAAAAAATTCTTAATCATCTAATTATTTTTCCTTCTCTTACCTGTTTTGACTTAACTTAATTCGATAATAATAATAATAGATCGTGTATTATAATGTAAGTTATATCATAAACATAATATATAAATCTTTTATATATATATATATATATATTTTGAAATATTTATTTACTATTAAAAATATCTTTCCTATATATAAGAATGAGCATATTTTTTTTAAAATTATATATTTAAATAAGTCGAGTTTTTAAGCACAATTTTAAAATAAAGAAGTTGTGAAACAAAATTCAGTTTGAATGATAAATTTTAATTGACCTATAGCATGCATGGATGTTTTCCGAATTTTTTTTTTGTTTTTTTTTTTGTAAAGTTGTGCTGCTAAGCATATTTTTTTAATTTTTTAATTTAAAAATTATTAAGTAATAACTAAATTTAAAAATAAAAAAATTAGTCATTATATTAATTAAATTAAATATTATTTTAAAGAATAAAAATTTATTAATATATAAAGTAATTTTTATTATTAATAAAAAATTATAAAATAATTTGTAAATTAATATTTAAATTAACTTTCAAGATTTTAACTATTAATATTTTTTATTATAAATTAATTTTTAAAAAATAAGAAACTAATTTAAAATATAATATAGTTAATAACTAAAATTTTGGTAAATAATAGTTAGATACTAATTTATAAATTATTTTAAATTTTTTATTAATAATAGAAATTACATTGATATCAATCATATTTTTTAATTTATAAAATGATTTATAATTTAATTATTATAATAATTCATTATTTTGGTATTTAAAATTAATTTTTATTTAATGATTTTTTTAGTAATTATATATATATTTTTTTTTTTTTGAGTTGGTGATTATTAAATCGTTTTATAATTTTTTGTTGATTTTTTTTGGTGAAATCGTGTTTGTTAGCATGTGTTTTTTTTTTAAATCATGCTTCCTAACGTTTTTTCTTCTTCTTGTTTATTTGATTTATTATGTTTTTAATTTCTATAAATTTAGATAACGTATTTAATTAAATTAATTATTTGTATGTTAATTGAATGTATTTTGAATAATTTAAAATATTAAATTAGTTAGATATATTTATGAGTAACTATTCGGTTTATTACCATCCTGAAGTAGTTAAAGGAAATGTAGTAGAATTCTTTTGGTTTAATATTGTATCTTGAGAGTTGTTTGATAATACAATCGAGCTAATTCTAAGTGAAGATACATGAGCACATATTTTAATACTAATTATAAGTTTTTTTATGTCATACATCAACTAGTAGAGTTCATTTGATGTATCTATTGTTATTGACAAACCTTAATTACATGTCAAATTATAGTTGGGGCTTAGCTGTTTTGGTATCATTCTCTAAATCATCGCGTTGACTTCAAAATATCAGAGGTTGCATGTTACTACTGCAGTCATGAGCTTGAGATCACATTACATGTATTCTTTCCACTGTTGAACTTTTAACTATTGAAGACATTGAAGTTGATCTTGGCTTTCTATCGATGAAAAGGTTATTTTGTATGTCCTTCACAATTTAATTGAATGCAACACTTATCTTTCTTTTAATTTTTTTAATAAACTAATTATTATTTATCATAAGTGGTTTCGTATAAACAAAGGACACATACACCTACATATGCACTTCATCTATTAGGAAGCACATTTGACCACTTACAACCAAATGAGGTTATTCCTAAACCCAATAATTACATTATTCTCCATATATGTATTTTGTCACACTCACCCTAACAACAATTTTGTTTCAGATTTTTATGGACGCCTTATCGTCCAAATAATATCAGCTGTTTGATCAATATTGACGTATCTCATATGAATGTTCCTCTTACATGTTTTTTCACAGTAGAGTCTCATTAAGCTAATATGGTTGTGAGACAATTTAGACTTCATCAATGAATTCCTACATACCCGTTAAACTTATATCAGCTTTATAAAGAAGACATGAGGAGAATAAAAAATAAATATTTTGTTATAGTATCATGATAAAAGGACCAGAATATGGAACAATAGACATAACCGCCTAATTCAAGAAAACCAGTTCGACATAAATGACAATTTGTGTGACATTGCACAATATATGCAATGATACATTCACTACAAGAAATTTTTTAATTACTGACATGGTATTACCATGAATATTACTGACGATTTTTTGTCCGTTGATAACTACCAATGATTTTTTGTCCATCAATAATTACTGACAATTGTTACCATCAGATATGAAATTTAAAAAAAACGCAAATCAATATTTCTTGATAAAATTCGTGAATAATTGAATGCAAACACAATTCGTCGATAAATTTAATAATACCAACAATAGTAATAATAATGTTAATATTAATAATAATAATTGAGAATATTATTAATTATCGATGAATGTTATCAACGAAAAATTCTGTTAGTAAGTTACCAACAAACATATTACCTACAATTTTTTGTCTATCAAAATTCTATTGGTAATTTTCATTTTGATCAACTATTTTTTTAGTTTTTTTTGTAGTGCATCCAATGTATCTAGTATAAAGACCACAACAAACATCTATGTCAAAAGACGATGTAACTTCATTTTCTATTACATTTCATAATGTAATTTTTAATCACACCCAACTAATCATTACGTTTCCAACAGTATGACACGTCCTAGAACCTTGAAGAAACTCAACCCCAACTACGATATCAACATATTAGACTGCTTAACAATTTCAACCATAATATCTTGTTGATTTTAATTTTCAACCACCTTTAATATCCTAATCAATCATCATCACAATATTAAGTCCCTCTCTCACATATAATTTTTTTTCATCTCAACCGATTTTTTGTTGAACTCCATGAAATATATTTATCTAATCACCCTGCTCTTTGTATATAATTCAATATCATCTATAGATTATTACCGACCAACCATATCTTCACAAACATCTGATAATAAAAACGTGGACGATGAAGAGGGACATGATCACAACGAACATGGATCACGAGTTCCACTACCATCTAACCCATCTACCAAACATGGAAAACATAGGCTCAAAAAATAACTTAAAATACCACATCGTGACACTAATTCTCATAGATAAATATTTTTTCTCTTATTATTAACCAAATTTTATTTTCATTTCAATTTATTGGATTTCAATAATATATATTTAACGACATTACTTTAAATTTTCCAAAATTACATTCCATTAACATAAGTAATTTCATTAATTAAATATATTTAATTAAATATTTAACTATATTTTAGAAAAAAATATTTAAATATATTTAACTACGTTAATATTTTAAATTATTCAATATACATTCAATTAGCATATAAATAACTAATTAATTACATTATCTACATTTATAAAATTAAAAATATTAAAAAATCAAATAAAAAATAAAAAATAAAAAATTAAAAGGAAAGAAACACATGCTATGAAACACGATTTTAATATTTTTTTATTGAAAAACGTACTAACGAATACGACTTTAAATAAATTTATAAAACATGCTAACAATTACTACTTCAACAAAAAATCAGAAAAAAAATATCAAATTTAAAAAAACTAAAAAATATTGATAATGACATTACTTAAAAACAAAATGAAAATTAAAAATATTTATACATGCACGACTTGCATGAGAAAAAAAAAATCTTATCATTTAAAGTAAAATCATATTTGAAAGCATTACTTTTTTTTATTATTTTAAAAACATATTTTCAAATACGACATAAGGAATGTTTTGAAAAATCTAGCAATTTATGTAATTTATGAGAAAAATTACGTGTAAAAATTCCCCGGTGAGCTTACCTAACTTCATACCACAATTCTACAATAAGATTTACCAAATGGATCTACCACACATTCCTCAACATCGGTCCTTGCAATCAACCTCACAATTCTCTCACCACACATCACTTTTTTATCAACATCTCCTCTTTTAAACCACATACTACTACACTTACAACAAGAAGACAAATTTTACTAATATTTCAACTTTAGATGATAAATTTAAACAGTATCTATTATTTAACACCTTATTAAAATAAGATTATTTTTATGGATCCAACTCGATTAAACAGTTGCAAATGTTGCAGAAAGATATATCACACATAAATTGAATGAAAAATCTATCATTTAAAAAGGAAAAGATCAAGAAGCCTACTTGATCAAAGGCAGTGACTTAAGAAATTGTTGCAAAGGTAATTTCTTCTTAACGTTATCTTGTTTTATACAAGGACATGATACTTTGGAGTTATTTATTTGTCGGTTATAAGTTATAAGTATTTATTGTTTGGGACAGTGAAGAATGTCGCCACAAAGATGATCTAAAACGGCATGTGAGAGACCCACACAAACCTTTCTTTCCAATTAATTGTCAACAGATAATCATAGCAACCTTCCCCATTACGAATCTCTGCTCAAGGATCATTATATGCTTATCATTTTGATTGTTAACAAATAATATTGAATGTTTCCCAAGCAAAGTGGTAGCAGTACATACCATCATGGATGTGCAGTTGGTATATCAAAATATAGTTCTTATAGAGTGAGTGCTAATCAAACTCTCCAACCCATATAATTGCTTTTCAGAGATCATTATATGACCACAATTGAAGCTTCTTGTAGCTTTTAAAACACATTCGTTGGTTCGGTGAGCCTTATTGGTCCCTAGTCAAGTGTTAGCTTTCAATCAAGACTTCCAATTTTTGTTTTTTGTTTTAATTTTGATTACATATTTGAGTAATTTTTATCGACAAAAAAAGGCTAAGTTGTTATTTTCCCAAAAAAATGGCTAAACCCATACATTTTTTTGACAAATATATGCAATAGTATTAGTTATTACGAATTATACTTTAAGCCTAACTCAATTTCATAAAATCGGAGATGTGGTTTGCAGTCACTTAAATACAATGAAATATTTTCATCTTTAGTTGATGTGAGATCTCCAATATACCCCTCACGCCGAGAATGACAGCTCGTGCGTGAGATAACATATTATGGGTGGTCGGATAACGATCCGATAGCGGATGACACAATAGGTCCAACAAACACTTGTTAAGATAAGTTTTAAATGACCCTAATACTATATTACAAAGTAAACTTTAAGCCTAATTCAACTCCATAAAATTGGTTCATGGAATGAAATTTACACTCACTTAAATACATTAAAATATTCTCCCATCTCTAATTGTTGGTGTGAGATCTCCAACATTAGTGATTATAAATTCAAGAACGTTGCATGTCGAAACAAAGATATAAGGGAGATGAACCATACTCCAGATATATACAAGTAGGTGTTTGGTAGGATACAAGTCTGTCTGTCACATTTTCATTTGATAAAGATATTGTAAGTTTTTCTATAGCCTAAAGTCTTTATTTCTCTCTTACTGTTTAGTGGCCACAAAACCTCACTTCATTTATTGAGTACTTTTTCTTCACCACAATTATGAAACTTGTTATAAAACACGAAGGAACCCACTAAAAAAGGCACAATAGGCTGGGATTAATTAAATTCATTACCAAACCTAATATCAATTTTTATATGATGTCAAAGTTTGGTCATGTTTTCTCCTTATTTTTCACTTTACCGTTCATTCTGGTATTAGATAGGACAATATTATGTTATATTTTATGCAAATTAAATGATAATTCTTGTAACTAAATAACTATTGCACCAAATAGTCATAATAATGTTATTACTATGAGTAAAAGAATCAAATTATATATAAATTGATAAGAATGCAAATTCATTCAATAATGTCTTTTATTTTATGAAAACACCTCTTTATGTCAAGAGGTAGGTAGCTAGAGTTTATGATACAGCAACACGTGGATAGGAAGTCGAAATCGAAAGTGAGAGAAAAAAAATGCAACTCATACATTTGATTATTTATTTATTTATTATTGTACGGGAAATTTTATTTAAAGGTGAATTGTTTTAATACCAAAAATCTGATTCCTAAAAATACTATATACAGGAATATTTCTAGTTGGTATTTAATATTTTAAGAAAAAATAAAAAAATTATTTAACAAAATATATATATATTTTTTATAGAAAGTAGGTTCTATTAATTGGTGAGATAGAATTTAGTGGTGTTGTATGTATTAAAAGTAAACTAACCTTAAAAAGAAATTGTCACAAACATGGCACATTAAATAGTATAGTACATGACATGCACATGCAGATGCTGGTGTACCACAAACAGAATAGAGAAGATTGAAGAAGAGAGTGGGTGATTTGATTTGATTTGATGAATTGAATTATTGGAGATTTGGGAGTTTCTTGTCTTCTTTCTGCACCGCTACTTTCAAGTTTCATAAATTGCCCACTGCCCTTGTCTGTTTCCATTACTCTACCTGAAAGCGAAACATATGATATTTAACTCCTTTTCTTCACATTTTGTTGAAAATATACACCACCAATACATATACTATACGTGTTTGATATCAAATCTTAATTATAAAAATAATTCATAATATATAATAATATATAATTATATATAAATCTTATTTTATAAAATTGAATTTAACTTTTATTTCTTAAGATGATATGATAATTATTTTTAGTCTATTATAGTGAGTGTTCACTGCATTAATAAGACCATCTACTATCAAGCTACTTATTATATAGTCTTACGTACGAGTTAACTACTTTAATGTAATATGATATTTTAAAGATTGCACATTAATTAGAGATAAAAATATTTCATAATATACAAACACAAATATTAATTTATAAGTTAGTTTTATATCTTACTTTATAAGTTAATTTTACACTAATACAAAATATCAAAACAACGATTCCATATAAAGACTATTAGTAAAAAACTGTCGCTAAAAAAAGACAATAACAAACAGTTTTAACGACAGTTTCATGAAAAACCGTTGTTAAAAATAATTGTGGGATACTTGAAAGAACCGTTGTTAATAATATTATTACTATTTCACTTACATTAATTATTATTTTTACTTTTTATCATTTTTTAACATTTACGGATAATTCATATTCAAACAGCCGTGTTCTGTTCTGCATTATAAGATGTTCTTAGAAAAATGAATGGCAACAATTATAAGCAGAGGCATTATTTGGGATTTGGCCCTCCCTCTTGCGATATGCAATTAATAACATGTTGACTTATTGGTTTTTCAATCTACACTCATTTTTTTCCAAAAGAATAAGATCACACCAACTCCATGTTGTTTGTGATGAACTAATAATGGTATCTATTAAGGTTATTTTGTAATTGAAATTGATGTTCCAGTTAAGCCTGATGACCAGTCATTTAAATGGTTAATATACTAATTTACATTCAATTAAAGAATCTCTAGAAATAAAATTACAATAATTAAATAGTACTAAAAGTATACTATCGTAAATTAATGATATTATTCTTTTTAAATATTTTTATAATTTTCAATAAAATAATGCATAAAAACTAAATATATAATATTATTTTACTGAATAAAAAAACTAGTCTTTTCGATTCGTAAAGCGGTGGATTAAACGAGTTATGTGTTACCTAGACAATTTAAACATTATTGTTTTATTTTTTTTATGATAGTATCGCAGCAATTAACCTGTTAAATTTTTTAGTGCTGTTACTTATAATGGTAGAGGATAATACTAAATAATAGTAAAGTGAATTTCATTTTATTAAAAAGTTGTATGAGGTGGGTTGGAAATGAAAAATCCCCTTTCTCTATTATAATTGAGGTGGGTTGGTTTCTACCATAGGTTTGATTAAATTGATTTACAAGTTAGAAATAATTTTGACAACTCTAACCATTTTTTATTAACGTCATTAATAAAATTTAGCTCACGTATAAATTTATGTTATTTTTATTTTGATTTATAAACAAATATCTAGTTACCAAACCATAACCTTAATTCCACACTTTTCACCTTCGAAGAAATTTGTGACCCTAAATCACAGAGTGTAATCCTTGGGTTGAAGAAATTTGTGCATTAATAAATCATGTGAACTTTTGGCATTGTTAAAGGATTCACTGTGAAAAGTAGGTGAAAATAGTTGCTATAGCCACAATTTAAAGGGATATGGTGGAATCGTGTACTAAAATAGAAACAAAGTATTATTTAGAGGGATTAAAATGAAAATAATAAGTACATTGAAATAAAAACTAAATCAAGTAATGTGTGATATCATATGCTTAGACAGACTTTTATTGATGAGTGGTGATATGTTAATACTACAAACAATAGAAAATATTTACTTTATAAATCAATAAAATAATATTTTAATTATATTTAATTTATTTTTATTTTTAAATATTATTATATTATTATAATATGGTGTTAAGTATATGTTTTTATCATTTATAGTATCAAATAAATCTTATTGTTTATTGATTACTTCAATAACTAGGTAATTAGCAGCTAAAATTAAAACAAAAATTGAATACTAGGTGGATTGTTTTAAAAAATATTTTCAAAAGAACTAAAACAAAACATAATTATATTAGAAAATGTAAAAAATATACTTAGATATATTGCATGAGTAGCAGCCCCCGTAACCGCAGCCAAAGGATTTATTTGTAAACCTGACGACTCATATTTGACTTTGCTCATATTTGTATCTTCTTCCTATGTTTTAATGATGTTATTGTTTCATTAAGGTTGTAGTTTTACTTTGAATGAATGTTGATGCACGTGTATGAGTGTTGAGCAAACATATTCTGTGGTAGCAGCCTCTTGTAAACACAGCAAGTTTTAGAGACTATCTGGTTAACATGCTGAATTTCCTTTTCTCTTCCATTAATTCGCTTTCTAGAAGTGACAACTTGTTCCTCACTTCCCTATTCTCTTTTACACCCTGTAATAAGCACAACCTTTAGAAAAATAAAATGTTCTTCGTGGACTTTAGGAACGTGCATTACGTGTGTCTCACGATATCAATAGGAGATAGACTAGGAGGGAGAATAAACTAACACACAAATGCTTCTCTTTCATTCATCAACTTCTTTTTTGTGGCAGGGCCAACAAACAGAACCAAACAAGTTTGGAGAAATCTAGCACCCAAATTATATTAAACAAATAAAAGCTCTAGAGAGATGATGCAGCTAATCTAGAAGGCTATTTAAAAGTCAAAAACGTTTTTATTCATGATTTTTATAAGCTGAAGGCACAAAAAGAGACAAATTATAATCCCCACGAGTGGCTCCAAGACCGCTGTGGCCAAATTCTATGGAATTATTTGGATTTCTTACTTCACCGTCACCACTTTGTATATCTCCTATGTTTTTCGTTCTAATGTCGTATTCCAACTTTTTTTTTATTATCCATGCTTTTCATTCATTTAAATAATGTTTTCCTCGTTTTCAATTTAAAATATTGATTTCCCTTTTTCTCTAAAAATAAAATCATCGTGATTTGTTTTGGGCCGAAACTCGCAAAAGTAACTTTTTATGTAATTTAACAGGGTGTAGATATTGGCCCAAGCATTTGGGTGGTTGAAAGGTATTCCGATGAAGCCCATTGTTAATAAAGATATGGAAGAGGGAATAATGGTGTCGGTGATAATCGTGTTGCATGGGCGTGAGTGCCGCTTCTGTAGTGAGCCAGCTCCTCCGCAAGGAAAACCTGAATCCACAGCAACAGCCCCAAACCAACGAAGTGATCAAAACAATCCTCACTTACCTCAAAGCGGGTCGCATCCGAAAGGCGACTTCCATTCTCTTCGCCTTCCCAAAACCCTTTCCATACTCTCTCTATGCCCTCTTCTTCCGCCTATGTACCTCCCATCGCGCCATCGTCGAGGCTCGCAAGGTCGAGTCCCACTTGCTCACTTTCTCCCCCAATCCCCCCGTCTTCCTCTTAAACCGCGCCATCGAGTCTTACGCCAAATGCCAATGTCTACGCGACGCCCGCGAACTGTTCGACGAAATGCCCCGACGAGATGGCGGCACTTGGAACGCTCTCATCACTGCTTACTCCCGATCGGGTTTCCCCAACCAGGCTTTTTCCTTGTTCCTGTTGATGACTAGGTCCGGTTTTTGGCCCTCTGAGGTTACTTTTGCTAGCGTTCTTGCTTCTTGTGCTGCTGCTTCTCAGCTTCCTCTTTCCAAGCAGGTTCATGGGCTGGTCACAAAGTTTGGCTTTTGTGGCAACGTGATACTCGGGAGTTCACTTGTTGATGTGTATGCCAAGTGCGGGGTTATGGTTGATGCTCGCAGGATGTTTCATGAGATTCCGCAGCCTAATGCTGTCACTTGGAATGTGATCGTGAGGCGTTATCTTGATGCCGGTGATGCAAAGGAAGCGGTTTTCATGTTCTCGCGGATGTTTTCCACGGCGGTTCAGCCGATGAATTTTACTTTCTCTAACGCTCTTGTTGCTTGTTCCAGCGTGTCTGCGCTCCGGGAGGGGATGCAGATTCATGGGGTGGTTGTGAAGTTAGGCCTCCAAGAGGATAATGTCATTTCGAGTTCGCTTGTAAACATGTATGTGAAGTGTCACAAGCTGGAGGATGGTTCTCGGGTTTTTGATCTGCTTGGTTCGAGAGATTTGGTGTCTTGGACTTCCATTGTTTCGGCGTATGCAATGAGTGGGAAAACTTTGGAGGCAAGAAAGCTTTTCGATAAGATGCCTGAACGGAATGTGGTTTCATGGAATGCAATGTTAGCGGGATATGTTCGGTGCTTTGAATGGTCTGAGGCGTTAGATTTTATGTATCTCATGCTTGATAGGATTAAATATGTGGATCATGTTACACTCGGTTTGATGTTAAATATTTCTGCGGGTATTTCGGATCATGAAACGGGGAAACAGATTCATGGATACACCTACAGACATGGCTTCCACTTGGACATTAGGGTTAGCAATGCCCTTCTTGACATGTATGGTAAGTGTGGGAACTTGAACATGGCCAGGGTTTGGTTTAACCAGATGAGTGATTGGCGTGACAGGGTTTCCTGGAATGCTTTGTTGGCTAGCTATGGCCATCATCAGTTAAGTGAACAGGCGTTAACAATGTTTTCAGAGATGCAGTGGGAGACAAAACCAACCAAATATACATTTGGAACCCTTTTGTTAGCATGTGCAAATACCTTTGCTCTTCACCACGGTAAACAAATTCACGGATTCATCACTAGACATGGATTTCAGATAGATACTATAATGAGAACCGCTCTGGTTTACATGTACTGTAAATGCCGTTGTCTTGGGTATGCTATTGAGGTTCTCAAGGGAGCAGTTTCTAGGGATGTGATAATTTGGAATACCATAATTTTGGGATGTTGTCACAATCATAGGGGTAAAGAAGCGCTTGAACTTTTTGCGATGATGGAAGCAGAAGGCGTCAAGCCAGACCATGTGACCTTAAAGGGCATTCTGCTTGCTTGCGTTGAAGAAGGCCTAATTGAGTTTGGCACAGAATGCTTCAAGTCACTGAGCAGTAAATACCATGTCCTGCCTCGGCTGGAGCATTATAACTGCATGATTGAACTCTACATTCGGCATGGATCCCTGCATGAGCTTGACAATTTTATGAGGACAATGACCATTGAGCCCACACTTCCAATGTTGGAGAGAGTTCTTGATGCTTGCCAGAAAAATGAGTGGGCAAGATTGGGAGAATGGATTACAGAAAAAATTAATGCATTCAAATATTAATTAATTTCAACTTGTATGTATTGCAGCAGCGAGGGGAGAGGATCTTTGTGTACTAATCCACAAACTTATTGGAGAACATTTTTATTAGAAAAGAGTTAAAAAGATTTCTTCTAAACTTTGGAATCATCCAATTATATTTTGAAATAAAGCGTTAAAAATCTTAAAAGTTGATACTCTTATTTTGAAATTATCAGATCGAATGACCTTATATCATTTGGAAAGAATTTTTAAAGATCTAATTGTAAGTTTTGAAACGAGATTTAATGAGCTTTCTCATTATAAGTTTATGCAAGTTGAAAAAGTTGAAAAAAAAAAAAATACAAGGAAGTTAACTTTTGTTTCGTCTAGTTGCCTGTTTTTCACGTTATATTCATCTGAATAACTTATAAACCATATTTTTTTTAAAAGAAAACCTAAAAGTCTTATACTTTGTCTTTATAAAACCTTTTTATTTTAAATGAAGGAATTATAATTTTTAACTAAATGGTTGTCAAATCCACCTCCGTCTAGATTCTACTTACCAGTTTTAATAATATGAAAACAGTATTAGATAAAATAAAAGTATAATATGAAAACAGTATTAGATAAAATAAAAGTATTTTGAAAATATTTATTTTATAAATAAATTACGTGAGAATTAATTATGATAATATAAATACCTTAACTAATAAAAGAATATTTAAATATTATATTATTATAAGAATTGTGGTAATATGATTACACTTCCATATGTATCATGCTACCTTATATTACAAAGAAAGTGAATACAATGGTATGGAATTGCATGGTCTGGCACGAACGCTTCAGTCCTGGTCTACCATCAGTGAAGGGAGGCAACTCCACGTGGCATTCCTTAAAACCGGCATTCTGAATTACTCCGTCACCGTCGCAAACCGTCTTCTTCAGCTATACACCCGCTGCGGTTTTCTCCGTGATGCGTCTCACTTGTTCGACGAAATGCCCAGTACAAACTCTTTCTCTTGGAACACCCTCGTCCAAGCACATCTCAACTCAGGCCACACCCACAATGCCTTCCACTTGTTCAATGCCATGCCTCACAAGACTCACTTCTCATGGAACATGGTCGTTTCCTCATTCGCCAAGTCCGGACACCTCCAACTAGCCTACTCACTATTCAATGCCATGCCCTCAAAGAACCACCTTGTCTGGAATTCCATAATTCATAGTTATTCCCGACATGGGCATCCTGGGAAAGCGCTTTTCCTCTTCAAGAGAATGAACTCTGACCCTGCACAGATAATGTACCGTGATGCTTTTGTGCTGGCCACTGTTCTCGGCGCTTGTGCTGACTTGCTGGCTCTCAACTGCGGGAAACAAGTTCATGCACGTGTTTTCGTTGATGGTCTTGGGTTGGATCTTGACAGGGTTTTGTGCAGCTCGCTGATTAACTTGTACGGGAAGTGTGGTGATTTGGATGGTGCTGCTCGCGTTATTAGTTCCGTGAGGGAAGTGGATGAGTTCTCTTTGTCAGCTTTGATATCTGGTTATGCAAATGCTGGCAGAATGAGGGAGGCGAGAAGGGTTTTCGATATTAAGGTTGATCCATGTGTTGTGCTGTGGAATTCGATTATTTCGGGTTATGTGTCCAACGGTGAGGAGATGGAAGCAGTGAATCTTTTCTCTGCAATGCTTAGGAATGGTGTGAAGGGAGACGTGTCTACTGTTGCTAATATTTTGAGTGCAGGCAGTGGTTTACTTGTTGTAGAACTTGTTAGGCAAATGCATGCCTACGGTTTTAAAGCTGGGGCGACTCATGATATTGTGGTTGCTAGTGCTCTGATTGATGCCTACTCCAAATGTCAAAGCCCTTGTGAAGCTTGCAGGTTGTTTAGTGAGCTCAAAACTTATGATACCATTTTACTTAATACTATGATCACTGTGTATTCCAATTGTGGAAGGATAGAAGATGCCAAATGGATTTTTAATACGATGCCTAGGAAAACCTTAATTTCATGGAATTCAATCCTAGTTGGCCTAACTCAGAATGCGTGTCCAAGTGAAGCGTTAGATGTTTTTTGTCAGATGAATAAGCTGGACTTAAAAATGGACAAGTTTAGTTTTGCTAGTGTTATCAGTGCTTGTGCCAGCAAATCATCTCTTGAACTTGGTGAGCAGGTATTCGGTAAAGCTATTACCATTGGACTCGACTCCGACCAGATTATTTCTACCTCCCTTGTTGATTTTTACTGTAAATGTGGTTTTGTTAAGATAGGGCGTAAAGTTTTTGATGGAATGGTAAAAACTGATGAAGTCTCGTGGAACACAATGTTGATGGGGTATGCCGCAAATGGACATGGAATTGAAGCATTGACACTCTTTAGCGAAATGAGGTACTGTGGTGTCAAGCCTTCTGCCATTACTTTTACTGGAGTTCTTTCAGCCTGTGATCATTGTGGTCTGGTTGAAGAAGGAAGATATCTGTTCCACACAATGAAACATAACTATAATATAAATCCTGGCATTGAACATTACTCTTGCATGGTTGATCTTTTTGCTCGAGCTGGATGCTTCGAGGAAGCAATGGATCTTATGGCAGAGATGCCTTTTCAAGCTGATGCAAACATGTGGTTGTCAGTATTGAGAGGCTGTATTGCTCATGGAAACAAAATTATTGGCAAGACGGCGGCAGAGCAAATCATTCAGCTTGATCCTGAAAATTCAGGTGCTTATATACAATTATCTAACATACTTGCATCTTCTGGGGATTGGGAAGGGTCAGCACTAGTAAGAGAACTGATGAGAGACAAGCATGTTCCGAAAATTCCTGGTTGCAGTTGGGCAGATTGTTAATATTAACCAATCTGAGGAGGACAATTCTGGATAGAAAAAGCTTGGAACCACGTTACCGTCCAAAGTTTTTTGGCCTATATTCAGCTGACTTACTGATTTCAAGAGACTGATTCAATGAGCAGCTTCAAAGTATGTAGCTTAAGTTGGATTGAGTCCGTTTCGTTTCTTGCTAACAGTTGTGGGTGTCTAGTAGGAGACTGGAGCACAATATTTTTACCCAAAATTCATGACACTATGAGTGTTAGACTATTGGCAGAAAAAATTGTTTATGAAACATCACATTTTACCCATTTGTGCAGATCGTTGCAAAATATCACAGGTTTAGAAGTCTAGCTGATTGGAACAAAACTTCTCTTCTGGCAGACCGGGAATATTTGGCAAATGCTGTGGTTGGATTGGTTCTATAGCTATTTATCATAAGCCAAACGTTTTGGGACGTTAAGCCTCTCTAGGATTGCATCGGAAGTAAAAGCAAGAAGAAAAGGAGTTTGATCCCAATAATTCTTCGATCCTACCATAACCTCCAAATATTCGAACAAAACTAGTTATTACAGAAAGATCTCCCCCTTCCCTTTCCTCTCTTCCCATCAAATTATATATATTTATGCAAATATCTACATTCCCTTGCTATTAGTATTGGACTTAGATGTGTAAATTGCTCATCTGTGCATCGCTCCAATTAAGCCCACAATTAAACAGACTCAATTTCTGTGTCCATGTTTCACATGCTTACATATTTTTATTGAAAAATATCTAATTTATTAGTTGGCTTAAATGATCCATGCTCAAGTCCAAAAATGATATATTTTTTTTTAAATTAAAGAAAAAAGATGAATAGTTTTAAAGATTTTTCTTTTGTAACTAAATCAAACCCAAATTAAATCTGTAAATAAAATCCATAAAACTTGAGATTTTTGCTGGTTAATTTATGTTATCGATCCACAACCCGCCTCTTTCTATTATTTATTTTAAGAGTACACAGCTCATATTTTTCATAATCTTCCATTCGTTTTGAAATAAATTTTTCAATTTTTTCTTTCATTTTAGAAATTTTATTCTAAAATCAAGTTCGTAGATTATTCAAATTGTTATTTTTCATTACTACAATGTAACTGTATGAAAAAAAATTAAAAAAAGTGTGGTAACAAATCTAGTACAAGTAATAATTGAAAATAAGAAGAGGTGGAAGAGAGCTATTGCAAATGCAATCGAGTAGAAAAGAAATGAAAACAAGGTGACTAAATAAGTCTACGCAAATTAGCATTTACCTATAATATTTATATGTTACTCTCTTTTTTATGTTTCTAATATGTTGTTCTCTTCTTTCAAAATAACTTTTAATTTAAATCTACTTTTGTCACCATAGTTTAAAAGATTAAATTTTAATTCCTAGAGTTTTAATAATATATCTATTCTTTTAAATTTATAAAATTAAACAATTTTATTCGAACATGTATTATAAGTACAAGAAAATGTACACTTTTAGATTGACGTTGAGTTGGTATCAGTATTACACTGCATCATCAAAGGCAGAGATGAAAACTTGAGAAAGCTGTAATTCAGCGTGCGTTTGTTTTTGAGTGTTATCTCTAACTCTCAAATGTACCTGTGATCGTGACAATAGCGTTTGCATGTACCCATTTTTTAAGCACACGAAAGGTCCTCACTTTCCTCTTTCCTATTGCTCTCTTCTCCTAAACCACTGTTTATCTCAAAGATCTCTTAATTTTGTCCAAGTCGTGCATGCCCATTTCATCAAACTGGGTCTTAACACCTACACCTATTTGGGTAATCGCTGTCTCAATCTCTACTCAGAGCTCGGCCACGTCAGTGATGCACTGAAGGTGTTTGACGATATTTCACACAAGAACTCCACGTCCTGGAACATTTTCTTAAAGGGGTTGCTGAAAAGTGGCCAACTTGGCAAGGCCTTCCACGTGTTTGATGTAATGCCTGCTAGAGATGTTGTTACTTGGAACTCCATGATTTCGGGTTATGCTTCTTTTGGGTTTTTAAGTCATGCATTGGAGCTTTTTGTTGAAATGCAAGGCACTGGTGTGAGACCAAGTGGGTTCACTTTCTCCATTGTGATGTCACTCGTGTCAAGTCCCTCTCATGCTAAGCAGATTCATTGTAGGATGATCAGAAGTGAGATGGATTTGGATAATGTAGTTCTTGGGAATTCGTTAATAACAATGTATGGAAAGCTTGGTCTTGTTGAATATGCTTTTGGTGTGATTATGACTATGAAACAGTTTGATGTTATATCTTGGAACTCTTTGATCTGGGCCTGTCAAAGAGCTGGGCACAATGAGCAGGCTCTGGAGCTGTTCTATCAGATGAGATATGCCGAGTTTTTACCCGATCAGTTTACATGTTCAATGTTAATGAGTGTCTCTTCTAACTTGCGAGACTTGGACAAGGGTAAGCAGCTTTTTGCCTTTTGTTTCAAGATGGGATTTGTTTATAATAGCATTGTATCCAGTGCTGCTATTGACCTCTTTTCCAAATGCAACAGATTGGAGGATTCTGTTCAGCTCTTTAAGGAACAAGATCAATGGGATTCAGCTCTATGCAATTCCATGATTTCAGGCTATGCTAGACATGATTTAGGGAAAGATGCTCTGCGACTTTTTGTGCTGACCTTGAGGAAGAATATCAGGCCAACAAAATACATGGTTAGCTCTCTCCTGAGTTCTGTTTCAATTTTGTTACCAGTTGAAGTGGGTAATCAAATCCATTCTTTGGTTCCTAAACTGGGTTTTGAGTCAGATTCAGTTATTGCCAATTCACTTCTTGACATGTATGCCAAATTTGGGTTTATTGACGATGCCTTGAATATCTTCAATGAAATGAAAATAAAAGATTTGGTATCATGGAACACTATGCTGATGGGTCTGACTTACAATGGGCGAGTGTCTTCCACCATGGACCTCTTCAGGGAATTATTGACTAGAGAGGACATGCTTCCAGATCGAATAACACTTACTTCAGTTCTACTAGCATGCAACTATGGGTTATTGGTTGATGAAGGAATTGAAATATTTTCCTCAATGGAGATTAAATTTGGAGTAAAACCAGGAGAAGAACATTATGAATGTGTTGTGGCAATGTTGAGTAAAGCTGGTAAACTCAAAGAAGCCATTGATATCATAGAAACAATGCCGTATAGAAGTACCTCTGCCATTTGGAGGTCAATTCTTTTTGCATGTGCAGTTTATGGAGACCTGCAAATTATAGAAGGAGTTGCAGAGAAAATAATCGATAGGGAAACACAAACATCCTTACCCTACTTGGTTTTGGCTCAAACATATCAAAGGAGGGGTAGATGGGAGACCATGGTTCGAATGAGAAAGGCTGTGGAAACTAAAGGTACTAAAGAGGTCATCGGATGCAGTTGGATTGGAATAAAAAACAACTTATACACTTTTGAGTCAAATCAATTACAACATTATGGTGGCAAGGATCTTTATTTGCTGTTGAATTTACTGGACTGGGAGATGGAGACTGAAGGTTTTGTCTAAAAATTGTATAGGCCAATAAATTTAAGAAAAGTTGTAGCAGTTGGCAAGGAATATATGAAGTGATAGTGCCAGAGGAAGAGGGGAAGGAGACAGAAAAATATATGATTTAGCTGTAACAAAGTACAAATTAAATCAGCTATTTCTATTAGTTCTCATAAGAAATTATTTACACGATACTCATTCATTCATCGTTAATCCATCTCAAAGTACGTTTAGTTTCAATATAATACAAGAACGGTAGGAACACTGTAACACACTTTTTTAATACATTCTCTAATGTAAGTAGATTTTTTTTATCAGCATAATGTAAATGAAATATTGAGTTGTTTTAGGATAGATCAACGATAACTGATAGAATGTCATAAATAGATGGTATATTAAGGATTCAATAATAACTAAATCAATTATACATTAATAAAAATTAAAATCATTACAAATACTTGATTTTTATGTCTCTCCTTCATACATTCACAAATCAGGGGCTAATGAAATATTTGGTATGTTAGGCATATGTTTAAGTGATTGTATGCTCTGGGAGGCCATATTTCTCATAACATCACTAAGGATTTGTTTCAACAAATTTCTCATAAGGGCACTTTAAAATAAAAATACAAGAAAAAATTTAATGTTTTCCATAAATTAAGATTAATTTTTATGTATTAATTAATTTGTAAAATACGTAAACTTTTTAAAGATGTTTTTTAATTAATGCATAAATTAGTTTTAGTTTATGAAAAAGTTTATTTAGTCTTTCTCTCTTATCTTTTATAGAAAAATTTATCTAAATTTATTTATCTTGATTTTTTTTATATATATCTTGACTAGTCTTGTTCAAAATAGTCTCAAAGTTTTCCTTACCTAGAATAAAGCAGTTCACTATAATTTATGATTAATTTTATTTATCATGCGAGTTACCTTTCTACTTATATTTTTCCTTTGACATATACTCCGTTAGATGAAAACTAAAGGAATGTTAACAGTATACTTCCCCCAACCTACTTTTGACAAATCCATCCAATAAATCCACTTTCCTTGATTCACATTGATAAACCACAAATACAACTATTCAATATGGAACCCATCAATTTTTGCTTAGAAACACTTCAATATTGTACATGTCAGTTTTTTTAATACCTATTTATCGTTCCTACAACTCGTAGAGTGTGAAAAATGAAGCATACGCAAATTTAGAAATACGTCATCTCTTTTATTAAGTTTTCTATTATGGTATCAGAGCTTTGATTTCCTATATTTCAATTAAGGATATTGATCCATCTTAAGAATCCCGATCACCATATTATCTTCACTCATCTGAAAACCCATACCTAATCCTTGTTTCTTCTATTCTCAACTCCCTTAATTACCATTAATGGTCACAATCGTTTTGAATGAGTTTAGTCTCTAAAAATAAACTTGATTTAATTGATGGAACCATCTCAGCTCCAACTCGCACCAATCATATATACCCGATTGTGTCTTTACTTCTGCTATCTCTTTCTCCTTCCATAGCTCAGAGTATCATATGGAGAGACATTGCTTCTAGCATCCGGTTTGATCTTGAAGAGCGGTTTCTAAAGGAGACTTGTTTCGCATTGCAAATCTTTAAGACACAATCACTTCTCTTAAGCAAGAGCTAAGTGTCACTAAATATTTTAGTGAACTAAAAACTCTATGGGATGAACTTGAGTTTTTTTGGTCCAATCTCTATTTGTGCCTGTGACATTAAGTGCTCTTACAAGGCCTCCGTTAATATTGAGAAAAGTAAAACTCAAGACCAAGTGGTCAAGTTTCTTTGAGGATTGAATGATGGATATTCCATTGTGAACGAAGTACCAAATCATGTTCATGGTCACCTTACCTCCTTTTGAATCGTGTTTTTTCCATACTCGTTTAGCAGGAAAGACAAATGTTTGGTGAAACTGTGGAACACCCCAAGGTCATGGTTGCTATTGGCAAAGAAATAACATAGGAAGAGGATACACCTTTTTCAGGTTATGGTGGGAGAGGAAATGGAAATCTTGGTCATGGTTATGGTAATAAAGTTTGTAGCCATTGTGGTAAGATGGGTCACATTGTGGACTCCTGCTACAAGAAACAGTTTCTCGCTGCATTTTAAGTTCACAAAGCATAACCCCAAGCATTCATTTGCCAATGCAACTTTTTGCAATGATGAATCTGATATAAGGCAATAAGAATTTGAACCCTTCAAGGAAAATCAAGGTCAACAAGAGTTTGGTTTCACCAAATAGCAGTATCAAAGCCTAATAAACATCACTCACACATGTCTAATAATAGTCATGTTTCCAACCAAGTGTCAATAACTTTCAGGTTTTTCGATTCGGTTCGGTTACATATACTGGCAAAACCCTTCCAGGAAACAACTGATTGATTTTTCTAAAAGAACTATAAATCTGTTATTTTATCAAGTTAAACAGAAAATCAATTGATTGATTTTACATAACTTTTTACTATACTTCTAATCTTTATATACTTCAAATCTTCAAATCTTTACAAAAATCTTGTGAAAACAATTCAACTCCCTCTTGTTTTGGCTATACATTCTAACATTATCTTGACACAAGGAGATCCATTACATGTTATGGTGTGTATCTCGACTCTTCACTCATTTCATGAAAGTCAAATAAGCAAACCATAATCTCCAAAAGTTCTTGTGAATCAGAATATAGGGTCATGACAGCTACAAATTGTGAAATTATAACAGCTACAAATCGTGAAATTCAATGGCTTACTTTTTTCTTGCAAGATCTTCAAGTTCCTTTCAAAAGTGCATCTTTACAGTCTTTACTATATTGTGACAACCAATTTGCTCTGTATATAGTTGTCAACCTGATTTTCCATGAATGTACAAAGTATATAGAGTTGGATTGTCACATAAAAAGGACTCAACGTAGGCTAATGAAACTATTGCCTATTTCATTTTCTTGGCAATTTACTAACATTTATAACAAAGTTTTGAGCCCCAACAATTTCATTATCTTGTTCCAAGCTAGGTCTCCTTAATATCTACTTCTCAATTTGTAGGGGCTATCAAATGATATAGACACATGTTACCTAGAGGAGAATTGAATAAATGAAAAATTGTTTTACTTTTATATTTCTGTAGAATTGTATTTCTTTTGCTGTGTTAGCTACTTTTAGGATAGCCGAACTATAAGATTAATGAAAGTACAGAGAATGAAGACATATCACACATTTTCTTACTCCAGGTCCATCGTTCTATCATACAAACAAAACGACCATCAGGAAAGCACATTGACACCAAAAATATCAATCCTATAAGCAAACATAGAAAGGGAACATACGAACATTCACACATACAAATTTATGCACATTGGAATAATGTGTTGTTCTAGTGACTTTTCACTCGACGAAATTTAATCCCCGTTAAGAATAAAAGAAAGCGAAATCATGAGGCTTAGAATAAAGACTAAAATAGGAACATGCAAATTTATATAATGCATTATACAATTTTATTTTAATTATATAGTTTTTTCAGTAATTAATTTTTAAATTATTATATATTTGGAGGGGGGACCAAGTTACTCATGCTTGATCAGAGATTCATATATAATGAACTCATAATGATCACATTCAGGTGCCAATCATTTACTAATGGGCTTGCATCTTAATCCACTATATAACTAACCCTTTTATGGACTTAAATCTCAATAAAAACATCACTTAATAGGAATTAAGCACAAAAAGAGAGTACAACCCTAGGTGAGAAGAACCTCAAGACTTAAGTAGTTCATTCTACTCAACGTGAAACTCATAAAGTCTGCAACTGGGCATGCAGTGTAATAGTCTACACAAGAAACTTTACAAGTGAAAGAACTTGAATTTTGTACAATTTAATTACATTAGAACACAAGTTAAACGAATATATAGTATCCAATTCAAAAGCCAAAATTAGAAATATCAATGGCACGTAAGCGCTACCCAAAAAGGTTTAGATAGTATAAAAGATATAACTTTTCAAAGCTGTTAGCTGATAACTGGATTACGGTGTAATAAATAATCAATTTTACATTACTACATTGGCACTGATGAAAAATGATATTGAATACTAAATCTTACAGTAATTCGTTGGCCCTTAGGTAAAATGACAGTCCAATCGTACCCATCGAGTACCAAAACTATACATGGTCTAAGATTTTACATAAGAATAATCCTTCCATCTAGTGATTCCAGATCTAAATGTTCTCCTTAACACATCAATCCGTTCAGTCAAGATAGAATCTTTTATATTTTCCATTTCAGCATGTTCCTTTTCCATCAACAGCTCCAGATCGTCAAAATGTTTAACCTTGTACAGCAATTTATTGATCTAGTTAACAAATAAGCAAATAAAAAATAGTTAACCCCTAAATGGAGACATGAACCAGAGAAATTAGGGTGCGGACAGGAGTTGAAGATATAAAAAATCATGAACTAGGAACCTGAGCTTCAATTATAGTTGCTACTAAATGTTCAATCTCTCTGACTTCCTGGTCAGCCAACAACTTTGCTCGAGCAGCTGCAGCTCCAAGAGCAGTTGCAGTGGCAGCTCTTACACGCAGTGGCAAAGGTATTTCTGCAAGAGCAAGCTCAGATTAAAGGTGACAAGCAGCTACTACATACACAATGTTTATACACAAATACATATATCAACAAATGATGCCCAAAAAAATAGGATACGTGCATGTTAATTTAAAGTAAAAAAATTAAAGCTCTCTATTTATTTCTCTTGTCCGAAGTAAACCTCAATTGAGGCATCTGAAAAGGACTAGTGATTGATATTGAAATAAGTGCTATGGTTGGGGGGGCAAACTCATTCTTCAAAATCATATTATACGTAAGAAATCAATCTTTCATGCTGTAATTTCTGAACAGTTTCATGATACGGAGCAAGAAAAATGCAAAACCATGCCCATAAATGACCCCCAGTAAGAAGCAACAGGTAAAAAGAATTGTCAAGTCGAAAATAGCACACTTAAACTTTGAATTCTTTATTCTTGACTTTATTTCGTGTCTTCAGTATTTTATTATTTTTAAGCAGTCCTATCCTATCCTATACCTATGCCCTTTTTCTCAATTGTTTTATACTTCATGCTCGACTTTTATACTTCATCTTAACTAAGCAATCCTTGCCCTAAAATGGGTTGCTTGAAATCAAATATGAAATGTTTCCTATCTGGAAATGGGGAGACGGAAACTGAGAGAGCGAGAAATAGAAAAATAAGCAGAACGATCCCAAGCTATGGAAAATCTCTCATAGCTCAAGCTCTAAATGAAGAAAAACATAAATAGCATCATAATCCCACGTAAATCACTCTTTCCCTTTTGCATCGGATTCACCTTCTCTGTCCCCCAACTTACTGTGGCTTGCAATTGTTTGGAGCCTTTGGAAGGAGTGTAACTGGTGTGTACTTCAAGGAAATATGTTTGACATACATAGAACAGTTCAGTACATTAAATGCTTTGTTGGTTATAGACCAATAGCCTCAATCAGTGTATTAACACTATGTATATACGATGGGATCTCAGTCCAGGATTAAGTCTCACAAGATTGTGAGAAGCATGCTTGAAAGGGGAGGAAGACAAGATAATTATAATTAATTCAGATAGCTGGCAGGGTAGGCATAAATGTATATACAGTCACTTTTTTCTTTTGCCTCTAGTTGCTGTTTTTTATGGTTGTTATCTGCTCAAGTAGGAAGATTTCTTGGTTATTTACTATTTATTAATATCGCTGTAAATAACATATAACCCCCTCTCTGAATAGTTATTCTTCCTCTTGATTTTTTGTATGAAGGTTGGTACCTCTTGTACCATATCTATATATTTTGATTGCTGACCAAAAAACAAACCTTTCTAACCAGTGTTTGGTGTCTTGGGCCTATGCAAATATACTTGCAGATCCTTGGCTTTGGGGCTTAGCCAATTGAGGAATTTAACTTCTAGCAACTTAATCTCATCCAAATCCTTATAATGCACCTTCACAAGGTACAGGCTCAAACTTTCATCTGACGAGGAACATGAACTTACCTCTGAGTAACCATTGCCCTCCCTGATATGGTTTCCTAATACGATGTCCCCCTAATTACACAGCCTCCCTTTACTGACAAATGAATCTGGTATTGTAAATATTGAGAAGTATACCACGCAAAACAGCAAAGGTTATGAAGAAAAATAATGGACAAGTATCACCATTATCTAGACAACTTGCATCGAAGGAGCCAAAGCTTTTTCGTTTCATATATCTAGGAAAGTAGATAAGTTTTAGGGGAGGCAAATGTATGCAAAAAATGAACATAAAATTATATGGATTGTGAAAAGAATATCAGAATACCAGCTTAGTGTACATAATAAAAAAATAAAATACCTGATAGAGAGGACCTCTCCATCTCTAAACCTTCACCCTCAAGATCTCTGATACAGAGAATAACAAGTATCAGGATGTATAAAGGCCATATTTAATAGTAAGTTACTAGTCAGCAAAATGTGATTAATGAAAATAAACTAATAGGTTTTTGGCAGACCTGGCTGAATCTTCTTCAACATCAAATATATCCCTTGGACACAAATTCTCATCACAAAGAGCTGAAACAGCAGCATCAGCTGCGGCAGCTGTGATATGAGGGTCAACCACATTAGAGATCAGTCCCACCTAAGTCAAAACATAAAAAAACCCATGGTCATAATGAAGGAGGTGAAAGCAATAACTGATTCAAAAACAACTTTATTTCAAATAAAATATAAAATATTACAACCCATATTCACATATACTAGAGATGAGACGGGCCAAGAGGCATTTACACAGTGTACACAGGTATGATATGAGCCTTTCACAAAATCCAAAAATGTTACACATAAGATAACTCCACAATGAGTCAACAAAAAGGGAATGCAACAGATTAAAAAATTATAAGTTACACGTATAACAAAGGATATGAAATTCAAGACTACCTGATTCATTAGTGAACAACTGGAATCTGACAGGGGAGTAACACGCTGTCTTTTTGAAGGACTTTCCTTCACAGCATCCCCATTCTGCTCATTTTCATTTGTAGGCTCAGGAGGTTGATCCTTTGTCTTAGAAATTTCTTGGTTGTCAGACGAAGATGACTGAACTTGTTTGGCATTGTTCACCACAATGCCATTAGCACTATTAATGTTGACATTTCTGTGAGCAGGGCCCAACATGAGCTCCCCAAAAGGCAGCTCAATGAGTTTTGAGATACAATCAAGTTTAGTCTTGGTTTGAACATTTTGAGCAACAAGCTCCCAGTCATCTCCATGCTTCAAAACAGATTCCAAAAGGAGAAGAATTTCTCCCTCAGTCCAGACAGTGTCATGTTTGCCACTATTTTCACTTGACTCACTCAATACGAAATCCTCTGAAGACCTTTTCTCCCCATAATTCCCACTTTTGAAACAATTTGCACAAATAATGATATTATCCTGCATGATATTAAAATAGAATAGAATAACCAACAATGAAACCAGTTTCAGAAATATAAGTAAAATCCCATATAGAATGTTTAATCGCATGGAATTTTATAAAATTAGCTGAAGAGGCAAACAGAAGGAGATAAACAAATCTCCCCAAATTAATTAACTTCGAACATGCTTTGTCAGCATACATTCAAGAGGCCATGGGGATGTTAAATGAAGTACATAAACTCCATTTTCGAACAGATAAACAGAATACATAAGTAAGGGTGAAAATGGTTTTACAAATATAGGAAGCAGAAAACATTATCCTCGATTCAGAGTATGTGAAACAAAGGCAAAGGTTATCATGCAGTTCTCAAAATCCCTCCCTTACACGAGCATAAAGTTAATCCAATGTAGAAGATTTTAAACATCCAAACCAAGACGAACCCAGTGCAAAGCACCAGCTAGCACTACCTGAAACAAAATGTTAGATGACCCCTACTCCTTCACTCTGATATAAAGAGGAAATACAACCAAAGAACCACACAATCTATCACTAAAAGTAATACCTTAATACAAACAAAAATTAAAAAACATTTTTTTTTTAAAGTAATAACCTGAGTACATAGGTAATGTCCTGAACCACATTTGCCACCGCAAAGCCCACAGTTCCCCTCTTTCTGCCTAATCAAATCCCCATAAATATCCGAATAGGAGGCGAGCGGTGGCAATTTGAGAGAAGCCGCGGTCGCATTTCCACCAGTCTTCGCACCGCGAGGCACCAATATCGGCTTCAACGAGTTCGGCGTGGCCACCACGCGAATCCCATTGGGGGTTCCTTCTTCGAGGCGAACCTTGCACGGTTCCTCCTCCTCCTCTTCCTTCTCCACGTCTGCAGCAGAGGGCGCGCCGTAGTTGATCAAACCCCAATTCTCTAGGAAGAGGAACGCCTTGTGCAGAAACGTGACGTCACCAACCAGCGATTTTCTCACCTCGGTGAATGTGAGCCTCCTGGAAGGTTCTTCCCTGTACTTGTTGATGATGAAGTCTCTGTATTCTTTGTATATTTTGGGGGTTCTCGAAATCGAGCTCGCATCGAAAAATTCCTTGAACGCTGTTCTCTCGGTTTCGTGAATTTCGTCCCACGCGAACCATCCTTACAAAACGACCACGCCGGTTAGGTTGAAATGGGGAGAGGGAAAAATTAGGGTTGGGAGAGAGATTGCTTACTTGAAGAGCTTGGGATGGTGTAGAGTTCGAGTTCGGAATCTGAATCTTCGAAGTGACCCGGGTTTGAGTTAGGATCTTTTGAGACTTCCATGACGACTGACCCAAACACGGTGGCGTGGGCTATATTTCGCCCAGTTTCCGCGTCGTTGGTGATCACTTCAGAGGCAGACACTTTAGCAATGACCCATCATTCACGCTGTTAGGGTCACACTTCTAACCGATAACTTCATCCGATGTTTTTAATCGGATTGTATTTTTAAATAATTAAATAAATATAAAATTCAGCTTTATTGTTGTTAAAATAAATACTTTTCTCCCCGCCAGAAAAAAAATATCATTTGAGATAAAAAAAAAAAATCCTAAAAAAATTCATTCAGTTTTGTTATTTGATCAATATTTTAAATAGAGTTAGCTTCTAAAACATGTTTTAAAATAGAAGGAAATGTAAATATATATTAAAATAATATATACAAATTTATCCATATATAATAATAATAATAATAATGTATTCTTTAACTATTTTTATTAACTTGTGTTTTTAGCACATGTTAATGGATTATTTAAACTACTTTGTGTATTTAAAAAAAATCCTTGTTTTTAATTATTAATTGATTTTATTAAATATAATTTAAAGTATAACATAATTTTGAAATTTTTTAAAATTTTGCTGTATGTTAGTTTCTGTTAATCAGATTTTATTGATTGAATTCTTCTTTTAATCAAGAATTATTGTTGTAAGTTGAATTTTATTTAGTACACACAAGTTTGATGAATTCTTCTTTTTACATAAGTTTGATTACTTTACATAAAACAATGGAATTAAAAATTAACTTGCGAATTGCATGTAACAATGACTGAAAAAATATTACTAATAGAATTTAAATGTAATATTATTAAAAAATGTTTGTTTTATTTAGAAGGGGTAAAATAAATCAAGACACTTCATGAAAGTTCCATAAAATAAGGTATGCTAATAAAAGAAATATTAACAGAATAAAATTTATTACAAGCATATGACATTGACATGTTTTAAGAAGAAACAGGTGTAGTAAAACTAAAAAGTTATGCATGGTAGTATGATCAAAACATGATTTTGTTCAAGTGGTATATATCAAGCCTTACAAACATAAATAAGCATATTAATGCAAACACAGCAACGAAAAGATGAAGGAGATTTAAAAAAATTATAGTAATGGATACTAGAAATGCAGTTTACACTAATTAAATATTCAAATTTAAACCGTAGTTGGTGATTTAAAGTAAGAAAAAAATCATAAAAAACAAACAAAATAAACAGAATAGTCTACACAAAAATATTTTATTAAATTGTTTTATGATCTGAAAATTGTATTAATACTAATTTAATTAGATATGAAATTATTCTTTGGAATGCATGCTCTAAAGATTTCATTACACTCCTTCTTAAACAAATTTGTAAAGGTGTTCAAAATACATGTACACACATAAAAAGGGGTAATCATGAATAGGATTATTCTCTTTTTGAGACATGTTAAAACAAATCATATTCATTCTTTTGTTGAGATATTTTCTTGTTCACAACTATTTAATAATGTTGCTGAATACTTTTTGAATATGGTGTTATAAACTTTTAGTGAGATTATATTTAATACATTATAAAGATAAACAAAAATAATTATTAGGTTAATTGAGTTAAATACTATTTTATAAATTAAAAAACTATTAATATTTAAATAATTTTTATTATTAATAAAAAATTATAAATTAATTTTTAAATTGATATTTAATATTAATTACCAAAATTTATGTGATTGAGATTCCTATGCATAAAGTTTAAAATTATCTATGCCTATGTTTGTTACTTTAATGGAAAGATTCTTTACAAGAGAGGATGAATACTAATTGTTTGAATCTAGTGCATAAGTGTGCCGAGAAAGATTCGTGTAAACAGTAAAAATCATGTCCCCTTACATATAGAGAATGTTGCAGAAATACACATATAGTGATTTTCCAAATTTTGATAGACTGAAAACAAAAAAGTAAAAAAGTGAACAAAACAAGAAAAATAAATTAAAGATCAGGTCATATTACAAAATAAAAATATTAGATATATTTATAATAAAATAAAAAATATTATGTATATTAGTGAAAATAAAATAAAAATAATTAATTATATTACAAAATTTATATATTATAACTAATATATAATCGATTATGTTTAACTATATTAATAATAATAACTTATTTATATAATTTATATAATTTTAATTAATATACATAATTAATTATATATTATTCATCCATTATGTATATAAAGTTTACAATATAATTAATTATAATATAATATAATAATAATATAAATATATAAATAATAATATTAATTAAAATAATTTTT
>Ga0123342_1000364_pt1 | contig 69440 bp, 44 predicted proteins | sample Turbeawhitnodule_FD_89960 | JGI IMG/M metagenome (GOLD analysis project Ga0123342, IMG submission 89960) | Root nodule microbial communities of legume samples collected from Mexico - Turtle bean Mexico white nodule | ecosystem: Host-associated > Plants > Roots > Nodule | place: Mexico: Nepantla... | reverse complement strand
ATATATATATATATATATATATATATTCGTAATTGATTCAATTATAATTTAATCAAATAATAACTTATATTAATCTACAAAATACATTTTGTGACTTTCAAACGGTTAGAATAAGTAAACTACTTCATTTAGAATGTAACAAATTTGTTGATTTAAGATATATATATATATATATATATATATATATAATGAGTTTAAATTTTTATTATTATATTAGTCTTTTATTTCAGTGAACATGTTACACACGGACAATTCATGTTATAACAAAGTTGTAAATTACTTCAAATTTTATAATTGATAAAAGTAAAAGAAAAAATAATTTTTTATTAAAATACATATGATGAGATGGAAAACTTTTGAAAGATTTAAACTAGCTCATTAAATTAAGTAGTTGTGAAAATAACATTTTTCAATTTTTAATGTAATAGACAAACTCATTTATTGAATTTTGTATGTTATGTGGAAATTATAACAAACTTTTAAAATTCAACAGTTGCATTTAACTAGGCGATTTTGACTCAAGTTGTACTAGACTTCAAAAAAGTTGCAAGTTCTAGATTTGGATCAAAAGGTTCAATTTAGATGATAAGATAGTACTTCTAGAAATCAATTGTTAAGAGTTTTTTCTTTCTTCTAATCAGGTTAAAAAAATATATTTTTTATAGTCAAAATTTCAACTTCAAGATAACAATTTTTTAAGTAAATAGTGTTTTAAATTTTATTTAATGTTAGACTCTAAGTAGTTAAGTTTAAAAGTTGTTTGTGTTGGTATTTTTTTTTTATTATTATTTGGACGATTTTAGTTGTTGAGTTTTATGAAATTATACATGCAATCGAAAAAACTCAAAAGATTGATCTTACTAGTTTATGGCTTGAATGCGATTTGTCTTGGTTTGTGTTGCATTTACCGTTAAGACTAATGTTTCTTAGATTCTTCGTAATAGGTTGGACACTTGTCTCAAAAGCTCTTTGTGTTGGTATTTTCCGTGAGAGTTTGAAAAAGTTTATTAGTGATTTTTTCTCTTTTATTTAATACGAGACTGCTTTAGTTGCTTAGTTTTATGAAATTATACATGTCGAAGCTCAAAAGATTGGTCTTACTAGTTTATGACTTGAATGTGATTTTACATTGGTTTGTGCTGCATTTATTGTTAGAACTAATATTTCTTTGATTCTTCGTAATAGTTAGAAACGCTTGTCTTAATTACGGTGAAAAAATCAGGTTTAGGATGTCTCACATTTTTCGTGAAGAGAAATACATGCGCGGACAAACTTGCTAACTTAGGGTTTATTCATAGAGAATAATTTTATTGGTATAATAAACTTCTATATAATATTTTTTTATAATTATTTATTAATAGGTATAAATAAGTATTATTTTTTTAGATTTTTTATTATGAATTTTTGTGCATGGTGGGACCTGTTGACGAACTCTATCAACATCAGTTAGTAGCACTCTGCTGCATTTTCGATGTTGATGGCAAAGAACCAAAGTCACAAAACTCAAGAAATTAAAACATTTAGATACACATATAAAGATGTAGAGATGCATTTATTTATAATTATAGTTTTGGGCCATTATATATATATGATTAGACACCCTTATTCTAATGATTATTCTGATAACACTGAGTTCATGATCAGTAATAAGACACTGTTTCAATTGAAACTGAGTTGGTATTTTGGTGATTTATCAGGCCTGAAGAGACCAAAGTGTTTCTCAGTTTCTGCACCACCCTTCTGGTTTTCATCAAACATGGCAAAGAGGTAAGTCTCTATGGGTCCATTAGGCCTCTTTGGGGTGCCACCCTTAACATGTTTGATCAAATTCCTGTAATACGTTCCTGCGTTTTGAACAGTGGCTCCAACTCCACCTTGTGATGGCCACCCACTCTCAGACACAACAACCTTCACATTTGATGCTCCCACTTTCTCAAGAGCTGCGTACAGAGAATCCACCAGTGCATCAAACAGGTTTTGGTACCCAACTTCGTTGTTGCCTTGTTTGGTGAACAAGGCATAATCAAGACCAATGTTTTGTTGATTGTTAACGTAGGCGAAGTAAGGGTACACGTTTGCAAGAAGTGGGGCACCGTTTTTGGCTAAAAAGTTTATGATTGGAGTTATGTATGAACTTGCACTGTTGCTGAAAACGCCATCTTTTGGTGGGTAAGAGTTGCCCAGTAGAGTGGTGTCTATTGCTGTGGAGACTTTGATTTGGCCTTGCAAATTTGCTGCAGAAATTGCGTTCTGAATGCTTTGAAGTGCTGGAAGAACTGAGCCTGCTAGAGCATCACCAGGGTGAACTTCGTTGCCAACTGCAATGTACTTCAATTTCACGTTTCCTGCATAGGGTTTCACGTACTTGTTGACCCAATTTGTTGCACCTCCATTGTTGGAGACAGATTGAAGTTGATCATTAGGAACAGCAAGTATCACTTCTATGTTTGAACCTCTGAGGGCTTGAAGGGCACCTTCATCTGGATAGTATAAACGGATTTTGCCAATTCCGTTTGATTTGTAGAGATTCACCACTGCTTGCTTTGTTGGTAGATTGTTTCCATTTCCTCCATAACACACACCCACAGATTCTACCCCTGCATCACCACACGTTGATATTGAACCAAATTAAGTAACTATGCATAAGTGGTGCACTTGTTATAATAGTTGACTTTGAAACAGATATCATTCTTTGTTGTTAATTTGAGTTTTACTCTAATTTATTGTTTCAAATTCATAGCATTTTATAGTATATAACTGGATACAAACTTCACTTTATATCAGTTCTATAAGTTTAAGTTAGACTTAAAATTCACTTCTTCATGAGATTCATTTCATGTTTATTCTAGTGAGAGTTTGTTGGTCTTATCAGACCATCTATTGTCGAACATCTGTCGGATCATCCATAATATATAGTCCTACGCATGAGTTAGTGTAAAGAGGGTATGTTAGGAGATCTCGACTATAAATTATAACATTTCATAGTATATGAGTAAGTGCAAAAGTGAACTTGAAGTATATCTCAACCAGTTAGTCTCAAATAAACTTTAAGTATAATTCAACCAATTTATAAAATGAGATTTATATTCATGTTTTTGTCATATATGGAGACTCATATGGTGAAAGAAAAGAAGAATTTGAATGCTAATGTGTTTTGTGATGTGAGATAATTAACAATAGAGACACTTGCATCTATGTAAGATTGAGAATAAATAGAGAAGAAATATAAACCAGTAAGCAGTACTCCAGTGGAAGATAATACTCCAAGAAGCAGCAGCAATAAGGCAGACATGGCTCTTGAGAAGAACTTGTAAATCGATTACACTCACAAAACTATATATAAACTAAGCTCTTAAACACTAACTGATAGGTATAATATTTTGGTGCACAATGAGTACCTATTTATATAGGCAAAGTGGTGAAGAGTGGGCAAAACTTGGATCACTAAGCGTCATCAAGACTTTTTGTGCCCCCGTCAATCACTCCATAGAAAACCAAAAACTATAATTAAAGATGAGCTACTCATTCACTTCGAATGCAATCCAATTTTCACAAGACAACAGAGGTTTAACTATGCCGAGTCGCCGATGACTTTGAACATTCTTAAACATACGTGAATGTGTCTGCGAATAGGTTCGTTTTCAGCCATCAACGTGACCCTAACGTTCCTGTAACAAGACAACCTCAAACGTCACTCATTTTTGTTTCTTCTTCTCATCCTCAAGTTTCAAGACTCTTTCACTTTGAAGTTTTGTGTTCACTTGTTTTGTTAGAGACGGTAGATATGATTTCAGATATTTAATCTACTTCTTCTTGCAATAAATCTCGACCAGAAGGTAGTTTTCGGGTTAACCTTTTAAGATTAAAGTTTTAAAATGTTTGAGAATTACGAGTTTTACCTATTAATAAGATTACGACGATCAAATCAGTAAAAATATTGACAAAACTTGGAAGATGAAGTCAGTGAGAGTATTTAAAAATATGAGTGTAGTATATATTACATGGAATAATGCTTATTTTAAACCTTAAACTCTGAATCCTGAATCCTGAACCCTAAACCCTAAACACGATCGGTTGGATTGAGTCTGAGTTAAGTGGATCGATAAGACATGTTTTTTAGTGATTGAATTCCGACTTGATCACAACCATATGGTACAATATATTTAAAATTGGAATATGAAATTATTTATTGAATTAAAGCAGCTTCAGTGATTCGGTGGTAGTTCCGTGCGTATTTTCAAACCTGTAATCAGCTAAAATAGCACTACCTAGCCTCTAATGTGTCAAAATTGCCGCCACACTAAGACTTTTATACATACCACTACATCATTTCTTTGTATCAATCACTCGTGTATTATACGGTAAGATTATTTTTTTAAAGTAAAAATAAAAATTGTATAATTTCAAATGATTCCTTTCCCAGTGCATCAAACCTCTTAGTGTTATTATGCACATGTTTTCTTCTTCTTCTTGATAGTATGAAAGTGCAATTAGTAATAATGGAGGTGTAGGAAGAAAAGATTACCAATCAAATGCCATTAACCCTTGACAATTTCTTCCTCCACCTTCATGTTTCTTTACACCTTCATAATTATTTTAATTCTAAAATTACCCTTAACAAAAGGTGCAAGTTTTTTTTTTTTTCATTTTCGATTTGTATAATCCATAAACTTTATGAATTCTAGAATTCAAAATCCAAATTTTAAAGTTTGGAATGCATTCTGAACTCTATAACTATTTCAAATTCTAAAATTCGAAACACAAATTTGTATTTCAAAATTTAGAGTTCAAAAGATATTTTTTGAACCAAGAAAATACAGAATACAAATTCAGAATACAAATTTGTATTCCAAACTAGTGTTACTAACCCGTGCATCGCACGGGAAAGAAATACAGATATAATTATTAGGTAGAATGATTGATGAAGTATTATTATTATTATATTAATAATATTTTATATTATAATTTTGACTTTTTTTTTGGGTTTATAGTATGATTGATGAAGGTATTTTTCTGGGTTGAAAAATGATTTTTGAATTCTAAAATTTGGAATAGAATTTTGTATTTTTGAATTCTAAAAGTATTTTTCTGGATTCAAAAATGGTTTTTGAATTCTAAAATTTGGAATAGAATTTTGTATTTTTGAATTCTAAAGTTCAAAATGTATGAATCCAAAAAAAAAAGGGAAGAAGGTGTCAATAAAAAAGATAAAAAAAGGGGGAAATTATCATTTCACATGTTCTATAAAGGTACAGAAAGAAATCATGGAGGTATGGGAAGAAATTACCTCAGTCGTTCTACTAAGCCCAAGCACAAGCCCAACAACTCTATTTGAAAGACCCGACACAATATGGCTAATTCTTCTTACACCCAATCAAATTGGACTTGCACCCAATTGCATTTGTGAAAGTACTGAATTACCCTTAATGAAAATGAAATTAGGGTTTAGTGATTTTTGCACCAAATCACACACCCAAGTTCATTTTTGCCATTATCGCACCCAACACCATCTCTTGCACAAGTGTTCGCATCCTTGCACCTTGGTTGGCATTTCTGCAACAACGTAGTGTTGAGTGGAAGGACCCCTTGAACAAAGACAAAGCCAAGAGCACGAAGGTCGTCCATTGTTGTGCGAAAGTTTGAGGGCATCATCTGCATCAGCGTACCCTACAAGCTTTTTCAAAATAAACAAGACAATGGTACAATTGAGTTTTAAAATGTTCGTCGGGTACCAATCAATTGGGTGGTGCAAGAAGAAATTGCCACACAATATTCCCATAATAAGGCCTAAAGATCACGGTGACAAATACAGTTAGGTACCATTCGTCAAAAAAAACCTAGACATGTGGCATAATACGATCCACCATGTAAAAATCTAATAACTTTTTCAGTGGATCAAAACTCACTTAAAAAAATACACATAATTATTAAATAATGTTAAATTCAAATTTTAATACTTTAATTTATATGTATTATATGAAAATTTAGAGTGGACAAAAATAATATTGAAATTTGAAAATTTTGGAATTAATTATTATTGAGAAGTGAATTAGTTACATTTTTTTAATTTATTATATGTGGGTGATATTTTCACTTTTTTCTTTAATTATGAAATCTTAATTTACATATATTCTGTTTTGTTAAATATATAAAATGATGTTTTTTAATAACTGTTTTAATTTAAAGTGAGATGATTTATTTAATCCACCATTTTTTGTGGGTACAATACTAAATCTATATATGGTTATACTAAATCTATATATGGTTATTATCCTTACAGTAGTAGATTTATAAAGGAGATTCAAATTAACTTTTACTATGTTTCGAATTCAAGTTTGAAAGAGAACATCGTAAAGATAAATCGTCGTATTTAAGATATTGTTTGTTTTTAAGTCGGTACTTCGTCACGTTGAACAATAGTTTCTCAGTCGAGAATTAAGGGAAAGAGTTTACGATCCCCACAGACGACAACAATGATCTGATCTCAAGTATGAGAGATAGTATTACTAAGATCAATCACCGCATTCGAGATATTATTTGTTTTGGAGGTCAATATTCTGTCACGATTTTATCCTTAAAAACACTTCGAAGGGTTTAAGAAGATGTATTTAAACTGTCCTTAACATTGATTCATAAGTAATGCAAGACTATATATTAACCATACTGAAACAACCTCACTTAAAAAACCCTCAAATTTAACGAAAAATAATTAATAAAAACATGAGATGAAGTCATTAATATATAATTTGAAATTTAAACTATATAATATTTTAAAATCTAACTTTTTTTATCTAACTATTATATAATCACTTTTGTCTTTAATTTTGTTTATCTAACTTTTTTTTAAAATTTCTTGAGATTTTATTTTCTCTAATCAAAAGTCACTTAATGGAAGACAATAAAGTTAGCACAATCTGAAGTCATTAATATTATCTTAGAGTACATTTTCTCCTTTTTATATACCTAGTTTTACTCCTCTTTTTGTTTGCATGTAACAGTTATTTAAGTTGAGTATACTCTTTAGGAATTAAGGTTTATAGTAATGTGTTAGGTTTTGAGTTGAATATATCCATTTTACTAGTTTTCATAAACTTTGTTCCATTTTCTTATGAAGCATTGACATGACAAATAAGGAAAGTTACTTCATTTAAAATAATTTGGATTTTGGCAGCAATTAGAAATATAAACCCTATAATATAATGGTCATAATTGGTTGAACTTTTAAGGTTTGGAGTAAAAATTTATTGAGTTAAGTTGGTGAAATCACGAAGGAATTAATGCAAGTAAGTTTTTGTTTTGAACGTGACTTTTGAGTAACCAGTTAGAGTTAGAAACAATTTATTGATACATTAAAATATAAAATAAGTATATAATAAGAAATGTTTTATATTGAGTTTACATATCTTGTTTTACAAATAATTCTTTCTGGTGTATTTTCATTTAACTGATAATTATTACGAAAGTAAAAATAAAATAGACATATGAGACTTAGTCTTTAAATTTTTTTCATTTAAGTGACACTTTTCAGATAAGAGAAAACACAAAGAATAAAAAATATTTTATTATGCATATTCTGTTGTTAGATATATGTAAATAGTTTTATCATAATATCAATATATCAAGATGAATAATAAATACACGATTTTAAATTTTAAAGATAATATCTGTATCGGTATAGGCGAGGCCGAGACCTACCTGGCTGCCCGAGACCGAGTCTACCCGACCGAGACTAGGGGAACCTGGCTGAGTCTTGAGAGATCTGGCCAAGATGACGAGGCCGACGACTCACTTGGCGGAGACGACCGAGACCACGGGAAATTGACCGATGGCCGACCCATACCATGGGAAATTGGCCGATGGCCGACTCCTGTTACAGTTAACGCTCAAACCAAGACCAGTGAAGTTAATCTATCTTTAATAATTAGGTAATGCAACCCCAAGCGGTATCCACCTCGATAAACGGGCCCAACAAGGTATGATCATTAGAATAATATAAATAACACGCATCCCAAAGAGTAAGGTATATCATTTATTATTGTTACCCAAAGATCGATCATTATATTTGAGATATTATATATTTTGAAAGTTGATGTTCCATCACAATTTTATTTTTAAAAAAGATTTGATTGGATTAAAAAAAATTATATTTAAATTGTTTTTAAACTCAACTCTCAACTATGTGAAACGTTAATAGTACAACAACAATTTCTAATGTATGGTTAGTTGAGATATTAATTAATAGTGTGTACATATAAAAGTGGTTGTTTTTCAATAAGATATTAATTGAGGGTTTATGGATGTTACACAAGTGTAAGGACAAAATCTTGCAAATGTTTAACACTTTCTTTTTGTTTCATCGTAAAAAGTCCACAAAAAATATTGGGAAGGAACAGAGAAGACTTTATAGAATTGGAGCACACGTTTTCATATTTGTATTTTTAAAAAGAAAAGAGTGAGAAAAAAAAAAGAAAAAATCACTAATTATTAGTTCCAATTAATTTTGAATTTAGACCATATTATTCTGTTGCGTTGCGTTCCAATGATTGCCGAAACCCGACGAAGAAGAATCGTCGATTCAATCACCACTCCGATGATTCCGACGCGTCTCCGGCGTCTTGCTCCGTCTCACTAGGGCGGCGCCACCCGCTCTCCGCTTTGATTCGGATTATCGCAAATCCAAAACGACCGAACCAACCAATGGAATCGCCCAACGCCAGTGACGATAATAGGTTTTCGAATCCAAAAGCAAACGCGAACGCGACGACCTCAACCTCAGGTTTCACGTTCAGTAGCACCTCTTCCGTTTCGGGCCTGTCCCGGCCGAGACTCGTCAAGGTTCGGAAGCCTAACCACGCCCCCGCTTTCAATCCGTTTGGCGGCGGTGCTGCTGCCAATGCAGCATTTGCGAGCCACGATTTTGCTTCGGGAATCGGCGATCGATTCCAGAATCTCAAAATCGGCGAAGGTTTCGACGCCACACGCCACGGTGAGTTCGTGTTCGGCGCTAATGCTTCTTCGCGTGTTAATGAAAACTCGGTCTCTGAACAGATGAACAAGTTGAAGATTGTAAGCGAAGGTGGACCGGGTTTTAACGAACCAGAACTGCGGAGTGACCTGAGGAAGAAATTGAACATTAAGAAAGGAAGAGGTAAGAATGCTGCTACTGAGACCTCAACTCATGAAGTTTTATGTCAATTGAAGAATCTGAATGTGAATGACTCTGTTGGTAGTAATGTTCTCAAGAGTAAAGTTGATGGTAAACCTGGTTTGGAGAATGTGTCTACGTTTGGAAAATGTGAAATTGAAGCTGATTTGTTGGGGAGAATGGAGAAGTTAAACCTAGTTAAGGAGAAGAAGGAGGATGGTGTTGAACCGAATTTGTGCAATCCTTTTGCGGAGGCAATGGACCGAAGAGGTGGTGCTAGTGGTGGTGGTGCTCAAGTTATTTTTGAAGATAGTGGGGTGTCACATAGTGCTGCGTCGGCTTCGCCCTTCTTTCAGCCTGTTGGAGTGAGCAAGACAGAGGGATTTGTGTTTACTGGTAAGAAAGATAGTTCAGGGTCGTCTTTTGTTGAGTTTAAAACACCAGCACCAAAAGTTGGCAAAGAAGGAAAACTTAAACAAAAAAGTGGCAAAATGAGAATGAATAGAAGTAGAGAAAATCTGAAGCATTACAGCTCAACGCAGCGATGGCAGGGAGAGGGTTTTGTTGTGAAGGAAAGTGTTCCCCAGGACCAACCACAGGGTTCACCGATGGATGTGTCACCATATCAGGAAAAGCTGGCTGAAAATGAAAGGTCCAGGGAAAGTTCTTTGACTTCCGAGGAGTTATGTAGTGTTGATAAGAACCCTGCAGTTAATGATTCAGTACCAACATCATCTGTTGATCCCATTGACGAAGATCTAATTGCCGCAACAGAGAGCTTGAATATAAATGAGGTTGATGTTGCCTGCACAGATACAAACCAGGAAACTTCAGAGGATCAAATGCGTGCAAATAGTTGTGTTGAAGACCCCAAGGATGAGTCAATTTCAGGGGTTGAAACTGAAAGCTTTAAGTCTGCCAATGATCAAGTGGACATAACTAGTGACGGGGCTGGTGTATCAGGAGAAACCGAAGCCCATAGTGCTAGAATGTTGCATGTCGGTAGTGCTTTGAGTTCAAGAAAAGCAAGTGAGTCTGCCTTCACATTCGCTGCTGCTTCTTCAGCTGAAACTCAATCATGTAGTCCAAAACGACATCTCAAAAAGAAAAGTGCTGCTCACGATTCTTACAACTACGCACCAAACATAAAGGTTCCTTATTCATCATCTTCCGTGGCATTTACTCCATTTTCTGGAACTTCATCTCTTTTCACTTCAGGACAAGGTTTAAAACCCAAAGTATCCTCTCCTCAGCCCAAAACAAGTGATTCTAATGAAAATGAGGAGAAGGGGTTAAAGGAGACTTATGCTTCTATTTCTGTTGCAAGCGTTGCTGCTCAGGAAGCCTGTGAAAAGTGGAGGCTTCGGTGAGTATATATATTTGATAGTTCCATTACTAATTTGTGAGTCACCTGCTTGTTATGTAAGGCTTGGCATTTTACAATTGCTTCTGATTTGTATGCTGAAATAGAGTACAATATACCAATGTTTACTGCAAACACACACAAATGGATTTTGTGATTATGCATAATACTTTACCAACATTGCAACTATCATTCACGATACTGAATATGCTCTATATCAGAGGAAACCAAGCCTATAAAAAGGGGGATCTTTCTGCGGCTGAGAATTGTTACAAACAAGGACTTAGTTGTGTATCGAAAGTAGAAGCATCTCGTAGCTGTCTCAGGGCTTTGCTGCTATGTTACAGCAACCTTGCTGCCACACACATGTCTCTTGGTAGGATGAGAGATGCACTGGAAGATTGTAAGATGGCTGCTGAAATAGATCAAAATTTTCTCAAGGTGCAGCTTAGAGCTGCAAAGTAAGTTTCCTCTGTTTCTTCAGACTCCCTTTGTACACAATGATTTAAGTTGTATGAATTTTCAGTTTCATGCAGGATGAGTGAAACCTTAGTGTATATAATACTAGTGGGAAAGTGGGTGTAATGATTCATGATGTAAAAAGGAATGGATCAAAAGAGAGAACCCAATTAAAGTGTGAAACATTAAGGGTCATTTGGTTTGATTTTTTTTTTTCCGCTTTCACTTATAATTACAAAATGTCATACTTTTTCCCTTTGTTTCCTGTTTTTAAACAATAAAAAAATGTTTTCACGATTCCTATACAAATGATTGAAAACAGGAAACAAGTTAAATCATGGTGGTGGCATTTCTGTAATTAAAACTGAAAATAGAAAATGTTTCTCAGGCCCTTAGGAATTGGCATCTATTGCCTGATTGTTATTTAAATATTTGGAAATACATTTTATTAATAACAGGAATGCATACCAGGAAATACATTTTAGTGTTCGGCACCATGCATACTGGTGCCTTATGTCTAAAGTTTCATGTATCGTGATGGATGATTGCATACCTAAGGTCCTTTTGTTTTCATTGTTGTTTAAGTTGTTACCTTGCTCTGGGAGAAGTTGAAGGTGCATCACAGAATTTTAAAAGATGCTTGCAATCCGGAACTGATGTTTGTGTTGATCGGAAAATTGCTGTTGAAGCCTCTGATGGCTTACAAAAGGCACAGGTCTGATTATAATATATTTTTGACAGATAACCTGAAATATTTTGGAGGCTCTTTTTTTTTGGTTAATGGTTTTTAATTAGCTACAATCTGCCCTTGCAATGAGTTAAAATCAGAAGCCTGTTAGACTGAACTGGTTTGGCATAGAATTTATTGTTACCCTTCTGCAGTAAATCTTTCAAAGGTTTAAAGTACATTAGTTTTCAGTGTGTGTGTGTATGTGTATGTATATGGTGAATGCTACGTATGGATCACTTTTGAAGGTGATCTACGGTGAACCAGTATTATTTACCTTTAGATTAGTCTACTTCTCACATGTATCCTACATCTTTCACACACTGAATCGTGTCTTCCTACACCTTCACCATCTACCTCCCATCCCAAGAGTTCCTCTAACTGCCATTTGCCACTGCGGAGGCAAGTTCTGGTAACAGCATTTTGTATTTTTTTTTTTTTTTATTTCTACCATGGAAAAATTTAAATAGAAGATTCACCGAGATGGATCGTTTGAACACCGTGGATGATAAGGGAGGGATAAGAGGGTAGCATCATGAGAGAAGGTGGTTGCAGATTTGTCACTGATTTACTTTTTTAGAGAAGAGGTAGGGGTAGGAGGATCAATGGGGGAGAAGGAAGAGGTCAGAGAAAAGGACACGAGAGGGATTCAATGTCGGTGATAATGGTAGATATGATTGGTTCATTGTAAACCTCTTAAAGAACTTGTCCCTGGGCCACATATATTTATTTCAACGGTTGATTTTTTAGCTTACTTAAGAGATAAGTAGTTTTTTTAATTCCCATGCTAGCCATCACTTTGGAAATTTGGAATCTAAACTAGGTTAGCATCCCAAAATCCGACAATCATATGCCCCCCACATGAGAGAAAATACCTTAAAAAAGAAAGATACAAAAGTATGGGGTTTTTAACCAAACCCATTCAAAAGAAATGAGAATCACACTTAATCCATATCTTACAAAAATTGTGATCCCTATGCTGCGGTTTTCTATTCTTATTTCTCAAAACATGTATCTGGTATATGCCTTTATGATTGTAAATATAAATCTTTTTTTATCCTTATAGCAAACCTTTTTTTATTTGGGTGCAACATGAAAATTGTTTGTAAATGAGTCCCTTGACATAAATAAATTCTTTGAATTGTCCTCTAATGTTATGACATTGTGAGAGCAAGTCCGATGGTTAATGATCGAAAACTTTACACATTTTAAAATTATGATCCTTAAATGTACTGTATCATTTAATTTTGGTCCCTGCCTGAATTTTTTTGTTGATTCCTGTACATGACACAGTATGAAGGAAAATAAAAAGCACAGTGCAACAAAACAAAACAATCTTTTTGTTGATAAAAAAAATTGTATACAAGTTAAGAATGAGCAAATTTGACATGAGTTTTGGCTTATAAAATGAAGGAGTAGAACAAAAGAGAGCTTTCTCTTCTCTCTCTAACACTCACAAATGGAGGTTGTGATGAGAAAATGGTGTTTCAGAGTTGGGTAAGGTTTTACTCATTATGGAGGATCAAAAGGAGTGAATGTGGACTCACTTTTGAGGGCTAAGTCCATTGAAATTTTATAGGACAGAGTAGTGGAAGTCCGCTTTTTAGTTGCATGTCTTCATTTTATAGGTCAAAACCCATGGTAAAATTTGCTCAGATTTATTATGTATATATAGTTGTAATGGATTGTTTCTGTTTTGTTGTATGACCCTTATTTTTGCCTTCACATTATGTTTTAGGTATGTGTAGGGACTAATTTAAGAGATTCTTTCTTGTGGGGAACAAAAGGAAAAATGTTTTATGTATTGGGATTGAAATGTAAAAATGTGTAGAGCTTTATCACACATAATAAGCCCTGTCAGAAATTCACTAGCCAGGTTAGATTTGCTAACGATGTTATAATTTGTGAAAATGGCAGGATTTCAAGGAAATTGTTTGCAAACTTTTTCATGTAGTGACCAAAAATGTATTTAAACCTTTGTTAATGATTTTTTTATTACCTTCTCCATTCATCATAACCAGATCCCGATATTTTTTGAATTTATAAAATTTTTAAATGTATGTGATGTGAATGTCTGTCCCTCACTTTCTGATCTGATTATGTTTTCAATGCATATGACAGAAAGTATCAGATGTCATCAATCATTCTGCTCAACTTTTGCTTAGACGGACATCCTCTGATGCAGAGAGAGCACTGGAACATATTAATGAGGCGTTAATGATAAGTTCATACTCTGAAAAATTGCTCGAAATGAAAGCAGAGGCTCTGCTAATGGTTAGTGACTCTTTTTTATAATAAGAGGGAATTTCACTAAGCTTAGATTATGAATTTATGACTATCTCAAAATTCAGCATGAATCTATTTGTGCAACAATTTCTTCCAGTTGTGTCTGTGTTGGATAACTTTTGCTACACGTATCAGCTTTGTAGATATGACGAGGTGATTCACCTGTGTGACAAGACCCTTGATTCCGCGGAGAAGAATGCCTGTCCATTGGATGCTGGTGGCGAAGTCACAGATCTGGATAATTCACAACTCTCAAAAGGTTTCTACTTCAGAATTTGGCGATGCTCAATGATGCTTAAAGCCTGCTTTCACTTAGGAAAATTTGAAGAGGGTCTTTCTTTGCTGGAGCAACAACAGGAAAAGATGTCTGCCATAAACAAGTATGTATTACTAACCCGTGACGCATTCACCCTACTCTGCTCCTCCTCGAATGTAAAAAGAAAAGAAAAGAAAAGGGGAAAGTCAAAATGTGAATATTTGAGAGTCATCACCTTAAATCCTCTCCCTGCAGGAGTGGAAGCAAGGTTTTGGATTCACTCATACCACTAGCTGCTATCATACGTGAGCGCTTGCATCATAAGGTTGGCTCATGTTGTTTCATGATATCTTTATATTGATTATTTATAGTACTTATTGTCTGTTAAATACTTGATTCCTAACATTTCCACTGTTTCAAAGTTATACTTTTCTATTTTGTTTTGTGAGCTAATCGTTATTTTAGCTATTTTACTTGAGTACATTATTTTATTCCAGTTGCACTCTTTTTGACAAAGTTGAGTTCAACTTTTAAAATGAACTTTTTATTAGAAGTGTAAATCTTTTACCTACAAGCATTTATTTCATCAATTATACTACTGACTGTGCTAGCTATTGCTTTTAGTGGCAGTCATTCTGCTCATGCTCTCGTTTTTATTTGTATTTTTAGGTTTTTAGGGAAGCACGGAAACTGCTCTATTTGAGATTTATTTACTTTTTTTGTAAAGCGCACAGCCTCAGATAGATCCTTAGGCACTCTGTGGGTATTTATGTTCGTATACTATGGAATTTGGATTAACACACCTAAGTACATCAACACCTTGTTCAAACCCGTCTGAACACCCATCATACACTAACACTACCCTAATTTCCTTTAAATTGATAGTTTGTCCTCTTTCTTTGTGTTTCTGTACTCTTTTCGAGTACAACTATTCCATCATGAAGAAAGGAAATGAAGTGCCATATTCATGTCGTATTCTAAGATGTTTTTGTTAGTTGAATTCATTTGTTTTTCTGTCCTTTTCCTGTAAAATGAAAATTGCTTTTGATTAGGATTGGTGTAAATCTATTCATATGTAGACTGCAGGGAATGCAGCATTTCAAGCTGGAAGGCATGCAGAAGCCGTTGAACACTATACATCTGCTTTGGCATGTAATGTGGAGTCTCGTCCTTTTGCAGCTGTCTGTTATTGTAATCGTGCAGCTGCCTATAAAGCTTTAGGTCAAATAACTGATGCTGTTGCAGATTGCAGTCTAGCTATTGCTCTTGATGGAAATTATTTGAAGGTTTCTCTTTATCTTTTGAGATGTTATAATTGTGTTTAGATCTATCAGAGAGTAGTAGTCTTAGCTTGGTGTGTTATGTTCTGTTAGAGTAATAATGCATATTAATTTTTCTTCATTTTCAAATATATCTATTTTTAGATGCTATTCAAGGAGTTGTTTATTTAGGATTTAAATTTATATGATAGGAGAAAAATGTTTTCGTGTTCTTGCAGGCACTTTCTAGACGTGCAACTCTGTATGAGATGATCAGAGATTATGCCCAAGCAGCCAGTGATCTGAGGAGGCTTGTCTGTCTTCTTAGTAAGGGGGTGGAGGACAATGCCAATCAGCTTGGAATATCTGATAAATCAATTAATTATTCTAATGATTTGAAACAAAATCGTGTTCACCTTTCTGAAGTGGAAGAGGAAGCCAGAAAGGAGATCCCTCTCGATATGTACCTCATTTTGTAATAATCAAACCTCTTTATCTTATCATTGATAATATATTAATTAACCCCATTTTTCTAGTAGTCTAAATTGTCTCATTTTTGTGTTGAATAAAACTTCTGTTTGTAAATTGACACCAATCTGTGGCAAGTTGTTTTTCATCTATGACAGAAAACCTAATGCCAGCTAAAAACCTATTTGCTGCTAATGTAGGGAAATATTATCATTTGTTTAAGGATATCAGCTAACTGATATTATGATGGCAGGGGAGTTGAACCATCTGTTTCGATATCTGAAATCAAGAAGGCCTATCGGAAAGCTGCACTTAGACACCACCCCGACAAGGTTGTTTGATTGTGCACTTTGTTTGGTGCTCATACTAGTTAGTAATCAATCGGTTAACATTTTATCTTCTTGTGTAGGCTGGCCAGTCTTTGACCAAAAGTGACAATGTAGATGATCAGACATGGAAGGTTATTGCTGAAGAAGTACACAGAGATGCTGATAGGCTTTTCAAAATAATTGGGGAGGCATATGCTGTCCTGTCAGACCCTGCCAAGGTATTTTATATATTTTCAACTAATCATGTCGCTGAGAGGCTTTCTCTATATATAGTTAGAAGGTTGGTTTTTTGCGGAATTGTGTCAATTAATCCTCGTGGTCAATCCCATCTAGTGGTACTAGGATTTGTTTTAGATACTTGGCATCATGTCATATGAAAGTTCCTTTTCCTTAAAACAAGGTACGTAACAGCTACCAATGACCAGTAGCTTATACCTAGCATAAAGGATTTTGGCAAGTTTGTTTCCTTAGATAGAAACCAATTTTTTACCAGTGTTCTAAATATTACAGCAAAGGACCAATGGTGCAAATTTAGATGTGTTTTCTTTCTTGGTAACGTGATACTGGATGAAAATAGAAAAAAGGTAGTTTGATGATATCTTGTCATAATGTGAGTGGTGTAATATACTAAATCTGTGAAATTGTCAAATAATAAACGTGCATCAACAACAGCGATAGATAAGTAAATCTTACAAGCCTAGTAAAATTAAAGTTAAAAAAGAAAAAGAAAGACTGATTTGCTTCTCCATTTACTATAGAATCAGCAAGACTTTAATGTGCTTGTAGTTTTATTACTTATTGCAATGTTTGTAAGTATGTATGCATTTCCCCCTTGTAATGTAGAAAAACTCCCATGATTAAGGAAAGTCGTTTAAACACTACAAAAAAAAATCATTAAATAGAAACTAATTTTAGAAATAAAAAATAATTAGTTGTTATATTGACTAAATTAGATACTATTTTAGAGATTAAAAAAATATTGATTTTTAAATTAGTTTTTATTATTGATAAATAGTATTTAAATTGACATCTAATTAGCTGTGAAGGTTTTTGTTATCAAATTTAGAATCTAAATAATTGGTAGTTAATACTTTGGTAGCTAATTAGATATTAGTTTAGAAATTATTTATCAATAATAGAAACTAATTTAATAACAATTTCTAAAATAATATCTAATTTAATCAATATAACAACTAATTATTTTTAGTCTTTAAAATTGGTTTCTATTTAATAATTTTTTAATAGTAAAATTTTGTAAGGTTTAAGAGTACTATGCTTACGTATTATTCCATTTATGCAGCGGGCTCGTTATGACGCAGAAGAAGAAATGAGGAATTCCTTAAAGAAACGGCATGGACCTATTGGTAGAAACAATGTAGATGCCCAGTATTACCCATTTGAACAAAGCAGCAGAAGACAGTGGAGAGAGGCTTATAGATCTTATGGTTATTCATCTACTCGACCCTCCGAAGCTGCCCGATCAAGCAGGAAATAAGATTGTTAATCCCATCAGGATTTCACTCTTTAAATGTGGCCTTTTAAGTTATCTGCTGCATTGAGCCTTCTCAATTTATTTGCTGCATTGATCCTTCCACTTAGGTGATGTGAGGTGCAATATATACAAAATTCTGCAGATGGAGATGCTTGGCTCATTTGGCCTTTGGAAGAGAGAAAGACACGACGATCAGAGTTGTTTTTATACAGCTGACCATGACCTTCTAAGTTTGGCTGCTAAAAGCAGAGCTTGAAAATTTTGCATTATGGTCGAGCGAGGTATTTTTTCTAGACATGTAAATTTTACCGACGCAAGTTGATATTGAGATGTACAGACGAAATTAAATCATACCACTACAGGTATTGTAATTACCATGCCCAGTTGGGTTTGTGTAGAAAATGTTCATTAACACGTTCGACTTAGCATTTCTTAGTTAAGGCTGGGAAATATTTATACTTGGTAAAACTTCATATCATGTAACGTACATTTAGTCAACCAATGCTTTTAAAAGAAACAAAAACTATACTATAAAGTAATCCGAAATCTATTATGCATAGTTTGAAGTTATTTAACAAATTTACACCATAATAAATGTTGAATATGCATGTTTTATACTAGTTTCAAAATAAACTTGACTCATCAAAATATGAATAAGTAACCTTTGATGATTTTTAATTAATACATTATGAAAAAAATCATTAAATAATAATTAAATTTATAGATAAAAAGTAATTAGTCACTGTAATAATTAAATATTCATTTAAAAATTAAAAAAAATGATTTTAAAATAAGTATTTAAATTAATTACTAATATTTTAAATTCTAAATTAGACTCTAAAAAGACTAATAAATAATAATTTAGAATATAAAGTAATAAGTAGTTAAAATTTTAATACTAATATTACATATCAATTTAAAAATTATTTTATAAATTTTTATTAACAATAAAAATTACTTTATCAATAATTTTTTTAATTTATAAAATAATCTTTAATTTAATCAAATAATAATTAATTGTTTTAATTTTTTAAAATTAATTTTTATTTAATAATTTTTTTATAATGATAATTAGGTTTTATTAGAGTTTTAGAGAATAAATATTGTCATTCCTAGTCATGGATTGTGTTTTCTTTTCTTTTTTAACAAATCACAGACTGGTAAAGTAAAATCACAGACGACAAAATTCTGTTTTCTTTTTTAACAAATCCAAATATCAGTCCATCTCGTACAGGCATGAAAATGAAGGATGTCTCAAGAACAATACACTTACGGCCTTGCAGTACAATAAAATGAATTTTACTAAATTTCAATTTTTCTGTGGTACGGGCAGACTGACTTATAAGTATATTCCTAACCCAAACTCCTTTGGATTTGTTTCAACCATCCATGGTGACCTGTTTATTTTTCATAAACCCAAAAAAAATTGTTAACGTTTCCAAAGTCACCATAATGCATAACACATGCATAACACGGCCACTAAGATTAGAAAGTTTACCTGTTCATTACAAAATTAAAAGTTCCCTGGCTAGCACGCCCGAGAAGAACTTCTCTTGCTTCAATAGGAATTCCTTCAGGCTGCTTGTAGAATTCGATGAAATTGTCATATATTTGTTAGCAAAAAAAGTGGTCTATATTTCCATTTTAGATCGCAAAAAATATAAAATAAAATAAAATTGAGAAGTGGACACAAATACCTCTTCAGGAAACCAAACCCCTGGCTGAGTGCTTCCTTCAAGAATTGCAAGTGCAAAAGCAGCTGTTGAAATTCCTACAGATCTGAAAAACGTGCACAGTGCATTCGTCATTACTAAGAAATTATATTCCAGGTTTATGAGATTAGTATCTCCTGACAGTTGTTCATGCTGTAAAATTGTAGAAATGGGATAGACCAAGAATTTAATAGGCATACAATAGTCTGATTTCTAAGGTAACAATTATAAGAATCAACAAGCATACCATTTTATGATTAGATTACAGTAACAATTACTATTTATTCAAATAAAAATGATGGTAGAATGAATCATGTAAGAAAAAAAATGGGTTTAGGATCCTGTTTAGATAAACTTTTTCCATAAGCTAAATTCAGTTATTCTATTAGCTAAAACCAATAAGTGCCTTATCTTTTGAAAAAAGCAAGATAAGAACTTCTGTAAAAATTAAGTACATGAGTTAACTTAGAAGAGAAATTTAATTTAATATTTTGTTCCCTATAAGTTTTTCCAAACACAAGGTTAGTTTTATATTTATAAGTTCTATCTATGCGAGACCGAAGATTTTTTAATTAATTACTAGTGGACATGTCTTCACCCTAAATATCTCATTAACTTCTTCACATCAGTAGCGTAAGGACACACTGATGAATTTTTCCACTAAGAGAAAAATAAGAAAAAATTGAAATTAATTTTTTTATAAATTAAATTAGTTTATGCATAAATAACTCGTACAACATATTGTTTATCATTTCTCAAATTTTGTGTGCTTTGTATTTTCTTGGATACTAAGTAAACTTAATTTCTTTATTTTAACACTTTAATAAGGTGTCTCAAGAAAATTTTCTAAGATTCTATTGATTATATATTAAAAACTATCCTTCCCTTCTTGAGAGTGTACAACCAGTTTTTCTTGCATTTTGTTCTTTTTAATGAAGGTGTAGATTAGATATTCTTTACTTAGAAAAAGCAAAAATCATGAAAAGCTTGTAGCAGAAATATTTCAAAAAGACATCCCTTAAATAATATATTGACACAATACAAAAAAAAAACAGAAGCTAGCTTAATGTAAGCATAGTTAAAACTTTGCACAAAATTTCATCAAAAAATTAGAGAAAAGGAGAACTTACACTGAAAGTCTCTTGTGACTAAATATACCAACAGTATGGCGTCCACTTGCGCACTCCAAATCAACCTACCCATTAGGAGGGGAGAGTAACGTAAATAATCAGTCTATATTCGCACTTTACTAATATTATAACAAAAACTACATGACTTAAGGAAGAAAAATATGGTTAAACGAGTAATAGTTTAACCCTTTGCATTCCCCTCACCCTCATTGATACGCGTTCTCCAGCAATCCCATCCAATGCTCTTACAAAAGGATCAAACAACTGAACCAAACTTTGTACTCTATTTCTGTCTCTCAGAAATTCCTGCATGTTTAATCACAAGTCACTGGCAGATTAATCAACCACATAATCTTCAATTCGATTTTCAAGTTTTGTTTTCTCGTCACATTCCTCTTCCTAATTTTGCTTTTATATTTCCAAAGCTTGCTATTATGTTTTTGCGTAGCTATTGGTTCAAATTAGAGAAGGGGCAGAGCAATTTTAATAGTGGGGGAGGGAGGGGAGAGGAGAGGAATAGAGGTCTTCTTATTACGTTTGATTCAGGAAAAGGGAAAGGATGACTGCCAAATGTCCTCTTATTTGATCGAAGAGGGAAAATATGGATAATTTAGTGTTAGGCCGTATAAATACCATTAAATAGCAATGGGGATTTTTTTTTTATTCATGTAGTAATGGTAAATATGAAAGATAAAATAATTTTTTGGGGACAATGTAATTCACTGTCCAAATCCCCCCGCCTACTATTCAAGGGAGGCAAAAATGAGAGAGGAGGGATGTTAGCCCTAAAATTTTTTAATCAAACCAAATGAAATTTAAAAATAATCAAACACCACGTCGCCGGAGTATGGTTTTTGACAAACGTTGATACTAAAATTCAACAGCTTTCTACAAACAATAAACTAAAAAAAATAACTTCAGATTTATTAATTTCTAGGGAAAGGAAATCTGTAGATTATCATCCCAATAGCATTTTGATAGATCATCTTGCACTTAGGTGCAGAGTATCAAGGAAGGGGAATGACAGCATTGGATAGAAGTTGTTGTGTTGTGACTAGTGTGCAAGTGTGATCAGCGCACAGTGAGGGTGCATTGTAACAACTTGATAGTGGGAATAGATAAAAGAGAAAACAGGAGAGGAAAAGGTTGGGAAATTGTGAATGAGGTTTTGGGTCGGAGGGAGCAGAATACTCGATGTTCCTGCAGTGTCTCTTATTTTTTTCACTTGTATTTCTTTTCTTTTTGTGAATTTGCAGTTAGCACACTTTTTCTGAACCACTATCTCACTGATATTAGAACTCATGCAGTAAATAATACGGATTCAGTTCAAAAAACTATCACATTGTTTTGGAATATGCTTTTTGAAACAAAATTATAGTTCAATGTCGAAAGAAAAAATCACAGCTTGATCAAGTTTATACAGGTCTATTCCGTGTACTACATGAACTTCATTGCTATTAACATAATATTATCAAAATAAACAGATACCACCATGAAAGTAGACTAAAAAGATAATGTAAATGATTTATTTTCATGATAATATATTTTGAAAGAGAATAAGAAACCTCTATAAGATACTGTTTTGTAGGAATAGTTGAAATAGCAGACAGAGTTTCAGTTTTGCAAATTGGTATTTCAGGTTACGGTTCCCTAGATTTCATTGCCAAAGAATTTAGATTGCACAAATTCAATTTTTGAAAATGAAATCACTTAAAAGGGAGAATTGCATAGCATAGGCTCAAATATTACATAGTGCATTACCAAAGGATGTAGCTGATTGCAGCGCATATAAATTGAATCAAAGCTCCCAAATATCAACTAAGGTTACTATAATGCTTAAATTACCTACAAAACTAACTATTGTCTTTGTAATCCTCCTTTGTTTGCATCATAACATTAGGTTTCAGGACATTCCGAAGCTCGTAATAAGTTTGAAGAAAATATTTCTTAATGATGCATCACAATTTGCAGTTCCATTTCATTATAGAGGGAGTGACCTATCAAAGGAAATATTACATGGACAGAATATTTTCATGCATATTGTTATCAATTAGACTTATCTACAACTAGTCCAAATCAATCAAGAGCATACCAAAGGAAGAAGTGCTGTCATAGCTTCCATCCCCCAATTCCAGAAAAATGGTGCTGTTCCAAATCGAGCACTTACAGTTGGCACTCTTAAAATCTCATGAGCACTGCTAACCTCCGGTAAATTCCTGAAAACCATGTATTGAGGTGGAATCCTAATTTCTGAAGAAAGCAAATATATAGGGGTAATTAAATCAATTTTTTGTGGACAATCTATCGTATAGGCATGATCATGAAGCACTATGACTTTTGTTTCCTACGGTGGGTGTTCTGACTTCCAATGCTTTTTATATATCATCTTATATATCATCAAAACTTACAATAGATAAACATCTCTTTTGCCAATTCCTTTTCCAAAGTCAATCTTGAGCATTGCACTATATGGCTTCATTCTGATCTTCTCTCCTAGTTGAACATTCCAGCATCATCATTTAATCCTACAAACAAAATGGTAATTTAATCTAGATAAAATAAACAACTAGTACAAGCTATTTAGACAATAACCTTTGTTATATGCAACTACTTCCTCTCCCAAAAGCAAGAAGCTTGTAGTCAATATGGTTGGACCAGCACCACCAGTTCCAGCTGTGTAGTAGTAGAATCTGAGTTGACATAGTAGCTTATAAGTGCTGAATCAACATGAAGCTCAGAAAATAAACAAACAAGAATATATTTCTTGTCATTTTTGGATTCTTTATTTTTACCATATTTCCGGATGTGCTTATTACACCTCAGCAGATAATAGGAGAAAATATGCATTAAATTAGTAAAAGAATCTATTCCCTGCATACCACAATGTAAATAGTTTAATAACATAAGACTTTAAGGATGTATTTGAGGTGTAATGTGTTTCATTTCGTCATCAATTATCTAACATGTCTAGGCATAACATATCAAGGAATTCAACATATGATGGTAAGATAAGTAATGACATGTCAATCAAAATACATTTGTATTTAAAATAAGAAATCATACACTTTAGAATTATATGAGAAGATCCACCAACCTTAGCCTCTCTGGCTTATCTTTACTTTCATTTGCTACACGGACTAGCTCTGCTGCCATGACTATAAAATTGTTGGAAGTGTTAGCAACCAAAATAAAGCAGAGGAAACAAGATTTTCATTTACCATAAATCATTATCTGCTCTAATGTCACATAAAATATTGCTGCCAACCTGCATGCACTCTCTATCTTGTATATATAGCACCATACGCTCAATTTGGTTAAAACTTCTCCCCTCATAAGTTAAAATTAATCTCTACTCCTCAACTTTTTTTTACTCATGAACCCAGGGAGGAACCCAATAGTTATGGATGGAGCCGCACCATAAAAACAGCATGGATTGGTCAAGCAAAATTACAAATACATACTTTATCTCACAATTGAGTACAAACAAAAGTGGAATCAACAATTTATGGGTATGTTTGAATAAACTTCTCCATATTCACTTGTACTAGAAGCTAAAATTAGGTTATACATTAATTAATTTTATAACAGAAACACCCTCATATAATTTTTCTAAATTATTAATTTTAACTCTTACATGAGCTAACTTTAAATTAAGAAAAAAACTCATTTAATTTTTTCTTCTTCTAATTTTCTCTTGTAGAAGTGCTTTACTTTTGATAATCAAGTGCTATCCACGACAGTTTAATATAAATTGGTGATTGCAAAATTTTCATATTAATTCTGGTCCTGATTTGGAAACATAATAACACTGCTGACAAGTAGGTAAGCACCATTGCTAACTCCAGGGTATATTCCTGCAGTTGTTATAGCCGGAATATTTGCATCCAACGCCCTATTCATCAAGGATTTTGCACGCCATGCGTAGCTCGTGTCATCACAAACATCAACATACGCAGTCTGCGGCAAGAAACATACAATCAAAAATTTAAAATGTATATACGCGAAGATGCATGCACAGCAGCATAAAAAACATAACAAATCAGCTACACCTTAGTAAATAAAAGCTACCTTAGTATTTATAGCAGCTTCAAGCACGCTACACCTTTCTGCGCGTTGGAAGGGACCAGCAGCATGAACTACGAGATCTACACCTGCACAGATTCACATTTACAATTACAACATTCATAATCGATTCCAATTCATAAGCATTAGGCACTGAACGGAGATAGGTAGCGAGCGAGAGCAATTTACTCTTCAACGCAGTTTCCAGTGAATTCACGTCGTCGATGTCAACGCGAGCAAACTCTGAATTGCCGCCAAGTTTAGCGGCAAGAGCCTCACCTTTCTCCCTGCCACACGTGCCATGCACACACGAGTTAGAATTACACTCAAACACGATTTTAGAGGCGGTGCGTGTGACGCACGGGCACTGTGACTGACCTGTTTCTACCGGCGACGAGGATTTGTAGGTCGGGACAGAAGTTCGACAGCGCAATGGCGGTGGATCCTCCGACCCGACCCGTTCCGCCAAGAACGAGAATTCTCGAGTTACGGATTTTCTCCGGCAGCGGCACTTCGGTGGCCTTGTTAGTTGCGGTGGCGGTGGCCTTCAAATTCAACGGCGTCCATTTCAAATTCAGAGATAATGAAAGTGGCGCCATTGAATTCAGATTTCTCTTCTTTCTTTGTGTACACTTCGCAGAAGTGCATTCGTTATCGCAACACACTCTATCCCTTGGGTCATTAAAGCGTGATCAATACTTGGCAAAATCCACGCCACCAGTCATATTTTATAATATCTAATTTAAGAAGAAATACATAAAAAAACTAGTATAATTTTTTATTCAATAAAAAAATTCAAAAAAAGTATTCAAGAAAAATATTTTAATCAAAGACTATAGATGAAAATAAACTAAGTTACTTAAAAGAACGTTTGGCAAGTCGCTCAATAACACACGAGCTGTTTTCAGGATATGTATGAAATATTTAAAAGATTTATTTACTACTTTGTGATCTTTATATTAAAAAATTATTTATTCAATCTCTACAAATATTATTTTAATCTATTTTAGTTTTTATATATATTGTGTTTAATATGTTTTGGTTTCTGCTATTTAAATAATAGAAACTTAAAAAGATTGAAAATAACATGTATAAAGATTAAAAGGGATAATCTTACAGAGTGAAAATAAAAGATAACTTTTATTATATGGACAAAATGAGTAATTTTATCTATTTACATTCATTTTAGTACATATGAGCATTTAAAATAAAAATCCCTCATAATATTAGCATTCAATTTAGTTATTTATTGTCAACTCTGTAACCTTAACACAAAAAATTATATAAATAAATTTATATAAACTGGCCTACAAAGCTGATTTATGTTGTCTTAGTGGTGTGATTGGACAACTATCTCAATTCACATTCTACAGCTGAAACAAAACAATACTTATTTCCTTAACACATAAAACATAAACTAAAATCGATGAAAGACAACTATACCCAACTTAACTCCAAAACAACACTGTTGTATTCCCTCAATCCTCACCAAATTTTTAGAACATATGTGACACTCACTACCCTCCCACACACCATCTATACATACAACTTTAACTAACATATATAATGTTACTGTTTTCTTCTTAAACTTCACAAAGAATTGCTCTTCACTCCTCCTATTCATGGAGCACCCTCAAAAAGTTCAAAATATTACCTACAAGTTAAAAGCTTCACATATACTTACACGAATGACATAATTAAATACAATTGTAAAATTAAAATATACATTTTTTTATATTATGTATACTAGGTAACATGCCAAATATCAAATCCAACAATAATAAAGTACTGGTTTCCAGTGGGTTAGAATATACATGTTACTCTTATGTACAAACTCTTCACTCTATTTGGTTTTATTATTGGCAAGAAGAGGGGATGGAAACCATGATATCCAATTATGAATAGTTTCATAATCGTTATGGGACAAAATTTCATATAAATGCATGGCTGATACTCATTTTCATGCACATACACAAAATAGTGGCACATTTGTCATTGTATTCATAGCTTCATTTTCATGCATTTCTTCAGGGATATGGGGCCAACTTTCACTCCCCCTTCACTTTCTTTCCTCTCAAATACGTGACAACACATTCAACCAAACATGAAGAGTACCACTCTTTTATCACCCCCACAAATTCACACCAGTAATATATTCACCCATCCAAACAAAACATTAGAGAGCTGATAATAAAAACATCAGACCTCACTTTACACTCTAAAGTACTAAAATCGATAATAATTATGTGCGATATTGGAAGCTTTAGTAGAAGCTAAAATATCATTGGAATATATTTTTATAATTATATACCAGTGTTAAGATATTTAATTTAATTGAAAATGGTTAAAATATAACTCACATACATAGGAGGGGAGAAGAGTATATATATTTTAAAATAAAAGTGGAGATGAATGTAATTTAAGAAACTTTGTTATTAGTTTGATCCTCTCAACTTCTCCAGGATGAAGCTAATTTTATAATGAGACGATTATGCAAAGATCATATAATATATAATACAAAAATGTTAATAGCATCTAAGTAATCATAGTTTATACAAACAAAGCAGAATATTACAAACCATCCATACAAACCTCTCAACACACGTTGTCCACATGACCACAGCTATGCATCAGTGGGTAATTTTTTCGAATTTACAACCCCTGTCCAGAATATCTATCAAAGATGCTAACAAAAATAGTGTATAAACAAAATTAATGAAAAATTGACGGAATAAGAAATGATGATGATCATGATATTAGCTCCTGAGAAGAGTCTCGATGGCTTCAAAGAAAAATGCCGACATTTCAGGGCTTGGTGTCTTGATTGCGCATTTGACACCAGGGTTTCCGACCACTGTGGTAAGCTCAATTAATAACGGTATCCCTCGAGGGACCGAAGCTGAGAAGTAAAACACATCTTGGTTGGCATTCTTGCGTTTTGCAATAAAGAACACGTTTGATGAAGCGAGTAGGTCCAAGGTCACTTCCACACCGCCAACCACAATGTCTGAGAATTCCTTTGATACCTCGTTTGAATCAGGAAGGGACCTCCAAGTCTGTAGCACAGATAGTGATCATCTTTCAATTTTCACTTTCAAGTATTAATCATAACAAGTGGCAAAGATATAGAATTTGTATAAAGTTTCACATTGTCCTCAGCTTGTTTTAAACATGTATAAAAATAGCTTCGTTAACGATTTTTTTTTTTTTAATTTTACAACTCAGAATCAAAAGTTCATTGCAGTGTGAAAGAATCAGAAGAATGAAAAGGTATACCTCTAAGAAAGTAGAACGTTCCATTTTACCATCCTCGGTAAAAAGTACATGGAATGAGAATTTATCGTTAAAATACCAAACGGGTTGTTGGTTGTTTTTTACAGCAACCTGCAAAAGTGAGCTAGGAGGACCTTGGGACATGTTCTGGAACAAAACCATTGGAAGGAGTGTACTAGTTGATGTTCCAGGTTGTAATTGTGGAACCTGAAAGGCAACTCACCAACTCTTAGAAATTATTTAGTAGAACTCTGGAAGTAAAACTATATGGGAATTGGGCAATAATAACCTGGAGGGGTCCAGCAGCTGCTAGACCAAATGTGTTCTTGTTAAATTGAATCATGAAGCCGTCAAGTGGAACTTGAGTGTTGTTTTCAAACAACATACTGTAAAATATTTGACCATCTTGCTTGGTCAGCTGTGCACTGATTTGTAAACCCTGACCAGTAGAAGCGGGAAGTACAATAGGCAATGCAGGTCTGCATGCGAGGCAAAATATATAATTAAGCATGATTTCATAAATGCATAGTAATGAAAGTTTCAGTCACAACCACTCCAAACTCGTGAACAAGTTTTAACATTGAATAGTACTCGTGACATTGTAAAAATTATCATTAATCTCTTTTTGTACAAAAGAAATAATATTTTATTCATAAAAGAAAGTAAATGCAACACTTCTAATGGGGCATAGTTGATTTAGGTAGGAAATTTCACAAGTAAGACCACAATCTACTTCCCAGTTTCACTCACCTGGCAGGAGTAGCTGGCTGATCAAGAGGAACAACAGAATTATCCATGCCCATCAAATCCCCGAGTAAATCGGGGACAGGGGCACCTGGTGGAGGTGAAGCTGGTGCAACAGATGCAGGCATTGAATAGCTTGAACTTGGTGGTGAAGCAGCCCCATTAGCAGGATTCCCAGGTGACACAGAGTACCCTAGTTCACTTCCCTCGGGATAGTCACCATCTTCAGTTTTCTGGGCTGACGAGTGTGTGCGGGTCACAAATGCATCTGGGGGCTTGTGATAAACAGAAGATAATGTAGCAATGTTGACAAGAAGCTCGTCAAGTAGGGAGGGATCAAGTTGGTTTGAGTCATCAGTTATCACTGGCTTCTCTGCCAACACAACATCCTTGGCTGCCTGGGGAAGATAAAAAAGGTATGTACAACTATAAATTTGTGACCGAAAAATAAATTCAAAATAATAAGGAAAAAAGTATCATTTGAATGTGGTTAGGAACTAAAATCTAAATAACGATAGATGGTGAATCACAATGTGTATACATAATCTTTTGCAAAGAATGATAAAACACATGAAGAACTTCCCTGTGAAGAGTAAATAGTTAATAAATAAGTTTAGCTTGACTATCCAATCTGCAGTCAGGTATCCACCTCAACAGATTATACTGCAAAGATCACAGATAAAAGAGAGAAAATTCTTATTCAAGTAAACAAACCTCAGGGTCAGTTGAGAGGAGACGCCAATATATGTATGCACGATCTCGCAAATCAGGATTATCTGTTTCCACAGTGGCATTGTTCAAAACAACCTGTGATGATTAACCATAAAATGAAACTTAGTATAGCAGCATAAGAAGAATAAACATGAAACAAATGCCAACATATTTGTAAAACAATTTAAAGAAGACTCTTAAAACTAACTTAATAGATGAGTGGTGATAGAATGGTAGACTTGTCTTTCAGATTTGATTACAAATTTTGGGAATTATTTTAGATGTAAATCTCCAGGAGTCACTCTTAAATAACGGTACCGTTCTTTTTTTTTCGAAACTAAAAATGCATTGTAGACCATAACATGGGGCAAAAACATGTGTGCAGTGATGAAGATGATAATGATAGAAAAACAACAAATTTTCTGAAACAATGAATCCCACTATTGTCTAAGTTACAAAAAAAACTAATATTTAAAACGAGCAGTCTTTTTATATACACAGCTTGAAGGAAATAATAGATTTCAATGCTCAGTAAAGAGTATTCCAACTTGATTTTGCCAGAGAAAGTTCAGTATATCTTGGTTGTTAACCCGATCTATAATTCATAGATAGGATGGGAGCTTGGGGAGATTCAAGGTAGATAAATGACAACAGCAGAAAGAGTACCAAAGATATCCATTTGAATTGAAAAAAAAAACAAGAAAACAAGATGTGAACAAAACAAGCATTATTTGGCAGGACCTGAATCATCTGCTGTGGGCCTTCGGTTGGCTTCTTGAGAAAAAGTTTTACAGTAGCTGTCAACAATTGTAGTTGGACTTGTGCAGGTTCTTCAGGGAAGCTTTCCAAGAAACTTTCAAGAAGCTCATCAGCATTGTCTATTCTCTCCGCATATTCACCAATTATCCAAATCATCGATGCCTATCCTCGAAGGAAAGGGGATGAAAACATAAGCATACATGCTAATGCAAGATGAAAATTATAAGGGCTCACAAAGAAACATACCTTGGCTTCAGGCTCATCCAAGGTATCTAAGTTCTCACAAAGTGTTGCAATTATGGACTCATAGCTGCAAAAATGACACAGATTCAAAACTTCAAACAAACTTTGAATGTGATATAATATAAACTCTAACTTACAATCTTTTGTTGTGCAACCCCTCCCCGCCCCCCATCCAAAAGAAGAAAAAAAAAGACAAGGAAAGATATAGTACGTGTTGGGGTATCTTCTAAATATATCTTTGATGACAATGATAGCCTCTTGAACCACATAATTTACTTTTATCTTGATCAATTCAAGCAAAACACTAATACATCTTTCAGCGGCTCTTTCTAATTTGATGGCACAACGACCAATTGCACGAACTGCTTTTCTAACGAAATCTACATCCACCTCAGTAGCATATTCCTTAAATTCCAATAAAACCTGCCAATATCATAATTTAAAGGTTAACAAAAATTGAAACTGACCACATATAATATAGCAAATAGAATAAAGCTGCAGGAACCAAAAGTTTTACAATAACAAATTGTCATGAGTGATGATAGAGATCCATGATTGTTAGATTAAAGAGTTTTACACTGGAGGGGTGAAAGTTTTACAAGGGAAGAATATATCTACTTAATTAAATGGATATGCAAATGAAAAGGCTACAATTCTGTATCAAGCAAATAAAGGAAAAGTGAGTTCCATTAATAAATAGGCTAACCTCTTTTTCAATAGAAAAAGAAATTTAATAGAGAGCACATAGAACATACGAGGATAAATTATCCTCCACAACAAAACTATTAACAAAGAAAGAAAGCTAAAATTGGATGAGATTCTGATGGGATTAGGATAAATGATTAAAGATATCTTTAGTTAGACACTAGAAATCACATTTTACCAAATAAAAAATTCACTGGGGAAGGGAAGTACAAACTAAAATAAAGTAAAGCTTGCCTGATCTATATTTCGGTCTGAAGCAAGTTTTATCATGATTTCTAACTTTTCCATTTTCACATAGATTGGATCATTGTACTTGCAGAAGAACACCTACAAACAGAGTAAGAACAGCTCCATAATGACAGCATCCTCCACAATCGAATACAGAAGTTCTTCAGTGCCCGACTATATTATAACTAGCTGACAAGTTCACAAACTAAAACTTGGACCAATACCTTAATTTCATGAGCAAGAATTGTTGGCCTTCTTTGTACTATAAGATTGATATTCCGCAGGGCAACATATTGTATCTCAGGTTCTGCTGAGAGCAATGTCACAAGAGGAGGAGCCATCTTTTTACAAAGATTCCGAACCACGTCAGGACTGGTTATGAGCTCCATCTGTTGAAGGATCATCTGAAAAAGCATGCAAAATGTGATTTATGAAGCATTAACACCAACATATATGGTAACAAGATAAAAAGTTTAAAAAAAAATTACCTTAACAGCCGATAGTACAACTGCACAATTGGCATGCTGTAACCTCGGAGTAACTCTTTCTACAATGTTTTCTGCCTCACGAGCATCAGCTGCCTTGTACCTAGAAAGGGCGTCCAGTATAAAAACTTGACCCCATCTGATACATTAAGTAAAAGCAAGTTATGTTACATTCAACAAATTAAAAATGATATCAAACTTCAAAGATGAATAAGGAAAAATCAAGGTGATGACAACTAAAGCTATGACTGATAAAATGCACACTCAAGATGACAAAATAAAGTAGTGATACTTTTTTGTATTATGATTCAAGAGATTCTCTCACACCTTTTTCGAGACTTTTCCCCCCATTTTCTATTAATTATAATCTGTATAAAATAATGGTTTGATAACATATATTGACCTGAAGCAACAAATCATAACTAAATAAGCTGCTCAAGATAGCATCCGAATCTACCAACTAATACTGCCCCCTTGCTCAAGAGGAAGAGAAGTTGCACTATACCTAAATCCAAGAGTGCTTCTAATTTACAATTATGATAACAAATATTAAAACATAAACTTACTCTGTACATTCATTTAAAGCAGTGAGGAGCTTTGTAAGCGTGTTAGTTGTGAGCTCAAAGATGGGTTTACTACTATTGTCCTGAATTTCAGCAAGTGCTGCCACTGCATTAGCTACAACCATTGGATTATTATCAGATATCAAGTCCTTCAGAGATTCCAAGAACCCCCTGTCCTCAACCAACTCTGCATTTATGTCATATAGCTTTGCGACACAAATGGCTGCTGTCTTACGAACATATGGATCGTCATCCTGTCAACATATCACATACAGCTTATACAAGTAAGGGTAACAAATAGATGGCATAAAACACATATTGTCAACATTATGAATACAATAAGAAATTTAAAATAGTAATTTTCAAACTCAATATGCAAATATAACAGCACTGGACGAGTACCTTCAGGCATCTTTGAAGGGGATCACATAGATACTCAGTAATTTTATCAACACGAATGCAGCCCATTGTCCGTACAGCTAAGGCACGAATTAAAGGATTTGGATCTTGCGAATCCTGCAAACGATTTTATAAAAAGAAATTAAAAAAAAAAAGCAACACACAAACTCAGATTTGCTTCCATCACAGAGAGATAAGGATAACAGTATTCAGTTAATGAGTATTATAATCTATGATTTAAATTTGCCAAAAAACATAGTGGTTAGAGGGCTGCGACTTTGGGTTAATGAACAAGCAATTGAAATGAATTACACAATTTAAAATATAGACTATATATTGTGAATTTTGAGTATTAGAAAAGGAATATAGTCTCACATTACATAGATTACACACTCTCAAAGGATTTATACATCAAGACAATCCTTACACTTCCAAAGTGTGTAAAAAAGGAGATAGTTTTCGTGCACATGCAATTGTGGGCCTCATTTGGACTTTTTGTTAAGGGTAGTGCTCATCCGTGCCTCAGGAAACCATCTTGTTCATGTTCTCAATTACCATACGGAACTATATATATAGTATAAAAGTTGGGATCTCAAGATGGGGAGGGAAAAGGGAATATAGTGAAGACAGACCATGAAAGCAATAAAAATGCAGTACAAGATAATATTAAAGAAACAATACATTAAGACTATAAGAGAAAGAAATACAAACAAATTAGCGGTAATTCCAGCTTTTACCTTCACAAATGTATTTACAGCAAGTATAGCAAGATCCGGCTGACTCTTTGCATAATTTATCAGGTATAAGTAAACCAACTTTTTCAGCTCTAAATTTTCTGTTTGCATGCAATTCACCACATCTGTGAACAATGAAGAGACATCCTTCCCAACTGTCATAGCAGCAATCACCTTTTTCACTGCATCTTTTCTTTTATCCTGTGAAACAAGAAAAAGAGAAGTAAGATTCCCGTGCCCTCTAGCATACAATTTTCAAAAACATGGCAACAAAAGAGAGGGGAAAACGTCCAAGAAAACATGTCCACAAACTCAAAACACTGAAACAGCAATCTCCATACTATCACTTGTCAATCAAAACATCCACAAATCCTACCACTACAACAATGCAATACATTAACACCCAAACGCGTGCTCGGTAGTCACAACTGATAGAATGATACAAAATTCAAACACGCTAGCAATAAAATTCATAAACGAAAACATGAAGATAGCAAAAGGCTCCATAGGTTAATAAGTGAATGCCACCCATCATAGTGAAAATTTTAAGTTCAGCACTAAATTTAAAACATAAATGAAGAGAACTGAAATTAAAATCACGACCAACATTAAACAAATCGGAACATTGTGAGTCATTCAATAGCTGTTTACGTATTGGCGAATTCTGTGATATTTGAAGCTGAAACGGGAAGGAATCGAACATGGCGAGCGAGGGATCGGGCGAAGGATCGAAAATGGAATGGAGAAAGAAGAATCGGGAACAGAAAGGAAAGAATGTGAATGGATCTGGAGAATGGAATACCTTGTACTGAGAATTGAGTTCCTCTTTGAGCTCAGGGATTTCACCCTTCTTGGTGGTGGAGAAGTACTTCGAATCGTTTCTGCTCATCTTCTCTCAATTTGCGCGCTTCTCCTTCCTCTTCCCCGTTTCCCTTCAATTGCTTCGTCTCGCCAACAACTTGGATCGGTTAACTGTGTTTTCACTGTATCACGATCCAAAACGGTGTCGTTGTCTACCCTTATTCAGAGTTAAGCTTCCGAACGCCTACCATGGCATGTCAGAATAAACTTTTTCATATAGTAAATAAAATAAAATAAAATATTTTTGGTTCAATTTTTTTCTTCTTCTCCCATAATAGAGGAGTTATTCTATTTTTATTTTTATTTTTTTAATTAGGCTTCTATGATATTTTTTCTTAGTTTTAATTCAGATTGTTAAATATAGCCATGTTTTTCTTTTATATAAAATTTTAATGTTAAATATTCCTATGTAACTTAATATTCAAATAATAGTAATCATTTATCTATCATTACTTAAAAAAAATATTATTAAAAAAATTGTGAAAGAATTACATTAAAATTTTATATATATTAACAAGAATGATGGAGACTATATTATTCATAATAAATTAAATGCAAGTTTATTATGTGAATGAAATAATTTTTTATAAATAAATTCTAAATCTAAATAATGTGAAGTTAATACAATATCTTTAGATACTAAAATAATAAAGTGATGTATTTGTAAGAAAAAAAAATTAAAAAGAACGACGTATTGGTAAATAAAAAATAAAAAATGTAAGAAATAAACATGTCGGTAAAAATTGGAAATCATGTGTAACATATTTGTAAGAATAAATACAAATAAGATATTCATGGAAAAAGTATTTAAGTATTATTCTACAGTTAATATTTTAACAACTAAGAAAACATTTAATGGTTAAGGATTTAAAATATATATATATATATATATATATATATATATATATATATATATATGTGTGTGAAATCACAACTTGTGTTTTAAGTAAAATAACATTTTGAATCATAAAAAGATTCATCAATGTTATAAATAAATTTCAAAAATGACAAATATTATCATAGTTGGATGATGTGATCTGTAGTCAAGATGGATTTCAAATAAGTTTCAGTCAAAAACAAATTTTACATTTATAATAATATATAACAGTTATTTTCTCATTTATATATATATATATATGTATATTATTATTTTTAATTATTTTAAAATAAATGAATATATAAATTTTTAATGCTTTAAATGACTAAAATTTATTTATTTATTTAATAATACAACACTCTACAAATTATTCACTTTTTTATGTAATAATTATTATTGTTTTATTTTTTTAAAATTATAAAAATAGAATATGTCTTATTCTACTATTATTTATAATAATAATAATAGAAGTGATGATTCATTATAGTAATTTTTGTTAAGTTATTTGTTAATCAACTTTAATTTAGTTTTTATTGATGTTTTGTAAACTTTATTCTTTATTTATTTACGTAAAAAAATTACTGTTCCTTTTCAGTCCACAAATATGTATTTTCTAATCCATGCAAAAATAGCCTTTTTAAAGTTTTATTTATTGAAATTATGTTAACTTTCTCTAATTTATCTAATATGTTACTTTTTTGTTTTAATCATAAAAGTTCTCATTTGTTGATATACACTTTTGATAATGTGCATAATTTATAGTGATATGACGTTATCGTGATAGTTATACTTCACAAAACAAATTAACAACAATGTAAAAAAACGTAAGAATGGTTGAAAACAAATATATATATATATATAAAGGATTAAAATTATAAGATTCATGTTGTATCAAAATCAAAGGAAAAAAAAAACATTTAAGCTTATATTTTAAATATTATTTTACCTATAAGTTTTTTCGTATTTATAAAATTAAAATGTTAAAATAAAGTAAGGGTGTAGAAAAGTTAATTGAAAAAAGTATTTTGTCAATTTCTAGTGAACTTATGACTTTGAGGAGTACTTTATTACTACTAGACTTTATTAGTTAAAAAAAGTCGTTTAATTATAAGAAAATTTCTTAATAAATGAATATAAATCTAAGTACTCATTGGTGAAACATTTTCACAAAGGTAAGCAAAATTATATATCTCATTATTCATTATAAGTTTACATAAATTCATTAGTAAGTTTACATAAAATGTTCCTCAAATCACAAGATATTTTTCTTTATAACTTTCATAATTAAGAGCATAGTTGGTTTTATGATGTTTTATTTACATATGAGAATTTGAGGAAAATTTGGTGGCCTTTATGTTGACATATATTTTTGTGTTGGTACATTTAAAACAACTTTTACTCTTACATCATTCTCTTGCATGAACATAAAAACTTTTGTATACATTTTTCAAAAAGTGCATGTTTGTTATATTAGAGACTTTTAAGGTTTGTAGGTAAATTATTTGAGAGTTTTTACACAATTTTATAATTTGAAAAAAAAATCTTAATTTAATAAGGTTTCTTATGTTGTATCATCTCGATTCATGTTCGCATAAGATAAATATTTTGATGTTAACAGCATGATAATTATAACATAAATTTATATTTTGTTTAACACACTTAAATCAAACCATTAATATTGATATTGAGTCACCAAATTTATGAGGCTCAGACACGTCTCTTAAATGGTGTGTCCGTGTTAGACACATGTATAGGATATCGACACTCGTATCCGTTAAGTGTTTAATTCAAAAAATATTTATGGATTCATGACAATTTTAGCTCAATTCTAACACAAATTTAAAAAGAAAAAATATATTAATTTTTTAAAAACTCAAACTTATTATATAAATTTTTATTATGATTATAAAAACAATGAACAAATTCTTTTAAATCAGTCATGAGAAAACATATATACATAAATATTTATTGTCAATTTATATAATTCATGATTAATATTTATGATTTATAATTTGTGAATCTCTAATATTTTTGTCATCTAATATCAACTATCGATCATTTATGTTTTAACTAATTGATTTGATATAAATAATGTGACATAATTTATAGAAGTAAATATATTTGATTTCGATATATAAACACACAATTTGATACAAGTTGTTATTGTGAGTGCAATTATCTATTTATAATTTTTTTTAAGTTTTATCTATAAATCTTTGTAAGAGAGACACTTATTTTATTCCTTTTCAGTTGATTCTTATTGTTATTAGTTAATTGCAATGTTTATTTGATACATTCCTTTTATCATGTTTATTAGTGAACTTAGTTTGAATTTAAAACAATAAATAATTAAAATTAAATATTATTTATTATCATTAAAATATACTACTCATATTACCAAAATTGTGTTAAATAATTAAGATTATATTATTTAAGAATAAACTGTTTATTGCGTGAAACTATTATTCCATATAATTTTAACAATTAATAATTCTCATTTACAACATTAAATAACTACAGTGAGTGACAAGGAGCGGAGGAGAATAAATAAGTAAAAATATTTATTTAATCACTTCATTATTTATTCAACTTATTATATCTTTAAATAAAATGTTAAACAAAGTTATTTAATTTTACCAAATACCAAGTGTTACTTTCTCTGTTCAATAAAAGTAAATGTCATTAGTTTAATAAAAGTAAATACTTTTATTCTATGAAAATGATAATAACTATATACAATGTTAATTCAAAATTAAAAACAATATAAAACGATTTATTTTCCAAATAGTTAATTTTTCAAGAGTTCAGTATTAAAAAAATCATGATAATAAAATGGTTTTAACCTGCCAAATATTTTTTATAAAAAAAGATTAGTTTTTTCCATCACACACTTCTAGTCTAAAGTTTTAAAAGCAACTTCTCACAATTTGAAACCACTACAAACAATTATTACTTAACAAAAAAAAATACTAAGAAAATTAACTATTTATATTATTTTAAAACAACATAATAATAATAATTAAATTTATCATGAAGCTGAAAAAATTATTAAACTAATACAATTGATAAACTACTATTTTTAGAATTAATAAACTTTTTCAAATTTTGCTAAAATAGAGATAAAATTAAATCAATTAATTAAATATAGAAACTTAATAAGAAATTTAGTTAATTTTTTACAAAGAGTCATCTTTAATGATAATATAACATTTAATTAATACGGAATGTATTTACTTTTTTCTGATTTTATATACAAAATATTTATTATTTATTTAAATGTCATCGTTATGATGATAATTAACAAAATTGTTAACATTGTTAATTGGGTTGACTTAATAGTAATACCAAGTAATATCAGCGCGATCTTAATAACTTTGAATTAATTTAGAAACTTAAAAAAAATATAAAAAAATATACTATTATATAATTATAAATTTAAATAATTGAAATTTATTTTAGCAAACTTTTTGGTGTTTTTATTTTTTTAGAAGTTACGTAGATTTTTTTTGTTTAAACAAATCATTTTATTTAAATAAGTTGATACAATAAATATTAATTGTATTTTATATTCTAAATTTTCATTTCTTAATTTAAATTTCTTTTATATTCATTTTTTTGTTTTTTTACAATTTTTAGTATATATAATTTTCATTTGCTATGATATAATAGAAACATTAATTAATTTATTGGTTAAATTTTTTAAACCTTAAAAATATAAAAAGCTTAGAAAATAACTCAACAAATATTAAAAATAATAAAATAATTATTCGTTTTTATAAAACCAAATAATAAATTAGAATAAATTATTTAAAAGTACCTATCATATAAGAATTTTCATATATAAGCAAATTGCTTAAACTATTTTCTCGGAATATTTTTAATAAAAATCAACTCTGCATAAAAATATTATTTTTATATAAATTTGACGTTCACAAAATTACTTAGAATTGTAATTGGTTATTCATATAAAAAATAAACATGCAAAACTTACATTAAAAATATTTTTTTATTTAGAAGGGAGGGTTTTATAGTTTTTCATTTCTGCCAAATCTATTTTAAATAGTGATTAATTTCGAAAAAAATAGGAAAAGTATATTAAGAAAGTGACAATAATGTTACAATTTTATTTGATTTATTTAAAAGTTATAATATAAAGATAAGAAATAAAAAGGTAGGGTGCGTGTGTTTAGCTTTAGTCGTGCTTGTGTCAGTGGACAGCTCAGCTGAGCAGCACAGCTGGACTTAGCGGAAGCCAGCTGGCACTGTACGAATTGGAATACGGAACTACCGTAGCAGTTTCTCTCTCTTCATTTCTTTTCGTTTTCAATCAACACTCTCAATCTTATTACCTATGTTATGTACCCTAATTAATTATTTATTCTTATTTTTTTAAATATAAAATAATAATAATAAAATCTCGTCCTGTTCAAGGTTGGGGACCATAACACTATTGTACTGTATGCATCACACGAACCTAAATACCCTCAAAACCTTACACATTTACAGTATTACCCTTTCTTTGGTTTTGAACGTTCGTTGACTATGATATTCTGTCAAAGGGGTTTGTCGGTAATTGGAAGTTGGAATAATAATTTAACTATAAAAAGAAAAAATTAATTAAAAAGAAAAAAGAAATAAATTAGAATAATACTATCGTTTTGTTTCTGTTATAATGTTTAATAAATCATGGAAGATTTTTATTCTATACTTAAATTTGTGAAATATATATAAAATAATTTTTTCTTTCTTTATTACTCTGTATTAAGGTTATTTGATACGATCTGAACATTAAATACTTAGGTGTATGGAAAATGCAGAAAGAAAATTGTATAGTCTATAGTTATTTTAAATATACTTTTTTTTTTCTTTAACCAAATATAGTGTTGGTAGCGATCATATTTTAAATAAAACAGAATTGTCTTATATTAAATATATTTCTGTGAAATTAAATAAATCAATCGTGATTATTTTTTCAAGGTACTATAAATAAATACTCAATGATTCATTAAATAACGAAGAGTCTCATCTTTTATTCACTTTATATAGACCATTTATATAGTACATTAAACATAATTAATTAAAGTATGAAATTTAAATAATTAAATTAGTTGAACGTGAACGACAAATGAGGTTATTTACTTACTAGTACTAATTTTATTCAATAAAAAAAATAGTAGTTTTATTTTTAATTTAATTTAATTTTTAAGACCATTGTTTGTCTATCATGAATGATGAAACTGGTAACTGCAGTGTCATAAACGGTTTTTTAGTTTGTTGAAGGAATTTTGGCAGACAAAAATAATAAAGTAAGGTAAAAATAAAAAAGTATTTGACTATAAAAGTATAAAATAAAAAGGAATACAAAATTAAATTTGATTATGGCCTCGTTAATGACTAAAACATATTTTTTTTAATTAAAATTCACGTTAAAATTATCAATAAATATATATTAATGTAAATATTTAGTTTTTTTATTACCAACTTTTCTCATTCATCTCTTATTATTACAAGTAAATTACATTAGCCTCAATAAATTACGTTAATTATATATATTTTTATCAATATTTAAGCTAATTATATTTGAGGTTTTGCGAAGTTATCACAAATATTTATTAATTTTCCTATTTTTTAATACTTGCATCTCTCAAATATAAAAACGTGTATCAATATGTATGAGAAAATTCTGTAAATATTTTTTAAAATATGAGATATTTAAGAGATTTTATGAAACTTGAAAAATAATTATTGAGGATAAATGATTGAATGTTACCTATTGCATCCGTTAGCAATTATTGAATGTAATATCGTAATTAGCGCGTGAATATTTAGTATTTAATTAGAGTGGTAATTAATATGATATTAAAGCTATAATTTGAATTGTTTTGTGTTTTTAAGTTAAATATGAGTTGATTATTTTTGTAATGATGATTATTTAAAAAGAGAAGAAAAGCGAGTGAGAAAGACACAGAAGAAGAGGAAGTCAAAGTTGGAAAGAAGAGTTTGAGGAGAAATCCGAAATTTTGAAAAATATGAAGGACAAATCTGTCATTTCACCCACACATGTGTTCATTCCAATTGCTTAAATAGTGCTGCGAAGCCGCCGCGTCTCTCTTCTCTTTCTTTCTTCTTCTCTCTCTTTTTCCACTCATCCATTCCCCACTTTTCCGGTAACCGTCGCCGGCGTCCGGTCGCCGGAGCGTAATGCTATCAATTGCGGAGCTTGAGTCGGTGTGCTTCGATTAGGTCGAGGATAGGTGAACGACGTGCGTGAGGAAACGGCGACGTTTGGTGGGATGTAGTTTGGTTTGATTTGATCAGGGGGAATGGGGAGAGTGGTGGTGGGAGTAGCGGTGGGTTTGGCGGCGGTGGCGTGCGCGGTGGCGGCGGTGGTGGTTGGAGGGAGAATGAAGAGCAGGGGGAAGTGGAAGAGAGTGGTGAGAGTGTTGAGGGAGGTTGAGGAAGGGTGTGAGAGTTCTGTTGAGAGGCTGCGGCAAGTGGTGGATGCTATGGCTGTTGAGATGCACGCAGGGTTGGCTTCGGAAGGTGGTTCGAAGCTCAAAATGCTTCTCACATATGTTCATAATCTCCCTGATGGGTAATCTAATCGTTAATTCCTTTCTTCTCCATTGTCATTCAATCACACGCACTCGCTTTCTCATGTTTAATTTGTTGAGCAATGGTTTTGTTAACTTGTCAATTTTTGATTGGAGCATGTACACTCCTACTATAGCAGAATGTTTTTCGGTTCCTTTTCTGTCTTTTGTTATTATTATCATTGCTAATTGCTCATACTGTAGCATTATCATTTCATTTTATTGCTAAAAACTATTAATTATTTTTTAGGTTAAACATGTTATTTTATTTTATTTATTTTTAGTCCTTTTATTTAATAAAATAATGTATTTTTTTTTATCTTTCGTTAACTAAAATAAAAACACGAGTAATAAGAAATTAAGATATATTTCATTATTTTGTTAATGTAAGTAAGTACTTAAAAGAGATCAATTTTGTATAAATACTAAAATAAAAAAATGTCTTGTGGTGATGTTTTAGTACCGAAATTTTGGAACAAATTGGCTTGTCTCCAACTTGAAAATATTATTTTAATTTGTCAAAATTTTAAAAGTATGATTGTAGTGTCTGGAACTATAAGATGGAGATGGAAATTTCCAAAAATTATGGCAGCGATATTTCATTACTTTTGTAAGCACAATTTGACTTCAAACTAAAATCATGTATTTTTTAATTGGGCAGAGAGAAAAAATTATCATTAATGAGTAAAATTACAGTTAATTGTAAGATCTGATATTTTCAGGGGCTAAGTATTTTTTTTTTTCTGTAAAACCAAGTATTTCTCTAATTGTAAAACAGTTATTTGTATATCGTTTTGAAATATACTAACATTTGTCAATGTCTCCCTTGACGTATGTGTTATTAGTAGCCTTTGACATTGTAGTTTATTATGACCGATCTTTATTTTTAACTTTTGGACTTATTCTTTGGCAATTCTTCCTAATAATTTTAGAATTGGTCAACTGAGCTTTTCAGTAAATATTATGATATGATTTTAAAATTTTGGAAATGGTTCCTAAATTCTTGGGCATTACTAGTAGTCTGGGTTAAGATTAACCCATGGAATCTAGAAATGGTGCTATGAGCATTAAAGTGTACTTTTTTCGCTATCATTTGTTTAGTTAGAGAAGGTGATGTTTACATGTTTACTTTTTTCGCTATCATTTCATTTAGTCAGAGAAGGTGATGTTTACCTGTTATCAACATGTTTGAGCATGACTTTTTAACTTGTTAAGACATTTAATGCTGATTAGTAGATTTGTCTGTATCCACATACATGTTTGATGATTGCATGGATTAAACACTGAGGTGTTATATTCATATTATTCTTTGATCAGGACTGAGAAAGGGATATATTATGCACTAGATCTTGGGGGTACAAATTTTAGGGTTTTGCGGGTTCATTTACACGATCAACAATCATCTGTTTTGGAACATGAAGTAGAACGACAACCCATCCCTCAACATCTAATGACCAGCACAGGCAAGGTGACATAATCTTCTGCCCTTGTGGTGTTTCTCTGGCTTTCTCTATTCTCTTTTGGGGAGGGGGTTCTTTCAATATAGTGGAATGTAATTGATTTTTGCTTCTTGCAGGATCTCTTTGATTTCATTGCTTCTTCATTAAAGGAATTCATTGAGAAAGAAGGAGACGGTTCTGAGCTTTCACTGGACAGAAGAAGGGAGCTTGGATTCACATTTTCTTTCCCATTGAAACAAACGTCTGTTTCTTCAGGCATACTAATGAAATGGACAAAAGGGTTTTCCATCGTAGATATGGTTAGTCGTTCGGCGTTCAAGCAATTTCAATATGAAAAGCTTCTATTTAAACATTATGAAAAGAAGGAGTTTATGTTTATTATTCATGGTTGAACTTTCACTAACTTTTTGTTATTTCATCACTAAATTACATGGTGAATTTTGTTTGTTTAATTCAAAGGGGAGGGACTTGATTGTGTAGTACCTTTTAGTTATATCATTGTATTTATTTTTAGATATGAAGTACTCCTTTTTTTTTAAAGTAGTATCAATTATTGTCTGTGTACTGACTTTGTCCTTCACAAGTTACAAAATAGGTAGGTTAAGTTATCCAAGTTGCATTTTGTCTTTCAGTATAGTGAAGTAAATACCAACGAAATCTGAATAAATATTTAGTGCTAAAACTGTTTGCTCTGTCAGGTAGGAGTAGATGTTCCTGCTTGTTTGCAGGAAGCATTGATACGAAAGGGACTAGACATGCGGGTTGCTGCCTTGGTAAGTCTTTCTTTGTCCTGATTATGATCATTTTACATGGGGTTCATACCACCAAAATTTGTTTCTATCTTTTTTTTTTTCACTCTTATGCAAGTTGGGTCAATTTTCCATATCACTTCTTCCTTTGATAATTTAGATTGTTCTAGGATGTCCTTTATGTTCTTACATGATACCTGAATTTTAACTGTTACCATTATTTTAATCTCTATGCTGCCACTCGTTCGGAGGTTTTACTGACTTGTTCCTGTATGACTTTTTTCGGTGATATGAGGCAACTATATATTATTTCAAAATGGGGTTATTGTCTTTCTGTGTACTGCTTTCAATAAATTCACTTTTTTATGGGAATGAACCAAATATGTTTCAAAGTGTTGTGTTTCAATTTAGAGATGATTTTTGAGTCCTAAATTTCACAAGTGTGCACTGTCATGTATAATAAACCCTTTTGGATTCATTGCATTATCTGGAATATGATTTTGTGTTTATTTTGATCAGGTCAATGATACTGTGGGAACACTAGCTCTTGGACACTATCATGACTCAGATACAGTTGCTTCCATAATAATTGGCACCGGTACCAATGCTTGTTATTTGGAAAGGGTTGATGCTATTATAAAGTGTCAAGGTCTTCTTACAACATCAGGATACATGGTATTACTCTTTCTTTTTACTTTCACTTTCATTTATTGTTTTGTACTTATTATTATAACTCTTCCATCAGGATAAATGGTATTACTTTTGCTTTTTATTTTCACTTTCGGTTTTTGTTTTGTACCTATTTATTATAACTCTTCCCGTTTATTAGGTTGTAAATATGGAATGGGGAAACTTCTGGTCATCTCATTTACCAAGAACATCTTATGATATTGATTTAGATTTTCCGAAAGCCCTAATCCAAATGATCAGGTTGGTTCTGCTACTCATGAATCCTCTTGCATGATTCAAGATGACTCAGATTTTGGTAATCTTGATGATGTAGGGTTTTGAGAAGATGATATCAGGAATGTATCTTGGTGACATTGTGAGGAGAGTCATTTTAAGGATGTCGCTAGAGTCAGATATGTTTGGACCTGTTTCTTCCAAGCTTTCAATGCCCTTTATGCTGAGGTGTGTATTGTATCTATCTTTGCTCGATCAACTCTGTGCTCTTGATACATGGTTAATCACTTATTCTTTTCTCCCAATAATAAATTTTCTGAGATGTCCTCAGCTTGATCTAGAAACTAGAAAAGTGAATTTGCTATATATTATGGCGAGGTGGAGGGATCAATTTAGTCGACATTCTTAAGTTTTGTTCTCATTTCTGGAACGGACTGCATGTTTTTTCTAGTTTAAATATTCCATGGTTTAGTATTCTCCAGTTCTCGGAATTGATCTGGATTTCTCCATCTGTTTCTTGTGTTATTTCAGGACTCCTATGATGGCTGCCATGCACGAGGACGATTCTCCAGACTTGAGAGAAGTAGCAAGAATCCTCAAAGACATTCTTGAGGTAAAAAAATCTGACATGAAACCATATATTTTAAGTCTAACAATCATTCCTTATGGTTGGTTGGTTTGTGCGGCCTCAGATTCCTGATGTTCCTTTGAAGTTAAGAAAAGTTGTGGTGAAGGTGTGTGATGTGGTGACTCGCAGAGCTGCACGATTGGCAGCTGCTGGTATTGTTGGTATCTTGAAGAAGATTGGTAGGGATGGAAGTGGTGGCATCACAAGTGGACGTAGAAATGATGTGAAAATGAAAAGAACAGTTGTTGCAATTGAAGGAGGTTTATATTCTAGCTATACATTTTTTAGGGAGTATTTGCATGAAGCTTTGAACGAAATATTGGGGGAAGATATTGCCAAGCATGTAATTCTTAAGGTCACTGAAGATGGATCAGGCGTTGGAGCAGCGCTGCTTGCTGCTTCGCATTCACTCCTATGATGTGGATACAGTAGAGTTGCTACAAGGTATATACATATATTTTATATGTATATGTATACATATAATTCTGTAAATCAGAAAGAAATTTTTCCCTCTTTTTAATCTGTGTAAAGGAAGGTTCTGTCTATTCTTTGTCAAGATCATTAATATTAATATTATTCTTGTCAATTGTTTATTATTAGATAATTAATGACTTTGAGCGTGTTTGGAGATGTATGTTTTTTACTAAATAGACGTTAATTTTTCAAGAATTTGTTTAGGAAGAAGACAAGTGTTGTTTCTTTTAAATGAGCTTGAAATTGTGTATGCATTTGTTTTAGACGATTTTAGATGAGCAAAATTAAAAACTGACGTGCAAATTTCAATTGTATTTCGAGTTACATTGAAGTTGTGGTTGATTGAAACAAATTTTATTCAATTACTGAACCAAATTTTAATATTTTTTAACAAATAAATCTTATTTTTTTTAATAAAGAGTTAAAATTTTGATTCGTGAGAAGATAAATAAATGTTTTTCATTACAGCAAGTCACTCCGATATGTGAACACAATTTCACTTCTATATAATATAAGTCGTTTAAGTTCACACAAACTCAGAAAAATAAAGTCTTGTATATCTTTAACACGATTTACATATTTATGTAATTTTAAAAAGATTCATTTCGATAATAAACCACTAAAATTGCACAAGATAGGTCAATTTGTGCTCTAGCATGCCAGGAGTTTTCTGAAATTAATTATTGCGAGTTTTAAAATAATTTTGAATCTAATTTTTATGTTGTTTATGAGTAAAATAAAGTATGCGCACTTTATTTTTATCCAGGTTTTTACTTATTCACCGTTTCAAGAGAAAATGAATTGACTCGAGGAATTCTTGTTAGAAAGCTATAACGGTTGATTGGGTTTATGCAAAACTTTTTGTATCAATGACCTTATTTGAAATACAAAATTTTGTAGTTTATATAGAATATATATTTATAAATTTTTTTACAACTTTACCTTGTTAAGACTTTCATTAACAATTTTGGGTATATATTTTTTTACAACTTTACCTTGCTATATCTGTTTTTTTTTGGTAGAAACTGTTTCTAGTTTAATAGTTTATTTTATTATTATACAAACAGCCATATATATGTATTCCCTAATTTACAACAAAAATTAATTAACAATTTCAAAAAAATTATCCCAAGTACACTTGTGTTTAGATAAATTACAATAGCAATAAATTTCAACATAAAGTTTCTGAGTACTCACATAGTTTCTGAAATATTATAATCATAGGGTGTCATCAAATTTGGAAGAACTTGTAGAGGTTATTTTTATTTCATTTTCTTTAGGCGAAAGTTTCTGAAATATAGCAATTAACAGAAAAAAGAATTTATGTGTATTATAAGCACAAGCAGCTAAGGGATTCTGGTATATTTTTATATGCATAGCCCTTTAAACACAATCCAATCCAAAGAATCTAATTCGAGTGCACGTAGCAGTATGTGTGTTTCTTTTGCTAAGCTTAATTTATTGAATTATAGTATGATCACACACCAAGGAAGGACACATCCACAAATAACAAAAACTTTTAACCTTTAATTGGAACAAGCAATGATTGGTAGTAATGATAAAAAAAAAAATAAAAGTAGGCCCTCAGAAAAGGGTGTCTCAAAAAACAAGTGTGACTTCATCCTTTCTCTTAGGAATGAGATCATTTCTCTTTCTCCCACTAATCAATTTGCAGATTTGTACAACTTCTCAACCATCTTCCTGTATTCTGCACATATTATCACAAACAAACTTTAGCTCTTTATTAGAGACATGCAAAATCCTCACAACTCAAAAGTTTCAAAGATCAGAGACATGCAAAATCCTCACAACTCAAAAGTTTCAAAGATTAGAAACATGTAAAACCCTAACAAGTCAAAGGATTCAAAGATAGATATCAATATACCTTCTTGATTGCTCCAGAGCTGTGCTGCTTGTGGATTTAGTGGTGAACTAATGTTTGGCTCTAAATTTGACAAAAGAACAGAAGGTAAGAAGAAGAAACAAAAAGTAAAACAAACATGAGTGAGCATTATCCATTGAGAGACTTTTCAAGTTACCTCCAAGTAGACTTTGGATGGATATAAGAATTGTTCTAACATCATAAGCAGATGACCATTTATCCTACATAAGCAAAGTAAGTGAAACAAAACACATCATCAGAATATAGTGGTAATTCAAGAACACAATTAACATTTGGTCTTCTTTACAAAATGTCACATGACATCAATTCACCTGGAGTATGTCTAAGCATATATTGCCATGCACATCCACATTGGGGTGGAAGCAGGTTGTTTCAAACTTGACTTTTGGAGGCTTAAAAGGGTAATCATTGGGAAAAGAGAGGGACAGCTTATACTCTGTGCCTTCAAACACAGTATCTTTGCTTCCTGTGATTGTTCCCTTCCAGAAGAATATGTTGTCCTCCTCAGGAAATGCAGATATCCCAGAATCTCCACTCATCTAACAATTAACCCACAAAACCAAACAAAAATCAAAACATTTTCCATATATATATATATATATATATATATATATATGTATATATGTGTATATATATGTATGTGTGTATGGATGTGTGTTTTTCTTACCATCAAAGCCATCAATTCAGATTGCAATCTGTTTAACAACACAAAACAAGAAACGAATTAGATTATAAAGAGTAATTAAATTAAATAATATACATAATTCTTTGAGAAATGGAATATTTCATCAACATTCTGGATCAGTTCGATGGGTTACTTGCCCTGAATTTTAATTCTTGAGGGATTATTTATGAGTTCGTTTGATAAGAAATTGAAGGTTCATTTTGAACAGAAACATAACAAAAAAAGAGAAAACAAGAAGAATGAAAAAGAACCTTCTGAGAACAGATTGAGAATCAACAGTCTTGGCAGGAGGGAGAGGTTGCTTTGAGGAAGCAATGTTGTTGGGTTGAGCAGATTCATTGTTGCCATGAATGGTGTTGGTAGCCATATTGAGGATCGAATGAAGAAGAAGAATAACCCTTGATTTGCAGAAAGAAGAAGAAGGAAGAAGAAGAAGGCACAGTGTTGTGAATCTGAATCTTCCTTCTTGCAAAGCAAAGGGCAATGAGAAGAAGAAGAAAGAAGAAGTTGTGATGGCAAGTGAATGAGTAGAAGTGAGGCTTAAAAGGTTATACTAGCCGTTGCGGATTTCACCAAACCCTATTTGCAAAAGCGTTCAAATAATCTGAACGTTGCAACAAAAGTGGCTCAAAAAATCACACCGCAACGGCTAGTACTCACATCCAACCCTACTTTGCTTTCCTTTTCGGTGCACATTTAATTTTTTTAGACACATTTTATATATATATATATATATATATATATATATTTTATTATTATTATTATTATTATTTTATATTGTCATAATTGAAATTGATAGTTTGGTGCAAACAAATCTATATTAATTCAATCTTGAAAAAAAAAAAGAGAAAGAAAGGGAAAATGAACTAATTTATTTAATTTAGTTAATATAAAACTTTTCTATCTTCTGAGTTTCTTTGTATGATCACCAAAATCAAGAGTGAAGGGATTTTAGTCCCTCTTTTTCTTTTACGTAAACATAATGTATACATTATTTTGGATTTCTAGTTATATTTTACAACTTTAAAAAAAAATTGTTATTCATACATTTAAGTCATATAAAAAATATATCTTAATTTGGTAGTGGATCTTGATGAATAATTTTGGAGCCAAAATAATATATTCAAATTTTTTTAAGAGCAATTTTAATATAACTTATTTTCATATAAGGTTTCTAGAATCCATTCTTTATCTGTGGTAAGGTATTTTGGTCGAATTTTTCTTACTCCTATACATGTTGCACCACTTTCATCGTAACAAATAATATGAAATAATTATATCATACTTATTAATGTTATTAACAATATATTGCGTAGTGAATTTAAATTAGGTACCATGAGTAAACATGAATCTATAAACACTACAACAAACAAACTTTGTTTTCAATTATACTATACTTAATCATCAACAACATTTAAAAAAATAAATAAATTTGGAAGCAATGAATCTCACAACAAGATTAGAGTCATCGTTTATAAGCATCATTTAAACTTTACACTTTAGATATATTAATTAATTAATTAATAGTAATTATGGTTCGATGTAGAGATAATGTATATGTTTGAAGTATGTTCATATTTATTTTTATCACCTCGTGAAAATTTAGTTATGCAGAATGATGATTTTAGATTTCTAGAATATTCAATAAAATTTACTTTAATTTCTAAATGAGTTAATGCCTTTTCACGATGACTTGAAATCTTCCCATGATATTTCATCTTGTCGTGTAACTTTTCCCATGTTGCTTTTGCATGCATATCTAAAAATTGATGAAAGCATCACGATCACTTTAATAAGTTTATTTTTCCACATGCTATGTGTAAAAAACAAGTAATTTTGATAAATAACTGTTCTATTTTATTTTTGTAAATATTTTTTACTATTATTGTAATGGTACCCATAATATAATAGTCAAATAAAATATAAAAGTTGGTAAATATAAAGTTTATTTAATTATTATTACAGCTAAATAGACGTGAATGACATTTTATAATACGACAATTACAAATAACATGCTAGGCTATTTTATGGCATGACATAATTTGAATATATCATCACATCACAAAATGTAATTTAACAGTTCATACCTTATGTTGGAGACTTGTTTGTGTTTATGTTTTAAGATATAGCAAAATTTAGCGTGATATAAAATTAGTTTCAATTAAAAAAATGCTCTAAATTAAAAAAAAAACACATTAAAAAAAGTGTAATCCAATTATTTAAGTCTAAGTTTGGATAATAATATTTTAGATTTAACTCAGACCATTTCTATTTAGCAACTCTTATTTTAAGATAATTTTAATTTTTAAAAGTAAAATTTGGATATTAAAAATGGATATTTCAGTAGGAATATAATTTCTTTTAGCAATAATGATAAATTCTATAAATTCAATGATTTTTGAACCAATACTAGAACAAGTAAATTATTGGTTAAAATTAATGGTTATATACTTTAACGTGTTAGGAAGCAAACGCTCAATTTATAAGACATAGTTTTACAACAATCATACAAGAATAAAAATTTATTAACAGATTTAAGCTATGAATTCGTTCCAAAATTAAGAAACAAACATTAGTGTTCAGTTCAAACTACAAGTAAAATGGTATAAAGGGTATCTTGGAATCAGCATGTTAATCTATGCAGTGTTGAACTCTGGTGAACAAGAAAGCAAAAGAACTTCCAAGAAGCTCCCCCTTTCTCCCATGCTTCAGTTTTCACCAATACAACGAACGAGAAAACCAGCAGAAAAATCTTTACAGAGGAAGATTCTATTTACTATCTGCGATGATCAATATAATCTATACTGAGATCTTGTATGATTTATATACTCCATTCCTTTAAAAGAGTTTGACAAGACATTAGTGAAATCAGTTCAAAGAAGACAAGGCCCTACATTAAAGAATGCTACAATGAATTTTGATGGGTTAGAATAACAATCATGAATGCAATTGATGATGATGTATGAACTCTACTATGTCCCCATTACAATTATCTTCAGCCTTTAAGCTAAGCATGCTTGTTGAAATAGAAGGCAATTGGGCAGAAGCATGATCAAAGCAATTGTTCATTGCCCTACACTGAACCTGTCAAAGGACAATTCTTTTTATAGTGAAAAATCATTTGCCACAAGATCCTGCAGGAAAAGAAAAACAACCCTACAAGAAGCTGGCATCTGATGTCCCGCCATGACTTTTTTTAGTGCAGATCATCAAACCTGCAATGAAGATAAATAAACATAAGAATCTTTCACATACTGAGTTGTATAAACAAATAAAAGCTTCTTGTTTAGTAGGATGAGGCCATTTTTGACAACCAATAGAAACATAAGTTTGTCAATGTACAAGTACCAATTGAATTGGATACTCGAAGGGGACAATATAACTTGTCTATGGGATACCACAGAATTATAGATACAAGTTTATTTCGAAGCATCGAAGTTAAGAAATTGTACACAACCTTAAGACTACAAATTCTTCGTTAAAAACTACCAGCAATTTTATTTTGAAAAGGACAGGGGTAATACCACTTCTCACTTGCTGATTCAATTGTTACACTAGAAGGCTCCTCACCAACTACTGTATGCAACATTTTCAGATTATAACCCAAATGATCCCTCGTATTTAGGAAGAAAAACCAATCCTCCAAGAATCTGAACCCGATTTCTGTAAACCCATTTATCTAACTAACTAGCTGTATCAATATGCATCTTCCCACAAAAACATTTGTATCATAACCCCAGCACAGTGAAGATTTCATCCATGACTGCCAACAGTATTTAAGTGCAAGGGATCTGCAATGACAAGTGGAATTTTCACTTTCAACCCATGTATTACAAAACTAACGTAAAAACTACAGAAAGGTTTTATGTCATCTTCTCAAAAAGGGGGAACTATAAAAACAATAATGTAGATGTCATGATTCATGAACAATGTACACATTCTGACATGAAATTTGACAACACATTCATCAACTAAATTTTTTCCAAGGACTTAATTTTTTATTAACGTAACTGCCCAATTATTTGAGGGGAGAGAAAGATTTGCGTACAACTCAAGAATACATAAAGAAGCACACTATAAAGTATAGTATTATTTATAAACAAAAATACCAATAAATTAAATTGTCACAAAAATATCAGAATAACAGGTGGCATCACCCATTATTTTGTAGATAAATAAAAAAAAATAGTTTAATTGTATGTTAGAACTTTTATAATACTCATCTGATATTCTGACTATAACTAAGATTTTAGATTCTTTAAAAGATATAGCAATCATTGTCGTCAAAATCAGATTCAACCAGTTGAATTAGTCACTAGATTGGTTCATTTAACCCTGAAAACCAATCTTGTATAGAGAACTGGTATAAAATCGATTGAACCAATGTCCAAAACAGTGCAAATTGGGCCAAAAACAGAGTTTAACTATTTGATAGAAAAAATATTTTAAATATTAAGAAACTCCATACTGTGATAATTGATGTTATAATGACCGACATTATGTTGATAGATAACTATCATTAAATTTGTATACTTTTAATTGTAATAACTGATTATTATTGTGTTATTGAACTTAAATAATATGACATTGATTAATTTCATGTTTAATTTTTGTAGAAAACAGCAAAAAAACACAATAAAAGAGGGTTAAATTGTGCTTTAATATCCTTTTAATAAAAAAAATCATAAATATTGTCTGATTACTCGTACGATAGTTTTATATGACAAGTAATCTGTTAAAGTCTTTTTATCCTTGGTTTGGTATGATAGAATGTGACACATGCAACTTTATAACTTAATAGATTTATTTGTTTTAAACCGTTTTTCAAACTTAGTTTTTCCATTGATTCTCCCTTAAATTAGCACAAACAATAATAAAATGCAAAGTAAAAGAGACAAGAGGAAAGAGAAATATACACTATATTTTTATACTATTTTGCTTGTCAAGGCAGACTACGTGCAGTTCTCAATCAACGGTTTGAGTTCCACAAAGCAAACTAATGCTACAAAGTACAATCATATATTCCTTGGGCTTGTAGCCACTCCTGGGTAACTAACCCCTTGAGTATCGTTAGGGCTCATAGCCACTCTTGACTAACCCCCTTGAGTATTGTTTGGACCACAGTGACTACAATCGAGTATTCTTTGGACCCAACCACTCTTGGCTAAAAGTGAGTATTCTTCAAAACAACAGTCACTCCTAGCTAATAATCGGTATTCTTTTCCAAATAACCACTCTTGGCTAAGATAAGTAAATTATTTTATTAGTGATCCACAAATCACAAGGTTGCTCACGAGAGAGTGATAGTGTCTTTCGACATAGACAAGGTTATTCTTTATCTTCTAGTTTGCTACGTGAACACGAACAATGTTCTCTATGATGCTTCTAAGCGTGTAAAAATTTGAGCAACGTTTTAGCACAATGCAACGTGGTCTCCCTCTTCTTAATGGATGGCTTTAAATAGGCACTGTAGAATATAACCATTGCAAATTCGTTTCTGGCTATTGATTAACTTCAACTCACTTAAATGTCTTTATTGTGTATGATTAGCTTAATTATGAAGGTTGCATTAAATGCATTCGTGCAACATTAATTGCTCTTTCCTTTTTCACGCAACATCCTTGATAGCTAGTAGTACATATTTCCCTAAGTTGCATATCCTTTTACACCCAACATAGTAAAAATGTGCATCATACTAGACAAATAGTTGGGCAAGAATTGACATATGTTAGTCTTAGGGAGTTGTTGAAGAAAGAAACTTTAGCTCTTTATCCAATAGATCATTGATGTGATGTGACTTGTGCTTGAATGATATTCTTGGTAGACGAAAGTAACAGACATTCCCTACAACATAGAATAAGTATGTATATGATCGTCTAGTATGAAGTTAGCTTAAATCTACGGGTGCATCGTCCGAGCATATCCATATTTGATCCTACGTAAAAGAAGGCAACATAGAGTTGTATCGTCTGATAGACAGATGAAACACTTGCGTCTTACATAATCTGTTGTTGAACTAAAGGTATCATCTTCCAGACGAAGCATGAACATGTTTTACACTTAGTTGTTTTCAGCACTTAATCAAAATCAAGGGTGTTGGACTTTTCCCCAACAATTTTGAATATTATATGGTATGTAACGACGTTTAAGTGAAATTTAGTTTCAATATTATAAAATTGATTTTATTGATAAAGGATATTAAAAAGTAAAATATCATTTAAATACAATTGCTTGAACCACTACCAAAGCAAGTTCAATGACCTACCCAATTTTTAAAAAATCTTAAAATCAATAACTCATTGATGGTAGACTGTTTTTCCCATTCTGATAGGGATCCAGGTCCAACTATCCTAGTACACCAGATGTCATTTAACCCAATGGCCATTAAGACCGGGTCTATTACTGTTCTAAATGCCATGTCACTCTGACCAATGAATCAATCAAGTGTTTGATCCAAATAAACTATTGAACAACATCGAGAAAAACCAGTCTAAACCTAGGAAAAACATGTAAAAAGACAATTCACAACATGTAATGAAAAATGCTTAATGTATTATTTTTCCCTTAAAAAATGAAAAGTCAACCTAAAGTAAGTAAATATCATTTTCTTTTTTAATTTAAATGTGAGCTTGTTCTTAGTAATGGACACTTTTGTATTTTTGAAACTTAGGCCTATTCAATATGATATGATTTCAACACTAACTTTTAAATGTTAAGAATTCATAAAATGGTGTTTCATTGTTAAGCATTTAGTGTAGTAAATTAAAATATTATCTTTCGCTAATCTTATTAATGTATATGTATTACTTAATTACAATTACTGTTATTATTTATTAACACCAACTTGGTCAAAACGAAGCCAGTAAGCCTTGAACGAACTTTTTTTACTTATACCATTTCAATTTAAACAACATTGAGTTCTAAAAAGCCTCCTACAAGTTTATTCTCAAATACCCAAGAAAAATATTTTCAGGGGTAGTGTTAGTTAAAGGAAAGAGGGAATAGATCTGTGAATTCTGCTACGTAGAGGAATTTAAGGAGGGGAGGGAAGGAGGGGCTCATGTAAATTTTCCACTTTCTGGCTTTTAGCTCTCTTTGGCCCAGAACAACTGTTGCTCTTCATATTTCTGCTCACTATTTTTCTCAACAAATTCATACAATACCTTTTCTCAAGATGTTCATTTTATGCATAATTTACAAAGATTAGGAAACAGACATGGATAAACCAGTAATAAAGATTTTCTAACATTAGGAAACCTGATGTGAGAGCATAAACACTAGAGAAATTTCTTATTCAAAACTTAATAAATTATACAAAATATGCATCATTTGTTCATTTGACCTTTTATCATTTCATTCTCTAGTTCAAAACAAGTCAGACTTAAAAGAGGGAAACATACCTCACTTAAAGGTTGAAGAGAAACAGGATTACATAATTCCTCTGCACACTCATTTGCAGCATTGCTTTCAGGACGAGACAATGCATTAAGTTTCATATGAGGACAGATTGGAGCAGTTCTATCAATACAAACATGGCACTTAAATCCAATAAGTTGTTTGACATTCTCCACATTAAGCCCAAAAGCATCACCATGAAACCAATCTGCATAATTAGCATAGTATGTTCAAAATATATTTTGATAGATGTTAAAAAGGTATGTGTGCAGAGATTTATGATGTTATCTTCTTAACTTGCCAAAAGTATTTGACTCTTCCTTTTCACACCCATCCCCAAGACCAAAAGGAAAAAAAAAACAAATGAGAAAAGTACCTCCACATATTTCACACGCAATATAATTCAAGGTGCGTCCATTCCCACAACAAAGGCAGCAGTTAAGACAATCAAGAGAGCCAGAAAAATCTTCAGAGGAAACAATAGTCTTCTTCTCTTTAAATAGCATTACTCGTTCGTCATTTGGCTTCCGAGACAACTGAAGACCGTTAAGCCAATAACTGCTACAGAATTTTGTTCTTGTCCTTCTTGTAGTAACTGCTAACTTCGTACATTCACCAGTAGTTTCAATGGACTCCGGAGAGGCCACCTTCTTGGATTTACTTTGCTTTCCTTTTTTACGTCCCACATTCTTTTTACCAAGCTTTCCTTTTTTACGTCCACCATTCATTTGACTTTGCATATACAAGGATTTGGCCTTCCTAGTAGAGCGACGAAGAGGTACACTTGATTGGATATTCTTACTGTTTCGAGATCTTACCTGCCGTACCTTACTCAATGCCTTTTTGTTGCCCTTGAGGTTTACTGATTTACAAACTGAAGGCATAGTTTTACGTTTCTTTGCTTGAATCTTCTGCAGTTTTGAGTCAACTTTTCTTTTATTGGTATTAGTCTTTGCATGCAACCCATCCTGACATTTGTGACATGAATATGTGCTTCCAGTAGTTCTTGTGCCACCTGATTTCCTGACATGTCTCTTGTGGAAGTATCCTATAAATTATAAGATGATAATAAGATATTGAAGTGCAAATACAATTTATGAAAAACAACCAAAAATTCAAATTTGAAAAAACACAAGATAGCAAAAGAAAACAAAACAGTAGTCAAGGCTTAGTGAAGCATACACATAGTACTGCTCACGTGAAAAAAGATTAAGAAAAATCTTCTAGCTTCGATCACTGAATTATCATATGCTGTAAATTTGAAACACATTCATAAATAGAAACTACTATTTCTAGGATGTAGGGTAGCTTTAGTCATCATAACAGATGCTTTGACCATACACCTAGTCAAAATGAGATCTCAACAAACCCTCCCATCAACCAGGATAGGAAATTTTAAGACACCCGTCACAAGACCCAGGATAGGAAATTTTAATTTCGGATAGCAGCATGCCCAAAAATTGCGGTAGTATAATAACCATACTTGGAATTATTTAATGACCTATTTTGGAGACCTCATACAGACTAAAAATATGACTGAATTAATAATATGTGTGTAAACCTCACATTTTACAAACTAATTTTGTGAGGTTGAGTTAAGTTTAAAGTTCACCTTCTAAGATAGTTTCAAAACCTATCCTAACAAAGGTTGTAGAATCTATCGTATCACCCACTATGGGGCCACTGTCAAACCAACCACCAATAAATATTTATTCCCATGCTTGAGATGTTCCATACTCAATGGGAGGGAATGTGTTAGAGATCCTACATCGACTAGAGATATGGACAAATTATAATAAATAAGTGAGTGTAAACCTCACCTTACAAGTCAGTTTAATAGAGTTGAGTTAAGCTTAAAATTCACTTTATAAGAAACTATATACATAATACATGTAAATTATCAAAAATGATAAAAATACTAAATATTCATGACAGTCGTAATTAACAATAAAAGGGTCACAAGGGTCTTGAAAAAACATACATGTAAACAAAAGTAATATACAAGTTTCCTAGATAGGAACAACATCGTCTTCTAATTTCAAGTGATACATAAAAATAAGTAAAAAACCCACAATATAGCATACATAAAAGTATAGTTCCATTTCATGATAATATTTCCAAAAGGTGTATGAAACCAATTTTAAGACTTGTTTAGTGGTTTGAGCTTTTATGAGTGTTCTTTCTTCACATGGCATCAAAAACTCAATGAGAAAGTGATTAAGTGCACAATCCTTAACATCCCTCTTCATGGGTAATTTGAATTTTTTAGCACAAAGTACAGAATAGGCTTGGGCAGTTTCCATGCTTCAAGCTTTTGCTTGAAAGGGCAAGTCGAAGATATAAAACCAATCACGGGCTTTTATCCAAACTATTTGATTTTATTCTTGTTGATAAATATTTTTTAAAATCATTTAATAGAATAAACATAGTTTGACACTTCAGAAACTATCAGCAATGATGGGAGTGGCAGCAACAGGGTAGAAAAATCTATGGCATTGATGGGAAAAAAGTGGTTCTCAAATCTTGTACTATAACATAGGAGTAGATACTTTTTTTATTCATACAAACATACAAGTTTTTGCTTTTAGCTCCCACAAAAAAAAAATATAATATAATTCCTGTATACCCTATTTCAGTCCTTTCCATTCAGAAATGGTGATGTTGCTCCATCTAGTAATGGCACATAAGCCTTTTTCTAACAATGGGTTATAACATGGCAATATCTGACGGAATCAAGAAAGCCTTTTTGCAGCAGGACGAAAAACGAAAGGTTTGAGTATTACAGAGATCACACAAAAATTTACAGGGACTAGGACTAGAAGCAAAAAGTGGTACAAAAAAGATTTAAACTAAAACCAGATTATTGAGGAGAGGCTTTAAGAAAACTATATAAATAAATATACAAAAAACAATTTTTGTGTTTCAAAAAATAGTAATCATGTTACAAAACATCCTCTAAGCTTTTAAGATAGCAGTTCCTTGACAACACCTTTATAACAGTGTCAGATGCAGTAAGATACAAGTTATACGTTGAAATCTAATATAAAAAATAGTTAAGAAAATTGTAAAACAAATAAAACCATTCGCTATATTAGAAGACAAATACACACCTTTGCAATGAAGGCACCTCACAGCATCCCTGCCAATTTCATTTAAAGGAGTATGTGTATTAGTGGGTATATTTTTACAAAATAAATTAAACACTTAATAAGACAGGAAGATTTCAGTGTAATTGACAAGTACACACAAAAGTAACAGAAAAAGAAATAGGTTATCTTTTCTTTTGCATTTTAATCAGGAAAAAACATAGTCTGATCCTCAATCAACTAAAACAAAACTAGCATGAACAAGATTAAAATGCAAAAGCAAAGATAACCCATTTATAAAGTAACAGAAAAAGAACTAGTCAAAACACGAAAAATACTACAAATACCTCATTGAAACAACTTTGTTGCAGTGCGCGCATTGATGACAATTAGATCTTTCCAATCTTGTAAATAGATATGAAAATCCCCTTTCCTGAGGAATTTTCTTGTTTACTCTACCAATCTCAAGAACTTTTCCAAGTTTCTTATCAGTGGACTTGCGAACAATTCTTCTTTCTTCAAAATTCTTTAGAAGATGCATTGGAACATAAGACTCCTCTAGCCAATATTTTTTTCTCTCACTAGAGGATTGTTCCAACAGAGAACCATGTTTAATAACAACATCTGGCATAGCCCTTCTCTTTCCAAAATCAAGAAGATATTTCACAGATTGCCCTTCAGTGCACTTTCTGCGTACTATTGATTTTTTGAACAGCCTGACTGATTTTCTAGATTCCTTGTCCAACACACATAAAGGATGATTGTTCTCAATATCAAGCCACCTTATGTTTGAATAAAGCTCTCTAATCTGAAAAACATAAATAGTTTCTTAGATTAAAATGTATTTCTAAACAAGAAAACAAGACAAGTTTATAAGCTTATACTGATAATGAAAGGCCAAAGTGTAACATCAAACAAATGATACTCATACTCATAACGTGTATACAATATAAAGATTACACTATGTGTTTGCTTTGGATCCTCTTCAAATTTAGATGGCAGCATTATTTTCCCTTATGCAGCCGTGTTACTCTATTTTTTTAATATTTTGGATACAATAATTGCATGAACAGCAGTGCTACTCTTCAATAATTTCAGTCTCTCACTCTTCTCTAATCTCTACTAGGGAGAGGTTTCTTCATAAAAAACTTTCTGGGAAATCTATAATTTCCTTGATAAACAAGCCCTTTGTATATATAGTAACTCATGACAATAATACAACAGATACGTTGACCTCATGTAGCACCTTCTCCTAGTGCAGCTCAAGTTTGGAAACAGTAGTCCACTGATGTTTCCAATGTTCAGAGGTCTTGTGCTTCACAGTAATGGTTGATGAGCACGACAAATATTGGGCAAGCCCATTCATTTTGTAACAGTTTCAGTGGTCTGTTTGAAAGTTTGGACAAAAATAACAATTAATTTTTTTCCAAATTCTCATAAATATGGTCAGAGCAGAATGGCTTGCCCTTTAGCAGAATCTCTTTGCTCCTAGCTTTCATCTCTACCCTGCTCAGTTCATGGACGTTACAACAGAATTCTCCATCATTTAATTATTTATAAGTCACACAAGAAAAAATAGACAACTTTGTAGCATTCTTACAGACTTGAACCTTTCTATTCCTTGTTTATTACTTCCTCTGTTTTGGATTATGACTTCTCCTATTTGTACTTCCCTTTTTTTTGGCTAAAACATAACAAATCTTAAGTTTACACCACAGCAATTATGATCTTCAACAAGACAGGTAGTCATACCTGTAAAGCAAGCTGCTCAGCGCTTGTTGACATCTCAACAGCTGCTCGCCAGGCAACAAATCTGCTTCTCCGTGCAAAGTCGGAATTCTCAAGATATAAAATTCCTGGTATCTTATTACACCCACCTGCAGAATTTCACAATTTCAAATTAATTCAAAACAACCATTCAAATGGATGTGCTCCTAACACAACCAACATGCATGGCATACAAAAGAGAATAATTTGCAGACCTTGTCTAGCAGCCTTGGTAACCAAGGAGTGAGGCAAAGCCTTCAAATTAAACAATTTTCGGGAAAGCCTGCCACCTCTCCACCAGTACATCCCCAAACCACTAGCACCGTTTGAAGATGAACTGGTTTCAGTATCTGAATTCCTGACCCTTTTCTTTCCAATACCATGTCTGGAAGATGTGCGTGATACCACAATATGAACAGCGGATCCCATTGTAGGAACAGAATCCACATGCTTTAACCAATCTGCTGAAAGAGCAAAAGGCCGCAAATTGGATTCTAACTGCCAAATAAAACATTATAGAGTGTCAGAGATTTAACTACAAATATTCAGAGAGCAATGTAAACAAAAAGCTAATGTTGGCCAGCCAACCAGAAAATACGTGTTTTTTTGTTGCTAGCAGTAAGATCTAGTGATTCTACAACACAGTTTCAGCCTCATTAAAACCAAAGGTGGCACAAAAAGCAAACAGAGAGAAAATAGTAAAAAGATATACCTCTGGTACATTTATGGAAACATATACACATTTATAAGGTGTGACCACCTGATACTTATCATTTATTTTGTCAGTCAGTTATATCACTTATATATCCCTTAGCCAAATCTGGCCACCAAACCATCTTAAATTTGTTGGAGAACAGGTTCTGTTTACAGCTCTATGGTGCTCTGCTCAGGTTGGTTTAAAGGAAATTGATATTACTGATTTGCAGAATGATACAACTCTGTTGCCTCTATGAGCCAATTTGGCTATACCATTTTCCTCTTTATTCTTTTTAGGAGGATTTAAGATCCTTCTCCCACCAAATGTACATTATATGTTCTTCATCTATCAAATAAAGTCAAAGAAAAAAGGGAACAAAACCTTTTAGCACATTCCAAGTAAAAATATCAACTACACACTCATGGGCAGTATTAAAACTATATTTAAATTAACAAAAATGGTTTTCTGTATTTAATTGACTTCCAGAAATTGTAAAAAGAAAAGAGCTTCCCGGTGTTATACTAATATCTCAAAACTTGACAGACATAAAGGAGTTAAAGTATTCATGTCTTTAATAAAATGATTGACAGAGAGAAAGCATATCCTTACAAGAAGCAATAATCGCTTAACACGAATAAAATCAGATGTCGTCAGAAGATCCTTATGCCAAAGATTAGTTTGATGCAGATTCAACCATGGACCCAGTAAAAGCCCACGTAACCGAACCTCAAGAGAGAAGATAAGACATATGATATCTCTAAGATGTCCATTCTGGATATTCCTGGGTTGAAGCCCAACCAAAGTGTTATTAGGCACTTCCCAAACAGGTTTCACAACAGAATTAAACAAACAATCCCTATCTTCATTAGCAGCTTTGCAAGTAAAGCACCATCCACATTTTTCTTTTTGTGCAGCTGCATCCAGGTTGGGAATACTTGGCCAACAAAAGTTAGTAGATTTCTTCATAATGACCTTTGCTTGATCTGAAATAAATTCTTCTTCAGACATTGCAAGAATCTTATTCGTCTTTTCAGGCAACTTACACATCAACTCCTGCGCAACAAATGAAGCTGTTCGGGCAAAGCTATAATAGTTTACATAGTCAATTCCACAAGGTGCTTCTGAAGTATCCTTACTGTCCGGGGAGGGGGTACTGCTAGCACCTACAGATCTTAAATTTATTTTATGTCCCACATCCAAGCTGGAAGATGTCAAAGAACAATCGGGATGTAGTCTTTCTGGTACTCCTGGCTGATTCAGGGATTCATTACATCTACTGAAATCATTGAGCCCATACATCTGAACATTGTTGATGCCTGTTCTCGTCTGTGTGGTATCAGCTGATCCATCTGAAGCAACACAATGACTTTCTATGGTGGTTGTCGAGTCTAGGCAGTTCCCAACTTTTGGAAAGTCTTGGCCAATTCGCATACAACAGTCAATAGTTGAATTTTCATCCAACTTTCCTTGATCATTGGCCTGCTTCTTGTTCAAACATGTCTCTGAAGTAAAAGGAGCCAAAGATGTATACAAAGTAGAATATTCTCCCTTCATCTGCATGTTCTTGCCGGAAATTTGATTCAAGACACTATCCCCCAAACTCAAGTCACCTCTGATATCCCAATGCTTATAGATAGCCATTAGTATGCCTCCATATAAAGGATGCATAGATTTTAGAGCTTCAATTACTATATGTATATCATTTTGGTGGTAGTAATAGAACAATGGCCCTGCTTCAGATGAGCTTGACCTGCAAAGGTTTCAGCATTCAAATAAAGTGAGAATATACTAAAATGATAAGAGGCAGGCACAGAACAGTTTAGACTTTGGACGTGTAAGATATGGTTTGCTTTTTCACAATGACAAGAACACTAACCACTTCAAATTTCAATGGAAAAAACTAAATCTAGTAAAGAGTCGGTTGTGAAGAATTATCAAATAGACAAGGACAAGCAAAACTGTGGGCAATCTATATGTTGTCCACTAGATGTCCTGCATGAAACTTTTCTAATACATGGGGATGGCAGTGGGACAAGCTGCCAAGCAGCCTAGATGTTGAACACAAAGTCACACCCATTTCCAATAGAAGAATTTTATGTCACTTATAAAAGAATGTTTAGCAAGCTACGGATAGAAAACAAGTGCCGGACACACTAACAGGTATAACTACACTTACACTAACAGGTAACCGCAGCTGTTGAAATAGACACTGCCATCCATATCCATCCCTAATAAGTCTGCTCCTCGAAGTGACCTTCGTGACTTCATCGAAGCCCTGTGTTTGCCAATTCCACACTCAGGGCAATACCAGTCACCTTCAGGCAGTTTGTCACTGGCAATTCCAACACATCGTGAGTGGAATGCTGCAGGGCAACCATCACAGCATATTAAACTACCATCCATCTTGCACAGGCAACATTCGTCACTGTTCCAGTCAGTCGTGTCATCTACATTCTCCTCAGTCAAGCAGGAGCCACCAGACACATCCATTACAGCTCTTCTTTTCTTGCCAGAGTCAAAATACATATTCTGATCAAAACCCATATCAGTCTCCGCCACCAAAGATCTTCTGTTAAGCTCTGACCTTATAGCTTCCGATTCAATCATCTCATCACACAGGTACTGGAGAATCTCAACCTTCACAATTACAGGTTGTTTGTAGTAATCAGTTATGAACATTAGACGTTTAAGATCAAAACCAGTTTTAAATCCTGAGCCATGAATCAGAAGGTACTCCGCCATGAAAATAGGCCATGTGACCAGGTCCAAAAAATCCCAGTTAAGATTCCTGCATTAAAGTAAAAATATATAAATAGAGAACGTGTAAGGATAAGACAGTCAAACAGATGGACTAGTACAATAGTATGACCAAAGAAAAATTAAATAAATATACCTCAGGCAATTCGATGCAGATTCGCAACCCTCATTGGAAAGGTATTCCAAATGCTTTCTCAGAGTTTGCAAAATAGAAACATGAATGCTGTCAAATAATATACTTGGAATTTCAGACTTCAGTGCAGCTACAAGATCCTCCAGCTCAAATGGACTCAAAAATAATAAAGTACTGAAAGATCTGAAACAGGCATAAATAGAAAAAAGTTCAAGAACAGGAACGTCGTCTAAATTCAAATTTGTAGAAGACGGGGGCAATTGCAGCTTTGGAAGAGGATTGTTGTATTGCTTGTATTTCGGACAATCGTCATATTGCTCAGATTTCTGAGAACCAGGGATTAGAGGCTTTTCTTCTGTTAAGGCATCGGTTCCCAAGGTTACCAAAGGATCATCATCAGCCACTTCCACTTCAACGATGCTTGAAACCTGTTTTATAGCTGATGCCCGACGAGAACTCCTCCTTAAAACTGTTTCTGGCACGGCTTCTGGATTATCTGATAATTTTCTTCTTTTCCTTCTGCTATTTTCTCGTTTGCGTGGACTTCCTGGAACATCTTGGAATTTTTCTTGTTTGCAAGGAGTTCCTGCATCATCTTGGTATTTATGAATTATGGCAATACCACCTTCAGAAGGACAATCAACTTGCTGAGCCTCCCCAAAATCTGAATCCCTAACAGATATTGCACTTGAAATCTGAAGAGAATCAATAGCCCCTGCGTCTTCTTTGCGACTGGCTCCTCCATTTTCCTCAACCAAACACCAAGAACCATCTTTAGATGGATGATCAAAAGAAACATGAATTCCCTCCAATTTAACCGCATCAAAGGCGTGATTCAAATTACCATTAATACCGCCACCTTGCACAGAACTATTATTAACATATATCTCTTCCTTTTGGGGCAGCCCCATCTTACCAAACAAAACATTACCCACCTCAGAATGTCCATTTCTGAGGTCATCACACCGTGTTTCCTTACCATCTTCACATACTACCTCCACATTCAAATCAAAGTTACATTCCCGCTGCATTGCCTCTGCTCCCGAACCCAAGTGACCCACATTCGGGCCACCAACATCATCCTCATTACTCACATCCAAATTTAAATCAATGCAATCTCTTCTCTTCAAACCATCCTCAGCCTCAAGAGGCAAACTACACCCATCATTTAAATTTAAATCCTCATCCAGATTAAGCCTAGCATTCAAATCAAGTCCATCTTTAACACAACTAACATTTCTAGATAAACTCTTGTTCAAACTATCTTCTAACCCAATTTCCTCTCTCAAACTTTCTCTAACCCCGTTTACCTCCTCACTCCCATTAACATTGCCCTCCGGACTCCCTCTATTCTTACTTACACCATCCAAAATTCTCTCTAACTCACCACTCTCCAAACCCAAACCCCCACCACCAGCAGAAGAAACATGCCCATCCAAAACCCCCCTTAAATCACCACCCTCCGCCACCAAATTCTCTCCAACATTACCTGAACCTGCTCCAGCATCGCCCTGCCGCTCGACGCGGCGACGCTTCTTAGGTTTCCGCCCGACTCGAGGCTTGGCCTTGGCACTCTCCGGTTGCAATTGCAAGAGAGAAGCGACGTCAGAGGACTCCAACTCCTCCGAATCACCTTGTTCGTAAAGGATCTCGAAAAAACCAGAGGAAGGGTCGTACGATTTCACTGTTCCCGAAACAATCCCAACCCCCTTCACCTCTTTCTTAACGGTCTTCCCCACGAACTCCATCGCCACACTTCAATCCTAACACGGGAAATGATCTCCGTGAGCAATTAGGTCCGTAACTAAGAAAAAGTCAAAAAAAAAAAATGATGAAGAAGAAAGAATAAAGAAAAAGTGAGGTGAGAGAGAGAAGCAAAACCCTTGTGGTGGAGTTGGGTGCAGCAGAAGAACAGAACAGAGAGCAATTGGAAGTGTTTGGGAATTGAAATGAAGAAAAGGAAAGAGAGAAACAGAAAGGATGTGGGAGTTGGGAGAAAACCAAAGGCAAAAAAGACTCTCTCTCTCTCTCTTTCTCTCTCTCTTTCTCTCTCAAGTGGAAGTGGGTCAAACCAACTAGTGCGAACTGCAGAGAGAGAAGAGAAATCAAACAGTAACAAGAAGAAATCGTTCACATTTTCAAACACTTTGTTGTTTTTTTTCTTTACGAAATTATTACAGTGTGGAATTAATCTTTTATTTTATTGTATAGAAGATAAAATAGAAATGCATTGTTCAGAGTAAGGGCAGTTCCTAGTTGGTTGCTTTTTCTCCTTTTTGTTATTACATCTGCAACTCTTTTCTTTTGACTCTTTTTTAACATCTTTGAATTACTTCAATTTTTATCATTTTATAAAATATTTCGTTTTAATTGACTGATAATTTAAATAACGACAATTATTTTTCATTATATAAAAAAATAAAAAATCTAACCATACTTTTGACTCTTTTTTTTTAAAAATGTGTATCTGTTCTTAACACCTTTGAATTACTTGAATTTAATTCCTTTGGATCTTATCTGTATATTGATAAATAAAATTCAAAGTCTTAAACCATAGAACACATTTATACATTTTCTTTGAAAATTTATAAAATTTGTTGTGACACTGGTTAAGGTAATTATGCTGAAGCTCAAGATATAAGAGTGCGAAAATGAGATTAAGTATATCAGTTAAATTCTTTGAATCTATAGTCTTGTAACCTTTTCAATTATTATTTTACAAATTTCTAAAGTGACTGAATCAAGATGTGGAAAACTCAGGTTTTAACATTTCTAAGAGGTTTTGAGCACATTAGGTGAGAGCATACAATTTATTTATAAATAATGTTATTGAAATAATTTTTAAAATTTATTATTATAATATATATATATATATATATAATATTTATTTATTTTTGAATAAAAATATAGTGCTAGTTTCGTGTCTCAATGAAAAATCTTCTTCTTCTTGATTTTTAAGTGATATTTTAGTGGATTTCAAATACAAAATTTTGTTTTCTTATTCTCAATTTGTTCCAAATAATAATTATTGTTTATCTGAAATATTTACTTAGAGTTTCTACTAATGTGTTCAATAATCCCACGTTCTTTAGGAGTTAAGTTCATGGACAATTTAAATATATTTTTTCTCTTAACTTTTCAAAATGTTTTTTAAAGATAAAATCATGATGAACTATAACTCAGATATAATAATTGACTTTAACAATATTATTTTAAGAAACTTAAGATTTTTTAAAATATTTAGAGTTTAAACCTAAATCACTTAATAATATATATATATATATATATATATATATATATATATATTAATTATATGCACGTATTTGAATATACAAGTATCTTGGATTGAATTGAAATTTATGTTAATATATTATGATACATTTTTATATATTTATTTTTATATATCTCAGATATAATTACATGTCCAAAATAGGTAACACATATTTTAGTGTCATAGAATAACCCTTTTGATAACTTTTAAATTGGAAGGTTTTTTTTTTCTCTCTTTTAGTTTTTGTTTTGTTTTCAATAATGGTCTTCTATTTGTCATAAGAGACAAGAAGAAATAAATGAAACAATAATAACCGTTTTTTTTTATTATTATTATATAAATTTAGTTTTTCACCATATATAATATGCACTATAGTAAAAATTGTCAGCATTGAAGAGTCACACATTAAAATTACCCATGTCAAATGCTGATGATTTCTGCACAATTTGTTAAAGTGTTGTATTTTGCATAAATTTTTGTAGGTCAGCTAAATTTTAACATCATTATCTTAAATATAATACCAACAAACATTAATGATTATTATAACATATCCAAATTTAAAACATGAAAAAAAATGTCTATAATTTGTACAGTTTCATTACTGATGTACAAAGCATTTGTATTTTTTTTTAAATCTACAAATCATAATTGGTCCAATGTTACTGAAGAAGAACTTTAACCTAATCCATGAAGTATATGAAATAAAAATTTCAATTCTTACATAATTATAATCATATGAAATAATAATGACATGAGACAATTAATGCAATAATTACATTGATTGAGGAGGTTGAGTTAATCAATGTTATTGGATTATTTTCAAAATAAAGTTTGTAATAAAACTGTACAATAAATTATACCAGTTATACATAATAATCCATACAAGGTTTAAAATATACAAATTTTAAAAAAGCAATCCCATATTACATTGATTACTGGTAAAAATCAATATAATAAGTTATAAAAAAAATTAAAACAATGTTTTTAAAAACTTTGAAAAAAAATTGTCGTCATATTACATCGGTCACAAATAAAAACCAATGTAATAATCTGTATAAAAAATATCTGAAACGTGTTTCTCTCTCACATTATCATGAATAAATGACATTATTATCTATTGGAGAAAGCATGGAAAAGAAGAGATTATTGAAATTAAGTTAAGGTATACTAAATTTTTATTTTTTTAAATAAAAGTTTTTATTTTAGGTATTACTATGTAACTTAATTACTAACACTCAAGAATAACAATATTTATTATCAATGAAGAAAATATAAGTTTGTTATCTTTTGTTTTTAATGAAACTTTGTTAATAATATTTTTATTTTTATTTGGATTATGTGTAATTAAAAATATAAATTAATTCACTGTTGCAACTTTCAAGTATAAATACAGTGGCAGTTATATATTTACATATCTATACCTATATATAAAGGGATTCCCCACTTTGTTTTTCTACTTTATCCTTGCTTAATATTTTGTTTTATCAATTTATTTTGGTTATTTTAGAAGTTAATAAAACAGTTTTTTTTTATTTTTTAATTTTTTTTTTATTTGTTCTCACTACTTAACTGACAGGAAAGTGGAGAGAAATGGGTTACTTTTCTGTTTTAAACTAATATTCTTCTTTATTAAATAAGCGTTTTTTAATTTTAAAATTTTATTTTATTT